>Ga0075424_100002417_pt1 | contig 17063 bp, 16 predicted proteins | sample SoiMethybrSBSTD3_FD_75301 | JGI IMG/M metagenome (GOLD analysis project Ga0075424, IMG submission 75301) | Bulk soil microbial communities from a Populus tree surrounding site in Tennessee, USA - Soil MetaG P. TD hybrid SBSTD3 | ecosystem: Environmental > Terrestrial > Soil > Tree plantation...
CCGGAGATCATCGTCAACAACGAGAAGCGGATGCTGCAGGAGGCCGTCGACGCGCTGTTCGACAACGGCCGCCGCGGCCGCGCCGTCACCGGTCCTGGCAACAGGCCGCTGAAGTCGCTGTCCGACATGCTGAAGGGCAAGCAGGGACGCTTCCGCCAGAACCTGTTGGGCAAGCGCGTCGACTACTCCGGCCGTTCCGTGATCGTGGCCGGGCCGTCGCTGAAGCTGCACCAGTGCGGTCTGCCCAAGCTGATGGCGCTGGAGCTGTTCAAGCCGTTCATCATGAGCCGGCTGGTCGAGCGCAAGCTGGTGCAGAACATCAAGGCCGCCAAGAAGATGGTGGACACGATGGTGCCCGAGGTCTGGGACGTGCTGGAAGAGGTGATCGCGGAGCATCCGGTGCTGCTGAACCGGGCGCCCACGCTGCACCGTCTCGGCATCCAGGCGTTCGAGCCGGTGCTGGTCGAGGGCAAGGCGATCCAGGTGCATCCGCTTGTCTGCCACGCGTTTAACGCCGACTTCGACGGCGACCAGATGGCGGTGCACCTGCCGCTGTCGGCAGAGGCGCAGGCCGAGGCCCGCATCCTGATGCTGTCGTCGAACAACATCCTGTCGCCCGCGCATGGCAAGCCGCTGGCGACGCCGACGCAGGACATGGTGCTGGGCACCTACTACCTGACCTACTCGACCGAGGACCTGTCGAAGGTCACGTGGGACGACCTGAAGGAGCGCAAGGCTCCGTACTTCGGCTCGATGGATGAGGTCGAGATCGCCTACGACCAGCACCAGCTGGGGCTGCAGGACGTGATCGGGCTGCGCGAGCGGGGCGACTGGATCGTGACCACGGTCGGCCGCGCCATCTTCAACGACGAGGTGTCGCGGGCGCTGGCGCACGCGGTCGGCAAGACGTTCGACGTGACCGCCTACGCGTATCAGAACATCACCTTCACCAAGCGCGAGATGACGGAATTCATCTCGGATCTGGTCGACCGCTACGGGGCGACCGCGATCAGCGAGGTGCTGGACACGATCAAGGAGCTGGGCTTCACCTACGCAACGCGCGCGGGTGTGACCGTCTCCAAGAACGACATCATCACGCCGCCCGACAAGGAGGAGATCCTGTCCGGCGTCGAGGACGAGGTGATGAAGGCGCAGCGGAACTACGACCGCGGCCTGATCACCGAGGACGAGCGCCACGAGCAGGTGGTGTCGCTGTGGAACAAGGCCACCGATGAGGTGGGCGAGGCCATGCTGCGCAACCTGCTCGAGCTGAACCCGGTGTTCATGATGGCGAACTCGGGTGCCCGCGGATCGTTCAAGCAGATCCGCCAGCTGGCCGGCATGCGCGGGCTGATGGCAAATCCGAAGGGCGAGATCATCGAGCGCCCGATCAAGTCCAACTTCATGGAAGGCCTGTCGGTGCTCGAGTACTTCATCTCGACGCACGGTGCCCGCAAGGGCCTGGCCGACACGGCGCTGCGCACGGCCGACTCGGGGTACCTGACCCGGCGTCTGGTGGACGTGTCGCAGGACGTGATCATCCGCGAGGAGGACTGCGGCACGGATGGCTACCTGGACGTTCCGGTCAAGCTGGACGACCTGCAGCCCAACCGGTCGAGCGTGATCGGGCGGGTGCTGGCCGCGGACGTCAAGTTCGGCAGGTACAAGCTGCCGAAGGGGACGGAGGTCAACGGCGCACGGCTGCGTGAGCTGGCCGACGCGGTCGGCGACGACCTGACGGCGACGGTGCCTCTTCGGACAACGCTGCACTGCAAGGCCCGGATCGGGGTCTGCAGGCAGTGCTACGGCTGGTCGATGGCAACCGGCGAGATGTCGGAGATCGGTGATGCGGTCGGTACGGTGGCCGCGCAGTCGATCGGCGAGCCGGGCACGCAGCTGACCATGCGCACGTTCCACACCGGCGGTGTTGCCGGGGCAGACATCACGCACGGCCTGCCGCGAGTGGTGGAGCTGTTCGAGGCACGGAAGCCGAAGGCGGCGGCGACGCTGTCGGAGATCGGCGGACGGGCCGACGTGGAAGAGGCCGATCGCGGGTACGTCGTCACCGTCACCGAGAAGGTGGCGAAGGGCGAGGACCGCGAGCCCACGGTCAAGGAGTACTCGTTCCCGCGGCGCACGCGTCTGCGTGTGACCAAGGGCGAGGTGATTGAGCAGGGCACGCCGCTGAACGAGGGGCCGATGGCTCCGTCGGAGCTGCTCGACCTGCGCGGCGAGACCGAGACCGCCCGGTACCTGGTGGATGAGGTGCAGGAGGTCTACAAGAGCCAGGGCGTGGAGATCCACGACAAGCACATCGAGCTGATCGTGCGCCAGATGCTGAAGAAGGTGCGGCTCGATTCGGCCGGCGACAGCGATTCGATGCTGCCGGGCGAGCTGGTCGACAAGCCGAAGCTCGAGACCGAGGTCGCGAAGCTGAAGAAGGCCAAGAAGGAGGGGCTGGAGTGGACGCCGATCATCCTCGGCATCACGAAGGCCTCGCTCGCGACGGAGAGCTTCCTGTCGGCGGCATCGTTCCAGGAGACCACGAAGGTGCTGACCGACGCTGCCCTCGAGGGCAAGTCGGACTCGCTGAACGGGCTCAAGGAGAACGTGATCATCGGCAAGCTGATCCCGGCGTCGACCGGTCTCAAGCGGTATCGCAACGTGTCCATCACGGCCACGGATGATCCGCTGCTGCTGGAGCCGGCCGGCGTTGCCGCCGCTTCGGTGTACGGCGACGCGGTTGCCGTCGGTGACGGCGACGAGATCGACCTGACTCCCAAGCCGGGCGCTGAGGAGCCGTTCATTCCTCCGGTCGAGGAGGAGTAAGCGTGGGGTCGGAGCCGGGCGTCCATTGGGCGCCCGGCTCCGCCATGCCCGCGGCGACGAACCGGCGCAGGTGGCCGTGGCAGCCGTGCAGCTCGACCGACCAGCGGGCGTGCAGCCACGCCGGTGCGGGGATGACGCCGAGCTCCGCGCGGTAGCTCGACCAGATCCAGGCCTCGGGGTGGCGGATCAGACCCCCGCGCACGGGGTTGAGCGGCAGATAGCGGGTCAGTTCGAACAGGTGCGCCTCGTCCTCGACCGCGACCGACATGAACCGGTGGCGGATCGAGTGGCCGCTGCGGCCGTGGCGTCGGTTGAACTCCTGGGAATAGCAGGTGTTCATGCGCTGCATCCCGCCGGACAACGTCGGCTCCGGCGTACGCACGAGCAGATGCCAGTGCGTGTCCATCAGGCAATACGACAGGACGTCCCAGCCATAGCGCTCTGCGGTCTCCCCGAGCAGGGTCAGGCAGTGAAATCTGTCCCGTACGTCGAGGAACATCGGCTGGCGATTGTTTCCATTCACTGCAACGTGCTGGATAGCGCCGGCATAGTCGACTCGGAGTGGGCGAGGCATGGTGAGAGCCTACGGTTTCGCCTGTAACCGGTCAGTCACGGTACGTGTCGATCGCGTCGCGAACCTTCGTCGCAGGCCGGGGGGTAGTCAAACCCCTCCGGCGAGCGATTTCGCCTGGTTGGGCGGATTGCTCGTCACGACCGTTGTTGCAAGTGTGACGGTGGTGCGGCCAGATGTCGTCGGAGGCGGATGCGGTGTTTGACACCTCCGCCTGCAGCGCGAGTGTTCGAAGCCGGCTACGCGCCCGCTGCGGCGGACGGCACGGCGGACGACTCCAGCCGTTCGATGACCGGTACCGCGCCGAGCTCGCGCGCGATCTCGAGCGCCTCCGTCCGCGCCTCCGCCGCCCATCCCGCATCGGCCGGCAACGCCTCTGCCGCGTCGGCCAGTGCCAGCATCAGATCGAAGCGGAAACCGATCCGCCGCAGCGTCGCCACGGCCATGCCCAGCTCGGCGGCCGGGTCATCGCTGTCCCCCAGCAGTGCCGCCAGTCTGTGGCCGTTCGCCTCGACGTAAGGCGTCAGCTGCCCGGCCGGCAACGCCCGCACGCGTGCCACGAACGCCCGCGCCGATGCCACATCGCCCGCGCGCAGCGAGCTCTCGGCCCAGATCACGAACGAGCTCTTGACCGACGGATGCTGCATGCCCAGAGCCTCGCCGGTCTCTTGCCAGCTTGCCGCTGCCTCGGCAGCCTCGGCCCAGCGGCCCGCCGCCATTCGCTGCATGCCCACCGACCAAGCCCACCCCGCTCGCGCCTGGCGGTCTGGGGAATCCTGCCGGAATCCGGACCGCTCCGTGGCCAGCCGCGCCGCCTCCGCGTCCCCGCGCCATGCCAGGATCGTTGCCACCGGGTGCAACACCGCGCTCAGCGAGAACTGGTCGGCCGCCTCTCGGGCCGACTCCTCCGCCGCGTTCAGCGCCTCGTCCCAGTCGCCGCTGCGGAACAGGTCGTTTGCCTGATGCATCAGGAACGCCCGCTCCCAGTTGCGATCGCCGATCCTGCGGGACAGCTCCAGCCCGCGTTGATCGTCGCCGCCCTGCAGGCGATCCGACCACTGCGCCAGGTACGACAGGTTGAAGTGCGCGCGCAGCGCCGTCGGATGGTCGTCCGCCTCCTCAGCGACCCGCAGCGCCCCCAGCAGCAGCGTGCGCCCCTCCTGCGGGCGGCCCTTGGACAACGAAACCAGCCCCTTCGTGTTCAGCGCATGCGACAGGGTCGCCCACTCGCGCAGCTGCTCCGCGATCTCGATCGCCCGCTCCAGCGGCTCGATCGACTCATCGAGGCGGTCGACGAACCCGAGCATACGCGCATATTGAGACGCCAGCGCTGCCAGATCCGCGTCCTGCTCCTGATCGCGCAGAACCGAGTACGCCGGCTCCATCAGCGCCACCGATTCGTCGGTGCGCCCCTCCAGGAACAGCGCCTCCGCCTGGCGAGCTCGCAGCCGGGCGGCGCCGTGCAGTTCGCCCAGCTCCCGCAACAGCTCCTCGGCCTCCGCGAACTGCCCGATCGCGTCGCCGGGCCGCCCGTCGGCGATCGTCAGCTGCCCCGCTTCCTCCAGCAGCTCCGCCCGCTCGGCCGGGTCCTCGGTCAGGTCGATCGCCGCCCGCAACAGACGCTCGGCCTCGCCGGTCGCGGCCAGCGACCGCGCGCGCTCAACCGCTCGCAGCAGGCCGCGCTTCGCGTGATCCCGCAGCTGCTCGGCGTCGGCGTCGTCGGGAGCCAGCCGGTAGGCGTCGACGTAGTGCGCCGCGATCACCTCCGACAGCTCCTCGCCGCCGAGCGCCTCCAGGTACTCGGCCGCCGCCTTGTGGCGGCGCTTGCGCTCGCGCCGCCCGATCGTCTCGTAGGCGATCGTCCGCACCAGCGCCTGCACGAACTCGTACTGCCCTCGCTCCGGCGACCGCGGATCGGTCTGCATCACCAGCACCTCGCGCCGCACCAGCGACGCAACCACCGGCTCCAGCTCGGTCTCGGACAGGCCGGCCACCGCTGTCAGACCGGACAACGTGAACGTCTTGCCCAGCACCGCGGCGTCCTCGATCAACCGCCGCTCCGCGTCGGGCAGCGCATCCAGCCTCGCGGCCACCAGCGCGTGCAGCGTCTCCGGGATCTCGAGCGTGGTCAGATCCGCCGTCGCCACCAGTCGCTCGCCCTCCCGTGCCAGCAGACCGCGGTCGAGCAGCATCCGCACCGTCTCCACGGCGTACAGCGGCACGCCCTCCGCGCCGTCCGCGATCCGCTCGACCAGCTCGCCCGGCGCGCCGGGCGCCAGCCCGCGGACCAGCTCGAGCATCTCCGCGCCGGTCAGCGGCTCGAGCGTCAGCGACGTCAGCGCACGGGCGGCTGAACCCCAGCTCGGCCGCCGCTCGGCCAGCTCCGGCCGCGACAGTGCCAGCACGAACAGCGGCAGGTGCCGCGACCACTCGATCAGGTACTCGACGAAGTCGAGCAGCGCGTTGTCCGCCCAGTGGATGTCCTCGATCACCAGCACCACGGGCGACGTCTCCGCCATCCGCTCGATGAACAGCCGCCAGGCCGGGAACAGCCGGTTGCGGTCGCCGTCCGGCTCGCCGGACATGCCCAGCAGCTGGCGCAGCGGCTCGCGCACCGTCGCCGCCTCGTCCGCGGTCAGGTACTCGGCCAACGTCTCCTCCAGCTTCGCGGCCGCGGACTCGGCGCCCTCGTCCTCGACGATCCGGCAGCGCATCCGCACGATCTCGGCCAGCGCCCAGAACGCGACCCCGTCCCCGTAGGAGAGACAGCGGCCGCGGTGCCAGAGGAAGCTGTCGGCCAGCCCGTCCAGGTACTTCTCGAACTCCCAGGTCAGTCGCGACTTGCCGATGCCGCCGATGCCCGAGACCGACACCATGTGGGCGCGACCGTCCTCGGCGGTGGCATGCAGCAGCTGCTTCAGCATCGACAGCTCGCGCACCCGGCCCACGAACGGCGGTTCCAGGCCGAGCGTGCGGCCCTCGCCGCGCAGCGCCCCGACCACGCGCAGCGCCTGCCACAGCTCCACCGGCTGCGACTTGCCCTTGAGCTCGAAGCTGCCGGCCGCCTCGTGTGCGATCGCCGCCTCGGTGGCGCGGCGCGTGGACTCGTCGACCAGCACCGTGCCCGGCTCCGCCGCGGCCTGGATCCGGGCCGTGGTGTTGACAACGTCGCCCGCCACCATGCCCTGGCCCTCCGCGCCCAGCGTGACCGCCACGCTGCCGGTGGATACCCCGGCCCGCAGCGCCAGGTCGACCCCGGCCTCGGCGCCGAGCGCCTGCACCGCCGAGACCAGGTCAAGCGCCGTGCGCACCGCCCGCTCCGCGTCATCCTCCTGTGCCACCGGGGCGCCCCAGAGCGCCACCACCGCGTCGCCGATGAACTTCTCGAGCACCCCTCCGTAGCGCTGCACGATCTCCTGCGCGGTCTCGAAGTAGCGCCCCAGCAGCTCGCGCACCTCCTCCGGATCACGCGACTCCGCCAGCGGCGTGAAGCCGACGATGTCGGCGAACAGGATCGACGCCATCCGCCGCTCCGACCCGCTGCGCGGCACACCCGGCGAGGCGGGTGTCGCGAGCTCGTCCAGCGCCCCTCCGCAGGAGCCGCAGAACCGGTCACCGGGGTCGTTCGCGGCCCCGCAGTTCGGGCACGCCACGACCAGCGGAGCACCGCACTCGCGGCAGAACCGCCGGTCGTCTCGGTTGTCGGCCGAACACGCCCCGCAACGCATGGCTGATACCCTACAGCGGGGTCCACGCAGCAGCTCGCCCGCGTTTCTGGTTCTGCTAGAGTCCCCGGTCGCGGCCCGTTTCGGGCTGCCTTCTTTTTGCCTCCTACACGGAAGAGCCTGTCCCCCGTATGCCCACGATCAACCAGCTTGTCCGCAAGCCGCGCGTCAAGGCGGTAGCGAAGACCAAGACGCCCGCGCTGCGCGGCGCCCCGCAGAAGCGTGGCGTCTGCACGCGCGTGTACACGGTCACCCCCAAGAAGCCGAATTCGGCGCTGCGCAAGGTCGCGCGCGTGCGGCTGACCAACGGCATGGAGGTGACCGCCTACATCCCCGGCGTCGGGCACAACCTGCAGGAGCACTCGGTCGTGCTGATCCGCGGCGGCCGCGTCAAGGACCTGCCCGGCGTGCGCTACAAGATCATCCGGGCGGCGCTGGACACCTCCGGCGTCAACGACCGCAAGCAGGGTCGTTCCAAGTACGGCGCGAAGAGGGGTGGCTGATGCCTCGCCGCGCCGAGATCGCACCGCGCACGCTGCTGCGCGACCCCGTCTACGACTCCACGCTGGTCACCCAGGTGATCAACCGCGTGATGCTGGACGGCAAGAAGTCAAGCGCCGAGCAGATCGTCTACGCCGCGCTCGAGTCGGTCGGCCAGAAGACCGGTCAGAGCCCGGTCGAGGTGCTGGAGCGGGCCGTCAAGTCGGTCACGCCGGTGCTCGAGGTGCGCTCGCGCCGCGTCGGCGGCGCCAACTACCAGGTGCCGATCGAGGTGCCGCAGCGGCGCGCCCGTACGCTGGCCGTGCGCTGGCTGGTGACGTTCTCGCGGCAGCGCCGCGAGAAGGAGATGCACGAGAAGCTCGCCTCCGAGATCCTGGACGCCTCCAACCAGCAGGGCGGCGCCTACAAGAAGAAGGACGACATCTACCGAATGGCGCAGGCAAACAAGGCCTTCGCCCACTACCGGTGGTAACGCAGACATGGCAGTAACACAGACACAGACCGGCAGCGGCGTGCCGAAGATGGACGAGCTCGACCGCGTCCGCAACATCGGCATCATGGCCCACATCGACGCCGGCAAGACCACCACCACCGAGCGGATCCTCTACTACACCGGCCGCAGCCACAAGATGGGCGAGGTGCACGAGGGTGCCGCGACGATGGACTGGATGGTCCAGGAGCAGGAGCGCGGCATCACGATCACGTCGGCCGCAACCACCTGTTTCTGGGGTGATCACCGCATCAACATTATTGACACGCCCGGGCACGTGGACTTTACGGTCGAGGTCGAGCGCTCCCTGCGCGTGCTGGACGGCGCGGTCGCGCTGTTCGACTCGGTCGCAGGCGTGCAGCCACAGTCCGAGACGGTCTGGCGCCAGGCCGACAAGTATGAGGTGCCGCGCATCGCCTTCATCAACAAGATGGACCGCACCGGCGCCGACTTCTTCAACGCGGTCGAGACGATGATCGACCGCCTCGGCGCCAAGCCGGTGGCGGTGCAGATCCCGATCGGTGCCGAGGATCAGTTCGTCGGCCACGTCGACCTGGTCACCATGAAGGCGATCCGCTACGTCGACCCGCTCGGCCAGAGCTGGGAAGAGGACGAGATCCCGGCAGAGCTGAAGGAGCAGGCCGAGCAGTACCGCCATGACATGATCGAGACGATCGCCGACCACGACGACGAGATCGCGGAGGCGTTCCTGGCCGACGAGGAGATCGAGCAGGACAAGCTGAAGGCTGCGATCCGCGCCGCCACGCTCGACATCTCGATCACCCCGGTGCTGCTGGGCTCCGCCTTCAAGAACAAGGGAGTGCAGCCACTGCTGGACGCTGTCATCGACTACCTGCCCTCGCCCGTGGACGTCCCGGCCGTGACCGGCACCGATCCCAAGACCGGCGAGCCGACCGAGCGCGAGGCGCGGCTGGACGCGCCCTTCTCGGCCCTCGCTTTCAAGGTCATGTCCGACCCGTTCGTTGGCAAGCTCACCTACTTCCGCGTCTACTCGGGCAAGCTCAACTCGGGCTCCTACGTGCTCAACCCCGGCACCGGCCGCAAGGAGCGGGTCGGTCGGCTGCTCGAGATGCACGCCAACCACCGCGAGGACGTCGAGTCGATCGGCGCCGGCTCGATCGCCGCCGCCGTCGGCCTCAAGCAGACCACGACCGGTGACACGCTGTGCGACCCGGATGCGCCGGTGCTGCTCGAGAACATCGACTTCCCGGATCCGGTCATCGACGTGGCCGTGGAGCCGAAGACCAAGGCCGACCAGGACAAGCTGACCGCAGCGCTGCAGCGCCTGGCCGAGGAGGATCCCACCTTCCGCGTGCGCACCAACGAGGAGACCGGCCAGACCATTATCGCCGGCATGGGCGAGCTGCACCTGGAGATCATCGTCGACCGGCTGCTGCGCGAGTTCAAGGTCGACGCCAACGTCGGTCGGCCGCAGGTGGCCTACCGCGAGACGATCCGCAACGCGGTGCACGGCATCCGTGGCCGGTTCGTGCGTCAGTCCGGCGGCCGCGGCCAGTACGGCGACGCCGTCATCGACATGGAGCCGAACGATCAGGGCGCCGGCTACGAGTTCATCAACAAGATCGTGGGCGGATCGATCCCCCGCGAGTACATCCCGTCGATCGACGCCGGCATCAAGGAGGCGATGGAGGCGGGCGTGCTCGCCGGCTTCCCGGTGGTCGACATCAAGGTCACCCTGGTCGACGGCAGCTACCACGACGTCGACTCGTCGGAGATGGCCTTCAAGGTGGCCGGCTCGATGGCCTTCAAGGAGGCTTCCAAGCGCGCCAAGCCGGTGCTGCTGGAGCCCGTGATGGCGGTCGAGGTGGTGACGCCCGAGGAGTACATGGGCGACGTGATCGGCAATATCAACTCGCGCCGCGGCCAGATCGAAGGCATGGAGCCGCGCGGAAACGCACAGGTGATCCGGGCGAAGGTGCCGCTGGCCGAGATGTTCGGCTACGCCACCGACGTCCGCACCATGAGCCAGGGGCGCGCCACCTACACCATGCAGTTCCTGCACTACGCAGAAGTACCCAATTCAATCGCAGAGAAGCTCACCGAGAGCCAGGGCTAGGGCAAAGGAGACCGGAGCAAGATGGCCAAGCAGAAGTTCGAGCGGAACAAGCCGCACCTCAACATCGGCACCATCGGTCACATCGACCATGGCAAGACGACGCTGACCGCAGCCATCACCAAGGTGCTGGCCGAGTCCGGCACCGGCACGTCCGCCACCAACTTCGACGAGATCGACAAGGCGCCGGAGGAGAAGCAGCGCGGCATCACGATCAACTCGGCACACGTCGAGTACGAGACCGAGAACCGCCACTACGCGCACGTCGACTGCCCCGGCCACGCCGACTACGTGAAGAACATGATCACGGGTGCGGCCCAGATGGACGGCGCGATTCTGGTCGTGTCGGCTACTGATGGTCCGATGCCGCAGACGCGCGAGCACATCCTGCTGGCCCGCCAGGTGGGTGTGCCCTACATCGTGGTCGCGCTCAACAAGTCCGACGCGGTCGACGACGAGGAGCTGCTCGAGCTGGTCGAGCTGGAGGTGCGCGAGCTGCTCTCCAAGTACGAGTTCCCGGGTGACGACATCCCGGTGATCCGCGTCTCCGCGCTGAAGGCGCTGGAGGGCGACGCCGAGTGGACCCCGAAGATCCTGGAGCTGATGAAGGCCGTGGACGAGTACGTCCCCGAGCCCGAGCGTGACGTCGACAAGCCGTTCCTGATGCCGGTCGAGGATGTCTTCACGATCACCGGCCGCGGCACCGTCGCCACCGGCCGCATCGAGCAGGGCATCATCCGCACCGGTGAGGAGATCGAGGTCGTCGGCATCCACCAGGCCGTCGAGAAGACGGTCGTGACCGGCGTCGAGATGTTCCGCAAGCTGCTCGACGAGGGCCAGGCCGGAGACAACGTCGGCTGCCTGCTGCGCGGCGTCAAGCGCGAGGACATCGAGCGCGGCCAGGTGCTTTCCAAGCCCGGCTCGATCACTCCGCACACCAAGTTCGAGGCACAGGTGTACGTGCTGTCCAAGGACGAGGGCGGTCGTCACACGCCGTTCTTCAAGGGCTACCGGCCGCAGTTCTACTTCCGCACCACCGACGTGACCGGTGTGGTCGAGCTGCAGGAGAGCGTCGAGATGGTCATGCCCGGCGACAACGCCGAAATGACCGTCGAGCTGATCCAGCCGATCGCCATGGACGAGGGCCTGCGCTTCGCCATCCGCGAGGGTGGCCGCACCGTCGGTGCGGGTGCCGTGACCAAGATCCTGAAGTAACCGGAGAGGACGCGCACCGACTGTGGCTCAACAGAAGATCCGAATCCGTTTGAAGGGGTACGACCACACGCAGGTCGACCTCTCGGCACGCTCGATCGTCGAGACCGCGCAGCGCACCGGGGCAACCGTCTCCGGCCCCGTTCCGCTGCCGACCGAGAAGAACGTCTACTGCGTGATCCGCGGCCCCTTCAAGGACAAGGACTCACGTGAGCACTTCGAGATCCGCACGCACAAGCGGCTGATCGACATCCATCAACCCACCCCCAAGACGGTCGACTCGCTGATGCGGCTCGACCTGCCGGCCGGGGTCGACATCGAGATCAAGCTGTAGACATGGGAAAGGCCATCATCGGCAAGAAGCTGGGCATGACGCAGCTGTTCGACCAGGAGTCGGGCGTCGTCACGGCCGTGACCGTGATCGAGGCCGGGCCCTGCCCGGTCGTGCAGGTGCGCACGCCCGACGTCGACGGCTACTCGGCGCTGCAGCTGGCCTTCGGCGAGATCAAGGAGCGCAAGCTCAGCAAGCCCGAGGTCGGGCATCTGAAGCACGCCGGCTTGGCACCGCATCGGCATCTGGTCGAGTTCCGCGACGCCGAGGGCTTCGCCGTCGGCGAGACGATCACGGTCGAGGCGTTCGAGCCGGGCGACGCGGTCAAGGTCAGCGGGCGCAGCAAGGGCAAGGGCTTCGCCGGCACCATCAAGCGCCACAACTTCGCCAGCGGCCCCAAGAGCCACGGCTCGCACAACGTGCGCAAGCCGGGCTCGATCGGCGCCTCGGCCACGCCTTCGCGGGTGTTCAAGGGCATCCGCATGGCCGGCCATATGGGCGACCGGCGCGTCACTCAGCGCGGCCTGAAGGTGGCCGAGGTGGACGCCGAGCGAAACCTGCTGCTGATCGCCGGCCCCGTTCCCGGGTCGGTCGGCGGCATCGTCGAAGTCAGGACGGACGGCTGATGGCCGCCCTCTCCGCACCCACCCTGGGCGCCACCACCAAGGCCAAGCTGTCGGGCGACGTGTTCGGCCTGGAGCGGAACGACTCGCTGCTGCACGAGGTGGTCAAGTCCGAGCTGGCGACGCGCCGGCAGGGCACGTCCGACACCAAGACCCGCGGCCGCGTGGCCGGCGGCGCCGCCAAGCCGTGGCGCCAGAAGGGCACCGGCCGCGCCCGCCAGGGCACGATCCGGGCGCCCCAGTGGACCGGCGGCGGCGTCGTGTTCGGCCCGCACCCGCGCGACTACACCGGCAAGATCAACCGCAAGGCGCACCTGAAGGCGATCCGGATCGCGCTGTCGGCGCACGCCGCCGACGGCACGCTGGCCGCCATCGACGGCTCGGCACTGTCGGAGCCGCGCACCAAGCTGGCGGCCGAGCTGGTCAGCGGCTGGCGCAGCGAGCGCCCGCTGGTGCTGGTGGTGGCCCCCGGCGAGGACGACCTGGCACGGGCATTCCGCAATCTCGAGCGCACGCACGTGGTCGAGGTCGGCCACGTGGAGGCGGCCGACCTGGTCTGGGCGCGGTCGCTGATCGTGTCCAAGTCGGCGCTTGCGATCTTCGAGGGCGGTGATGCGTCGTGAACGGCGATCCCCGCTCGATCCTGCTGGCACCGGTCGTGTCCGAGAAGAGCTACGGCCTGATCGCCGAGCGCGGCAAGTACACGTTCAAGGTGCACCCGAAGGCGCACAAGACCCAGATCCGCCAGGCGGTGGAGCAGGTGTTCGACGTGACCGTGACCGACGTCAACGTCAGCAAGGTGCCGGCCAAGCCCAAGCGCCGCGGCATGACCTCGGGCAGCCGTGCCGGCTGGAAGAAGGCCGTCGTGACGGTGGCCGAGGGACAGACAATCGAAGCATTCGGACCGGGGGTCTAAATGGCTGTCAGACGCTACAAGCCCACCTCGCCCGGCCGCCGTTTCATGTCGGTGTCCGACTTCTCCGAGATCACCAAGTCCGAGCCGGAGAAGACGCTGCTGGCTCCGCTGCCCCGCAACGCCGGGCGCAACAACAACGGCCGCATCACCACCCGCCACCAGGGCGGCGGCCACAAGCGGCGCTACCGGATCATCGACTTCAAGCGCAAGAAGGACGGCGTGCCCGCCAAGGTGCACTCGATCGAGTACGACCCCAACCGCTCCAGCCGGATCGCGCTGCTGCACTATGCCGACGGCGAGAAGCGCTACATCCTGGCGCCCACCCGGCTGTCGGTCGGCCAGACGGTCGAGAGCGGCCCCGGTGTCGACATCCGGCCCGGGAACGCCCTGCCGCTGGCAGGCATCCCGACAGGCACCACGGTGCACAACATCGAGCTTCGCCCGGGACAGGGCGGCAAGATGGTGCGTTCGGCCGGCGGCTCCGCACAGCTGGTCGCCAAGGAGGGCGGGATGGCGCTGCTGCGGCTGCCGTCCGGCGAGATGCGCCGCGTGCAGGAGGCCTGTCGCGCGACCATCGGGCAGCTCGGCAACGAGACGCACCAGAACGAGTCCGGCGGCAAGGCCGGCCGCTCGCGCTGGAAGGGCAAGCGCCCCACCGTGCGCGGCACCGTCATGAACCCGGTCGACCACCCGCACGGTGGCGGCGAGGGCAAGAACAAGGGCAGCCACCCGGTCACGCCGTGGGGCAAGCCGACGCTGGGCTATCGCACGCGCAACAAGAAGAAGGCGTCGAGCAAGGACATCGTCCGCTCGCGCAAGAGAGGGAAGGGTGGCCGATGAGCCGGTCGAGCAAGAAGGGGCCTTTCGTCGACCCCAAGCTGATGAAGCGGGTCGAGGAGATGAACGACAGCAAGCAGAAGCGCATGCTCAAGACCTGGTCGCGCACCTCCACGATCTTTCCCGAGTTCGTCGGGCACACGATCGCGGTGCACGACGGTCGCAAGCACGTGCCGGTGTTCGTATCGGAGTCGATGGTCGGCCACAAGCTGGGCGAGTTCGCGCCGACGCGCACCTACCGTGGCCATGGCAATGACCGGACCAGCAAGCTGAAGGGTCGCTGAGCGTGCCGCAGGTGATTGAGGACCGGGAGCTGATCAGGGCGCAGGCCCGCTACGTGCGCTCGTCTGCGCGCAAGGCGCGGCTGGTGCTCGAGCACATCCGCGGCAAGTCCGCGGTCGAGGCGCAGTCGATCCTGGCGTTCCAGACGCGCGCCGTCGCCCGCGATGCCGGGAAGGTGCTGAAGTCGGCGATCGCAAACGCGGAGAACAACAGCGGCCACGACGCCGACGAGCTGGTCGTCGTCTACGCCTACGCCGACGAGGGCCCCACGCTGAAGCGCTGGCGTGCCCGCGCCCGCGGCCGCGTGAACCGCATCCGCAAGCGCACCTGCCACATCACGATCACGCTCAGCCCGGCGCTGCCCGGCGAGATCAAGCCGCGTCCCGAGCGCCGGGCGCGACCGGTCGACGAGCTGCCGGCCGAGACCGAGAAGCCGAAGCGCCGCCGCAAGGCCGCGGCGCCAAAAGCCGAGACGGCAGCCGCCGAAACCGCCGTGGAGGAGACGGCGGACGAGGAGACTGCAGCCGAGCCCGAGGCGGTCGAAGAGACCGCCGCCGACGAGCAGGCCGAGGCCAAGCCCAAGCGACGGCGCAAGCCGGCCGCGAAGGCCGAGCCGGAGTCCGCCGCGTCCGAGGCGGAGCCGGAGGCAGAAGCTGCAGCCGAACCGGAGCCCGAGCCAGAGCCCGCCACCGAAGAGACGCCCGAAACAGACACCGATGACGACAGCAAGGAGGCCGATTCGTAATGGGCCACAAGGTTCATCCCGGCGGCCTGCGCGTCGGCATCATCCACACCTGGAAGTCGAACTGGTTCACGACCAGCAAGGACTTCTCGGGCTATCTGTCAGAGGACTTCAAGATCCGTGACCACATCTACGGCAAGCTCTCGCATGCCGGCCTGTCGGACATCCACATCCGCAAGGACAAGCAGAAGGTCACCGTGGACATCTACACCGCCCGGCCGGGCATCGTGATCGGCAAGTCCGGCTCCGAGGTCGACGCGCTCCGCAAGGAGCTGCACGACATGACCGGCAAGGCCGTGCAGGTCAACATCACCGAGATCAAGCGCCCCGAGCTGGACGCCAAGCTGGTCGCGCAGTCGATCGCCGAGCAGCTCCAGAACCGCGTCTCGTTCCGGCGCGCCATGAAGCGATCGCTGAGCTCGTCGATGCGCTCGGGCGCGCAGGGCGTCAAGATCCGCTGCGGCGGCCGCCTGGGCGGTGCCGAGATGTCGCGCACCGAGAGCTACAGCGAGGGCCGCGTGCCCCTGCACACGCTCCGGGCCGACATCGACTACGGCTTCGCCGAGGCCAAGACCACCTTCGGCCGGATCGGCGTCAAGGTCTGGATCAACAAGGGCGAGATCATGCCTGAGGGATTCGAGCGGGATGCCGCAGGCACGCGCCTGGGCGAGGTCGACACGCGCCGCCGGCGCGGCGGCCGCCCCGGAGATGCCGAGCAGCTCGGCCCCGCCCGGCCCCAGCGCCGCAGTGGCGGCGGCGGTGCCGGCGGTGGTCGCGACGGCGGTGGTGGCCGTGGCCGGCGCCCGCGCCAGGGTCAGAACGACCCCGCCCAGAGCGGCGATCCGAACGCCGGTGCCGGTGGCCGTCGCGCGCGTCCGCGCCCGCCGGCCGCTCCCGCGGCTCCCGAGGCTGCGGCTCCCGAAACCGCCGCCCCCGAGACGGCTGCTCCTGAGACGGCTGCTCCTGAGGCGGCTGCTCCTGAGGCGGCTGCTCCTGAGGCGGCTGCTCCTGAGGCGGCTGCTCCCGAGGCGGCTGCTCCCGGGCCGGCTGCTCCCGAGCCGGCTGCTCCCGAGGCGGCTGCTCCCGAGGCAACGGCTGCGACAGACGAGCCGGCCGCCGAGGTCGCGGCCGAGCCGGCTGCTCCCAAGAAGGCACCGGCCAAGAAGCCGGCCGCGAAGAAGCCGGCTGCGAAGAAGCCCGCCGCCGAGAAGGCCGAGCCCGCTGCCGAGGAGACCGCGACCCAGGCACCCGAGGCGCCCGAGGGTGGTGACGCGTAGTGCTGCTGCCGAAGCGATCCAAGTACCGCAAGCCGCACCGCGGACGCCGCACCGGCCTGGCCAAGGGCGGCACCCGCGTGCAGTTCGGCGAGTACGGGCTGAAGGCGATGGAGCAGGGCTGGGTCACGAACCGGCAGATCGAGGCCGCCCGTATCGCGATGACCCGCAAGATCAAGCGCGGCGGCAAGGTCTGGATCAACATCTTCCCGGACAAGCCCTTCACGCAGAAGCCGGCCGAGACCCGCATGGGGTCCGGCAAGGGCACGCCCGAGGGCTGGGTCGCGGTGGTCAAGCCCGGGCGCGTGCTGTTCGAGCTGTCCGGCGTGCCGGAGCCGCTGGCCAAAGAGGCGATGCGGCTGGCCGGCCACAAGCTGCCGGTGAAGACGAAGTTCGTCCTCCGTGAGGACCTGGAGCACGCATGACCGCACGCGAATTGGGAGAGCTGGACGACGACGCGCTGCGCGATCACATCGCGACGGCCCGGCGCGACGTCTTCGGCCTGCGCATGCAGCACGCCACGGGCGAGCTGGAGAACACCGCGGGCCTCAGGACCGCCAAGCGCGAGCTCGCCCGGTCGCTGACCGTGGCGACCCAGCGGGGCGTCGACCCGAACGTGAGGGCGTAGCCGGCCG
>Ga0075424_100002420_pt1 | contig 17052 bp, 13 predicted proteins | sample SoiMethybrSBSTD3_FD_75301 | JGI IMG/M metagenome (GOLD analysis project Ga0075424, IMG submission 75301) | Bulk soil microbial communities from a Populus tree surrounding site in Tennessee, USA - Soil MetaG P. TD hybrid SBSTD3 | ecosystem: Environmental > Terrestrial > Soil > Tree plantation...
CTGCCTCATGGACGGCGCGTCACGACGAGGAGCGCGCGCTGCTTCACGAGGGGATCGCCACCGCGAGGAGCGTACGCTGCCTCATGGACGGCGCGTCACGACGAGGAGCGCGCGCTGCTTCACGAGGGGATCGCCACCGCGAGGAGCGTACGCTGCCTCATGGACGGCGCGTCACGACGAGGAGCGTACGCTGCCTCATGGACGGCGCGTCACGACGAGGAGCGCGCGCTGCTTCACGGGCGGGTCGCGGGGGCCCGGGAAGCGGGGCCTGGGCCGCGCGCAACGGCCCGGGCCTCCCGCCGGCTAGGACCAGCGCTTGTGTCCGAGCTGGGTGAGGAGCTCCTCCGCGCGCTTCTGGGCGCGGTCCGCCTCCGCCTTGGGATTCTTGCCGCCCACCATGACCTCCACCACCATGTCCGCCACGATGCCGGAGCCGTCTAGCTCCGCGAGGAAGGGAAGCAGGTTGTCCTCGGGCCGGCTGAAGCCGATGGGGAGGAAGCGCTGCTGGTTGAGCCCCGCGATCATCACGTCGTGCCACGACTTCCACTTCTTGATGCGCGGGTTGGCGAGGTACTCGGGATCGTTGAGCATCGACTTGAAGATGGGCGAGAGGTGGATGGGCACGGAGTGGCAATACTGGAGGTAGTTCTCCTTCTTGTAGAAGATGCGGAGGAACTCGAAGGACTCGTTGGGATACTTCGACTGGGTGAACACCGCCCAGTTCTCCCCGTCGAGGGCGGAGATGCCCACCTTGCCGGAGGGACCGCGGGGACGGAGCATGGGCTGGAAGTGCTCCGGGTCGCGCATGTTCTCCGGCGCGTAGCGCTCGATGTAGCCGATGGTGCGCGCCCCCGAGAGATACGCCATGGCGATCTTGCCCGTGGAGAGCGCGGCGAGGGTGTCGAGGTACTTCTGCCCCGACCAGCCCTGGGGCATGTACTTGTTGAGCTTCTGCAGGTACTCGAGGGATTCCAGCATGGCGCGGCTGTTGAGCTGCGGCCGCCACGTTTTGGCGTCGGCCCACGATCCGCCGTTGCCGGCCAGCCACTCCGCGGGATGGACGAAGCCCATGTAGAGCTTCTCCCCCGGCATCTGGAGAGCCTGGCGCTTGCCCTCCTCGGTCAGCGCGGCGGCGAGGACGAGCATCTCCTCGTAGGTGGCGGGGGGCTTGAGCCCCTTCTGCTCGCGCAGGTCGCGCCGCTCCGCGAAGTAGGTGGCGCCCATGGCGTGGGTGACACCGTAGTACTTGCCGTCGAAGTACTGGAGCTTGAGGGTCGCCTCGTGGATGTCCTTCTCTCCGAGGGCGCGGATCAACTCGTCCATGGGACGGATCTGCCCCTTCACATAGAGGGAGGCCGTCATGAACGGATTGAGATGCGTGAGGTCGGGCGGGCTGCCCGCGGCGAGGGCGGCGAGAAGCTTGGTGTTGAGATCGCCCCAGCCGAGGGCCTGTTGCTTCACCTTGAAGCCGGGGAACTTCTTCTCGAACTCCGCGATGCTCGTGTCCTGGATGGTCTTGACGGTCTGGGGCTCGACCTCCGTGTGCCAGACCTGGAGCTCGCGCGTCTGCTGGCCGAGGACGGCGGGGGCGCGCCCGAACACGGCGGCGGCTGCTGCGCCCGTCGCGCTGCCCGCGAGGAACCGCCTGCGCGAGATTGTCGATGACCTCTTCGGCTTCGCCATGGCCGGACCCTCCGCGCCCGCGTCGATGCGGGGCACTGCGCGTCGCGTGCGAATCACCTGCGCTGGGCTCTCGTCGCGGGGAGTATAGGAGCGGCCCCCAGGGGTGTCAATACGACGCGGGGGCGATGCTCACGCGGAGCGAGGTGGCTCCGTGTCACTGCACTCGTGGATCCCGTGCAGGCTCATGGCGCCGAGGCCCCACAGCACGGCGATCGCGATGAGGACGCCGCCGATGACGGGCACGTGGCGGGCGAGGAGGAGCACGCCGAGGGCGATCACGAGGAACACCACGCGGACGCGGCGCCGTCGCACGTTCCGGCCCATGAAGGCCTGCGCACCGACGTCGCCCAGGTAGAAGGCGGTGAGCACGAAGCCGAGGAGGAGGGCGAGGGAGTAGATGACGAAGATGATGAGGCCGAGGGGAATGCCGAGGATGGTGATCATGCACAGCACGGCGAGGACGGGGATGGCCGCGACGAGGAGGAGCCCCAAGCCGAGGCTCTTGAACGGGTGCGTCCCGATGGTGCCCGCGGCGAGCACGGTGAAGCGCGGGAAGATCAGGAAAAGCCCCACCGCGGCCACGACCAGCCCCACCAGGAAGAGGGCGCGGGAGACGGTGAACAGGGCCGTCCCCGTGCGCGCGATGCGGCTTGGCAGCTCGGGCAGGTTGTGGGTGACCCGTCCGCTGATCATCGCTTCGGGGGCGATGCGGGCATCCTGGGGACTCCAGTAGGTAAGCTTGCCGCGCAGCCGGGCGGTGGGGCGCACCTCGATGTCCTGGGCGACCACCTCGACGTTGCCGGTGATCTCGCCGGCCAGCACCACCACTGCGCCGGCGGCCCGCAGCCGGCGGCCGATGGAGCCGGCCACGTGCACCTCGCCGCCCGCGAGCTGCGCGCTGCCCCCGATCCTCGCCTCCGGCTCGATGGTGATGGTGCCGCCCGCCACGTCGATGTTGCGTCCCACCCGACCCGCGAAGGTGACGGCGCCGCCCGCCGCCCGCACGTTGCGCTCCACGAGCCCGCCCACCATCACCGAGCCCGCGCCCACGATGAGATCGCCGCGCACGGTGTGGCTGACGGTGACACGGCCGCCCCCCGCGATCAGGTCGCCGTTGACCTCGGCGCTCACGTCGACTCCACCTCCGAAGGCATAGAGATCGGAGGCGATGCGGCCGCGCTTGACGATGGTGTCGGCGACTTCCGGGCCCTCGGCGGAGGCGGAGGAGACTGCGAGCGCGAGAAGAGCGAGGAGGAGCGCGGCGCGGCACGCGCGCCCTGACGGGCGAGCGCGGGTGTGGCCAGGCGCCATGGCGACGCGCCTACGACAGACGCGCGATGTAGGGCAGGTTGCGATACCGCTCCTGCGCGTCGAGCCCATAGCCGACCACGAAGACGTCGGGAATCTCACGCCCGACGTAGTCGAGGGTGACGTCGGACGGGCGCGCCCGCCGCTTGGCCACGAAGGCGCAGGTCTTGATGGAGGCGGGGCCACGCGTCTCGAAGTTGCGGAGGAGATAGGACAGGCTGAGCCCGCTCGCGCAGATCCCCTCCACCACGAGCACGTCGCGCCCCTCCAGCGGCTCGTCGAGATCCTTGCGGATGCGCACGACCCCGGAGGCGGTGACCTGGCCATAGGGGACGATGGAGATGAAATCCATGGTGGCGGGAATGGACAGGGCGCGCAGGAGGTCGGCGAGGAAGACGGCGGCGCCCTTGAGTACCCCGACCAGGTGCAGCGTCTTGTCCGCGTAGTCGGCGGAGATCTGGGCGGCCAGCCGCGCCACCTCCGCGCGGATGGTCTCCTCGTCCAGGAGCGTCTCGCCCAGCCCCGTGTCGAGAATGGCCATCAGGCGAAGCGAGTGGCCTTCACGAAGGCGCGCGCCTCCTCGATGGACGCGGGGTCCACGAGGCCGGCGGTCTCCCACTCGTCGAGACACTGGGAGATGGTGAGGACGGAGTGGAGCTCGTAGCCCCTGGAGGCGAGCAGCTCGCGGCCGCCCTGCTCGCGGTCGATGAGGATGACGAGGTCGTTGACGATGAGCCCCGCCTCCTCCAGCACCGCAATGGCCTCGAACTTGCTGCCGCCGTCCGTGATGATGTCGTCGATGAGCACCACGCGATCCCCGGCCCCGTAGATGCCCTCGATGCGTCGCTTCGTCCCGTAGCCCTTCTCCTCCTTCCGTGGATAGATGAGGGGGAGGTTGCCCGCGAGGCTCGCGGAGACGGCCAGGGGCAGCCCCGCATAGGGAATGCCCGCGATGCGGTCGCCGGCGCAGCGGCTGACCTCGGCGGCCATGAGCACGCCGATGCGACGGAGCACGTCGGGGTAGCAGATGACCACACGGAGGTCGATGTAGAAGGGCGACTTGATCCCGGACTTGAGGGTGAAGTCGCCGAAGCGCATGGTGCCGATCTCGTAGAGCCGGCGCATCAGGGTCGCGTGCTCGCGGGTAGGGGTCACGTGCGCATCTCCTCGATGATGGCGGCGGCGGCCCGGGCGGGATCGGAGGCGCCCGTGATGGGCCGTCCCACCACCAGGTAGTCGGCGCCGCCCTGGGTGGCGGCCTGCGGCGTGGCCACGCGGGATTGGTCCTGGCGTGGGCCGCCCGCCGGGCGCACGCCCGGAGTGACGATGGCCCAGCGCGGGCCGAGAGCGTTGCGGATGGCGCGGATCTCGTTCGGGGAAGCGACGTTGCCGTCGAGCCCCGCCTCGCGGGCCAGCGTGCAGAGGTGCAGCACGTGGCCCTCCACCGAGGAGGCGATGTGGAGCTCGTGCCCGAGCGCGGTGCGGTCGAGGCTCGTGAGCACGGTGACCGCGACGACGAGCGGGCGGGGAACGCCAAGGGTCTGGGCGGCCTCCGCGGCGCCGTGGGCGGCCGCCTGCATCATGGCCCGGCCTCCCGAGGCGTGGACGTTGAACATGAAGACGCCGAGCCGCACCGCCTCGCGCGCGGCGCCGTCCACCGTGTTGGGAATGTCGTGGAACTTGAGATCGAGGAACACCTCGCCGCCGCGCTTGCGCACGGCCTCCACCGCGGACGGCCCGAGAGCGGTGAAGAGCTGCGAGCCGATCTTGAAGCGGGTGACCTGGCCGGCGAGGGCGTCGACCAGCCCCACCGCGCGGTTGATGGAGTCCACGTCGAGGGCGACGATGAGCCGGTCCTTAGGATCGCGGGGCATAGTAGTCCTGGAGCGCCTGCACGGTCATCTCTCCTTTGAGGAGCGCCTCGATGCCGCCCACGGCAGCCTGGGCGCCGTCGACGGTGGTGTAGTAGGGGATGTTCAGGATCACCGCCGTCCGCCGGATCAGGTAGGAGTCCTTGAGGGCGCGGCCGTCCTCGGGAGTGTTGAAGACCAGCGCGATCTCCCCGCGCTTCATGAGATCGACGATGTTGGGCCGGAGCTTCTCGTTGACCTTGTAGACGAGCTCCACCGTCATGCCCTGGAGGGTGAGGAGCTTGGCCGTGCCCGCGGTGGCTACCAGCGAGAAGCCCATGTCGGCGAGGCGCTTGGCCACCTGCAGCACCGCCCGCTTGTCGCGGTTCTTCACGGAGAGGAAAACCTTGCCCGAGGTGGGCAGGGGCGAGCTGGCGGCGAGCTGCGACTTCACGTAGGCCTTGCGGAAGTCGCGGTCGATGCCCATGACCTCGCCCGTGGACTTCATCTCGGGGCCGAGGACCACGTCCACCCCGGGGAACTTGATGAAGGGGAAGACCGCCTCCTTCACCGCGATGTGCCCCAGCTCGCGCTCGGTGGCGAGGCCGAGGTCGGCCAGGCGCTGGCCCAGCATCACCTTGGTGGCGAGCTTGGCCAGGGGGACGCCGATGGCCTTGGAGACGAAGGGTACGGTGCGTGAGGCGCGCGGGTTGACCTCGAGCACGTAGACCGTCTCGTTCTTGATGGCGAACTGGATGTTGAGGAGGCCGATGACCCCGAGCTCCCGGGCGAGCTTGCGTGTCTGCGTCTTGATCCGCTCGATCTGATCGTCGCCCAGGGAATAAGGGGGCAGCGCACAGGCGGAGTCGCCCGAGTGGATGCCTGCCTTCTCGATGTGCTCCATCACCCCGCCCACCACCACGCGCTCGGGGTCCGCGATGGCGTCCACGTCCACCTCGAGGGCATCCTCGAGGAACTTGTCCACGAGGATGGGATGCTCGGGGCTGACCCGGACCGCCTCGCGCATGTAGGTCTCGAGATCCTCGCGGTCGTAGACGATCTGCATGGCGCGGCCGCCCAGCACGTAGGACGGCCGCACGAGCACGGGATAGCCGATGCTCTCCGCGATGCGCTGCGCCTCCTCGAACGACCCCGCCGTCGAGCCGGGCGCCTGCTCCAGCCCGAGATCGGCGAGGAGCTCGGCGAAGCGCCGCCGATCCTCCGCCCGGTCGATGGCGTCGGGCGGCGTGCCCAGGATGGTCACCCCCGCCCGCTCCAGCGGCACCACGAGCTTGAGCGGCGTCTGCCCGCCGAACTGGACGATGACGCCGCGCGGCCGCTCGCGCTCCACGATGTTCATCACGTCCTCGAAGGTGAGCGGCTCGAAGTAGAGGCGGTCGGAGGTGTCGTAGTCGGTGGAGACCGTCTCCGGATTGCAGTTGACCATGATCGCCTCCACTCCCGACTCCTTGAGGGCGAAGGCAGCGTGCACGCAGGCGTAGTCGAACTCGATGCCCTGTCCGATACGATTGGGCCCTGAGCCCAGGATGACCACCTTGTCGCGCGGGGTTGGCGGGGCCTCGTCCTCCTCCTCGTAGGTCGAGTAGAGATAAGGCGTGTGGGCCACAAACTCCGCCGCGCACGTGTCGACCATCTTGAAGGTGGCGCGGATGCCCGCGGCCAGTCGCGCTCGCCGCACCTCCCCTTCCGTCGTCCCGCAGAGCTCGGCGAGGCGGCGGTCGGCGAAGCCCATCTGCTTGGCCCGGCGAAGCATGGCGGGATCGGAGAGGCCGGCCCGTGCGATGGCCGACTCGAGCTCCACGATCTCGCGGATGTTCTCGAGGAACCAGGGATCGATGGCGGAGAGCCCGTGGAGCTCCTGGGTGGTCATCCCGCGCCGGTAGCCCTCGGCCACCGCGAAGCAGCGCTCGGCATTGGGGATGTGGATCTTCTGGCGCAGCGTCTCGAGATCGGCGGGCGGCGGGTCCATCACGAGCCCCCAGCGGTCCTGCTCGAGCGAGCGGACGGCTTTCTGGAGCGCCTCCTTGAAGGTGCGCCCGATGGCCATGGCCTCGCCCACCGACTTCATCTGGGTGGTGAGGGTCTGGTCCGCCTCGGGGAACTTCTCGAAGGCCCAGCGCGGGAACTTGACCACGCAGTAGTCGAGGGCGGGCTCGAAGGAGGCGGGCGTCTCGCGGGTGATGTCGTTCCGAAGCTCGTCCAGGGTGTAGCCCACGGCCAGCTTGGCCGCGATCTTGGCGATGGGGAAGCCGGTGGCCTTCGAGGCCAGGGCGGAGGAGCGCGACACGCGCGGGTTCATCTCGATCACGACCATCCGCCCGTCGGCGGGATCGATGCCGAACTGGATGTTGGAGCCGCCCGTCTCCACGCCGATCTCGCGGATGATGGCGAGAGAGGCATCCCGCATCCGCTGGTACTCCTTGTCCGTGAGCGTCTGAGCGGGGGCGATCGTGATGGAATCGCCAGTGTGCACGCCCATGGGGTCGAAGTTTTCGATGGAGCAGACGATCACCACGTTGTCCGCGAGATCGCGCATGACCTCCAGCTCGAACTCCTTCCAGCCGATCACCGACTCCTCGACGAGGACCTGGCCCACCGGGCTCTGCGACAGCCCCCACTTGATGGCCGCCTCCAGCTCCTCGGGGTTGTGGGCGATGGAGCCGCCCGTGCCGCCCAGGGTGAAGGAGGGGCGGATGATGATGGGGAAGCCGATGCGATGCGCACGCGTTCCCGCCAGCGCATCCTCGTGGCTCCGCGCGAAGAAGCCCTTGGGCATCTCGAGCCCGATACGGCTCATGGCCGCCGCGAAGAGATGCCGGTCCTCCGCGGTTTTGATGGCGGGGAGCTTGGCCCCGATCAGCTCGACGCCGAAGCGCTCGAGCGTGCCGTCCTCGGCGAGGGCCACGGCCAGGTTGAGCCCGGTCTGGCCGCCTACCGTGGGCAGCATAGCGTCGGGGCGCTCGCGCTCGATGACCTTGGCCACGAACTCCGGCGTGAGCGGCTCCACGTAGGTCCGGTCGGCCATCTCGGGGTCCGTCATAATGGTGGCCGGGTTCGAGTTGACGAGGACGACCTCGAACCCTTCCTCGCGGAGGGCCTTGGCGGCCTGGGTGCCCGAGTAGTCGAACTCACAGGCCTGCCCGATCACGATGGGCCCGGAGCCGATCAGGAGGATCTTCTTGAGATCAGTGCGCTTCGGCACGCGACTCTCTCAATGGAGCCCTCGCCTCGCCGCTCTCGTGCCTGCGGACGATGGACCCAGCTCTCGGCTCGCGCCGGTAGCGCTCACCTCGAACGGCGGGCAGCGTCTCGGCTCGAAAATCACTCGATCTGGCCGTACACGATGGATGTTTCGGGAATCGCCTCCTCGCGCTTGTAAAGCACGTCGTCGATGCGTCCGCTGCCGAGCCACACCACCTCGCCATTGCCCCAGAGCTTCTCCCCGAGGACGCTCATGCGCTTCTCCACGCGCTCCTTGACGGCGTGCGCCTCGAGGGACAGCTCGCTCTCGCAGGTGAAGGCGGCCCACTCGGGCTTCTGACCGGTCTCCTCGGTCTTTCGGTACGAGATCAAGTATTTCGGCATGTCATCAGCCTCCCTCCTTGCCTTCCATGAGTGAAACGAAGCGCTGAAACAGGTAGTGCGAGTCGTGAGGCCCGGGCGAGGCCTCGGGGTGATACTGCACGGAGAACACGGGCAGCTCGCGGTGCCGCATGCCCTCGGAGGTGCCGTCGTTGAGGTTGACGTGCGTCTCCACCAGTCCCACCTTGGCCACGGAGGCGGGATCGACCGAGAACCCGTGGTTCTGCGAGGTGATCTCCACGCGACCGGTGGCGAGATCCTTCACGGGATGATTCGCCCCGTGGTGCCCGAACTTGAGCTTGTAGGTCTCGCCGCCGAAGGCCAGGCCCAGGATCTGGTTGCCCAGGCAGATGCCGAAGATCGGGGCCTTGCCGATGAGGCCGCGCACCGACTCCACGAGATAGGGCACGGCCTCGGGATCGCCGGGACCGTTGGAGAGGAAGATGCCGTGCGGCTTGCGCTCGAGCACGGCGGCGGCCGGCGTGCCCGCGGGCACCACCTCGACCTCGCAGCCGAGGGAGGAGAGCTGGCGCATGATGTTGCGCTTGATCCCGGAGTCGAAGGCGACCACCTTGAAACGTGGGGCGGGCGGGGTCGTGTAGCCGCGCGTGAGACTCCAGTCGCCCTCGCTCCATCCGTGGGCCTGGTCGATGGTGACCTCGCTCACGAGATCGCGCCCGATCAGCCCCGGTAGCGCCTGGGCCTTCGCGGCGAGACGGGCGGCGTCCGTCTCCACCGTGGAGATGATGCCCTCCTGGGCGCCGCGATCACGCAGGTGACGGGTCAGCGCGCGCGTGTCGATGCCCTGGATGCCCACGATGCCGTGCTCGCGCATGTAGGTCTCGAGCGACATGCGTCCGCGCCAGTTCGAGGGATAGGCGCAGGCTTCCTTGACGATGAAGCCGTTGACCCACGGCCGGCGCGACTCTACGTCCTCCGGGTTGATGCCGTAGTTGCCGATCAGCGGGTAGGTCATGCACACGATCTGGCCGCGATACGACGGATCGGTGAGGATCTCCTGATACCCCGTCATGGAGGTGTTGAAGACCACCTCCCCGTGGGCCTCGCCGGCGGCTCCGCACGCGCGCCCCGTGAAGATCCGGCCATCGGCCAGGGCCAGTATCGCCGCCGTCATGCCGTCACCACCTTGCCGCCCACCACGGTGAGGGCGACCGCGCCCGTCCCCGTCCAGCCGGCGAACGGCGTGTTGCGGGCGCGGGAGCGGAAGCGCGACGGCTCGACCGTCCACGCGCGCTCGAGGTCGAGCACGGTGATGTCGGCTGGCGCGCCCGGGGCGAGGCTGCCCCCGGGGAGGTTGAGGAGCCGCGCGGCCCCGGAAGAGAGGCGGGCCACCAGCGTGGAGAGATCCATGACCCCGGTCCGCACGAGGCGATCGAGGAGGACGGGGACGGCCGTCTCGAGGCCGATCACCCCGTTGGCGCACTCGCTGAACTCGCCCTCCTTCTCGGAGAGCGCGTGCGGGGCGTGGTCCGTGGCGATGCAGTCGATGGTGCCGTCGAGAAGGCCTTCCCGCACCGCCTCCACGTCGCGCTTGGTCCGGAGCGGAGGGGCCATCTTGGTGTTGGGGTCGTACTCACGCACGGCGTCGTCGGTGAGCAGGAGGTGGTGCGGCGTCACCTCCGCAGTGACGCGCACGCCGCGCGCTTTGGCCTCGCGCACCAGCCGCACCGCTCCCGCCGAGGAAAGGTGCCCGATGTGGACGTGCGCGCCCGTGAGCTCGGCGAGGAGGATGTCGCGCGCCACCATCACGTCCTCGGCCGCCGCGGGCTGACCGAGCAGGCCCAGCTCGGTGGAGACGAAGCCCTCGTGCATGGCGCCGCGGTGCGCGAGGTGCTCGTCCTCGGCATGGCTGATGATCGGCGTGCCGAAGGGCAGGGCGTACTCCATGGCGCGCCGGTAGACCTCGGCGTTCATCACGCACTGGCCGTCGTCGGAGAAGGCGACGCAGCCCGCCTCGGCGAGCTCGGCCATCTCCGCGAGCTCCTTGCCCTTGAGCCCGCGGGTGACCGCGCCGATGGGATACACACGCACTGCCCCCTCCACGCGCGCCTTGGCGAGGATGTAGTCGGTGACCGACCGGTTGTCGTTCACGGGCAGGGTGTTGGCCATGCACGCCACCGCGGTGAACCCGCCCGCCGCCGCCGCCCGTGTGCCGCTGGCGATCGTCTCCTTGTACTCGAAGCCCGGCTCGCGGAGGTGGACGTGGATGTCGATCAATCCTGGGCACACGACCTGGTCCGTCGCCGTCACCACGTGGGTGCCCTCGGGCCCCTTGAGCCCGCGCCCGACCTTGGCGATGCGGCCGTCGGTCACGAGCACGTCGGCCACACCGTCGAGGCCGTTGGCGGGATCGACGACGCGCCCGCCCTTGATGAGGAGGCTCATGCCGCCTTGCCTCCCGCGAGGAGATAGAGCACGGCCATGCGCACCGCCACGCCGTTGGTGACCTGGTCGAGGATCACGGAGTACTGGCTGTCCGCGACCTCGGGCGAGATCTCGATGCCACGATTGACGGGGCCGGGGTGCATGATCAGCACGTCCGGCCGGCAGTGCTGGAGGCGGTCGAGGCCGAGGCCCCACACGCGCGAGTACTCGCGGAGCGAGGGAATGAAGCCCCCCGTCATGCGCTCGTGCTGGAGCCGCAGCATCATGATCACGTCAGCGTGCGCGATGGACTCCTCGAGGCGGTGGCTGACCTTGACGCCTAGCTCCTGGCAGGCGGGCGGGATCAAGGTGGGCGGCCCCGCCACCGTCACCGTCATCCCCATCCGGCGCATGGCGTAGATGTTGGAGCGGGCGACGCGGCTGTGGGTGATGTCGCCCACGATTGTCACGTTGAGCCCTTCCAGATGCCCCTTCTTCTCCCGGATGGTCAGGAGGTCGAGGAGGGCCTGGGTCGGGTGCTCGTGGGCGCCGTCCCCCGCGTTGATCACGGAGCACCGGAGGTGCCGAGCGAGAAGCGCGGGCCCCCCCGCCGCCTTGTGGCGCACCACCACCACGTCGGGACTCATGGCCTCGATGTTCCGCGCCGTGTCGAGGAAGCTCTCGCCCTTCTCGGCGCTGGAGCCGGAGGCGGAGAAGTTGATGACGTCGGCGGAGAGCCACTTGCCCGCGATCTCGAAGGAGGTGCGGGTGCGCGTGGAGGCCTCGTAGAAGAGGTTGACCACGGTCTTGCCGCGCAGGGTGGGCACCTTCTTGATCTCGCGGGTGGCGATCTCCTTCATCGACTCGGCGGTGTCGAGCACCTCGCCGATCTCGGCCGCCTCGATGTCCTGCATGCTCACGAGGTCCTTCCGCGTCCACGCCATGGTCTACTCCCGTCCTTTCTTGATCGTTCGCCTCGGCGTTGTCGTGGTCGCCTCACGTTTCCTGGGCGCGGTCCCGTCTCCGGACGGCTCGCCCTCCTCGGGCTCCTGGATGACGACGCGGTCCTGGCCGTCGTGCTCGGTGAGCATCACGGCCACCGTTTCCTTGCGGCTGGTGGGGAGGTTCTTCCCCACGTAGTCAGGGCGGATGGGCAGCTCCCGGTGCCCGCGATCGATGAGCACAGCGAGCCGGATGACGCGCGGCCGCCCGAGATCCATAAGGGCATCCATGGCCGCCCGGATGGTCCGCCCCGTAAAGAGCACGTCGTCCACGAGGACGACGGTGATGCCCTTGAGGGAGAAGGGGATCTCGGTGCTCCGTACCTGCGGCTGCTCGACGCGCGTGCCCAGATCGTCGCGGTAGAGCGTGATGTCGAGGGCGCCCACGGCCGGCCGCTTGCCCTCGATGCCGGCGATCTTCTGGGCGATGCGCGCGGCCAGGGTCTCCCCGCGCGTCTTGATGCCCACCAGGGCGAGGTCGGCGCCGCCCGCCTGCTCCACGATCTCGTGCCCGATCCGGGTGAGGGCGCGGTCGAGCCCGGCCTGGTCCAGCACCTCCGCCTTCTCGCGGAACGTCACGCCGCCGTCTCTCCCTCTCCCCTCAGGGGAGAGCGCAGGGTGAGGGGGCTGCAACCGGTCGCCGCACAAAAAAAATGCCCAGCGCCTGGCTGGGCTTGATGCTGCATGGTCTCCGTGTGTCTCATCGCTGCTCCTTGCGGGCCTCTCAGGGTCCGCTTAAAGGAGTGAATCGAGGTACACACGCACTCTACCTGTGCCGCGCGGACCTGTCAAGGGCAGATGCTCTCACGAATGCTCCAGGGCGCGGCTGAAGGCTCTGGAAGCGCGTGCTCGACGGTGACATAATGGCCCGTCTTCAGGCCCTGTGAGGTCGCGCCGAGACGGCGTGAGTCCATCTCGTCCATTGTCGGGAGGACAACGTGCCAGCCAATCCAGAGTGGAAAGCCGATGATTCCGCAATATGGCAGGAGACGATTCCCAGCGACATTCCCAGAAAGAGGCGGGCGATCACGCTCCGGCACCCCACGTATCCCTTTCTCGGGCAGTGGAGCGGGAGGGATACGGAGAGTCTGACGGCCATCGCGGCCGAGTACCTCGACAAGGTGTCAACCACGTTCGGGCTGCCGGCGAACCTCTTCGCTCGCAACAGCTCGAACTTCAAGAAAGAACCGCTCCCCTCGGGATTCCCGCTGACCTGGCTTCCCATCGGGCTCGACGAGAATCTCTCGGGCCCGCGCGCGTCCTTCTGGATCCGGCACCACGGACCTCTTCCCGGTGACCCGACGGTGAGGGATCGGACGGCGATCATGCTCGCCGTTCAAGCGGGAACGGCCAACGACCCGAAGACCGCCCTCGGCAGCCGACTTGGGATCCGGATCGTCATGCAGGTATCCACGGGTGGGAAGGTTCGGATCACCGGTTCCACGTGCTCCGCCGATCTCGCGCGCACTTCCGGTCCCCACGCCGATGCTGTGCTGCCCTTCCTCGAGAGGTTCTTCCTCTCTTCCGAGGCCAGGTCCGGGGTCAAGGGGGCGATCGCGCGCGCCGCCGGGGTGGAGGATAGCAACCGGCTCTGGCTCGATGGACTGCGAGTGAGGAGTGGCGAGAAGAAAACCTCCCTCATCGAGGTCTATGCGAACGTGCAGCGGTCCGCCGACACTGTGGCAGGCTCCGCGTACGCCGTGACGGCCACCCTGCTGTTCCTCGGCAGCACTCCCAAGTTCGAGTTCAAGATCCTGGAGAAGTTTCCCCTTATCGCCCACGCCACCCCGGTGATCGCCAAGCTCTTCCCCCACGAGCCTGCTTCACAGGCGGGCGTGGGGCATCTGGTCGAGGGGAGACCCAACCGGGCGCCGGACTACCGCACCCCCCACCAACTCGAGCGTTTTCGCTTCTTCACGCTTCTGCCTGGCCTGACGCTAGGCAGCTCCTTGGACACGCACCTGTTGGACGATCTCGACCAGACGGAGGTGATGCAGTCGAAGTTCGTGGATCCGACCGCTAACGAGGACCAGGAACAGGTCGTGTATGAGCCCAATGTGGTTCAGCATGCGCGAACGAACGAGTTTGCCGCGCTGAGCGGCTATCAGCATGCGCGCGAGCTCTTCGACACGATGCGCCTCTACGGCCTCGATCCGGTCACGTATTTCAGGCTCGCCGCCCTTCCGCTGCACGTGCGTGTTCACGCCGGGATCATTCCGGGGCCGGGCAAGGACGGCAAGACCGTCAACGCGATGGTGGACTACGATCCCCCCCATACCGACTACAACGACGAGCTGGATCCGAAGGTCTTGCAGCCCCTGCAGGTGAGGTTCGCGCTCGCCGACTTGAAACGGTCGCCGTCCCGTCGGGAGCCCCTCGGCCTGGCGGCCGACCCTCGCTGGAGCTGGCACGAGTACAGCCATGTACTGCTTGCCGCCTCGAGTGGCGCGCTCGAGCTTCGATTCGTCCACAGCGCCGGTGACGCGCTCGCGGCCATTCTGTGGGATCCACCGTCGGCCCTCGCGGGCGATCCGCCGCCCGTGACAGGCCCTCCTCCCCCGCCACCCACGACCGGTCCCGACGCGTTCCGCATGGCGACGTTCCCTTGGGTGTACCTGAACCGACGTCACGACCGCTCGGTCTATGCAGGCTGGAGCTGGTGCGGGACGTATCATCGCGCCTATGCCTTCGCCCCTCTCGACGGCCTTCGCCGGCGCAAGGGATACAAGTCCGAACAGATCCTGTCGACGTCTCTGTTCCGCGTCTACCGGGTCCTCGGCGGCGACACCATCAAGAGCACCGGGTTGGTCAGGCGATGGGCGGCGGCTGACTACACGGCCTATCTGATCATGCGCGCGCTGGCATGGGTTGGTCCGACAACTGGAGCGCCTCCCGAGACGCCCGATCAGCTCGTGTCGGCCCTGACCGATGCCGACGTGGGGACCACGACTTGGCAGGTGCCGCAGCGGGATCCGACTTGGCCCCTACGGGTGCGCGTCGGCGGCTGCGCACACAAGGTCGTCCGATGGGCTTTTGAGGCACAGGGCTTGTATGCGAGCACCACAGATCCCCTGAAGGTGGTCGACGCGCCCGGAGCGCCGCCCGATATCGACATCTACATCGAAAACGGACGACCCAACTCCGAGGGCGCCCATCCACGGGGTGGGTACATGCCGGTGTCGCTGGACTGGAATCCCCCGCCGAATGGCTCCCAGTGGCTCGCCACCAACGCCGCCATCCAGGTGGTGGGCGGGACACAGGTTCTCGTCACGGTGGGCAATCGCGGTCCGTCGTCTGCGGGCGGTGTGGTGGTACAGGTCTGGTACATCCGGTGGCCGATGATGCAGCCGGATCCTCCCGACTGGGATCCGACCGCGGCAACAACGTGGAAGAGCCTGGGCACCGATGGACCGACGCTGATTCCCGCGGGCGGCGCGGCGACCTTCGGACCGTTCGGGACGCTCCCGACAACGCCGTCGGGAGATCGGCTGCTCATTTTCGCCCAGGCCACCTGTCCCGGCGATCGGGCGAACAGCGATCCGGCGACCGGCTTGCCCTGCTCCGCCCAGCCGACTTCGATCGTGGACCTGGTGGTCGGGGACAATAACGTGGGTCTGAAGCTCTACATGATCCCCTAGATCTCCCACTCCGCCTTGGCGAGGCGGAGCACGCGCTGCAGGGTAGGGCAATTGACGGGGTCGCTCGCGGAGTTCAAGGCGCCGGTGTTGTGAGGCAGTAGGACGGGAGAGGTGGCCATCAATATCTGCCAGATCGCCCCCGCGAGCCATTGGCTGGCCGCCGAGTCTGACGGGTAGTGGAGACCTGCGCGCTCGCGATTCTTCCCGAGACGGTTGCCCAGCCACATCAGCGGACCATTGAACGGATACGCCGCCGTCGACATGACGTTGTTGATATCGGCCTTACCCCGTGTGTATGGCGTGGTGCCCGGCGAAGGCGAGATGACGGGAGGGTTCGTCGGAGGAAGTGCCGGATAGATCTCTCCGAAGGTCGCGGCGACCTGGGGAATCTCGAGGAGCAGCAGCCCAATGAAGTGACCGAGGAACGAGTGCCCGCTCGGGAACGATGGATGGCGCGGAGGACCGAACGGCGGGACGAGGCCAGGGCAGAGGACCGAGGCGCGGACGCGGCGGAACTGCTCCTTGTAGTACATGTACACGAGATTCCCGATGGCGAGGCCGCAGCGGATCAGCTCGAGGGTGAACGGGCGGCGCTCGCTGTCCGCGTCGAGGAAGCTGATGATGTAGGCAGCAAGGCCGTCCGCCTGCATGTTGATCTCCGCGAGATAGCGATCCCGGTCGTCCTCCATCATGATGAAGAGCTGGTCGATCTCTTCCTGGATGAACGCCAGCGCTAACATGCCCGTGCTCGTGCCATTTTCCCAGCCCAGGTGCGCGTCGGCATCGAGCCAGCCCTTGGCCAGGAGGGTCGCCTCGTCGAACCCCCAGTTCTCGTATTGCATGGCGAACTCGCGAGCCGCCATGATCGAGGCGCGCGAGGTGTCCTCGTCCTTGAGCCATTCGCCGAGGTGCGGGTCGAAGCCGAGGGTCCAGAACCTCAGCGAGGGATCCCAGTCCGCGTTCTGCCAGCGAAGCTTGTCAGCGTTGGGCGGGATCGCCTTGGGGAAGGGCTCAGCACCATAATTGTCCGGCGCGAAGTCGAGGGCCCAGGGCTTGAAGCCCAGCTCGAGCGGCGTCGCGTAGTAGCTCCAGGGAATCGGCGCCGTGCCGCCCGTGCCGGTCCCTGTTCCTGTCCCGGTGCCGGTGCCCGTTCCTGTTCCTGTGCCCGTCCCGGTCCCGGTTCCAGTCCCCGCGCCGGTTCCAGTACCAGTTCCAGTACCAGTTCCAGTACCAGTGCCCGTTCCCGTCCCAGTACCCGTCCCCGTGCCAGTACCCGTCCCTGTGCCAGTACCCGTTCCAGTGCCAGTGCCCGTTCCTGTGCCTGTCCCGGTTCCCGTGCCGGTTCCCATCGTCATGACCTCCCTTTTCTGGAGCGGGCATTGTACAGATCGATGCCATGAATAAGTCCGAAATCGTTGGGTAGTCTCGGCTGCCGCTACTCCGGCAAGCCTGCGAGCCGAAGGCCTTCGACGAGTCGCTCGAGATCGCCCGGGCGCCTCAATGGGTACGTGGACGCGATCACCGAAACTCGAAAGGAGGGAACGACCGCGCGCAGATCCTTCGCCGCGGTCCGGGACGCTTCGA
>Ga0075424_100002422_pt1 | contig 17045 bp, 13 predicted proteins | sample SoiMethybrSBSTD3_FD_75301 | JGI IMG/M metagenome (GOLD analysis project Ga0075424, IMG submission 75301) | Bulk soil microbial communities from a Populus tree surrounding site in Tennessee, USA - Soil MetaG P. TD hybrid SBSTD3 | ecosystem: Environmental > Terrestrial > Soil > Tree plantation...
GGTGGCGGGGCCACCGCCGAAATCAACTCGGTCGCCTTCTCTCGCATCCACTGGAAGCATCTGCATGCCGCCGGCGAATATAAGGGCGTCAAGCTGCTCGGCGTCTTCACGCATGGCCCCGGCCAGATGTTCAACACCAAGCGCCCGATCACCAAGGTGGAAGACCTGGCGGGCATGAAAATCCGCTCGGGCGGCGGCATCTCCGAGCAGATGGCGCGCGCCCTGGGCGCCTCGGCCTTCGTGAAGCCGGCCCCCGAATCCTACGAGCTGTTAAGTTCCGGCGTCGCCGATGGCACGTTCTTCCCGCTCGAGTCGATCAATTCCTTCAAGCTCGGCACGGTGGTCAAGTATGCGACCCTGTTCCCAGGTGGCTTCTATGGCTCGGCCTTTGGCTTCTTTATGAACGAGGAGCGCTGGAACAAGCTCAGCAAGGAGGACCAGGAGGCGATCAACTCCGTTTCGGGAGAAGCGCTGGCCCGCCTGGCCGGCAAAGCCTGGGATGCGGCGGATCGCGCCGCCTTTGAGGAAATGAAAAGGGTTGGCATCCAAATTACCGAGGCCTCGCCCGAACTCATTCAAGGCGTCAAGGAGCGCGCCAAGGTGATCGAAGACGAGTGGATCAAGAATGCCAGCGCCAAAGGCCTCGATGGCGCCAAGGTGTTGGCCGAGTTCCGCGAGGAGATCAAACGGGTTGCCGCCGGCAATTGACGGGGGGCACGGTGGCTGCCAATCCGCAAGACGCCGGCGCCTGGCTCGATCGGGTGCTGGGAGCCGCGGCCGCGCTGCTGCTGCTGGTCTTGATGTTGCTGACGGCCGCCGATGTCGTCAGTCGCTACATCTTCAATTGGCCCCTGCGTGGCGCCTTCGAGATCACCGAACTGCTCTTGCTGACGCTGATCTTCGCCGGCTTGCCCCTGGCGTCGCGAGCCGGTGAGCACGTAACGCTCGACTTCATCGACCGGGCCCTGACGCCAGGGGGCCGCCGGCTCCTGCGCCGGCTGATCGACCTCTTGTGCGGGGCCATCATTCTTGGCCTCGCCTGGCGGGTATGGGTCAAGGCCGACAAGATCGCCGCCTATGGCGACACGACCGAAGTGCTGCGGCTGCCGGTCAGCCCATTCGTCTATGCGATGGCCCTCATGGTTGCCATCACCGGCCTGGTGCATCTGGCCAAGGTTATCTTTCCGGGCCAGGACGAGCGCGCGGAGCCGGTTTTCGATCCTGACAAAATCGGTCCGACATGACGGAAGCCCTGGTCGGTCTAGGCCTGATGCTGGTGCTGGCCCTTCTGCGCGTGCCGATCGCGCTCGCCATGGGCGTGATGGGGTTTGTGGGCGTTGCCTATTTGCGCGACTGGAACTTTGCGCCGGCGATGGCGATGGTTGAGACCAAGATCTACGAGACCGGACGCAACTACACGCTCTCCGTCGTCCCGCTCTTTATCCTGATGGGCAACCTGGTCACGCGCGCCGGCATGTCGCAGGAGCTGTTTCGCGCCGCCTACACCTTCGTCGGGCACTTGCGTGGTGGCCTGGCCATGGCAACCGTGGTCGCGTGCGCGGGTTTCGGCGCCATTTGCGGCTCGTCGATCGCCACGGCCGCCACCATGGCCAAGGTCGCCTACCCGGCCATGAAGGGGCTCGGCTATTCGGACCGACTGTCGACAGGAGCCATTGCCGGCGGCGGCACCCTCGGCATCCTGATCCCACCCTCGACGCTGATGGTGATCTACGGCGTCTTGACCGAAACCAACATCGGCAAACTGTTCGCGGCGGGGATACTGCCGGGCATCGTCGCCACTTTTCTGCTGTGCCTCGCCGTGCAGTGGACCGTGCTGGTCGATCCGGCCTCGGGCCCGCGCGGGGAGCGCTCGAGCTGGGGCGAGCGCTGGCGCGCGCTCAAGGGCGTGTGGGCCGTGCTTGCCCTGTTCGTGGTCGTCATGGGCGGCATTTACGGCGGCGTGTTCACGGCGACCGAGGGCGCCGGCATGGGCGCCTTCGGCGCGCTCATGTTCGCCTTGGCGCGCGGTACGTTGAGCTGGCGCACGCTGTTCGATGGGTTGATCGAATCGGCACGCACGAGCGCGATGCTGTTTGCCATTCTGACGGGCGCGCTGATGTTCGCCGAGTTCGTCAACTATACGACGATGCCCGGCGACCTCAAAAATCTGGTCACATCGCTCGACCTGTCGCCGATCATGGTGGTAGCGGCCATCTGTGCCATCTACGTGATCCTCGGCACGGCGATGGAAGAGCTATCCATGATCTTGCTGACGGTACCGATCTTTTTTCCGCTGGTCGTGCACCTTGGCTTTGATCCAATCTGGTTCGGCATTCTGATCGTCGTGGTGGTCGAAATCGGCCTGATCAGCCCGCCCGTGGGCATGAACCTCTTCGTCATGAACGCGCTGTTACCGCACGTGCCCACGCGCGTCCTGTTCCGTGGCGTGCTGCCCTTCATGGTGGCAGATATCGTGCGCCTCGCCATCCTCATCGCCTTCCCGACGATTTCGCTTTGGTTGCCGAGTTTGATGCGCTGAACAATTGCGCCTCGCCACGCCCGCGAACGAGGACTGAGCGAGGTATGAGCGCGGCGCCCACACACCTGCCAGCGATGCAACCGGCTCGCCGCGCCCGCCCAGGTGGCGCCTGCCCTATGCCTCAGAACTTGTAGTTGAGCCCGGCACGCACGACGTGCGCCGTCAAATCGACGCTGCTCGCCAAGTTGTTGGTGGTTCCGGCCGCGGTGTGGGCGGGATCGAAAACTTGCGCGTTGGCGGTGACTTTGCCGAAATCCAGATAAAGGTATTCCCCGCGCAGCGTCCAATTGCCCCCGAGCGCCAGCTCCGCGCCGCCGCCCAGCGTCCACCCGACCACGCGTCCATTGCTCGAGCCCACCCCCTCAGCCAAGGAGACCGAGGAAGTCAGCGTATTCTTTACATAGAGGTCGGTGGCGGCCACGCCACCGGTCACATAGATGAGCGTATCTGGCTTCAGCAGCCAACCCAGTCGGCTCCTGGCGGTGACCAGCCAGTCCGTGTCGAAGGCGGTAGTGACCGTAATGAGGTTAGCCGCATCGTTCGGATCTGCGCGCGTACCCGCGCGGGAAGCCGCCAACTTGAAGGATTGGAAATCGACCTCGAAGCCGAAGACCGCGGCGCCCCTCTGCAGATTGACGCCGGCCTGGGCGCCTCCAAGGATAGCCCGATCCGACATGGAGCCGCTGCCGGCCGCGCCGAGGACGGGCAGCGCGGCGGGACCGAACGGGCAGTTCTCGCCCGTTGCGCCAAGGTCGGTATCATTGCATACGGCCGACGTCCCAGCGTGCGCGGTCCCCCAGGCCATGCCCGCGTTGACCCCGAGATAGAACCCGGACCAGGTGAAAGGCCGGACCTGCTGAGCCAGGCCGTCCAACTTCTGGCTGAGACCCAGACGGCCACCCAGCGTTTGATCATCGCCGGAGGCTTCGAAGTAGAGCGAGGCGCCGAACGTCGTATTCCCCTGGGTGTAGGTCAGACCGAGGTCGACGCCGCCATACAAATGATCCTGTTGCAGGCGGACCCGGCCGGAGTCGGGATCGGCAACGAAATCAAAGCCGCTGCGATAACCCCACTCCTGGCGCACGTAGCCTTGGATGTAGGGACGCAGGATGGCACCATCCGATAACGCCATATTGCTGAAGAGGGTCGCGGCGGCGGTCCCGGTCCAGGTCGAAAACGTATAGGTTTGCTCGTTGCCGAACACGTTTTTGAAGCGTTCGCCGCTGTTGTGCACGTAGCCGAGCGAGCCGCGCAGATCAAGCTTGGGCCCGGCCGGCCCGGCCAAATCGAAAATCTGCCCCGCCGTCACCGTGGCGAGTATTCCTGCCGTACCGAAGGTGTAGCGATTGTGGTTGCAGCCGGTGGGATGCGGTGGACCATAGCCGCAATCGTCGACGCTGTCGTGCAAGGTCGTCTGGCCCCAAGTCCCCACCAGCGTTGCCAGCGCGTAGGTATTGCGCAGCGACCAGAGCGCCGTACCACCGAAGATCATCGACTGGTTTTCGGCGCTCCCCGACTGATTGGCATCGAGGACAGAGAGCGCGTTGGACTTGAGATCGAGCGAGACATCGTTGTGGCCAACAAAGCCGCTGAACTTCATTTGTCCGCCGAGCACGGTGCCCGGTAGGCTGACAACGACGTTGGCGAAAGCGGAGGCTTCCGTGGTGTCAAAGGAGAAGGATTGCGTCAGCCCCGGCGCGCGCAGGGCGTCATGATCGGACCCGCGCAATCTGCCGGTCGAGAATGTGCCGAGCGCCCCGGAGACCGTACCGCCGCCCGCGGATCCGCCCAGGACCTCGCGCTCGATCAAGGCCTGCTCGTTCTGCGTTACGGCATCGGCCAGCGATCGGCCCGTGGCCGCATTGATCGGGCCGCCCGTGAGGCTCTGCGCGCTGGCCTCGGAGGCGACAATGAGCGTCGCCAGACCAAGGCAAAGGCTGAGGATCCTTCGCAACGCCTGGCGATCCCGGCCAGCACCCCGCACGCGGTGCATTGTACGCTCCATCACGCTACCCCGTCCAGGCTAGCGTAAGCCCAGCCGCCGGCGAACCCTCGCACGGGCCGGGCACGGACGATTGCGGGGGCGACTGTTGCGGCAGCGCCACCGCCGCCAGCGCGCCGCATGGCTGCAGCTGGGCGGGAAAGCATCGTTGTTGGAGGCAGTTAGCGCGGCCGGAGATCGTCTCTTCAAGCCGCCAGGGGAAGAACTGATTTGCAAGCCCGGCAACCAATCCGGTGCAGGGTGCGCCGCTCCCGGGCTCCGGCCCCCGCCTTGGCCACCGTCCCTGCTCCCGTTGACCGCTGACCCCAAGCGCTGCCGGCCCTCGGGGTCGCCGGCAGCCCCGTGGGAGATGCGGCAAGTCCAATCCGCACGACCCGCGGCGCGCGCTGCCTAAGCCATATTCTTTGCCCGACCAACCACCAAGATGGGGGCCGCAGGCGATGCCCGGCTTGCAGGAACGATCGCCGCCAAACAAACTGAGGCGTGGAGCCACGAAAGAATTGGCAACGTCATTGGGAGTAGAACGCCATGGCGAATGAGGCCGCCGACAAGCCAGTGGTGCGGTTTGAGATCGAGGACGGCATTGGCGTCGTCAGCATCGACAATCCGCCGGTCAATGCGCTGGGGCCCGGCGTCCGCGATGGCATTATCGAGGCGCTGGAGGCCGGCGACGGCGATCCTGCCGTCAAAGCCATGGTGATGATCGGTGCCGGTCGCACCTTCATCGCCGGGGCCGACATTCGCCAATTTGGCAAGCCGCGCCCGGCGCCCAAGCGACCGGTGCCCGACGTGCTCGATCAGAGCTCCAAACCGGTGGTGGCCGCAATCCATGGGTTTGCGCTGGGAGGTGGGCTGGAGCATGCGCTCGCCTGCCACTACCGCATTGCCGTGCCAAGCGCGAAGGTGGGACTGCCGGAGGTGCTGATCGGTATCCTGCCGGGGGGCGGCGGCACGCAGCGCTTGCCGCGCCTGATAGGGCCAAAGCGGGCATTGGAGATGATCCTCTCGGGCCGGCATGTGCCCGCCGAGGAGGCAAAAGCTCTCGGCATCATCGACGCGATCGTCCCGGGCAAGGATCTGCGCGCCGAAGCCATCGCCTACGCGCGGGCCATCGCGGATCGGCGACCTCTGCCGCGCGTGCGCGACAAGACGGATCGGCTGGAAGAAGCAAGAGCCGATCCCGGCATGTTTGAGGCCACGCGCAAGGCGATCGCGCGCAAGGCCGGCAAACAGAAAGCCCCGCAGCATTGCATTCTTTGCGTCGAGGCCGCCGTGAGCCAGCCTTTCGAGGATGGCATCGCCACGGAACGACGGCTGTTCGCCGAATTGGAGAACTCGGAGGAAGCCAAGGCGCTGCGCTATGCATTCTTCGCGGAGCGCGAGGTCGCCAAGATTCCGGGTTTGGCGAAGGACCTCGCCCTTCCCGAGATCAAAACCGCCGCCGTCGTCGGCGCAGGCACCATGGGCGGCGGCATCGCCATGAGCTTTGCCGACCACGGCTTTGCCGTGAAGCTGCTCGATGCCTCCGCCGAGGTGGTGGCCAAAGGCCTGCAGCGCATCCGCAATACCTATGCGACGAGCGTCAGGCGGGGCAGCCTGACGCAGGCCGAAATGGATCGGCGCTTGGCCCTGATCGAACCGGTCGAGGGCTATGACGCCATCGCCCAGTGCGATGCCGTGATCGAAGCCGTGTTCGAAGAGATGCCGGTCAAGCAGGAGGTGTTCGCCAAGCTCGATGCTGTCATGAAGCCTGGCGCACTCCTGTTCTCGAACACGTCGGCCTTGGACATCGATGCCATCGCCGGCGTCACAAGCCGGCCCGAGGCCGTGGCCGGGACGCACTTTTTTGTGCCCGCCAACGTGATGAAGACCTTTGAGGTGGTGAACGGGGCCAAAACCGCGCCCGTGACCTTGGCCGCCGCCATGAAGCTCGGACGCGACATCGGCAAGATCAGCGCCTACGCCGGCAATTGCGACGGCTTCGTCGCCAATCGCACGCGCATTCCCTTCAATCTCGAGCAGGGCCTGATGATCGAAGAGGGGGCGCTACCCGAACAGGTGGACCGGGTCATGGTCGAGTTCGGCTACCCCGTCGGTCCCTTTACGGTCAATGACATGTCGGGGCTCGACATCAGCTACGCCACCCGCAAGCGCCGCGCGGCGGCCGATCCCAAGTATCGCGGCCTGCCCATCACGGACCGGCTGGTCGAACTGGGACGCCTGGGGCAGAAGACCGGTGCGGGCTGGTATCGCTACCAGCCCAACGACCGCACGCCGATCGTCGACCCCGCGGTGCACGAAATCATCAAGACCGTGGTTGGCGAGTTGGGCACGCCGCAGCGAAGCTTCAGCGACGAGGAAGTCCTCAAACGCCTGCTATTTTCCTCCGTCAACGAAGCCTGCAAGATCCTCGAGGAGGGCAAGGCCTTGCGCGCCAGCGACATCGACGTCATGTGGCTCAACGGCTTCGGCTTCCCGCGCTATCGCGGCGGCTTGATGTATTGGGCCGATCAGATCGGTGCCCGGCAGGTGTACAACCAGGTGGCGGTCTGGCATCAGCGCTATGGGGCGCGCTGGAAACCCTCCGCTTTGCTGCAAGAGCTGGCCGAGGCCGGCGGGTCCTTGCGCGAGGTGAAGGGCCGCATGCCGAGCTAGCCAATGGGGAGCGGGCAGCGATGAATTTCGATTTTAGCGACGACCTCAAGGCGCTGCGCGATGAGGCCCGTCGATTTCTGCGCGAGCGCTGTCCGATGACGGCGGTGCGGCGCATTCTCGAGGGGCCGGCCCCCTACGACCTCGGCCTTTGGAAGGAGATCGCCGCCCTGGGTTGGACCGGCGCGGCCATTCCGGAGGCGTTCGGCGGCGCGGGGCTCGGCCATCTCGGGCTGTGCGTGCTTGCCGAGGAACTGGGTTCGGCGCTGGCGCCGACGCCGTTTTCCTCCTCGATCTATCTGGCGGCGGAAGCCATCATGCTGGCCGGCAGCCCCGCGCAGAAGCAGACTTGGCTGCCGAAACTCGCCAGCGGCGAGGTCATTGGCACGCTGGCCGGGGCCGAAGGACCCGCCAAGGTCGACCCGCGCAAGCTGCGCACGAGCTTTCGCGGCGGCACGCTGACCGGCGAAAAGCTCCCCGTACCGGACGGCGACGTGGCCGACCTGGCGGTGGTGGCCGCCCAGGCCGAGCGCGGGCCCACGCTGGCTCTGGTCGACCTCAAGGGGCGCGGCGTCGTGCGCCAGCCGCTCGAAACCATCGATCCCACCCGGTCGCATGCGCGCATCGTTTTCGACGGCGCGGCCGCAGAAGCCCTGGGCGAGGCGGGCACGGGGGAGGCGTTGCTGCGCCGGGTCGAGGAGCGCGCGGCGGTGTTATTTGCCTTCGAGCAGGTGGGCGGCGCGCAAAGATCGCTGGAGATGGCGCGCGACTATGCCTTGCAACGCTACGCCTTTGCGCGTCCGATCGGCTCGTTTCAGGCGATCAAGCACAAGCTTGCCGACGTCTATGTTGCAACCGAGCTCGCGCGCGCCAACGCCTACTATGGTGCCTGGGCGCTGAGCTCAAATGCCGCCGAGCTGCCCGTAGCGGCCGCCGCCGCACGGATTTCGGCCAATGAAGCCTATTTTCTGGCGGCAAAGGAGAATATTCAGGTGCACGGTGGCATGGGCTTCACCTGGGAATTCGACTGCCACCTTCACTATCGCCGGGCCAAGCTGTTGGCCCTGGCGCTCGGCAGTACCCGGCGCTGGAAAGAGCGCCTGATACTCGAGCTCGAGGCGGCGAACGCCCCGTTGTGAGCGGAGAAAGCCATGGATTTCGAGGACACGCCAAGGGAAGCCGAGTTTCGCGCCGGCGTGCGCGCCTTTCTCGGCAAAGCGGCCAAGCCGCGCGCGCCAGGCACCGGCATGGTTTATCGTGCCGGCAATGAGGATCCCGCGTTTCGTGCGCAGGCCAAGGCCTGGCAGGCGAGCAAAGCCGAGGCCGGCTACGCCGGCATCACCTGGCCTACGCATTGGGGCGGACGCGGCGGCACGCCTATCCAGCAGGTGATCTACGATCAGGAAGAGGCAAACTATGCCGTGCCGCGTGGCCTTTTCGATATCGGCCTCGGCATGTGCATTCCGACCCTATGCACCTGGGGCACGCAAGAGCACCGCGACCGCTTCGCCGGCAGGGCCCTGCGCGGGGAGGAGATCTGGTGCCAGCTCTTTTCCGAGCCGGCCGCCGGCTCCGATCTTGCCGGCCTGCGCACGCGCGCGGAGGCGGACGGGAGCGACTGGGTCATCAACGGGGAGAAAATTTGGACTTCGGGCGCCCACTATTGCGACTATGGCGTACTGCTCACGCGTAGCGATTTTTCGGCCAAGAAGCACGACGGTTTGACCTATTTCTTCCTCGACATGAAGTCGCCGGGGATAGAGATCCGGCCGATCAAGCAAATGTCGGGCGCGTCGCACTTCAACCAGGTGTTCTTCAAGGACGTGCGCGTGCCGGACAGCCAGCGCCTGGGCGCCGTGGGCCAGGGCTGGAAAGTCGCGCTGACGACGCTGATGAACGAGCGCTACACGATCGGCGGGCGGATGGGTGCCGGCGTGGAGGACGTTTTCGAACTTGCCCGCCGGCTCGAGATTGGCGACGGCCCGGCCTTGAAGAATGGGGCCGTCCGCGACAAGCTCGCCGATTGGTATGTGGCGAGCCAGGGGCTCAAATACGCAAATTTCCGCACCATGACGGCACTTTCGCGCGGCGAAACGCCGGGGCCTGAGGCCTCGCTTGGCAAGTTGGTCAACGCCTCGATGCTCCAGACGATTGCCGCCTTCGCCATGGATCTGATGGATGAGGGTGGCGTTCTCTGCGACCCGGAGCTGGCGCCGCTCGCCGCCGCCTTTCAGCAGACGCTATTGACTTCGCCCGCCTCGCGCATCGCCGGCGGCTCCGACGAGATCATGCGCAACATCATCGCCGAGCGCGTGCTGGGCTTGCCTGCCGAGGTCCGCCTCGACAAGACCTTGCCGTTCAATCAGCTGCCGACCGGCAAGCGGTGAGCGACTTCGGCTCGACACCGATCGCTTGACGTCGCCGCCCTGGGCGGGCGAGCCGTCAGAGCACAGGGGGTGAACCATGCGGGAGCAACGCCGGGCGACGCGGCGCGGAGTGGTCGCCGGCCTGACGGCGGCGGGCCTCACGGCCGGCACGGGGATGCCCGTTTGGGCCCAAAGCGAGCCGGGCCAGCGCTTCCCGGCACGGCCGATCAGGCTCGTCGTCGGCTTCGGGCCGGGCGGGGGCAATGACATCTTGGCGCGGCTCGTCGCACAAAAGCTGAGCGAGCGCTTGGGGCAACCGGTGCTCGTCGAAAACAAGCCGGGCGCCGGCGCCATCATCGCCACCGAATTGGTGGCCAAGGCCGCCCCCGACGGCTACACGCTGCTCGTCGGCGCGACCGGTGCCATGACCATCAACCCGGCGGTCTACGGCAAGCTGCCCTACGACACGTTGCGCGACTTCGCACCAATCGCCCTGATTGCCTCCTTCCCGCTGCTTCTCTGCGTCAAGGCCGCGGCACCCGTGCGCACGCTGGCGGAGCTGGTCGCCTATAGCAAGGCGCATCCGGCTGAGGCCAACTATGCGAGCTCGTCGGCAGCCTTCCAGCTCGCCACTGAACTCTTCAAAATGCAGACCGGAGCGCCGCTTGAGCACGTCGCCTATAAGAGCAGCGGCGAGATGGTGATGGCGGTGGTGGGCGGCGAGGTCTTGACGGCGCTCGCGGACGCGCCTGCGGTCGCGGGCCATATCAAGGCCGGGCGGATCAGAGTGCTCGCCCACACCGCGAGCGAGCCGCTGCGGGAGCACCCCGACGTGCCAGCCATGCTGCAGGCCGGTGTGCCCGAGCTTAATCTGCGCTTGTGGTCTGGACTGTTCGCACCCGCCGCCACGCCCGAGGCCATCGTCGAGCGACTGGCCAAGGAGGTGACGGCGATCATCGCCGAACCGGACGTGCGAGAGCGCCTGGTCGGGCTGGGCGTCGACCCCGGCGGCGGCTCGCGCGCCCAGTTCGCCGCGCAAATTGCCGCCGAAATCCCGCGCTGGACGAGCGTTGCCAAAGCCGCCAACATAAAACTGGACTGAGAAGGTTAGGAGCCGGAATGTCCGCTCGAGAACCGGCGCCAGAGGCCACTGCCGCCGACGTCATGCTGGCATCGCTGCGGCAGCATGGGGTCGAGTTCTTTTTTGCCAATCCGGGCACGGATTTTCCCCCCATCGTGGAGGGTTTCGCGCGGGCCCGGATGCGGGATGGGGAGGTGCCGCGGCCGATCCTGGTGCCGCACGAAAACCTGGCCGTCGGCATGGCCCACGGCGCCTATCTGATGACGGGTTGCCCGCAAGCCGTCATGGTGCACGTGAACGTCGGCACGGCCAACACCATCAACCTCCTCGCCAATGCCGCGCGTGACCGCATCCCCCTCCTGCTGATGGCCGGACGCTCACCGATATCGGAAAAGGGTGCGTTCGGGGCGCGCAGCCGGCCGATCCACTGGGCCCAGGAGATGTTCGATCAGGCGGGCATGGTGCGCGAGTTTGTCAAATGGGACTACGAGCTGCGCAATCCGCAGCAAGCGGGCAGCGTGATCGCACGCGCCCTGGAGGTGGCGCTGGCCGAACCCCGTGGACCCGTCTACCTCACCTTGCCGCGCGAGCCGCTGTCGGCAGCGGCGGAAGCCGATAGCCGCGAGGCGCCGCGCCAGCCGCCGTCCTCGGCCCATCCCGATCCGACCCTGATCGACCGCCTGGCGGACTGGCTGCTCGCCGCGCGGCGGCCCCTGCTGATTGCTTCGAGCCTCGGTCGAACGCGCGCGGAAGTTGAGCATTTGAGCGAGATCGCCGACCGCTTCGCCGTGCCGGTGGTGGCGCACACACCACGCTTTCTATGCCTGCCAACCGATCACGTCTTGCACCACGGCTTCGATCCGCATCCCCTGCTCGAGGACGCCGATCTCATCCTCGTCGTGGAAGCCGATGTGCCGTGGATACCGAGCACGCGGGTGCCATCGCCTGCCGCCCGCGTGGTCCACATCGGCGATGACCCGGCTTATCAGCGCTATCCCATGCGCTCCTATCCGAGCCACTTGTCCATCTTGGCCAACGCCGGCAACGCGCTGAACGCGCTCAAGGAGGCCCTGCACCGACGCGGCGAGGCAGACGCGCCCGCCTTGCGGCAGCGCCGCGCCTGGGCCCTGGCGCGTGCCGCGGGCCTGCGGGAAAAGGCACGCACGGGTATCGACGCCGCGGCCCCGTACATCTCACCCGCCTATTTGAGCCAATGCATCGGTGAGATGGCCGGCGCCGACGGGCTGATTTTCAACGAATACCAGCTGCGTCTCGAGCACTGCGCCCGCACGCAGGCAAACACCTATTTTGCGCTCAGCCCCGCCGGCGGGCTTGGCTGGAGCGTTGCCGCAGCACTCGGGGCCAAGCTCGCGGCACCCGAGCGCTTCATCACGGCGGTGATCGGCGACGGTGGCTTGATTTTCGCCAACCCGACGGCTTGCCTTTGGGCGGCCGAGGCGCATCAGCTGCCGATCGTGACGGTGGTCTTCAATAACGCGCGCTATGGCGCCGTGCGCAATGCAACGATGGCTATGTTTGCCTCCGGCGCGGCGGGGCGGGAAAACGGACTTGGGCTCGCCGACCTCTCGCCGAGCCCGGCGTTCGAGCGCTATGCCGAAGCGCACGGTGCCCACGCAGCGCGCGTGGAACGACCCGCCGAGCTGCCTGGGGCGTTGGCGGCCGCACGCCATGCCGTCCTCAGCGAGCGCCGGCACGCTCTCGTCAACGTCCTCACTCCCTATTGAGCCGCCGGCCAGCCCCGCCTAGGCCCGGGCCAGCAATCGCTCGCGCACGCGCGCCAAGTGCTCGCGCCCCCAGTAAAGGTCGGCGTCGGCGAACAGGAAGCTCGGCACGCCAAACACGCCGGCGGCCTCGGCTTCCCGGCGAATGTCCTCAAGCGCCTGCCGACCCGCACCCTCGAGGAAGGCGATGAATTCACGGCTTGGGGCACCACAGTGCTGCAGCACCTCGGCCAAAGCGTCGGCGCTCTCCAGGTCCAAGGCGCGCTGCCAAAACAGCTCGAAGACGCGATCGTGATAGCCGCGGAAAACCCCGTGCTGTTTGGCAAACAGCATGCCGATATTGGCCAAGGAGGAATCGAATATCTTCTTGGGACCGCGGATCGTCAGGCCGCGTCGGTTGGCCTCGCGGCGACAGTCCATGTAGCTGTACTTGACCCGACGCCATTGGTGCGCATTGCGGCTTTCCTCGCTCACCTTGCCCGCCGCATCGACGCTGGCGCTGCCGAGATAGGCGGGAATGTCGAGGGTATAAGGCAGCCACTCCACCCGCGCGCCCGTCTCCTGTTCCAGTGCGTAAACCAAGTCCTTCGCCAAATAGGCGTAAGGGCTTTTGTAGTCGGAGTAGACCTTCAGCGCGGAGGCGGACATGGCGGATCCTCAAAAGCGGCCATCAATCGATCCGAGGCGGCGGCTGCGCTTGGGCACGGGCCCTGGGGGGCTTCGCGCGCCGGCCCCGCCGGTTGAGCGGCGCCGGGGTAAAACGAGCCTCGCAGGCTGTTGGCGCCCTGTCCAGGCTACTCCGTGAACGCCTGGCGACGCGTGGAGCGCACCGCGGGCAGCACCAGAAGGCCCACCGCCAAGGCCGCGGCGAACAGCATGGCGGCGCTGATTGGGCGAAGCAAAAAAATCGACGGGTCGCCGCGCGAGAGCGTCAGCGCGCGGCGCAGATATTCCTCCATCATCGGGCCCAGGATGTAGCCCAATAGCAGTGGCGCCGGCTCGCAGCCGAGCTTGGCAAAGGCGTAGCCGAGGACGCCAAAGAGCGCCAGCAAGTAGACGTCGGCCACGCTGTTGGAAAGGCTCAAGACGCCGACGGCGGCGAACAGCAAGATTGAGGGAAACAAGAGGTCGTAAGGGACGCGCAGGAGACGCACCCACAGGCCGATCATCGGCAAGTTCAAGAGCAACAAAAAGAGGTTGCCAATCCACATGGAGACGATGACGCCCCAGAACAGGGGAGCCTGTTCGAGCATCACGTTGGGACCAGGCCGGATACCCTGAATGATCATGGCGCCGATCATGAGCGCCATCACCGGATTGGAAGGGATGCCGAGGGTCAGCATGGGGATGAAGGAGGTTTGGGCGCCCGCATTGTTCGCCGCTTCGGGTGCGGCGACCCCCTCGATGGCACCTTTGCCGAACTCCTGGCCACGGGGGGAGAGGCGTTTTTCCACGGCGTAGGCGGCGAAGGACGCCAACAGCGCCCCGCCCCCCGGCAGAATGCCCAATAGCGAGCCGACCGTGGTACCGCGCAGAATCGGCGCAACGATGCGCCGGCGCTCCTCGCGGTTGGGCATAAGCCCCCTGATCTCCTGCACGAGCAGCGCGCGGGTTTCGTCGTCTTCGAGGTTACGCACGATTTCGGCGATGCCGAACACTCCCATGGCGACGATGACGAAATTGATGCCATCACTCAGCGCAGACAAACCGAAGGTGAAACGCTGGGTGCCGGACGTGACGTCGGTGCCGACGAGGCCCAAGAGCAGACCGAGCACCACCATACCCAGCGCGTTGAGGAGCGAACCCTGCGCCAGCACGATCGAGCCGATGAGCCCTAGCACCATCAGCGAGAAATACTCCGGCGCTTGGAAATTGATGGCCAGATTAGCCAGCGGCGGGGCCAGGAAGGCGATCACGAAAGTCGCCACCGTGCCGGCGAAGAAGGAGCCGATGGCAGCGGTGGCGAGCGCCGCCCCGGCGCGGCCTTGGCGCGCCATCGCGTGACCATCGAGCGTGGTGACGACGGAGGAGGATTCGCCGGGCAGATTGATGAGGATCGCCGTGGTGGAGCCGCCGTACTGCGCCCCGTAGTAGATGCCGGCCAGCATAATCAGGGCAGAATCGGCTGGCAGCGTCAGGGTCGCCGGCAACAGCATGGCGATGGTGGCAACCGGCCCGAGCCCCGGCAGGACGCCGACCAGGGTGCCGATCAAGACGCCGAGAAAGCAATAGCTGAGGTTGACGAGCGTCAGCGCAGTGGCCCAACCGGTGGCGAGATTGGCAAGGATATCTCCCATCCCCTCGTCAACCCCCGAAGTGCAGGATCGGAAACGGCAACCCGAGCGCCAAGCCGAACACGGCCGCGCAAAAGGCAGCGAGCGCCACGGCGAGCGCCATCGCCCGAGCGAGACGGAGCTCGGAGCCAGCCGCACTGGCGAGCAGCACCAGCCCCACGCTGGCGACGGCGAGGCCCCAGCGCTCGACGGTGAACCCGAACAGCAGGACGGCAAAGGTCACCATCAGCAGTGGCTTGGCCGCGACCCGACCGATGGCGGTGGGCGCAACGGCCAAAGCGCGCAGCATGGCGAGGAGGCCGATAGCCATGAGCAAGAGCGCCAGCAGCTGGGGAAAGTAGGCGGGCCCCATGCGCCGGGCGCTGCCGAGGGGGTAGCCTTGGGCCAACAGGAGGAATGCCGAGCCGAAGGCCAGAAAGAGCAGTCCGACCAAGAGGTCTTTGGCATTCGGCCGGCGCATGACGGGCTCAGAAATGGCGCAAGCCGCCACCTTAGCCGATCCCGCGGGCCGCTGTCCGTTGCGGCGCCGGCTGGGCTCGGCGGCAGAAGGCGGAGCGCGGCAAGGAAGGCACAGGCGCGGGGGCAGATCACAGGCATGCAGCGATGCTGCTGCCGGCGACCTCAGGCGAAAAGCCCCACACCGGCGTAGGTAAGGGCGGCGACCGCGGCGGCGGCGGGCAGGGTCAAGACCCAGGCGGTGACCACATCGCTGGCGACATTCCAGCGCACAGCCGAGACGCGCCGGGCGGCGCCCACGCCCACGATCGCCCCGGTGATGGTATGGGTTGTCGAGACGGGAATGCCGAGCTCCGTGGCGACAAACAGCGTGAGCGCGCCGCCCGTTTCCGCGCAAAACCCTTGCATGGGTGTGAGACGCGTAATCCTGGAGCCCATTGTCTTCACAATGCGCCAGCCGCCGAACAAGGTGCCCAAGGCCATTGCCGCCTGACAGCTGAGGACCACCCAAAACGGCACGTAGAACTCGCTACCCAAGTGCCCCTGCGCGAACAGCAGTCCGGCAATGATGCCCATGGTCTTTTGCGCATCGTTGCTGCCGTGGCCCAGTGAATAGAGCGCCGCGGAGACGAATTGGAGCCGCCGGAACAGGCGGTCGACCGAATAGGGCGTCTTGGCGACGAAGACCCAAGAGACGATCAGCACGAACACGAGCGCCAAGGCGAAGCCGACGGCAGGGGAGACGACAATGGCCCCGACCGTCTTCAGCACGCCTGTCCACACGATGGCGCCGAGGCCGGCGCTCGTCAGCCCGGCCCCAATCAGCCCGCCGATCAGCGCATGCGAGCTGCTCGATGGGATCCCAGCCCACCAGGTGACCAAATTCCAGACGATCGCCGCCGTCAAGGCGGCAAAGATCACGCGCGGTGTCACGATGGCTGGGTCGATGAGACCGGTGCCGAGCGTTTGCGCCACATGCAAGCCGAAGAACAAGAAGGCGATGAAATTGAAGAAGGCGGCCCAAAACACCGCCAGCCGCGGCGGCAACACTCTGGTGGAGACGATGGTGGCAATGGAGTTGGCGGCGTCATGCAGGCCGTTGAGAAAATCGAACAGCAGCGCCACGGCGATCAGGCCGAACAATAGACCTAAGCCGGCCGCATCCATCTGCCATCCCCGCCTGGCCTAGACATGTTCGATGACGATGCCTTGTATCTGGTTGGCGATGTCATCGAAACGGTCGACGCTTTTCTCCAGATGATCGTAGATCTCGTTGCAGCGTACGAATTCCATGGTATCGCCGCCCTTTGCCTGCAGATAGAGCTGCTTCAGGCCCTGATCGTAGACCTCATCCGCCCGTCCCTCGATGCGGCCGATTTGCTGACAGATTTCGGTCAACTGCCCGGCGTGCTGGCCAATGTTGGCCAACAGCGGCATGGCGCGGCGCACCAGTTGGGAGCACTCCGCGATGCTATCGGCGACACTACGCATCTGCGGCGCAAAGCTCAGCAATTCGAAGAGTACGATGGCCTTTGCCGTCTTCTGCATCTGATCGATGGCATCATCCATCGCGGTGATCAGATCCTTGATGTCACCACGATCGAAGGGGGTAATGAAGGTCGAGCGCACGCCGATCATGACCTCGCGGGTGATGCCGTCGGCCTCCTCCTCGTGGCGCATCACGAGGCGACAGTGGTCCGGCACGGCATCGCCGCCGTCGAGCATGCGACGGAGCGCCTCGGCGGCCGCGGCAATGCAGGCCGCGTGCCGTTCGAACAGCGGAAAGAACTTCTCTTCCCGAGGCAGCAGCCGTTGAAACCAGTCAAGCATCGCCGAACGCTCGCTAGCGCTAGCGCGCAAGCCTACGCGCGTCCGCTGCCCGCGCCTACTTTTTTGTGCTTGGCTTGAGACGA
>Ga0075424_100002424_pt1 | contig 17044 bp, 14 predicted proteins | sample SoiMethybrSBSTD3_FD_75301 | JGI IMG/M metagenome (GOLD analysis project Ga0075424, IMG submission 75301) | Bulk soil microbial communities from a Populus tree surrounding site in Tennessee, USA - Soil MetaG P. TD hybrid SBSTD3 | ecosystem: Environmental > Terrestrial > Soil > Tree plantation...
AACCCGCATCTGGCGGTGCCCACGAGCACGCCAACAGAAAATTTAGTTATCTGAACTGGCCGCGACCCTTCATCCATCTACTGGCGGTGAGAAGGGCGGGCTAGCTGCGCGGCTTTCCCTTCGCCAAGGTGAAGATCGGCGGCGATCTGATCGCCGAGGCGGCGCGGGCCCCCGACGCGGCCGCCCTGGTCGAGGCGGTGGTCGGGCTCGCCGGCAAACTCGGCATGACGACGCTCGCCGATGCCATTGAGAGCGCCCCTCAGTGCGATTGGTTACGCAGCCATGGCTGCACCGAGGCGCAAGGCTACTTTTTCGGCCCGCCTGTCCCGGCCCACAGCATCGAGGAAGCGCTGGCCCTCGACGCCGCGCGGCAGGCGGCCTGAGCGCCGGTCAGTCCAACGTGCGGCGGAACCTGCGCACCGCCAGCGTCATGGCGACCAGCATCAGGCCCGTCAGCGCCAGCACCTCCATCTGAAGGTCGTAGGCCGTTGCGCTCTTCAACATGATGCCGCGCACAATGCGAATGAAGTGGGTCAGCGGCAACAGCTCGCCGAACCACTGCGCCCATTGCGGCATACCGGCAAACGGAAACATGAAGCCCGACAGCAGGATGTTGGGCAGAAAGAACATAAAGGACATCTGGATCGCCTGCAGCTGGTTCTGGGCGATGGTGGAGAATGTGTAGCCGATCGATAGATTGGTGGCGATGAACAGCGTGCTCAGCGCCGCGAGCAGCACGATGCTGCCTTCGATCGGCACCTCGAACAGCAGGACGCCGAAACCCATGATGAGGGCGGCCTGCACACAGCCGATGATGATATAGGGCGCGATCTTGCCCAGCATGATCTCCAGCGGCCGGATCGGCATTGCCAGCAGGCTCTCCATGGTGCCGCGCTCGACCTCGCGCGTCACCGATAGCGACGTGAAGATCAGCATCGTCATGGTGAGAATGGTGCCGAGCAGGCCCGGCACGATGTTGAGGCTCGTGACGGCCGCAGGGTTGTAACGGCGGTGCTGGCGGATCTCGAACGCCGGCGAGGCTTTGTTCACCTCCGGCAGGCCGCGGTCGCGCGCCAGCGCGGTGGTGAGAATGCCCTCGAGTGCAGCCAGCGCCGTTCCGGCGGCCACGGGATCGGTCGCATCGGCGGCCACCAGCAGCGCCGGCTTGTCGCCGCGACGTACGCTGCGCTCGAAGCCCGCGGGGATCTCAATGCCGAACAGCACCTTGCCCGACCGCATCCAGTGATCCATCTCGGCTTCCGAGCGCGCCAGGTGGGTAACGGCAAAGTAGGAGGTATTGTGCAGGGCCGCCAAGACCGAGCGCCCAAGGTCGCTTTCCTCGTGCAGCAACACCGCCGTCGGCAGGTGCCGGGGCGTGGTGTTGATGGCGTAGCCGAACAGCAGGAGCTGCACCACGGGAATGAAGATCATGGTCGCGAAGGTCAGCCGATCGCGCCGCAGCTGCACGAATTCCTTGATGAGCATGGCGAGCGTGCGCGACAGCGCGCCGGATCTTCGCCATCGCGCAAGATCGATCATTGGAAGTTATCCTGTGAACGCGCCATCAGATCGATGAACACATCCTCGAGCGACGGGGGCGATGGCACCCAGGTGAGCTGCCGGTCACCCTTGAAGGGAGCGATGGCCTCCTCTAAGGCCGCGGCGTTGCGGCCCGCAACGTGCAGGCTGGTGCCGAACGGCGCCACCATATCGATGCCCTTGCGGCCCAACAGCGTTTCGGCGAGGGCGGCCAGATTAGCGCCGCTGACGGTGTAGGTTTGCAGCTGCGACTTGGTGATGACCTCGCCGATGTTGCCCTGCGCCAGGAGCACGCCGTAGGCGATATAGGCGATTTCGTGACAGCGCTCGGCTTCGTCCATGTAGTGCGTCGACACCAACACCGTCATGCCGTCGGCGGCGAGCTTGTGGATCTCGTTCCAGAATTCGCGCCGGGCCTTGGGGTCGACGCCGGCGGTGGGCTCGTCGAGCAGCAGCAGCTCGGGTTTGGGCAAAATGCAGGCGCCGAGCGCCAGGCGCTGCTTCCAGCCGCCCGAGAGGGTGCCGGCCAGCTGACGCTCGCGCCCGGCAAGCCCCAGGCGCTCGATGGCGCGCTGGGCCTCGCCCGCGGGATCCGCAAGTCCATAGACGCGGGCGACGAACTCCAGATTTTCCACGATCGAGAGATCCTGGTAGAGACTGAAGCGCTGCGTCATGTAGCCGACGTGTCGCTTGATCTGCTCGCTGTCGCGGCGAATGTCGTAGCCAAGGCAGCTGCCCCGCCCACTGTCGGGGGTGAGCAGCCCACACAACATGCGCAAGGTCGTGGTCTTGCCCGAGCCGTTCGGGCCCAGAAAGCCGTAGATTTGGCCGCGCTTGACGCGCATGCTGAGATCGCGCACGACGAGTTTGCCGTCGAAGGACTTGCTGAGCCCTTCGACCTCGATGGCAATCTTCTCGTGGTCCTCGTCACTTTTGCGCATGGCTGGGACCCGGCTGCGGTTTCAGGCTGACGGATACGGGTTGGCCAACGCGCAGGTTCTCGGGCTGCTCGGGACGCGCCTCGACGCGGAACACCAGGCGGGCGCGCTCTTCACGGCTGTAGATCACCGGCGGGGTGAACTCCGCCTGCGCCGAAATGAAGCTGATGCGCGCGCCGAGCCCCGGCTTGCAGCCGTCGCAGTCGATCCGGATGGGGTCGTCGATTCTGAGCGTCGGCAAGGTGGCTTGCGGCACGAAAAAGCGCACCTTGGTGTTGTTCGGCGGCAGCAGGGAGACGATCGGTCGGCCGGCCTGCACCATCTCCCCGGTGCGGAAGTAGACCTCCTGCACGCTTCCCTGCGCTGGGCTCGCCACCCGGCGCCGCTCGAGGCGCGTGCGAGCCGAATTCAGGCGCGCCTCCGCCGAACGCAGCACCGCCTCCGCGTCATCGAAGGCCTTTTGCGAACCGACGGCGCGCTTGAGCAGAGCTTGCGCGCGCTCGTAGGTTTGCCGCGCATTGACGACGGCGGCTTCGTTCTCGGCCACGGCCGCCTGCTGCAGATCGGCATCGAGCGCAAACAACGGCGAGCCGACGGCAACGCGGTCGCCCTCGCGCACGGACAAGGTATCGAGCCGCCCCGCCTCCTCGGCGCTGACGAACACCAAGTCGGCCTCCACCCAGCCCTGAAATTCCAGCTCCGGCCGCTCGCGGCCCCAGAACTGAAAGGCGGCCACGGCCAGACCGATCACGGCCAATCCGGTCACGGCAAAGAAGCGCTTGTGGGGAGTGGTCATGGCGCGCTCTTTCCGGCTCCGGCGCTGAGGAGATCGCCGTGCGCGCGCAGGAGACCAGCCACGTCCAGCGGCTCGATCTTGGAAAACAAACCATCCCAGATGACGGCCAACAGCAACGGCGCGACGATCAGCTGGGGAAAGCGTGCGGCGGCGTCATTGGAAAACTCGCCGCGCGCCACCGCCTCCGTTGCCAGGCTGCGCATCAAGGTTAGGCCGCGGGCGACAACCTCGCGATGATAAAAGGCAGCGATGGCCGGAAAGCGCGATCCCTCGGCGATGATCAGCCGTAACAGCAATTTGCGCTTGGTGCCCAAGACCTCGCGCTGGAAAAGCTGAAAGAACATGTCGATGACCTGGCTCGCCGTCAGCTCCGGGGCCCGCACGGCGCTTCCCAGGCGGTCCATGATCGGCGTGACCGCGCCGCGCACGAGTTCCTCAAACAGCGCCTGCTTGTCCTTGAAGTAGAGATAAAGCGTGCCCTTGGCGACGCCGGCCTGGGCGGCAACATCATCGAGGCGCGCCGCCTCATAGCCCCGCGCCGCAAAGACGGTGAGCGCGGCATCGAGGATGGCCCGGCGCCGCGCCTCCGCCTCGGGCCGCGGCCGGCGCCGGCCCTCCCGGCGCGGGGCTGTTGCCTGCGCGGCCCGCTCGGGCCGCCTTGGCCAAGGACGCCCGCCGGCCTGCCGCCGCGGCTTTGTGGCCTTTTTCGGTCCGCCCGACATGCCGCCGCCTCCTATGACTGACCCGTCAGTCATAAAACTTGGCGCGCCACCTGGCCGCCCGCAAGGCCCTCCTCACGCGTTTGTGATCGGGGCGGCACCGCCGCTGCGGCCGAATGCAGGCATGGTCTCAATATCGCCCTAATCGGGGGTGGCCTTAGGAATGCTGTGGGTTCATTTTGGCAGCGTTGGTAAGGGGTTGTAGCGGGACCTTGCGATGGTGCGGAAGATCGGGGAAGTTCGCCGCTGGGCGTTATGGCTCCGCCTGGCCCTGGTAGGTGCGGTGCTGCTGGCAACGTTTCTGTTTCAAATCCCATTGGAACGGCAGGTGCCCGGCGAGCCGTTCCTGCTCTTCTTCCTGGTCGTGATCGCCGCCACGGTGGGCTTCGGCAAGGGCGTCGGCTTGTTTGCCGTGGCGGTCAGTGCGCTGCTGTCGATCTTCTTCTTCGAGCCGTTCGGGTCGCTCGCCATTTGGCACGCCGCCGACGTCATCAAAATCGAGCTCTATGCCATCCTGGCGGCCGGTGGTGTGATCGGCTTTGCCGCGCTGGGCGATGCGCTGGTTGCGGCCAACGAGAAAACCAAGGCGCTTGAGCGTTCCGACCAGAACAAGTCCATCCTGCTGCGCGAACTGGCGCACGGCGTGGCCAACAATTTCGCCTCCGTGGCAGCTTTGATCAGCATCAAGTCGGCCGCCGTCAGCGATAGCAATGCCAAATCGGTGCTGGACGATGCCATCGAGCAAGTGACGGTGATGGCGCGCGTGCATCGGCGCCTGCGCGCCGTCGGGCAGGGCGTGCTGCTCGACAGCGAAACCTTTATTCGCGAACTGTGCGATGATCTCAATGCCTCCGCCGCGCGCGGGCGGCCCCTAGGCATCGAATGCCGGGCTGACAGCCGGCCGTTGTCGATGGATCAGGCGGTGCTATTGGGCTTGATCCTCAACGAGCTCGTCACCAATGCCATCAAGCACGCCTTTCCCGGCGATCGCGGCGGCCAGATTCGCGTTGGCTTCGAAGCCCTCAACAGCCAGCTGCGGCTCACCGTCGAGGATGACGGCATCGGCCTGGCCGGCCGCACGCAGGCGGCGAGCGGCATGGGCCAGGAGCTCGTGCGCGGCTTGGCCCATCAGCTGGGCGGCGAGGTGCAGATCCAGTCGTCCCAGAGCGGCACATCGTTTCGCTTGCTGATCCCCTACGAGGATCCCCAGGCACCCGTGGTCTGCGCGGACGTGCCGGCCCAGCTGCTGCACTGAAGCGCACGCGGCAGAAAGCATAGGCACAGGCGGCGCGGTTGCGCGTGGCGCAGGGCCTTTTTGCCCACCCACGCAGCGAGCGCCGGCGCGGGCAAAGCGGGCTCAGGCTTTGTCGAGGGCGACGGGATTTTGCTCCAGCCGATCGGCCGCGGGGATGCGCGACCAGGGTCGGTGATTGACGGCTCCCACCCTCCACAACCTGGCAATCCCCGGCGGATGCAGCAAGTCGAGGCGCGTCAGTGAGCAGTTGTCGATGGCAAAGCTCAGCGCGGTTTGCGGCGGCAGCTTGAGGGCGAGCGCAACGGCAGCGCGAATGGTCCCGCCATGCGTGACCGCGACGATGTCGCGGCCGCGGTACTCGGCGTTGGCCGCTTCGATCGCCGGCACCACGCGTGCGACGAGATCGGCAAAACTTTCCCCGCCCGGCGGCCGTTCGTCGGCGGGCGCAAACCATAGGGTGTGCGTGCCGACCTTGCGCGCGGCATAGAAGGCCTTGCGCTCCTGTCCCTGCCATTCGCCCAGGTGCTGTTCGGCCAAGGCGCGGACCTCGACCGGTTCGATGCCCTGAAAACGCTTAGGCGCCGCGGCCAGGATCGCCGCGGCCGTCTGCTTGGTGCGCAGCAGGTTGCTGGTGAGCCACACCGCATCGCGCGGTAGCTCACGGGCGAGAATGCCGAAAATCTCTTGATCGCCGCAGTCACAGGCCAAGTCGCGCTGGCCATAAATGAAGCCACCATCGGGCACGGGCGCGTGCCGGATCCACCACCATCGCGTCTCATCCGACATGCGCTTAATCCATCGTCACTACGATTTTGCCCATGGCCTGGCGGGCCCCCAGCCGCGCGATGGCATCGCCAGCGCGGGCCAGCGGATAGCGCTCCGAGACCATGGGCCTGATAGCACCGTTGGCGTAGAGTTGCATCAGCTCGGCAATGTTGGCGGCATTGGCCTTGGGCTCGCGACGGGCGAACCCACCCCAGAAGACACCGACGATCTGGCACGATTTCAACAACGTGAGATTGAGCGGCAAGCGCGCGATGCCGGCCGGAAAACCGACCACCAGCAGCCGACCCTCCCAGGCAATGGCGCGCAGCGCCGCCTCGGAATAGTCCCCACCCACGGGATCATAGATGACGTCGGCGCCGTTTGCCCCACACGCGCCCTTGAAAAGGTCCGACAAGGCCTTGGTGCCCGCCTTGTCGAACGGGCCTGACGGATAGACGACGCCGGCGGCCGCCCCGCGTTCGCGGGCAAGCGCCACTTTCTCCGGCGAGGAGGCCGCGGCAATGACGCGCGCGCCGAACGCCTTGCCGAGCTCGACGGCCGACAGCCCGACGCCACCAGCGGCACCGAGCACGAGCAACGTTTCGCCGGGCTTGATTTTGGCGCGGTCTTTCAGAGCATGAATCGAGGTGCCATAGGTCAACACCAGCGCGCTGGCGATATCGAAAGGCATGTCGGCCGGCATGGCGATGCAATTGGCGGCCGCAATCACGAGCTTGTCCGCCATGCCGCCGTGACCGCACGAGCCGATCACGCGATCCCCCGGCTTGAAGTCGACCACGCCGGGCCCAACGGCTGCGATCGTGCCCGCCACCTCGCCGCCCGGCGCGAAGGGGCGGGGCGGCTTGAACTGATAGCGGTCCTCGATCATGAGCAGATCTGGAAAGTTGACGCCGCAGGCCTTGACGTCGAGCACCACCTCGGCGGCGCCCGGGGTCGGATCGGGCATCTCCTCCAAGACGAGCGTCTGCGGCCCGCCCACGCTTTTGCTCAACATCGCCTTCATCGCAAAACTCCAAGTCGCCGCGACACACGCCCTCGGCTCAGTTAGCAGAAGAGGCCCCTTGGCGTCGATGCGGCGCATCGCTGTTGTGGCTGGCGCCGCCAGCCCGACCTCTGAAGCTTGATCGAAGCGCGGTCAAAACCCTTGCCGCGGGCGTGGCTCAAGGCCCGCAGGCCGCGACCGGTCCCGAGCGGCAGCAACGAATTGGCAGCCAGGCAAGCGCTCAAGAGAACCTGGGGGCGTTGGCGCGATCGGGGTTGGGTGTCTTGATCACCAGATGGTCAAGCGCCGCGACGGCCGTCGTCTCTGCCTCCGGCAGGGAACGCGGGTGGCAACGGTGCGCTCCCACACCGCGGAGGTTGCAACCCTGTTGCTCGGGCCGGACGCCGGCGCCTAGGCCTGCCCGTCCCGAGAGCTGCGGCCATTGGCCTGGCGCGGGGTGACGCAGCGGCGCTTCCCTTGCCGGCGCCCGCGCTTTCCGGCAAAAAGGCAAACCCTCCCCCGTGTCGTGCGTCATAACTTGCGCCCCCACCGCATTGCACTAAGAAGGACCTAGCGCCCGGCCGACGGCAGCGGGCTTGCGCACTCTTGAGCCCAGGACACGCATGAAAACCGAAACGCCGCGGCCGATCCTCCTCAAGGACTATCGCCCGCCGAACTACCTGATCGATCACGTCGATCTCGACGTCGCGCTCGCCCCCGAGCGCACGCGCGTGCACGCCCGCCTGCAGCTGCGGCCCAATCCGGCCTTCGAGGGGGAGCTCGGAGCCTTGCGCCTCGATGGCGAAATGCTCGAGCTGGAGAGCGCCCGGCTCGACGGCCGCGCGCTGAGGCCCGCCGACTACAGCCTAAGCGACAAGGAGCTGGTGATCGGCAAGGCGCCCGCCCGCGCTTTTGTCCTCGACCTCGTCACCTTCTGCAACCCGGAGGCCAACAAGGCGCTGTCCGGGCTCTATCGCTCGCGCGGCATTTATTGCACGCAGTGCGAAGCGCAAGGTTTTCGGCGCATCACCTATTTCCTCGATCGCCCGGACGTGCTGGCGACCTATACCACGCGGCTTGAGGCGCCTTGCGCCGAGGCGCCGGTCCTGCTGTCCAACGGCAATCCGACCGAGCAGGGCGTGCTTGATGGCGGCAAGCGCCATTTTGCCGTGTGGCACGATCCCCATCCCAAGCCGAGCTACCTGTTCGCCCTCGTGGGTGGCGACTTGGCGCACTTGGCCTCCGATTTCGAGACCGCCTCGGGCCGCAAGGTTGCGCTCAAAATCTACGTGGAGCCAGGCAAGGAGGGCCGCTGCGCCTGGGCCATGGACGCACTCAAGCGCGCCATGCGCTGGGATGAGGAGCGGTTCGGCCGGGAATATGACCTCGATGTCTTCAATATCGTGGCGGTGTCCGATTTCAACATGGGCGCCATGGAGAACAAAGGCCTCAACATCTTCAACGACGCTCTGGTATTGGCCTCACCGGAGACCGCCAGCGACCAGAGTTTCGCCGATATCGAGCGCGTAATCGCACACGAGTACTTCCACAATTGGACGGGCAACCGCATCACCTGCCGGGACTGGTTCCAGCTCTGCCTCAAGGAGGGGCTGACGGTCTTTCGCGATCAGGAATTTTGCGCCGATCAGCGCTCCGCCACCGTGCAGCGCATTCGCGACGTACGAAATTTGAAAGCCCGCCAGTTTCCAGAGGACGGCGGTCCACTGGCGCATCCGGTGCGTCCCGACCGCTACATCGAGATCAACAACTTCTATACGGCGACCGTTTACGAGAAGGGCGCCGAGCTCATACGCATGCTGCAAACTTTGCTTGGCCGCGACGGCTTTCGCCAAGGGCTCGATCTTTACTTCCAGCGCCACGACGGACAGGCGGCAACCGTGGAAGAATTCGTCGCCTGTTTCGAGGACAGCTCCGGCAAGAGCCTGCGCCAGTTCATGACCTGGTATGCCCAGGCCGGCACGCCGGAGCTCGTGTGCAAGCTGAAGTGGGATCGACGCGCGCAGACGGCGGAGCTGACCATCACCCAACACCTGCCGCCCACCCCGGGAGAGGCGCGCAAGCGGCCCTTGCATATCCCGGTGCGGCTGGGCCTGATCGGCCACAACGGCCATGATCTCGATCTGGTTCTCGCCAGCGGTGAGCGGCTCGACGACGGGCTCTTGCAGCTCAGCAAGCGCAGCGAAACCTTCCGCTTTCGCGGGGTCTCCTCGCGCCCGGTCGCCTCGTTGCTGCGAGGCTTTTCCGCCCCCGCCAATCTGAGCATCGATCACTCCGAGGCGGAGCTGGAGTTTTTGATGGCCAACGACAGCGATCTCTACAATCGCTGGCAGGCCGCCCAGGACTACGCAACCCGCGTCCTGGTGGCGCACGTGAAGGCGCTTCGCGCCGACAAGACCCCGGAGCGACCGGACGCCTTTATCAAGGCGCTCGGCGTCACCGCTGCCAACCACGAGCTCGACCCCGGTTATCGGGCGCAGTTCCTGTTCCTGCCGAGCGAAAGCGACATTGCCCGGGTGCTTGGCCGGGACGTCGACCCGCTGGCGATCCACCTGGCGCGCAAGGGCTTGCGCAAAGCCATCGGCACCATGCTGAAGTCGGTGCTGCTCGACATCTATACGCGCTATGAGGTGAAAGGGCGCTACTCACCGGCGTCAGAATTCGCCAACCAGCGCGCCCTGCGCAATGCTGCGCTGGGCTATCTCACCAGCCGCGGCCGGCGCGAAGACATTGCCCGTGTCGTGGCGCATTTTGACACCGCGCGCAACGCCACCGACGAGTTGAACGCCTTGGCGATGCTCGCCGAGCTGCGCTCGCCCGAGCGAACGCGGGCTTTCAGCCGTTATTACGCGCGCTGGAACAAGGATCACCTGGTGATCGACAACTGGTTTGCCTACCAGGCGGTCTCCCCCCTTGCCTCGGCCCTGGCGGGGGTGGAAAAGCTGACCCAACACCCGCTCTTTTCCATGCAGAACCCCAACAAGGTGCGGGCCCTGATCGGCACCTTCGCCGCCTCCAACCCCGTCAACTTCAACCGGCCCGACGGCAAGGGGTATGACTTCGTGGCCAAGCGTGTGCTCGAGCTCGATCGCTTCAACCCGCAGATCGCCGCTCGCCTGCTCTCCGCCTTTCGCAGCTGGAAGATGCTCGAGCCGCAACGGCGCCGGCTCGCCAAGAAAACGCTCGGCCACATCGCCAAAACCAAACCGCTCTCCCCGGATGTGGTGGAGATCGTCGGCAAGATGCTGGAATAGAGCGGTCACAGCGCACGTTGCGACGCTCGCCTTGAGCCGCAACAGTCACAGCCCGCCTTATTTTGGTCTTCATGTTGGCGCGGGCCTCGACAAGCGATTCGCCCGTGCCTCACAATGACAGAATGATTCGGCGCGTGTTCGGTGCCGGGTCGGGTCTGGGCAGCATTCATAGACAATCTGGTCGAGGTCTAGGGGATGGCGCGGGGCACGTCGCCTCAGCCGCGGAGGTTTCCGTGCGTCGCGCGGACGGCCGTGGCAGGCATAATCGATGAAGGCATAGCGGTATGGCGCACAGGGTTAGCCGCGCTGCGCGGGCGGCGCGTGCGCCTCGCCGAACTCGCCGCAAGTGTCTATCTGGCGGGGGTAGCGATCGTCTTCCTGACCGCCTGGCAGGCACCGCAAGAGGCCCTTAGCGAGGCCGGCTCTGGCCTCGGTGCCATGCATCTCGTCGTGCTGTTGGGCATCGGTAGCCTCATTGCGCTCAGCGTGCTTGCGCCGGCGGGCCGGCTGCGGCTCGAGGCCGGCGCCACCCCGGCCGGGGAGGCCGCGCGGGATAACCTAGGCGAGCTCATGGCCCACATGAGCCATGCGCTGCGCACCCCGCTCAACGCCATGATCGGCTTCTCCGAGGTCATGGCGCGCGAGTTGCATGGCCCCCTCGGCCACAGCCGCTATCAGGAATACGCCCACCACATTTGCGAAAGCGGCGGACGCCTGCTCAAGTCATCGGAGGATGCGCTGGCGGTCACCGAGGCCATGACGGCCTTGATGACCGACCGCACGCGCGGGCGCCGCGAGCGCGTGCTCGTGAGCACGCTCCTGTGCGAGGCCTGGGAGACGCTCGAGGATGCCCCCCCGCTCCGGCTGCACGGGTGTGAGGGCCTTGCCATCAGCTGCGAGCGCCGCGCGGCGCTCCAAGCCTTCGAACATCTCTTCCGTCACGCCATGACGCTCGGCGCGGTGGAGGCGTTCGAGGTCTCGGGCTCACGGCAGCTTGCCCACCCGCTCAAACTTCGCGCCCCGGGCGCCGGCGGCAGCGACAAGGCCGCCAGCGGCACCCCACTTGACCTGATCCTCGCCCGCCTGCTGCTTGAGACCCAGGGCGCCAGGCTCAGCTGTTCGCAGGGCAATGACGGCTGGTCGGCCGCGCTCGCATTCGCCGACCGCGGCTAGGCTGGGGCGTCCTCCTCGGCAGACTTGAATGTGGGCGCGGCTCGATGGCTTCGCGCACCGCTATTTCGTCTGCTGGTTGCGCTCATTCACCTGCCGGTCTGGCTCGTCCAGCAGGTTCTGACCCGACGGCCGGCGCTGCTCGCGCCAGGGAGGGAAACCGCGGCGTTCCTCGGGCGTCAGGGCCAAGGCAATCTGCAGGTCGAGCGCCTGGACGGCGGCGCGCGCGCGGCTGTAGGCGTCGGCGAGCCGGCCTTGGGCGGCGGCAAACTTCTCGCCGTCGAAGGGGTCGGCCGCGATCGCGTGCATGACCTCTTCCCGCGCCGCGCGAATATCGCGGCGGAAGGGGCGAATCTGCTGGCGCTGCTCGGCCGTTGCATTCCAGACCACGTCGCGGCGCTCCTGCGGCAACGACGCAGCGTAGCCCAGAAGGTTGGGAGTGACGCCGCGTATGGGGGGTTGGTGCGCGCGAACCCTCCAGATCGAGCCCGCCACCAATCCGAGGACGACGAAGTTGAGCGCCAAAGACGCGATCAACACCAGCATGCTCCAGCGGGGCAGCCGCCAACCTGGCCTGCTCGCGCTGCGCGCCAATTCGCTCATAGCAAGTCCTCATCAAACGGGTCGAGTGTCTGCAACGAGTTGCCGTTACCAATCGAAATGCCCGTGAACTCCTCCAAGGCGGGGATCAGCGGCTGCGGCACGGCCGCGGCGCCGAGAAAGACGCCCAACATCAGGCAGGCCGCTAACAACCCGGCCGCCCGGCCGGCCGGACTGCGACTGAGCCAGCGCCGCCGGTCGGCAAGCCGCACCACCGAACTCCCGCCCGCGCGCTGCACCGCAGGCCGTAAACCCTCGCCTTGAGGGCCGGCGACCGCTTCTGTGCTCGGCACCATGCGCGGGGAGCGCTGGGCCGCGGCGACGATACGCTCGGCGAGGGCTGCCTCGCTGGCGAGCGTGGGCAATGGCGCGCGTTCCAGGATGCGGTCGAGCGCCTCGGCCTCCAGCAGCAAACGGCAGGCCGCAGGATCGCGCGCCGTCAACTGCCCCGCGCACGCGCGCGCCTCCACCGGCCAGCGCGTACGGTCGCTCCCGTAGATCTCGAGCAACCGCTCGAATTCCGGAAGTGTCATGGTGTTGCCCATAGAATTCATCTCAGCACCTGTGTCTTCTTGTGTCCTCTTAGCCCTCGTTCTCGGGCATCAGGCTCTGCCATTCGTCCTTCAGCGCCAGCTTCAGCGAGCGGCGCGCACGCGCCAACAGGGATTCGACGGCTTCATCGGAGATTCCCAGCACCTGGCCAACCTCGATCTGGCTCATTCCTTCGTAGTGAAAGAGCGTCAGCGCCAGGCGTTGGCGTTCCGGCAACGCCTTGAGCGCCAAGTCCACGCGCCCCTTCAACTCCCGCTCGGTCAGGTGGCGTACCTGCCCGGCGGGCTCCGCCTGCTCCGGCAGCTCCTCCATCACCGAGGTGCTTCGACCGGCGCGCACCCGATCGATGCAGAGATTGGAGGCAACGCGCCGCAGCCAGGGACGCACCCCGCCCGGGCCCAACTCTAGCCCGGCCGCATTGCGCCACAGTCTCAGCATCGTCTCCTGCGCCACGTCCTCCGCCTCCGCGTCGTCCTTCAACATGCGCCGCGCAATGGCAAGAACGGTCGGCAAATGCCGGTCGACCAGCCCGCGAAAGGCCTGCGCCTCGCCCGCCGCCACCCGCGCCAACAGGGACGCTTCGGCCTCAGCCTCCTCCGGCTCGGGCCGCGGCGCCGGGCCCGGCTCGCTCTTGCGCGCTAGCACGCTCATGCCTCGCCAGCTGTCGCCTCGGGGGCAACGCTTGAATGGGATCGAACTCTAGCCACCCCACCAGCAGCCTAACCTCACGCCAGCGACCAATCGAGGGGCACGGCCCATCCTTGAATGCCCTAAACGCTTGAAGCGACGCGGTTCCGTCGCGTTGCCGGGCAAGCCCCAGGCTGGTGCACCGGCAAGCCCTACCGCAGCCGGGCGGGGGCCACGGCTAGACCACCAATGCCTCGAAAAGGCCCGCAACTTCAAGCTCGCGGGCGCTCAATTCGGCTTCCAGCCTGGCAAAATCCGGGGCATCGCCGGCCCGGGCGAGCAGCCGCTTCAGGCCTTCCGGCGCCGTTTGCGGCACAAAGGGCCCATCCTGGCACAGGCGCAACACCTGCGTCAGATTGTGGGCGAGGCGGGCCGCGGGGATGAGCGCGTCGGCGGCCGCCGGGCTGAGACAACCGGCCCGCTCCAGGTTGGCAAGCGCGCACACGGTATTTTGGCTCAAGACCTCGGGCCGGCCGGCGGCGAAGACGAGTTGCAGATACTGGGCGATGAACTCCAGATCGACCAGCCCGCCGCGCACCTGCTTGAGATCCCAGATGTCCCTCGTCCCTTTTTCGCGGGCGATCCGCGCGCGCATGCTGCGCACATCCTCCGCCACCTTGGCGCGGTCACGCGGCCGCTGCAGGATATCGGCAATGGCTGCCTCCACCTTGAACTTGAGCCCAGGCGCGCCGGAGACGACGCGCGCGCGCGTGAGTGCCAGGTGCTCCCAGGTCCAAGCTTCGCTCGCCTGATAGTGCACAAAACTCGAAAACTGGGTCGCCACCGGCCCCTTCTGGCCGGACGGCCGCAGGCGCATGTCGACCTCGTAGAGCTGGCCTTCGGCGGTTTGGGCCGTAAACGCGCTGATCAGGCGCTGGGTGAACCGCGAGAAATACTGGGTCGGCGGCAGCGGCCTGGCGCCATCGGATTGGGCCGCATCGGCAGAAAAATCGTAGATCACGATCAAGTCGAGGTCGGAGGCAGCGGTCATTTCCTGGCCGCCAAGCTTGCCCATGGCGACGACGACGGCAGCACCACCGGGCACGCGACCATGCGCGCGCGCCATTTCGCTCTCGACCACGCCGTGCATGGCTTCGATCATGCACTCGGCGAGCTGGGCGTAGGCCCCGCCCGCCTGGCTCGCACCGATGCTGCCCGTCAGCACGCGCACGCCGAGCAAAAAGGCCTGCTCGTTGGCAACCAAACGGGCCCGGTCGAGCACGTCCTGCACGTCCCGCGCCTGCCGCAGTTCGGCGGCGACGATGCCCGCGAGCTCCTCGCGGCTCGGCAGATTGCCAAAGAAGCCCGGTGCCAGCACCGCATCCAAGACGCCGCGGCGCTTGCCCAAGATGCGCGCCAAGCGCGGCGCCGACCCCATGATTTGCGCGATCAGCTGGATCAGGCTCGGGTTCTGTTTCAAGAGCGAGAACAGCTGCACGCCCGAGGGCAGAAGGGACAGAAAACGATCGAAGCCGATAAAGGCCAGATCCGGATTGGCGGTACCAGCTAGCGCCTCGATCAGAATCGGCTGCATTTCCGTGAGCAGTTCGCGCGCCCGCGCCGTGCGCACGGCGGCATAGCGCCCGTGATGCCAGCCGCGCACCCCGGCGATGACATCGGCGGCGCGCGTGTAGCCGAGGCGCGTCAGCGCGTCGAGCGTCGCGGGGTCATCCGCCTCCCCGGCAAACACCATGTTGCGGCCGCCGCGCGTGAGCTCGGGGCTGTGTTCGAACAGGCGTACGTAGTGGGACTGCACGCGTTCCAGCTCGGCGGTCAGATGCGCGGCGAAACGCGCGCCATCGGCAAAGCCGCAGAACTTGGCGAAGCCGGCGAGCTTGTCGGGGTCGTCGGGCAGCCGCTGGGTCTGTTCATCGGCGAGCATCTGCAGGCGGTGCTCGACTTGGCGCAAGAACCGGTAGGCCTGATCCAGGTCCCGGCGCGCCTGCGGCGTGATCCAACCGCGCTCTTCGAGGCGCTCGAGCGCGACCAGCGTCTCGGACGCGCGCAGCCCGGGCTGGCGGCCGCCGGCGATCAGCTGCTGGGTCTGGGCGAAGAATTCGATCTCTCGGATACCGCCGCGTCCGACCTTGATGTCGTGACCCGCAACGGCGATGGTGCCAAACCCGCGAAAGGCGTGGATCTGCCGTTTCATGGCGTGAATGTCGGCGATGGCCGCAAAGTCCAGATGCTTGCGCCAGATGAAGGGCGCCAAATCGGTCAACAGGGCGTTGCCCGCGGCAAGGTCGCCGGCGACCGCACGCGCCTTGATCAACGCCGCGCGCTCCCAGTTTTGCCCGAAGCTCTCGTAATAGTTGAGCGCGGCGTCGGTGGAGAGCGCCAGCGGCGTCGATCCGGGATCAGGACGCAGGCGCAGATCCGTGCGGAACACATAGCCATCGCCGGTGCGTTCGTGCAAAAGCCGCACCAGATCGCGCGTGAGCCGTACGAAGAAGGTCTGCACCTCCAGGCCCTCGCGCAGGCGAATGCGCGCCAGATCATAAAAGACGATGAGGTCGATGTCGGAGGAGTAGTTGAGCTCGAAGGCGCCGTATTTGCCCATGCCCAAAACGATGTAGCCCTCGGGCTCGCCAGAAAGCCAATCGCCGCGCGCGTGCGCCAGGCGGAAGAGAAAGCGCACGGCGCCGCCCACGGCCGCGTCGGCCGCCTGGGCCAGCCGGCGCGCCACCGTCATGACCGGCCAAACGCCACCGAGATCGCAGAGCGCGACGGTGAGTGCGATCTCGGTCTTGAAGACGCGCAGGAGCCGCATCGCCTCGGCCATGTTCGGCGCACTTGCGGTCTGCGCGCTGACGCCACGGCAAAGCTCATCGAAGCGCGCTTCGGGCGCGGCCGCCAGGGCGTTTAACAGGCGGGCCGGTTCGCGCTCGATCAGGGCCGTCAGAAACGAGGAAGCGCCGAAGGCGCCAGCAAGCAGGTCGCGCACCGGCTCGGCCGCAAGCATGGCGGCCAGTGGGGCCAGGGTGCCCTCCGCTTGCGCCCGCTGCGCGAGGTCGGCCAGCACGCGGGCCGCCTGCTCTGCCTCGTTAACGATCGGCGCGGCGCACAATCGCTCGATGAGAGGCATGGACCCTTCTGTCGCCATCTCAGTGCTCGCGCAGCTGACCGGCGAAAACCGGCACGGCATGGTTGGGGCCGGCGGCGGGCAATTGCAGGACGGCGCGCAGGCCAGGCGCGTTGTCTTCCAGGCGGATCGAGCCGCCATGCAGGCGCGCGACGGCGGCCACCAGGCTGAGGCCCAGCCCGCTGCCGGGACGCGACCGGCTTTTCTCCAGGCGCACGAAGCGCTGCAGCGCGCGCTGCCGGTCTTCGGGAGCGACGCCGGGCCCGCGATCGCCCACGGCGATCTCGATATCGTCCGCCACCCGCTTCAGCACGATGCTGATGGGCGCCACGGGGTTGGCGCCGTTGCCGCCGGTGCGGGCCCCGTCGGGCGAGTACTTGATGGCGTTGTCGACCAGGTTGGCGACCGCTTGACTGACGAGCTCGCGGTTGGCCGTGAGCGTGAGGCCTGGCTCCGCCGACACCGACAAGCTGAGCCCCGCCTCGTCGGCCACGGGCTCATAGAGCTCGGCGACATCGGCGATAATGAAGGCGGGGTTGAGGCGCTCCATGCTCTCGGCGACGGCGCCGCCCTCCAGGCGCGCGATCAGCAACAGCGAATTGAAGGTCTTGATGAGCTCGTCGGCCTCTTCGATGGTCTTGACCAGGCCGTCCCGGTAGATGCCGG
>Ga0075424_100002429_pt1 | contig 17036 bp, 18 predicted proteins | sample SoiMethybrSBSTD3_FD_75301 | JGI IMG/M metagenome (GOLD analysis project Ga0075424, IMG submission 75301) | Bulk soil microbial communities from a Populus tree surrounding site in Tennessee, USA - Soil MetaG P. TD hybrid SBSTD3 | ecosystem: Environmental > Terrestrial > Soil > Tree plantation...
CAGCGTGACGTCAATTTCGAGGCTACTGCGGGGCTTTGGCACCTGCTGTCTACGCTTCAAGAACGGTGTTGCCACCGCCACATGCAAGACTCGCTTCCGGCTGGCTGGCTGGCCTTTACCCGGAGGGAGTTGAACCCTCTGGACTGCGATGAAAGGTTTCCGAGTTGCTACATCTCTTTCCCCTTTCCTGGATTTATCCTGACGCTAGCTCGACCTGACCCGACGCAATGATGGCCCGGAATGACCGAGTGTATTTCGTGTCCCGATCGTGCAGGAGATAGCGACGCCCCCCAATAAAGCCGACCCTGTCGGGCACCACCATACCGGCCGGGTAAAATTGGCTGTCTTTTCGGCAGTTTCAGTTTTTTGACCGTACGGCATCGAGGTCGGCGAAGTCGCGCGTGCCCCGCAGCAGCAAGGCGTCCGCAAGCGCCTGCTTCAAGTGACCGTGCGCGCTCTCAATAGAGCCATTCTCATGCGCGACGCCGGCATTATTACGGGACGGCTCCATGCCGTAGTGGCGCATCAGGTTTTGATAGCGTTGCGTCAGATCCTGTTGCGCATCGGCCGTCAGGTTGCGGAACGCAGCCGACAGGCTGTCACTGCGATGCTCTTTCGGTACGCCGCCGAGCGCCCATAACGCGTTCTGCAGTCCCTCAGCCAAGGCCACGAAGCTCTCGCCACCAAGCACGACGTGCGCATGCTCGAAGCCCGAGAACGCCAATCTGATACAAAACGTGTGCTCTCCGGTCTTGATCATGTTGGCATGCACGAGGCCTGACCAATTTGCCTCGACCCTCTTGTGCGCATCGAGGAACTCCTGCTCGCGGCCAGGCTTTACGCGGAAGCGCACAACATTGAATGCGGTCATGGTCTTTCCTTTCATCAAAGGACATTGGTGGCGCTGCATGACCAGCTTGTCTCGTCAATGCACTGCGCGGATCTCGCCGTGGCGCCGTGCCTCAGGCGACCGGTCTAGTGTTCTGGTTCACCCGGAAGAGATCGACCGATAGTATTTCTTCTTCGCGGCGGCCAGTCGCGCGTAGTTGTCGCGGCCTTCACTCGAATGCGCACCACGCTGTAGGCTGTCATGCATTCCTCCGGTCTCGTGCGTAGGCCGGGCCGGGTGAGCATTCGAACATTCAGGCGCGGGCGAAGTATGTTATGGCCTCGCTTCCAGAACCGAGGTTGAATGGCGTCTCCGCGGCACGCCGGACTCGTCTCATCGGCGCAAACCAGCTCCTGCTCAGGGCTGAGATAGAACCAATCGGCTGCTTCATATTCGATGTAGCCGGCGGCGGCCTGCCCCGAAAGCCATTCCCGGACCAGTCGTTCCTGGGTGCCGGTGCGCGCCGTCAGCTCGTCGGCCGTCATCTTCCCGCCTTCACGCAGCGCATTGAACAAGCCCAACCGGTCTCCAAAAAGCACCGCTGCGCTGATCGCGGTCGCACCGAGATCGCCCAGCATCTTCCCAAGGTATGCATTCAAAGTTGGCGACGTCGGCACCACCTTAGACTGAATGTTGGTGTCCTAACCGCGGTGATGCGCGCTCCTTTGGATATCCAGAGCGAGCCGGAAGAAAGTTGCAGTTAGGACTGAGGCCGCTCGCAGGGCGGTCCTTAGATTGCCGGAAACCTTGGAGACGCCGCCAGAACGTACGCGTTGTCCCACTGGCACCTCGACGATCCGAAGCCTGTTGGCCGCTGCACGCATTTGCATTTCCAGGTTCCATCCAAACGTCTCCTCACGCATACCTAGACCTTCCAGCGCTCGGCGCCGGATCGCTCGGAACGGCGACATGTCGGTGAAGCGCACGCGATAGCGCAAATAGATGAGATATCCAGCAACGTGCCCCGCCAGTATTTGAGCCCAAGTTAAGCTACCGCGCTCCCGACGGCCGCGCAGGCGCGATCCCAATACGAAGTCCGCAGTTCCCTGTTCGATCGGCTCGAGCACGGCTGGGATCATCTCCGTGGGGTCACTGCCGTCGCCGTCGATGAAGAGGACAATCGTTGCCGCAGGCGAGATGGAGGCTAGCCCCGAGAGCAGCGCCCGCCCATATCCGCGACGTCTCTCAATGACGACACTGGCACCCGCCTCGGCGGCGCGCGCGACTGTGAGATCGGTCGACCCGCCGTCGACGACGATGACTTCACCTAGGCCGAGAGCGACCATGGCCGCCACGCAGGGGCCAATTGCCGTCTCCTCGTTGAGGCAGGGGATAATGGCGGACACAGTTGACCGGTCGATCTGTCGGAGCGTCGGCTCGAGCGGCATGAAACTAAAGGCTCCAGCGCAGGCCGCAGCTTGAGCAGGCCGTTGGTGGTGTGTCGGACTGCAGCGCGAGGCGGAAATGCCGGTAAGCCTCGCCGTTCCAGATGTCGCGCAGGGTGTCCTGCGTGGCGTCGCCAAGGGTGTAGTTCTCGTAGCCCTTCTGAGAGAAAGGCGCGATGCAGCAGGGCAAGGCGCGGCCGTTGGCGGTGAAATACATTACGGCCCACGGCCGCCGGCATAGCGACCAGGGGTTCTTATCGGCCTTGCGCTCGAGGCTTTCGCCGGGCTCGGTGGCACCTGAGGCATTGAAGCTAATCCCGAGCGCGGCCGCCAGGTTTTCGGCTGCCGCCAAGTGGTGTGTCTCCTCCCGGCTCAGGCGCTCGAACAAGGCCTGGTCGGGCCGCGCCAACCCGATCGGTGCTTGCTCGAAGAACACCAGGCGCTGCAGGTAGACCTCCCTGACGCCGATATCGTGGGCGATACGAACGAAGTCCGGCAATTGAGCGACGGTTTCCTTCAACCCCGTAAGCCAGAGCGATACGCGCGGGCGGCCGAGGCCTTCTCGCGCCTGCAGCTCCGTGAAGGCGCGGACATTGCGCACGATGCGGTTGAAATAGTCCTTGCCGCGGATCAGGAGGAACGTGCGTGCGTCGGCCGCATCGAGAGAGACGCGCAGCTCGTCGAGGCCGGCATCGCAGAGCTCGCGACCCTTTCTGGCCGTGAGGACCGTACCGTTGGTGTTGAACAGTACGTAGGCGCCGCGGTCCTTCAAATAGCGGATCATGCGCGGCAGGTCCTTGACGAGCATCGGCTCGCCCACGCCGTGCAGCACTACGCGCGCAATGTTGGGTACCTGATCGACGATGCGCGTGAAAAGCTCCCAGGTCATGTCCGCTTGCGGCTCGAGGTCCGCATAAGTACGTGGGCACGTGGTGCACAGCAGGTTGCAGCGGTTGGTCGTCTCGAGGTAGAGGCAGACAGGATCCTTGGTCGCGATCTGGCTCATCACAGTAGCCTCGACGGCCTCGTGATACCGGCGCGGATCTATGGCTTGCACGCTCATGTGGCCTTTCCCAGGGCTAACGGGCGCGACTTGCAACGCAGACGCGATGCGTCATGCGCGAGAGCAGCAGTGGTCAACATCAAGAAGAGGGCGATGCGTGTGTCGTAGGCCGGCCATCCCGCGTCGGGGATGCTGTCATAGAGGAGCGGGCAGGCGATCGTCAGCACCCAGGCGGCAGCCGACGGCGCAAGGGCAAGGAACGGGACGAGCACCAGGAAGTACCAGGGATAGTGCGGCGAGGAGAGGATGAGGAAGGACACGAGCAGCCAGCCCAGTGCCGTAATGGACGCGCGGTCGGAACGGTCCTTGCGAGAGGCGACCGCAATGGCGACAGCGATCAGGGCGACGGCGGCAGAACTGGCGTAAATTGCACCCGCCCGCTGCATGGGCCCAGTGAAGCGCTCCAATAGCCACAACACATGGATGCCGCGCCCGGACGCCAGCCCCTCCTCGTCGACGTAGCCCCACAAGTAGCCAAAAACGCCGCGGCCAACCGAGAGATAGGGGAGATAAGCAACGATGGCCGTGAGGGCCACCACCAGCGGCAAACGCCAGTTCCATGGCCGCCAGAACACCGGTAGGGCCAAAAGCGCAGTCGGCTTGATCAGCGCGCCTAACGTGACGGCGACGCCCGCGAGCAGGGTGCGACCACGCAGGAAGAGCAGCAGGCCCGCCATCAGCAGCGCGCACATCGCCGCATCCACGTGGCCGCTGCCGGCGATCTCCCAGATGGGGAGAGGGTGCCAGGCGTAAGCGGCAACGCGCAAGAGGGAAGTGCCTTGGCGTTCGAGAAGCGCCAACAGCGCGGCCATCGTCGCTGCCTCGCAGGCGATGAGGCCGAGCTTCATGACCAGCACGCTTTCTCCAAGACGCGTGACGGCGAGAAAGATCGCCTGGGCCGTCGGCGGATAGATGGTGACGGCGTTGCCGGCGCGATTGATATTGGGATAGATCGCGGTATCGCGCAGATGCGCGACCTCCGGGGCGCTCGGCACGTAGCGATAGGGGTTGATGCCGGCGGCCTGCACGCGGCCGTCCCAGACATAACGGTAGATGTCGGTTGACAGATAGGGCTCCATGAACACGAGAGCCAGCCGCATCGCCGCCGCGGCGACAAGAATTACGATCAGCGCTCCCCGTTGATCCGCGCTTTCCATCCGCGATGCCAGGATGGCGCCCGCGGCGCCGATGCCAAAGACGAGCATCAGTGCCCAGCCGCCATAGGCCAGATGCAACGTGGGACCTGCTGCGGTGACGCCAACGAGGCTGACGCCGATTGCGGCAAGGCGCATGTGCGGCCATCGCAACTGGACCCGCGGATAGGCGTTGGTTGTCATGCCACCAGGCTCGAGGGCATCCTGCCACCCAGCCGGCCGGCGAGATCCGCGCCATCGAGCAGGCGGCTCAGCTCTTTTCGTGTCCACGATGCTGCGGTCGCTCTGTTTCCCCAGGCGCGGAACGGCAGGGCCTGGAACAGCTCCCGGACGAGGACGCGCAACGCGTCAGCATCGTCGACATCGTACCAGGAGGGGAGATGATGGACGGGAAGGCACAGCTCTGTAGCCCGCGCCACGGTCTGCGCGGCAACCCGTTCGGTGCTCCAATCGACATCCTCGAACAGGCGCCGATGCGGGCCCTTCAGGCCGATGAGATAGTACCCCCCATCCGTGGACGGACCAAGAACTACACGGTCCCCTGGCACAGCCAGTGTCGTCGCCGCCGCGATGAGATAGGCGTTTGGTAGCGTGGGACTGTCAGAATTGAGCAGGCACACTGCACCGTAGCCGTCGTCTAACAACGAAGTCGCTGCTTGGAATAGGCATTCGCCGAAGCCGGAGGCAACCGTCTCCAACAGTCCGATGCGCTCGGGCATGATGCCGCGAAAGAATCCGCCGCTGCCGGCAGGGGCAAAGGCCATGTATCCGGAGATGTTGGCATGCACGGAAGCGCCGATCAGATTGTCCGCAACATCGCGCAGGAAGCTGGTGTTGAGCGCCGCGGCCTCATCGGCCGTGAGGGGAGGAACGAGCCGGGTCTTGGCGTGCCCCGGGATCGAGGCCTTCGCCATCACGGCGATTGCACAGCTGAGCCTATGGTCGGCTAGAAAGTCACCGCCCATGTGTCGCCTCCTCAGATTCCGCTGAACCAGTTGAAGCCCCGGTCCTCCCAGTAGCCGCCGCGCCAGGTGTTGGTGACCTCCATAGAGGTGATCCATTTCGGGTTCTTAAAGCCGAGCTTAACGGCGGCGCGCAGGCGCAACGGAAAACCGAACGGATCGGTGATCGGTTCCGCCGCGTATTTGGTGGCAAGCAAGGTTTGCGGATGGAGCGCCGACGCCATGTCGATGCTCCCGTAGTAATCGTCGGCGCAACGGAACGCCACGTACTTGGCGGTGAGATCGGCACCAATTCCTTCGAGGAACTGACGCAGGTTCACGCCCGACCACTGCCCGATGTAATCCCAGCCCTCGACACAGATGTGCCGGACGATGATCTCCTGCTCAGGCAGGTCGTAGATCTGCCGGATGGTCCATGGTCGCTTGTCGGAGATGAGCCCCGCCAGCTCGAGCTTCCAGTCCTCCGCCTTCACGGGTGCGAGGTCCTCGACGTCGTAGTAGGCATTGAAGCGCGGCGGCTTCACCACCTTGTCGGGCGAGAATGTCGGAGCCAGGTGGTTGGGCCTGAACATAAACGCTTGGGCGCGATCGTTCCATTGAGACACCGCCTTCAGCACACGCTGTACAGAGTCGCGATGCGTCACATCGCAGCCTGTCAGCATTGTCAGCGCCCCCAGACTCAGGCTACCGCGGAGAAGCTTCCGCCGATTGATCGCCTGTATGAGCGCGCGGTTCTCTTCCAGCACGCTCTGGTCGATGCCGCGCTTAGGCCTGAAGGGCGACGGGGTGGCAGGACGGTGCGACATCGTTTGTGTCCCTCCCTAGGGCGCCAGCTTTTCGAAATGACTCGAAGCTGGCGCTACGTCCGGTGACGCTTCCCGCGGCACGGGCGGTCCGCCGTCTAGCATTGCAACCAATGTCTTTGGTACGATCAGCGCCAAGGTCACGTGCACCAAAAGGAAGCCGACGATGGCGACCATGCAGAGGAAGTGCAGGAGGCGCGCGCCCTGGAAACTGTAGAAGAGGTAGGCGAGCTCTGAAAATTGCACCGGCTTCCAGATGACTATGCCGGACAGCACTTGCATGATGATGACGAAAATGACGCCGATGTAGAGCAGGCGCTGCACCGCGTTGTAGCGGGTGAGGTCGTCGTGGGCGAGCCTGAGGGCGAGGACGGACCGGATCTCGGCAATGATTTCGGCCAGACCTATCGGCAGCAGCATGCGGCGGAAGCGGCCGGTACTCAGTCCGTAGCCGATATAGGCGATGCCGTTAACGACCAGGATCCACATGGCGAGAAAGTGCCACTGCAGAGCGCCTTCTGGCCCATTACCAATCGTGATCCAATTCGGAAAATGCAACCAGCCGAAGATCACCTCGTCGTTGTAGATCGCCCAGCCGCTCAGGATCATGACGATCATCGCAACGGCGTTGGTCCAATGCATAATGCGGATCGCGAGGGGATGCAGTGGTTGCCAAGCCCGAGCAGGTTTGGCCCTAGTGTCTGCCATCGCAGTAATCTCCCGAATACCCCAGGTCATCGCCGGTAGAGCCCGATGCGTATCCTCTCGCCCGGAGAGATCACTTGACTGCCGGGGTCATTCCAGGCCAGCGCGGCATCGAATTCGGCTCGCGTCATATCGAGCGCTGCGATCTGACGGCCGGCGATAGCAACGACCTCGATCGGCACTGCCACCAGCCGCTGCCGCCAACCGAGAAATCCGCCGAAGGGGACGATGAGCTGGATCTTCCCGCCGGAAGTGCGCACGACGGTCCTGACGCGACCGAGCGTGCGATCGTCGTCGTCAAGCACCGGCAAACCAATGAGATCGCCCACCCTCACCCACTGAGGATAGCGGCGCTGCATTTTTTCTTCGGGCGATAGACTGTCGGGGCTCTTGGCCGCGGCCACGGGCCCGGCAATGAAGACCAGCATAGGATCGCGCGCATTCTGCGCGATTGCCGCGGAATGGAGGCCAATTGAGCCGATCGCGGCGACAACCACCATGGTCGCTCGTCCATGCATCGCGACACCTCTTCTGTCAGCATTTCCAGGGACGGTTGTCATCATCGGATGACTGCCTGAATCGTAGCGTGCCGTTCCATTGCTGCTTTTCCCTTTTCGCGTGCACTCAAACGTCCGTTACATCGATAACAAAAGCGTGTGTCTCGGGCTCGAGGTTGCCAAACTCCGCCCGCAGCCATCAGAGCACTGAGAGCGAGCGCTCGATGGGATTGGCCGAGTCAGGACCGGGGTCAGTACGGTGGAGTGCACCGCCAGAAGGGCGCCGCGATCGTGAGCGCAGCGAGCGGCCTCTGCAGTTTCCGTGACCGTCCAAATCGGAATTGATGGCATCTTGATCCAGACAAGGCGGATTTGCCCCGGCCGGATCGCGGCGCGCAGTGCCTCGTTGTCCCCCGCATCGGCGAAAGTCATCTCCAATCCGTGCCCTGGTGCGTCCTCTTTCGGCACTCGCGCAGACCCCAATACATTGCGCTCGGAGCCACGACGTGGGCAGGCCGCTCGAGAGAAAGAAAGGCCGCCGTGGCTGCCGCCATGCCGGCGGGATCCACAGCTCCGGCGCCTTGGGCCGCGAGGGTTTCTGGGCCATTGCGTCGTTCAATAGACCAGGGGCGATGCCGTTGACGCGGGAAGGCCTAGGCCGGACTTGATTGATTTGTCGGGCGGTCACGGTTTTCCCCAGGGCAACGATGTGTTTCAGCAATACGCAACCGGCGGCACTAGCGTTACAATCCTCACGGTTTCGTGCTCTGCCGGTTCGGTCGATGATGAGAAGCCCCGGCTGTAACGCCGCGGGTGGCATGTGCGTAAAGGGGACGGAGGCGAGTGACCGATAGGGAGCTTCGTTGGGCTGACCTGATGCGGGCGGCCAATCGTGATGACAGGGCATCTTATTACCGCCTGCTGCACGAGCTTGGGCCCGTGTTGCGCGGCGTGATCAATCGCGGCTTTGCCCGATATGGGCTCGGTTCTGAGGAGGTCGAGGATGTCATGCAGGAGACCCTGCTTGCTCTGCACCTGAAGCGCCACACATGGGACGATCGCCGACCGTTCTTCCCATGGGTTCAGAGCATTGCGCAGAACAAGCTTGTCGATAATCTCCGCCGCCGCGGCCATCGCGCCCAAATCCCGCTCGACGACGTCAGCCAGACACTTGCGGCAGATGCGCCGAGCGCAGAGATGAATGGAGTGGATGCCGAGCGCATGATCGCAAGACTGAAGGGGCGCCAGCGCGACATCGTGGTGGCTATCTCCATCGAGGGGGCGAGCGCACGTGAGGTGGGTGAGCGCTTTGGCATGACCGAAGGGGCCGTCCGCGTGGCCTTGCACCGCGCTCTGCACTCCCTCGCCAAGGCTTTCCGAGCCGACCCGGCATGAAGACAGAAGACCTCATCAACGCCATTGTCCAGGACAGCGCCTCGCGCCCCATCTCCATGGCTGCGCGGCTATCGGCCGCGCTCCTGCTTGGCGGCATCGCTGCCGGCACTCTCTTCATGTCTGTGCTGGGTGTGCGCCCGGACATCATTCAAGCGCTCCAGACTTGGCGCTTCGACATCAAAGTGGCGACCACACTCGTTTGCTTCGGCGTCGCGCTGTGGGCCACCTATGAGCTCGCGCGACCCGACGCTGACACGCGGCGCGCACTGTTGGTGCTCGCCCTGCCCCTTGCGCTTCTCGGGGTTACGGTCGCCTGCGAGGTCATCGTGTCTCCGCCGGATGTTTGGATGGGGCGCGCTATCGGCACCAATTCGCGTCTTTGCCTGGCTTCGATTACGACGCTATCGATCGCACCACTGGGGGCCTTGCTCTTTGCTATGCGCGCGGGTGCGGCCCGCTCACCGGCATTCGCCGGGGCGGCGGCGGGTCTCCTGGCCGGCGGACTAGCGGCGACGCTCTATGCCACCCACTGCGTCGATGATTCACCGCTGTTCGTCGCCCTCTGGTACATCCCGGCAATCGCTTTGGTTGCATTGGTAGCCGCTGCCGCCGGATCGCGGCTACTACGGTGGTGAAGAACTTGCCGTATTGATGCGCACGGCTCGGGACGCCGGGATGTCGAGACTTGGGCTATACCGGGGCTCCATACATCCCGTGCATGGAACCCAGATCAGGAAGGCATTTCTGTCAGCAACAGCGGCCCTCTAGCAATTCGTGGTTGGTTGGGTAAGCGCCGAGGGAGCACGCGCTATCATGGGCAAGTTGGAGTCATTTTGCTCGGAGCTGATGCGTCGTGCAAACCGTGGCGATGCTGTTGCCTATCGCCAGCTGCTCCAGGAGCTTGCCTCTCTTCTGAGGCGCTCGGCCGGTCGGCACGGATCGAAGTGCACCCCCGAGGATATCGAGGATGCAGTCCAGGAAACTTTGCTGGCCCTGCACCTGAAGCGCCACACGTGGGACGAATGCCGACCGCTGCTGCCCTGGATTCGAGCAATACTGCAGAACAAGGTTACGGACGCGCTGCGGCGTCGCGGCGGCCGGGTGCACCTCTCAATCGACGATATCGCCGAGACGCTGGCTGATGTGCCGATCGAAGCCGCGAGCCGCGTCGACACGGAGGTGGTGCTTGCGAACCTAAAAGGACGCCAACGCGATGTCGTGGTGTTGATCTCGATCGAGGGCGGTAGCGCGCGACAAGTGGCTGTGCGGCTCGGCATGACGGAAGTCGCTGTGCGCGTGTGCCTGCACCGTGCGCTGAAAGCGATGGCACGCACATTTCGTACCGAGGCAGCAACCCTGGATAAGTCAGAGCGCCGGCTGAACCCGACCCCTGTTTCAAGAGGCACGCAGCCGCGAAATGCGAGGTCGTCATCATTGGAGCACTCCATGAGAGTTCTGCCGGCTTAAGGGGGTGCAAGTCTCTATTCGAACAGGCGGGCACCTGCCTAACCGGTGCCGAAAGATCATTCCACCGACAGGCGGGTTGGTGGCGTGACCGACCACGTCGCGCCACGAATTGATGGGGAAGTAGTGGAGATTTGGCGATGACTAGGCGAACTGACGCTGGATGCGCACTTTTATCACTGCGCTTGAGGAGCGAGTCTCGTCAACGAGACCCGAGCCATTCGTAACCGCGAGCCGGCCTGCAGTGCCGGCACTTAATCGATAGTGGTGATACTCATGTTGCGAATTCTCGGACGCGCCAACTCGTTCAATGTGCGCAAGGTGCTGTGGGTCTGCGACGAGCTTGGTCTCCCGTTTGAGCGCGAAGACTGGGGACGGGGCTACCAGCCGACAAACGATCCACGTTTTCTGGGAGTCAACCCATTAGGATTGGTCCCCGCGGTCGTCGACGATGGCGTCGTTCTGCGCGAGTCAAATACGATCGTTCGGTACCTTGCGACTCGGCACGGAGCCGAGGAACTCTACCCGCGAGACCCTGTGAAGCGAGCTCACGTGGAAGAGTGGATGGATTGGGCAAACTATGAAACGTCGATATCATTGCGGGGGGCTTTCCTTGGCGGCATGCTGAATGAGCCGCCATGGAACAATCCATGGTTCGTCGAGCAAGGGCGAAGACAGATCACGAAGGAGGTCGGCCAGCTTAATCAGCATTTGTTGGGGTCGGGACCTTACGTTGTCGGCGACATGTTCACTATTGCCGATATCCCGATCGGCCTGGTCGTCAACCGGTGGTTTTGCCTGAACTTCGGGCGTCCACAATATCCTGCAGTCGCTGCGTACTATGATCGCCTGACCGACCGACCAGCGTACCGCCGCCATGTGCGCAATGGGTTGCCATGAGGCGGATGCTTGCGGCTGTGACGCCCGCGCCGAGTGCGGCGATGATATGGCAGGGATGCTGATACTTTCGCGGTGATCGCGGGTGCAACTATGGCCGCCAACGTATTGGCCATAGTCGGTGCGCATCAAAACCGAACCCAACGGGCATTTCCTCTACCTGCCGACCGCCGATAGCTTTCTCGGGCATAGCCCGCCGTATCGGCCAAGTGCAGGAACACACCATGCAAGAGCGACAAATCAAGAGTGCAGCTCGCCGCCAGGAGCTTACCGGCCGCGCCGCAATTGTGACGGGATCGACCAGTGCTATCGGCCTCGGCATCGCGCAGGCATTTGCCGCGAGCGGCATGCACGTGATGCTCAATGGTTTCGGCGACGAGAAGGAAATCCGAAAGATCCGCGCGGATATGGAGGAGGCGCACGGCATCAAAACTGTTTATTCCGCCGCCGATATGTCCAAGCCCGATGACGTCGTCCGCATGGTGGAGGATACGCGCAGTTTGCTCGGCAAGGTCGACGTGCTGGTCAACAACGCCGGCATTCAACACGTGGAGGCGATTGAGACTTTTCCCGCCGCCAAGTGGGATGCCATCATCGCCGTCGATCTTTCCTCGGCTTTTCACACCATCCGTGCGGTGGTTGCGGAGATGAAAAGTCGCAAATGGGGACGGATCATCAACGTCGCGTCAGCGCACGTGCTCGTTGCATCGCCGTACAAAGCGGCCTACGTGGCGGCCAAGCACGGTCTCCTGGGACTGACGAAGACCGTGGCTCTCGAAACGGCAGAGCATGGCATCACAGTCAACGCCATCTGCCCTGGCTACGTGCTGACCCTTTAGTCCAGAAGCAGATCCCCGAGACGGCCCGTGCACGGGGCATTACCGAGGAGCAGGTCGTCAAGGAGGTGCTCCTGCAAGCGCAGCCGACGCGCCAGTTCGTGACCACGGAGCAGATCGGCGCACTATCGGTCTTCCTGAGTAGCGACGCCGCAGCATCCATCACGGGCGCCGCGTTGCCCGTCGAAGGTGGGTGGACTGCCCAGTAGCGGGCTCAAGCGGCGCATCACAACACGTGACGGAGACCGCGGTTTGCATTGAGCCTTCGCTTTCCTTGACCCAATCGATGGCAAAGGGCCGTAGGAGAAAGAGACAATGGCAAAGATGAATGGCGGTGCTCCCCAGACGGGGGGGACGCCGGACGGTTCAGCACAGCAAACCGTTCTCGTGTTTCAGGGCGGCGGCGCGCTGGGCGCTTATCAGGCCGGCGTGTACCAAGCCCTACACGAGGCCGGCGTCGAGCCTGACTGGATCATCGGGACGTCGATTGGGGCTATCAACGCCGCGCTGATTGCCGGCAACGCGCCGGGCAATAGATTGGCCCGCCTCGAGGAGTTCTGGCGCCGCATGGCGCACAAATCCATCTGGCATGCTTCGGCTGCTTGGCCGCAGCTCGCACAGGCGTGGTCCTATTGGTACACGCTGAGCTGCGGTATCCCCGGATTCTTCGAACCCAATCCCATGGCCTTCTGGGGAACGCACACACAGCTTGGACCCGAGCGGGCCGGCTACTATTCGACGGAGGCGCTCAGGAAGACGCTCGGTGAGCTGATCGACTTCTCGCTCGTCATTGGTTGCCGGCCACGTCTCACGGTCGGTGCGGCGCATGTGCGCACGAGCCAGATGCGCTACTTCGACAGCCGCGACACGCGGCTTAGCGCCGAGCACGTCATGGCCTCCGGCGCCTTACCGCCCGCGTTTCCCGCTGTGCGCATCGATGGCGAACTCTATTGGGACGGTGGGATCCTCTCCAACACACCGACCGAGGTGATTTTCGACGACAATCCCCGCAGGAACTCGCTGATCTTTGCGGTCCACATGTGGAATCCCGTCGGGCCGGAGCCCGACACCATGTGGGAAGTGATGCACCGCCAAAAGGACATCCAATACTCGAGCCGTGTTGGCGCGCACATCACGCGCCAGCTGCAGACGCACCGCCTGCGCCACGTCATCAAAGAGCTTCTCGCGTACATTCCCCCGGACATGCGCAACAGCGAGGCCGTGCGCGAATTGGCCGGCTGGGGGTGCCTCACGCAAATGCACGTCGTTCGCCTGCTGGCGCCGCGCATTGAGAACGAGGACCACACCAAAGATGTCGATTTTAGTCCGTCGGGGATTCGCAAGCGCTGGGAGGCAGGCTACACCAGCGCACGCAACGCCCTGGTGCAGACCCCGTGGCTGGGCGAGTTCGACCCACTCGACGGCGTCATCCTGCACGAACCCCATATCGACATGAAGATCGTGCAAATCGACGGCAACCCGAACCCGGTGGCGCGATCCAAGCCTGAAATGCGAGAGCCATCGCCCCGAGTGCGTGCGGGATGAGGAGAGTCTGTATGTCAAAGTACGATTCAATCATCATCGGCACCGGCCAGGCCGGACCTTCCCTCGCACACCGGCTAGCTGCAGCGGGAGAACGGGTCGTCGTGATCGAGCGCCATCGCTTTGGTGGCACGTGCGTCAATACCGGCTGCACGCCAACCAAGACGCTTGTGGCGAGCGCCTATGCAGCACATCTCGCCGGCCGTGCGGGAGATTTCGGTGTGTCGGTCGCCGGCCCGGTCACAGTCGACATGAAAAAAGTGAAAGAGCGCAAGGACTACGTCCTGGGCTTCTCGACGCGCGGCGTGGAACGGGCGCTGCGCAACAACCGCAATATCACGGTGTACCAGGGCCATGCCCGCTTCAATTCGGCTGAGTCGGTGGTCGTCGGGGATGAGACGCTGACAGCGTCCAAGATCTTTATCAATGTCGGCGGCCGCGCATTCGTCCCCGAAATTCCCGGCCTAGACCAGATCCAGTATTTCACCAACAGCACGATGCTCGACATCGATTTCCTGCCACAGCATTTGATCATCGTAGGGGGCAGCTACATTGGGCTCGAGTTTGCGCAGATCTACCGCCGCTTCGGCAGCGAGGTGACGGTGATCGAGATGGCAGCGCGTCTGATCCCGCGCGAGGACGAGGACACCTCAGCTAAGGTCGCCGACATTCTCCGGAAGGAAGACATCGCACTGCATCTGGGCGTGCAGAACCTGAAGGTTAACAAGAGTGCGAACGACGTAGTCGTAACCGCGCACTCGTCTGATGGCGTCAAGGAGATCGTCGGCACGCATATGCTGATGGCCGTCGGCCGCCGCCCGAACACCGATGACCTTGGCCTCCACAAGGCAGGTGTGGCGGTCGACAAGCGTGGTTACATCGAGGTCGACGACCAGCTACGCACCAGCGTGCCCAGCATCTGGGCGCTCGGTGACTGCAACGGCCGAGGCGCTTTTACGCACACGGCCTACAACGACTTTGAGATCGTCGCGGCCAATCTCCTCGACAACGACCCGCGCCGCGTCAGCGACCGCATCCCCGCCTACAACCTCTACACCGATCCGCCGCTGGGCCGCGTCGGCATGACCGAGGCCGAGGTGCGCAAGACAGGCAAAAGAGCGCTGATTGCCAAGATGGCAATGGAAGACGTCAGCCGCGCCTTCGAGAAGGGTGAGACGCAGGGCGTTATGAAAATACTGGTGGATGCCGAGAGCAAGCAGTTCCTCGGCGCATCGATCCTGGGTGTGGGGGGAGACGAGGTCGTCCACTCGATCCTGGACCTCATGTATGCCAAAGCCCCGTACACGGTGATGCAGCGCGCAGTTCACATCCACCCCACCGTGTCGGAGTTGCTGCCCACCATGCTGGGCGATCTCAAGCCGCTCGAGTGATGGGTGAGCGTCATGGCCGGAACGTCGACTGCAGAAGCACTACCACTGATGGCGGCAACGGAAGCGGGCCGCAAGACACGCGGGGTCTTACTACGAGAGTTGGTGATCGGGCTCACCGCCTTCCTCACGGTGGTGGATCTGTTCGCCACCCAGGCCATTCTGCCCTCGCTGGTGCAACACTACCAGGTAACGCCCGCCGCCATGGGCTTCGCTGTCAATGCCAGCACCATGGGCATGGCCGTCTCGGGCCTCGCCGTCGCTCTCTTCTCCCGGCGGGTCGACCGCCGCTTGGGCATTCTTGTCAGCCTGGCGCTACTCGCCATACCGACCGCACTGCTGGCGGTGGCTCCCGGGCTCGGCACCTTCACCCTTCTTCGTATCGCCCAAGGCGTCTTCATGGCTTCTGCCTTCACTCTGACGCTCGCCTACCTCGGCGAGGAATACACCGCCGCCGACGCTGCCGGCGCGTTTGCCGCCTACATCACGGGCAATGTCGCAAGCAATCTGATCGGCCGCCTCATGTCCGCGGCTTTCGCCGATCATCTGGGCCTGGCCGCAAACTTCTACATTTTTGCGGCTCTCAACCTCGCCGGCGCTTTCATGGTCTACTTCACCGTGCATCGGGCGCCGCCCATGCCGGCAAAGGGGACCGTGCAGGCGGCACCTCTTGCGACCTGGGCGCTGCACCTCAAGAGCCCGCCGCTGCGGGCCGGCTTCGGCATCGGCTTCTGCATCCTGTTCGCCTTCATCGGCACCTTCACATTCGTGAATTTCGTGCTCACGCGGGAACCGCTGTCGCTGGGCTCCATGCAGCTCGGATTCGTGTATTTCGTCTTCCTGCCATCGATATTCACCACTCCGCTGGCTGGGCGCACCGTCCGACTCGTCGGCGCAAGGCAAGCTCTTTGGATCGGATTGACAATTGCAGGTATCGCGCTCCCGCTGCTCGTGACGCCATATCTGGTGGCCGTGCTCGTTGGCATGGTGCTCATGGGCGTCGGCACTTTCTTCGCGCAGGCGACCGCCACGGGGTTCGTGAGCCGGTCGGCGACGGCCGATCGTGGCGCCGCCAGCGGCATCTATCTCGCATGCTACTTCCTAGGTGGCTTAATCGGAACTGCGGTGCTCGGTCAGGTGTTCGATCGACTAGGATGGCCGGCGACGGTCGTCGGCATTGCCATGTCGCTGGGGGTTGCTGGCGCACTGGCGGTACGACTGACGACGACTCCGGACGCGGTGTTCCCGCACAGGCGCAGCGGCAGATCGGTGCTGGTCCCGCCGGCCTCCCAAGCGTCGAACGCAAGCCGTGCCCCAGCCGAGACCGAGCATGGCTGCAACGAGCGAGCCCAGCAACACACCTAACTTGGCCGCGCTTAGCAGTCTCTCGTCATTGAAGGCCAGCATGGCGATAAAGATCGACATGGTGAAGCCTATCCCGGCCAACAGGCCGACAAGACAAACAGTGCTCCAAGTCACGCCCGGTGCCAGCCGGCACCAGCCCAACCGCACGGCAAGCCAGGTCGCACCGACGACACCAATCGGCTTTCCTGCAACGAGGGAAACTCCCACGCCGAGCATTACGAGTTGCGCACTTCCTGATGCGAGATCCGCGCCCGGCAGGGCCACACCCGCGTTGGCTAGTGCGAACAGGGGCATGACGCCGTAGGCTACTCAGGGATGAAGCGTTGTCTGCACGCGCACCACGGGCGGCAGGATCTCGCGTTGGGCAACGCGAAGCTGCCGTAGCGGTATGTCGAGACGATGCGTGTCCTTTGTCGCGACCGCATTACTACTCCGCAACTCGCTGAGCACGCGCGACACGACCTCAAGCGGGTGCTCCCCCAATGGGATCGACCGCACCGGAGTCATCAAGCCGAGCACGACGCCCGCAAGGGTTGGATGGGCGCCGGTCATCAGGAAGCCGATCCACACGACGGCACCTGGCAGGACGTAAGCGAGGGCGGAGCCGAGGCCGATGCGTTGGAACCCGAGAACCATGCAAATGCCAAACGAGGCGACGATGAAGCCGGCAGATTGGAGCCCGCCGGAATAA
>Ga0075424_100002430_pt1 | contig 17031 bp, 19 predicted proteins | sample SoiMethybrSBSTD3_FD_75301 | JGI IMG/M metagenome (GOLD analysis project Ga0075424, IMG submission 75301) | Bulk soil microbial communities from a Populus tree surrounding site in Tennessee, USA - Soil MetaG P. TD hybrid SBSTD3 | ecosystem: Environmental > Terrestrial > Soil > Tree plantation...
ACGGCGCGAAATAGCGTTCCACGAACGATCCGTCAGAACGGCTTGAATACGACCAGCAGCACGATGGCGACCAATACCGGCAGGGCAGGAATCTCGTTGATCCAGCGGTAGAACACGTCGCGGTGCCGGTTACGGTCCTCCCGGAAGTCGCGCATCAGCTTGCCGAGCCAGAGGTGGTGCGCGACGAGGATCGCGACAAGCGCGAGTTTGGCATACAGCCAGCCGCCGGTGACGCCGTAGCCGAGCCAGAGCCACATGCCCGAGACGATCGTCAACACTGCGCTGGGCGCCATGATGCCGTAATAGAGTTTTCGCTCCATCACCTTGAAGCGCTCGATGCCGATCGCGTCGGTCGCCATGGCGTGGTAGACGAACAGGCGCGGAAGGTAGAACAGCCCTGCAAACCAGCTGACCAGGAATACAATGTGCAGCGACTTGAGCCAGAGCATTGTTACGACTCTTTTTTCTTACCGTCATTCCCGCGGTCGCGGGAATCCAGTGTCTTCCAACGCCGCTGGATCCCCGCGTGCGCGGGGATGACGCAGCTGTCACCGATCGCTGCGAGGCTTCGCCTCTGGCTCTCGGACAGCTGCGTCACTTGAGCAGGCGCCGCCGCGTCAACACCAACGCGATGTAATAGCCAAACGAGGCGTAGGCGAGAAGCACCGCCAGGTGCAGCGTGATGTCGTCGGGCACTTTGCCCGCGAGCAGCGGCCGCGCGATGTCGATCGCGTGGGAAAGCGGCAGAACGACAGCGACTGCGCGCAACGCCGCCGGCATCTGATCGACGGGAAAGAACACCCCCGAGAGCAGCAGCATCGGTGTCAGTACGAGCGTGAAAAAGTATGTAAAGAAGTCGTATCCGGGCGCGAGCGAATTCATGACCAGGCCGAATGCGCCGAACGTTAGCCCGACGATGAAGCCGAGCGGCAGAACCCAAATTGCGAGCCACGAATGTCCGAACCCCAATCCTAGGATGACCATGAGGATCGCCAGCACTGACATCACGCTCTTCGACGCAGCCCAGATCCATTCGGCGAACATGACGTCGTCGAGCGAAACGGGCGCGTTGATGATGGCTTCCCACGTCCGCTGCACGTGCATGCGCGAGAACGCGGAGTACATCGCCTCGAAGGACGATGTGAACATCGCGCTCTGACAAACCATACCCGTGCCGATGAAGGCGATGTATTTCATTCCGCCGACCTCGGGCACGAACGCGCCGATGCCGTAACCGAGCGCCAGCATGTACAGCAGCGGGTCGGCGATGTTGCCGAGCACCGACGCCAGCGCCAGCTTGCGCCAGACGAGGAGGTTACGGCGCCAGACCGGAATCCAGCGCAGCGACAGTTCCGGGGTGCGAAGCAGCGAAGCGGAATACATGCAGCGGCGTACGAATTATCTCGCAAGTATAACCCGAACACCCGATACGGACCGGCGTGCACGCCGACTCGGAAAGGAGTATCGTTTGCGGCCAGCTCCGCCAGGGAAGAATTTTTTCCTGCGCGCCCGAGACCGACCCAAGGAGCCTGCCGTCATGTCCGAAGCCGCCGTCTCCAACGACGAGTTCACCGCTTTCTGGAACAACGTCCTGGTCGACAAATTCGAGCGCTTCCGCAACATCCTCCTCGACGGCCTGAGCTACCACAGCGAAGCCCCGCTGCGAACTCTAGAGATCGCGCAGGGCGCCAGCGCGCTCGATGTCGGCTGCGGCTGGGGGGACACCGCGATAGCGCTCGCCAGGAAGGTGGGGCCGTCGGGATCGGTCCTGGGACTGGATTGCTGCGATGCCTTCCTGGAGAAGGGAAGGCAGGACGCCCGCGCGGCCGGCCTTGCAAACCTGCGCTTCGTTGCCGCGGATGTGCAGACGCATCACTTTCAGCCCGAATTCGATTTCTGCTTTTCTCGCTTCGGCATGATGTTCTTCAGCAATCCCGTCGCAGCGATGCGCAATATCAGGAGCGCGCTCAAACCCGGCGGAAGATTGATGTTCATCACCTGGCGCGCTCTCGCGGACAATCCCTTTATGGCTATCCCGAAGCAGATCGTGCTGCAGTATCTTCCGCCGCCGGGGGAGAACGCGCAGACCTGCGGACCGGGGCCGTTCTCCATGGCCAATCCGGAGGTCGTCACCGCGCAACTCAGGGCGGCGGGATTCGAGGATGCGCGATTCGAGCGGATCGAGGGGCCGGTGATGATCGGCGCAACCGTCGAGCAGGCGATGGATTTCCAGCTCGCGCTGGGACCGGCCGGCGAGATTTTTCGCGAAGCGGGCGTGCAGGCGGAGCAGCGCCGGCAGGAAATCGAGGATGCGCTGCGTACCGAGCTGTCGCGCCATCTGCAGAACGGCAAGGTATACATGCAGTCCAGTTCGTGGGCCGTCACCGCCCGCAAGCCTGCCGCATGACCGAAGCAGGCGGCGGTTTGCTGCGTTGCCCCCGCTGACCGCCCGGGGCCTAGATGCTCGAGCTGCTGCTGGATCCGCAGGCATGGATCGCCTTGATCACGCTGATCGCGCTGGAGCTGGTGCTGGGCATCGACAACATCATCTTCATTTCGATCCTGGTCGACCGGTTACCGCAGAAACGGCGCGAGTTCGCCCGCAGGACGGGACTGTTCCTGGCGATGTTCATGCGCATCGCGCTGCTGTTCCTGCTGTCGTGGATCGTCGGGCTCGTTGCGCCCTTGTTTACGCTTTTGGGTCAGGAGATTTCCGGTCGCGACTTGATCCTGATCGCGGGTGGCGTTTTCATCATCTGGAAGAGCACCAAGGAGATCCATCAGCTGCTTGTCGGTGGCGAAGACGAAGCGTCGAGTGCGCGCGGCGCGACGTTTTCAGCGGTGATCATCCAGATCGCCATCATCGATCTCGTCTTTTCCCTCGATTCGATCATAACGGCGGTCGGCATGGTCGACCGGCTCGAAGTCATGATCGCCGCCGTCGTGGGCTCAGTACTGCTCATGATGGCGTTCGCCGGCGCAATCGGCGGCTTCGTCTCCGGCCATCCGACCATCAAGATGTTGGCGCTGGCATTTCTCCTCGTAATCGGCGTTGTGCTTATCGCCGATGGCTTCGATCATCACGTGCCCAAGGGCTACGTGTACTTCGCGATGGCCTTTGCCGTGGGCGTGGAGATGCTCAATCTACGTCTGCGCAAGCGCGTGACGCAGGCGCCGGCGCTACGCAAGCGCCACGGTCGCGACCATCGATAGCCGCGCCCGCGAGATTCGGCTCATGATCATGCACGGAGGGACGACAATCCGGTGCCGGCTTGTCGTCATCTGCGCTGCCATCGCGCTGGCACCGCTCGGCATCGGCTCCGCGTTCGCGCAATCGGGCTATCCCAACCGCCCGATCAAGCTCGTCGTGCCCTACCCGCCGGGTGCGCTGACCGATCTTCTCGCGCGCTCGATCGGCGACCGGCTCGCGATGGGCCTCAGGCAGCCGGTCGTCGTTGACAACAAGCCGGGCGCGGGCACGCTGGTCGGCGCGGAATTCGTTGCCAGGCAACCCCCCGACGGATACACACTGCTGATGGCGACCAGCACCACCCTCGGTATCAGCCCGGCGCTGTATCGGCCGTCGCCGATCAATCCGCTGCGCGACTTTGCGCCGATCTCGCAAGTCGGCTCGGTGAACTTCTTCCTCATCGCCAACATCGCGTTCCCCGCGAAGAACGTGCGCGAGATGATCGAGGCGATCCGCAAGAATCCCGGCAAGTACAACTATGCGTCGGTCGGGAGCGGCAGCCCGCATCACCTGTTCATGGAAGCGCTGAAGGCGGAGCTCTCGCTCGACATCCAGCACGTCCCGTACAAGGGCACTCCGGCCGCGCTGACCGACCTGCTCACGGGAACGATCCAGGTCATTTTCGCCGATGCGACGATTGCCCTACCGAATATACTGGCCGGCAAGGTGACGGCGCTGGGGACGTCGGCAGCGAAGCCGACGACGCTTTTGCTCGGGTTGGCGCCGATCGCCAACACCGTCGCAGGCTTCGATTGGGAGGCGTGGCAGGGCATCGTCGCGCCGGCGGGAACGCCGAAGGAGATCGTGATGCGGCTCTCGTCCGAGCTGCAGAAGATCCAAGCCGCATCCGAATTCCAGGCGCAACTGCTCAGGTTCGGCATGGAACCGTCCGCCCCGCACACTCCGGAACAATTCGCGGCGACCATCGAAGCCGAGCAGCCGCGATGGGCCAAGGCGATCCGCGATTCGGGCGCCAAAGTCGATTGATGCAAAGCAGCTGCGCGAACCCACTGCCCTCATGAGCACGGTTATCGACGTTCACACGCATTGCCTGACCGACGCGTGGTTCGAGCTGCTGCAGGCTCACGGCGGCCCGCGTTACACGGTGCGGCAGGTGAGCGGCGGCATGCGCGCCATTCATCTCGACGGTGCGCCGTTCATGACGCCGGTACCGGCGATGTTCGACTATGACCTGCGCCTGCGCACCATGGACGAGGTCGGGGTCGACGTCGGCATCGTCTCGCTGACCTGCCCGAATTGTTACTGGGGCGGTGCGGACGTGAGCCTGCAGGCGGCGCGCCTCATGAACGACGACATGGCCGTCGCGCGCACCGCTCATCCCGGCCGGATTCGCTGGCTCGCGTCGCTGCCGTGGCAATACCCCGAGCGTGCGCTGGCTGAGCTCGAGCGCGCGATCGCTGCCGGCGCGTCGGGCGTGATGGTGCTGGCGAATGTCGACGGGAAGTCGCTCACGAATCCGGCATTCGAGCCGATCTGGCAAGCGATCGACGCCAGGTCATTGCCGGTGCTCGTGCATCCGACGGCGCCGCCCGGCGTCGCTGAGATGGACATGGTTCGCTTCCAGCTGACCGCGTCGCTCGGCTTCACATTCGACACCTCGCTCGCCATCGCGCGCATGATCTACGACGGTTTCTTCGACCGCTATCGCGGGCTCCGAATCATCGCGGCGCACGGTGGCGGCGCGCTGCCGTACCTTGTCTCGCGCATGGATCAGTGCTATGACAACATCCCTGCATGCCGCGAGAAAATCTCCGTCCGCCCTTCGGAGTACCTGCCGCGGATCTACGCCGACGCGGTCGTGTTCTCTTCCGAAGTCCTCGAGCTTTGCGTGAAGACGTTCGGCGCGGACAACGTCCTGTACGGCTCGGATTATCCGCACACCATCGGCGACATGCCCGGTTGCCTCAAGCGCGTCAACGCGCTATCGGGCGTGGCACGCGACAACGTGCGCGGCGGCAATGCGTTGCGGATCTTCGGCTTGTAGGGCCGAATTCATTCGGCCGCGGCGCCACATGAACGGCGGTGTGCGAATGAATTCGCACCTACAAATCAGTCGCGCAACTCACGCCCCGTCAACTTGATAAATAGATCTTCGAGATTCGCCGGCCGATGCAAATAGCGCACGCCAGGGGCGTGCCCGAGGTCGGCGAGCAGCGGTGCCGCATCGCGTGCGTAGCAGAACGCGGTTTCGCCGGCGAGCTCCAGGCGGTCGGCGAGCTGTCGGCCGCGTGTCGTCGCCCAGGTTCGCGCTTCGTCGCCGTACACCTCGATGACCTCGGGCTCGACATGCGTGGCGATCAACGCTCGCGGCGAATCGCTCGCGATCATCCGGCCGTGGTCGATGACCGCGAGCCGCGTGCATAGCCGCTCGGCCTCGTCCATGAAGTGTGTCGTCAGGAGAATCGTCTTGCCCTGCGTTAGAAGCTGCCTCAGCCCGCTCCAGATCAGGTGCCGCGCCTGCGGGTCGAGGCCGGTCGTCGGCTCGTCGAGGATCAGGAGCTCCGGATCGTTCACCAGCGCACGCGCAAGCGTCAGACGGCGCTTCATGCCGCCGGACAGGGTCCGGATGTTGGCATCGCCCTTGGTGGCGAGGCCAGCGAACTCGAGCAGCCGGGGGATGCGCTCGTTGATCAGTGCATCGGGCATGCGGAAATAGCGACCGTAGATGATCAGGTTCTCGGCCACGGTGAAGTCCGGGTCGATGTTGTCCATCTGCGGCACGACGCCGACACGAACACGCGCTTCGCGGGCCGCCTTGGGCACCGGCTCACCGACCAGCGTGATCGTGCCGGCGTTGGGGTCGATCAGGCCGAGGCAGCAGCGAAGCGTCGTCGTCTTGCCTGCGCCGTTCGGCCCAAGCAGTCCGAAGCACTCACCGCGGCGGATCGCGAAGTCGAGCCCACGCACGACCTCGTGGTTGCCGTAGGACTTGCGCAGGCCCGATACCGAAAGCACCGGCACGTCACTCACGTTCATCGCTGCCACATTCCGGTGATGACGCGCTGCAGCTGTGGCAGCCGGCCATGGAAGAAGTGGCCGCAATCGGGAAACACGACGATCGGCAGTTGTTGCGGACGTGCCCACGCGAGAACGTCGGCGAGCGCGACGACGTCGTCGTTCTCGCCATGGATCACGATCGTGTCGGTGGGAACGGCGTCTACGGCGAAACGCTTCACCGCCGGCCCGACCAGCACCATCCGCTGGGGTGTTACGATGCGGGCGACTCGGGCTTGCACAAAGCACCCGAAAGAAAAGCCGGCGAGCACGGGGGGTGTCGCCGCCAACGCGGGAAACTCGCTTCGCGCAAACGCCAGCGCCGCCAGCGCATCGTCGGTTTCACCGACGCCGTCGTCGAACACCCCTTCGCTCTTGCCCGCGCCGCGGAAGTTGAACCTCACGCCGACGTAGCCGAGCGCCACGAACGTCTTCGCGAGTGTCTGCGCCACCTTGTTGTCGAGCGTCCCGCCCTGAAGCGGGTGGGGGTGCGCCACCAGCGCGATGCCGCGCAGTGGCTCATCCGGAGGGGGCGCAGGCGCGTTAAGCGCTACTTCGAGCGCGCCGGCGGGACCGGAGATCGTCGTGCGATTCTCACCTCGCGTCAAATCCTAAGCCTCTCGACGATTCGGCCGTGTACGACGTGCGAATCGATGATTTCTTCGACGTCATGCTTGTCGACGTAGGTGTAGCAGACTGCATCGGGGTAGACGACGAGTAGGCCTGTATTTCGAGTGCACCGCGATTGTTGCAGCACGCCTCCGGCGGCTCGCGCCGGTTGCAGCAGAAAAAGACGTGGCGCTTGTAATAGCTCATCACGGGTTGCGCTTTGACGAGACGCCGCGTTAACCGGCGCGATAGCGCCGAGTTCAACGCGGCAATGCGAAATTATACGCGATCGCCTGCGTCGCTCTGGCCCGCGCGCTGTCCCCAGCCCGGTTGTCCCGCGAGCCACAGCAGATACGCGCTCACTAGCACGGGCCAAATCACGAGTACTGCGTGCGTCAGGCCGTTGAAGTTGAGCAGCTGGCCGTACGGCCAGTCGAAAAGCGCGAGCGGCGCTCGCGCCTGCCACATGTCCGGCGCGAGCAACGGAGCGACGAGCGAGGATAAGAGCGCTATCGCGCACAGGGTCGTACGCACGGGTCGGGGCAGCCAGATCGCGAGCATGAGCACCAGTGCGCCTCCGGCAACGCCGACCGATACACCCGGCTTAAGCCATGATTCCCAGGCCGCAGACTTGAGCAGCACTGCGGCGGCGATTCCCTTCAGCGCGAGCGCGATGCCGATCAGCAGGAGCACCGCGACGCCGAGATCGCGGCGCTGCCGCAGAAGCAGCGCGAGAAACAGGCCGACGCCGATGACGTTGAACGCGCTTTGCGCCGCCTGCAGCAGCGTTCCCGCCAGATCGGGCGTCAATTCGAGAGAAGGATCGAAGGTCGCCGCGAACAGCGGGATGCCGGGATTGACCTGCGACAGCAGCCAGACGCCGAGCAACGCCAGGCCGAGGTCGCCGCTCCTGTCGCCGAGGAAGACACGGTAGCGCCATTGCGCAATGCGGCTGCGCAATCCGGGCGCGCGATCGAACGCGAACGCGGCGATCCCGCCTACCGCCGCCCCGAAGCTGTTACAGATGAAGTCGACGGTGCTCGCGTCGCGCGTGGGCAGGAACATCTGGGTCGATTCCATCGCGAAGGACAGCACGGCACCGCCGCCGATCGCTGTCGCCAGTCGCACAGCGGCCGAGCGGCGCGTGCCGACGAGCGCGAGCAGGAAGCCGAACGGCGCGTAGGCAAGCATGTTGATTGCAATGTCGAAGCGTGTGATCCGCGACGGCCACGGCTCGAAAAGGAAGAAAGGCGCGTCGGGCAGCGGTGCCATCCAGCCCGAAAACGGTTCCAGGCTGGCATAGACGATCATCAGCCCGTACAGAGCGGCCAGATATTGTGGCAACCGTGTGGGCACGCGCTGGTCGGGGGCCGTGGAGGAGGACATGGCGGGGTTACAGCAGTTTGCGCACGACCGTCAGATTCTTGTGTTCGCTGAGAACGCCGAAACCCGCGTCGAGGAAGATCGGCAGCGGGCCGTGGTAGTGATCGGCGGCAAGCTCGCTGTCGCCGGCCTTGAACGGAAAGGCGTCGACGAGCTTGAAGCCGCGCGCGGCGAAGGATTCGAGCGCTCCGCGCAGTAACGCGCGCGCGATGCCGCGCCGGCGCAGCGTGGGAGCAATGACGAAACATACGATCGCAGCTGCTTCGAAGGGCGCGCATGGAAAAGGCGTCGGAGAGATGCCGAGGCGCGCAAAGCAGTGCGGCAGCTTGTGGCGTGGTTGCGCATTCACCCAGCCGACGACCTCGCCGCCGTCATAGGCGAGAAAGCCTTCCATTTCGCCGACGTCGATGCGCGCCCGCATGGCGGTGCGATTTTGCGGCGCCGAGAGCGAGGCCCAGCGGATCGACTTCGGCACCTGGTAGTAGTGGCAATAGCACTTCGCCCATTGCGGATTGTCGGCGAAGGCAATGCCGCGCTCGTGGTCGAAAAACCGCAGGAAGTCGCCGGCCTGCTCGGGCCGCAGGGGCGTAACGATGATTCCGGACGTCACGCTCATCGGGTAGGGTCGCGACGCAATGGCTTTTCGAAAACCTGCACCTCGGCCACAATGCCCGGCTGCGGCGGCTTCACTTCTCCGGTTTCGCGATAGCCAAGCTTGCGCCAGAAAGCGAGCGCCGCCGTATTCGAGACGGCAACGCCGAGTCGCAAGCGCTCGATCTCCGGCCACGCGCCGATCACCTGCTCGATCAATGCCGCAAACGCCGACCCCAGTCCGCGGTGCTGCCACGGCTCAGTGAGCAGCAACAGACCGAGGACGGCTTTTTCGCGCACAGGATAGCCGCGGATCACATCGGCGCAGCCGATCATCGATTCGCCCGCATACAGTCCCCAGACGAACTTGTCGCTGTAGCTCTTGCCCGGCGGGAGAACAGTGAACGTGCTCTGCGCCTCGGCATCGCCCGGAGGCAGGCCGGTGACCGTCAGAAAGTACGCCGGCGCCGCTTCGAGCACGCGCTGCAGCGCTGCCATCTCGGCGCGCTGTCCCGTCAGCAGTCGAAGCGTTAGCGCCCCGCTTTGATTTCGGTCCACATGCGGTTCCGCAGGCGCCGCTGCGCCGCAGTGAGCTCCTTCAATTGCTCGAGCTTGGCGGCGACCGCCTTGTCCGGGAAGATCGCCGGATTCTTGAGGATTTCGGGCTTGATGTACTTGACTGCGTCCAGGTTCGGATTGCCCGAGCCGATCAGGTTCGTGAGCTCCGACGAGTTCTTTCCCTCGAGCATGAAGTTCATGAATTTGTGCGCGAGGTCCGGACGCGGCGCATCCTTGTGGATCACCATATTGTCGACCGCGAGCACTGCGCCCTCCTTGGGCATACCCTGCAGGATGCGAAACGACCGCTTGGCGGCCTGCGCGTCGAGGTTGGCCTGGAAGATGTCATTGGAGTAACCGTGCACCAGCCAGATGTTGCCCACGGTCAGCTCCTTGATGTACGACGAGGCGTTGAACGCCGCCCAGTACGGCTTGCCTTTCTTGATCGCGTCGGCTGCTTCCTTCCAATGCTTCTCATCGACGTCGTTGGCCGAGTAGCCGAGGTACTTGAGCGCCGCCGCGAACAGCTCGCTCGAGCTGTCGAGCACGGTGACCCGCCCCTTCACCTTCTGCAGATACTTCGGGTCGAAGATCACCGCCCAGGTATCGGTGGGAAGGCCCAGCTCCTTCATCTTCTGCTCGTTGTAGCCGATGATCGTCGTCGACATCGCATACGGCACCGAATACTTGTTGCCGGGGTCGAACGGCGTGTCCAGGTAGCGTGGATCGATGTTCTTCAGGTTCGGCAGCTGCGACTTGTCGATGGCTTTCAGCTGCTTGCCCTTGATCAGCGCTTCCACCGCATTCGACGTCGGCACGAGCATGTCGTAACCCTTGGCGCCCGCGGCAAGCTTGGCGAGGAGCTCTTCGTTGTCCGAGTAGTAGGTCTGCACGACTTCGCATTTGCAAGAATCCTCGAAGCGCTTGATCGTCTCCGGCGCGATGTAGTTGTTCCAGTTGTAGAGATGGAACTCGTCCTTGGCGAGCGCCGGCATCACCAGGAGCAGCGACGCCAGTAAGGGGAGAAGCTTCTTCATGGGAACGGCTCCTAGTCGGAACGCAGCAGGCTCGGCGATACCTTGGAGGCAATGATGATAAGCGCGAGCGTCAACAGCATCAACAAGCTGGACACCGCGTTGACCTCCGGAGTCACGGCGATCTTGATCATCGAGTAGATCTGCAAAGGCAGCGTCACCGTGCCTGCGCCGGCGGTGAAGAAGGTGATCACGAAATCGTCGATCGACAGCGTGAACGCCATCAGCGCACCGGCGATCACCCCCGGCATGATCAATGGCAATGTGATGTAGCGAAACGCGTTCCACGGCGAAGCTCCGCAATCGCGCGCCGCTTCAGTCAGCGTTTCGTCCATTCCGGCGAGCCGCGCCCGGACGACGATCGCCACGAAGCCGATGCAGAACGTGATGTGCGCGAGCGCCACCGAGATGAGCCCGAGCGTGAAGTTGAGCATGACGAAAAAGATGAGGAGGCTCACGCCCATCAGGATTTCCGGGATCGCAATCGGCGCGAGCACCAGAATCTGCAGGAGGCGCGCCTTGTAGCGGTACAGGGCGACGCCCGCCATCGTGCCAAGCACCGTGGACACTGCGCTCGCGGTCAACGCAATGAGAAGCGAGTTGCCGGCGGCGGCGAGCATGTCCTGGTTGTGGAACAGCTTGTCGTACCAGTCGAGCGTGAATCCCACCCACTCGGCGTTCAGCCGCGAGTTGTTGAACGAATAGACGATGACGATGAAGAGCGGGACGTACAGGAACGCGTATCCTGCTGCGGCTGCGACCCAGAGTCCGGCCGAACGCTTACGCACGGGCGACCTTCACCGAGGATGGCGTGCCGAGATTGCCGCGCGCGACCCATGCGGCGAGGCCCGCGAGGAAAAGCGCGGCGACGGTGAGCACGATCGAGAGCACGCTGCCAAACGGCCAGTCGCGGGTCTCCAGAAACTGCTGCTTGATGACGTTGCCGATCAGGCTGTCTTCCGGGCCGCCCAGGATGTCGGGGATGGCGAAAATGCCGAGCGCGGGAATGAACACCAGCGCCGCGCCGGCGTACACGCCCGGGAGCGAAAGCGGAAAGGTGATGCGCCAGAACCGTTGCCAGGCATTGGCGCCGAGGTCCTGGGCCGCATCGAGCAGCGCCTGATCGTGCTTCTCCAGATTCGCATAAAGGGGTAGCACCATGAACGGCAGGTGCACGTAGACGAGGCACACCAGCACGGCGAACGAACTGAAGAGCAGCGGCACCGGCTCGTGCCCGAACCATGCCAGCATGCCGTTCACGGTTCTCGCCAGTGCGGCGTTGGGGCCGAGAATGATCATCCACGCGTACACGCGGATCAGGAAATTGCTCCAGAACGGCAGAATAACCAGCAATAGCAGAAGGTCCCGATAGCGTCTCTCGGATTTGGCGATCAGCGCGGCGAGCGGGTACGCGAGCGCCAGGCAGAACAGCGTCGTAGAGAGCGCGTACCACACCGACTTCGCGAAGATCTGGGCGTAGATCGACTCGCTGAAAAAGCGTGCGTAGCTGTCGAGGTTGAGATCGAGCCTTCCTTCCTCGAAGAGCGGCGCCAGGCCGCCGAACTCGCCCGGGGTGCGGAACGACGCCAGCACCATGATGAGCGACGGGATCGCGAAGAAGAGCAGCAGATAGGCGAGCGGCGGCCCGCTGACCAACCACTTGCCGAGCCGTGGTCGCGTCGCCGCCGAGATGGCCTTCTGTTTCATGGTCACTCTTCGATGAAGTGGCCCGCATCGACCGACCAGCTCATTTCGACCGCGTCGCCGGCCTCGAAGAACTTGGCGCGGCCGCTCTGCGAATTGGCGAGCAGCGCTTCCACGCGCATGCCGCCGGGCGTGGCGACCCGGTACATGGTGACATCGCCCATGTAGAGCAGGTCCGCGACGGTTCCGCGATAATGGTTGTCGGGCGTGTCGACGGGCGCCGTGGCCTCGATCCTAATCTTCTCCGGCCGCAGCGCGATTGTGGCGGGACGGCCGGGCGCGAGCCTCGAGTCGGCGGCGACCCGTACGGGGCCGAGCGCGGGCACGTCGACCGTGACCAAACCGTTGCCGCTCGCCGCGACCGGGCCGGAGAACAGATTGCACTGGCCGATGAAGTCGGCGACAAAGCGCGTGCGCGGAAAACCATAGATCTTCGACGGCGCGTCGAGTTGCTCGACGCGGCCCTTGTTCATCACCGCGATGCGATGCGAGAGCGCCAGCGCCTCGGTCTGATCGTGCGTCACGTAGACGAACGTGATGCCGACCTCCTTCTGCAGATTGATGAGCTCGATTTGCATTTCCTCGCGCAGCTTCGCATCGAGCGCGGCCAGCGGCTCGTCGAGCAGCAGCACCGCCGGATGCGTGACCAACGCGCGGCCGAGCGCGACGCGCTGCTTCTGACCCCCGGAGAGTTCGTGCGGATAGCGTTTGCCGAACCCTTGGAGGCGCACGTCCTCCAGCGCCGCGGCGATCTTGGCGCCGATCTCCGCGGCGGGAGTCTTCGCCATCTGCAGCGGGAACGCGACGTTGCCTTCGACGGTCATGTGCGGGAACAGCGCGTAGCTCTGGAACACCATCCGCATCGGCCGCCGCTCAGGCGGGCGGCCGGCGAGGTCCTCGCCGTTCAGCAACACGCGGCCGCCATCGGGAAGGTCGAAGCCGGCGATCATGCGCAATAGCGTCGTCTTGCCGCAGCCCGAGGGGCCGAGCAGGGTGAAAAACTCGCCGGCTTCGATGCCGATGCTGACGTTGTCGACTGCGATGAAATCGCCGAAGCGGCGGGTGACGTTCTGGATTTCGAGCAGCGCCATCGCGTTCCGACTCGTCGGCCTCGCGCAATCGGCGGATTGTAGCAAAATGGGAGAGTCTTCCACGCCGTCACGCCCTCGATGATGCGACCATACACGCTTTTCGCGTTCGCGAGCGCGCTGGCGATGCTCAACGCGTCGGCAGAAGAGCCGCGCACGTATCAACTCGATCCTTTCGTCCAGGCGACCGACGGCTATGCCGCCTGCCCGGCCGCAAAACCTCCCGTGCTCACCGAGCAGGAGATGCGCGCAACGGCGCACCAGCGCGTCGAGCGCGGCACTTCGTGCTGCCTCGCCGGCACCTGCGAGTGCGGCGGCGCGTACAAGCGCGATCCCGAGATCAATGACCGCATCGCCGCCGCGATCCGGGGCGACAAGCGGTTTCGCGATACGAGTGTATGGGTGACGACGACGCGCAAGTTCGTCACGCTGCAGGGCTGCGTGCGAACGCAAGCGCAGAGGAAAGCGCTCGAGCGCCTGGTCAAGCGCCAGCCCGATGTGGCGATCGTGTGGAACGAGACCGTCGTCGGCGTCAAACGAAGATAGGGTCAGACTCGATTTCCAACAGCCTCACATGGAAGTGCGGTTGCGCGCCCCGTAGCAGCCGTCTACATCCCCCGTCCAGTACAAGGGCCGCAGTCCGTGCTCGATGTACGCGTGCAGCGACGAGAACGGCCACTTTCTCGGCGATCGCACGAAACCATGCCGTACCGGATCGGCGTGGATGTAATCGATCTGCTTGTGCAGCTCCGCTTCATCGCGTAGCGGGCGGTCCTCGAAGGCGCGCCAGATGTGCGTCCCACCGCCGACCACGCGCTCGAGGAGCGCCTGGAGCAGACGCCACCGCGCTGCACGAGCATCGTCGCCCGCGGGCAGCGCGAGAATGCAATGCAGATGATCAGGGAGTATCACCGCCGCGGTCAGCTCAAACGGATGGCGATCGCGGCAGGCGCGAAATACCAGTCGCAGTACGTCCACGTATTCCGTGAATGCGGTCGAACACTCCTCTTCGAGCGCGGCGGTGAAGAAGTGCTGCGTGGGCGGGGACTGACCGGGACAATCGGTATCCATGCCCGCACTGTCGCGCGGCGGCCGTGCCGCGGCATGAGACTTTTGGCTGATGCAGGCGGCTGAGTGGAACTTAGGACAAACCGTGCGAATGAATTCGCACCTACTCAGCTCGGTCTGACCGATTACTGCTTCGCCTCCGGCAGCTTGGTGCCGAGGGCGGTGAGAAGCTCCATCGGTATCGGGAAGACGATCGTCGAGCTCTTGTCGCCGGCGATGTTGCCGAGCGTCTGCAGGTAACGCAGCTGCATCGCCTGTGGCTGCTGCGCGAGCATCTGCGCCGCCTGCAGCAGTTTCTCCGATGCTTGCAACTCGCCCTCGGCGTGGATGATCTTGGCGCGCCTTTCGCGCTCAGCCTCGGCTTGCCGCGCTATCGCCCGCACCATGGACTCATTGAGGTCGACTTGCTTGATTTCGACCGTCGAAACCTTGACGCCCCAGGCGTCGGTTTGCGTGTCGAGCACCTGCTGGATGGCGAGATTGAGCTTTTCCCGCTCGGAAAGCAACTCGTCCAGCGCGTGCTTGCCCAGCACCGCGCGCAAGGTCGTCTGCGCGAGATAGCTCGTCGCTGCATAGTACTTCTCGACTTGGATCACCGACTTGGCAGGGTCGACGACGCGAAAGTAGATGACCGCATCGACTTTTACGGTGACGTTGTCGCGCGTAATCACGTCCTGCGGCGGCACGTCCATCACGATCGTGCGCAGGTCGACGCGCACCCACTGCTGGATCCCGGGAATGATGAGAATGAGGCCGGGGCCCTTCACTTTCCAGAAGCGACCGAGCATGAACACCACGCCGCGCTGGTACTCGCGCAGAATCTTGAAGGACGCGAGTATCAGCAGGACGATAATGACGACGAAGCCGCCGAATCCCATTCCGAAAACCATTTTTAGCCTCCCGCGCCTTCGTTGAGCGGCGTCACGGTCAGTACCAGTCCGTTGCGCCCCGTGACTCGAACGTCCTGCCCGCGCTTGAGCGGAACCCGGCTTTGCACGCGCCATTGCTCGCTGCGCACGCGCGCCCAGCCTTCGCCTTCCGCGTCCTCGAGCACGACGCCAACGCTACCGATCAGCTCCTCGTGGCCGGTGACGACGGGCTGCCGGCGCGCCCTGAGCGCGACTCCGCCGACGAGGAGGATGAACGCGGCGGAGATGAACGCGAGCGACCCGATCAGCCAGTAGGGAACGCCGAAGCCCGGCACCTCGGTGTCGATCAGCATCACCGCACCGATGACAAAGGCGATGATGCCGCCCACACCCAGCGACCCGTAGCTCGGCAGAAACACCTCCGCGACCAGGAAGGCGAGCCCCAGGAGCACCAGGGTCAATCCGGCGTAATTGACCGGGAGCATGTTCAGCGCGAACAGTCCGAGACACAGGCAGATCGCGCCGACCACCCCCGGCAGCACGAAACCCGGATTGGAGAATTCAAAAAACAGCCCGTAGACGCCCAGCATCATCAGGATCAGCGCGACGCTGGGATCGGTGATCACGGCGAGGAACCGGCTCTTCCAATCGGGCTCCATCGCGATCGCCGTCGCCCCGGCGGTCGCGAGCACGCGTTCGCCGGTGGCGGTCGCCACCTTGCGGCCGTCGAGCTTGGCGAGGAGCTCCGGCACGTCGCGGGCAGTGAGATCGATGACCTTCTGTGCCAGCGCTTCGTCGGCCGAAAGGCTCACCGCTTCGCGCACGGCACGTTCGCCCCATTCCGCGTTGCGTCCGCGCAATTGCGCGAGCCCGCGGATATACGCCGCCGCGTCGTGAGTCTGCTTCTTGGTCAAAGTGTCCTGAGGCGCACTTGCTTCTTCGCCGGGTTTCGCCTTGCCCTTCTCCTTGTCCCTTTCCTTGTCGATAGCCGGAGGCGGCGAAGGCGATGTGGGCGATGGCATGCCGATCTGGATGGGCGTGGCGGCGCCGAGGTTCGTTCCGGGCGCCATCGCCGCGATATGACTGGCGTAGAGGATGTACGTGCCGGCGCTCGCGGCACGCGCACCGCTCGGACCGACGAAGACCGCAACCGGAACGCGCGAGGCGAGGATCGCCTTGATGATCTCGCGCATCGACGTGTCGAGCCCGCCGGGCGTGTCGATCTGCAGCACGACGAGCTGCGCGCCTTCGCGATCGGCGCGCGCGAGCCCGCGCGTCACATAGTCGGCGGTCGCCGGCCCAATCGCGCCGGAAAGCGGCAAGACGATCACCGGCGCCGGCGCAGCGGCGTCCGCGCCCGCGGCAAACGCGAGCCACGCCGACGCGACGACCTGCAACAGCAACTTCACCGCGAAACGCCTCGCGGAATCAGGTATGGAGGATGATTATTGCAGAAAACGTGCTCGCCCGCGCGCTGAAGCGACGCTCTACAGGGACTGCCAGAGGAGGACGACGATCACGCCGGTGAGCAGCACCGCCAGCAACGCCAGCCAGCCGTTCTGGGACCGCTGTGCGGCGGCGAGCTCCTTGAGAGCATCTGGCGACAGGGGCGGCGGCGCCGAGAGCCGCTGGTAGATGAGCCGCGGCAATTGTGGCAGCACAGTGGCCAGAAACGGCGCCTCGTCGCGCAGCCGGCGCTCCAGCGCACGCCAGCCGACCTGGTCCCGCATCCAGCGCTCTAGAAACGGTTTCGCGGTGACCCACAGATCGAGGTCGGGATCGAGCTGGCGCCCCAGGCCTTCGACGTTGAGCAGCGTCTTCTGCAGCAGCACGAGCTGCGGCTGGATCTCGACGTTGAAGCG
>Ga0075424_100002431_pt1 | contig 17029 bp, 16 predicted proteins | sample SoiMethybrSBSTD3_FD_75301 | JGI IMG/M metagenome (GOLD analysis project Ga0075424, IMG submission 75301) | Bulk soil microbial communities from a Populus tree surrounding site in Tennessee, USA - Soil MetaG P. TD hybrid SBSTD3 | ecosystem: Environmental > Terrestrial > Soil > Tree plantation...
CGCAGCTCGCCCGCGGGCCCCTTGTTGGCCTGGCCGCGAGCGGACTCGGGCAGGGAAACGGCGAGCGTGCACAGCGCGAGCACGAGCAGCATCGACGAAACCGAGAAGCGCGGACGAGCGTAGAAGGGTCGCATAGCGCCCACCCTAGTACGCGCGGGGGCGAGCGGTCAATTCGCCTTGAGCTTCACGTCCTCGTACGGTCTGAACGGGACGCGCCGATCCTTCGTCTGGATGGAAGGGATCATCCGCGTCTCGGTCTGCGGGCTGACGCGTGAGGGTCCGGTGCGGACCTCTTCGCGTAACCGGGCAAGGCGAGCCTCGGCCGCCGGGTCGCGGCGAAGAGGCCGGTCGCCGCGAGCTGACGGCACGACGAAGCGATCGAGCAGCTCGTTGAAGACGGCGTCCGCGCTTCCATCCTCGATGCATGCCGTCATCGTCACGACGAGCCCGAGTCGCGGGAGGACGGCGATCCGCTGTCCCTTCCACCCGTTGGCGATGTGCGCGGCGCCACCGGATCTCCTGGCGCTCCTCCACCAGAACCAGCCATAGTCCGGGTCCGCCGCCTGAGGTCGGCTTCGGTTCCACGGAGAGAACGACCGCTGGATCCAGCCGCCCGAGATGAGCGAGCGGCCTCGCCAGCGGCCGCCGTTCAGGTAGAGGACGCCGAACTTCTGCATGTCGATCGGTCGGAGACGAAGACCGAAGCCGCCGAGGTCGAGCCCCGCCGGATCCTGGTGCATCCACTCGTAGTTCCGAAATGCCATCGGCTGGAAGAGGCTCTGCTCGGCAAACTCGAGTGCGGTCGTCGCGGTCGCATACTGCACGACGCCGACGGCCAGCGTGGGCGTCACGTCGTTGTACTGATAGGCGCGGCCCGGACTCTCGAGAAGGGGTTGTGCCAGCGCGACCCGGAGGCGGTTGGGCGCCGTACGGAATCGTCGGTGACGCTCGATCGCCTCGGGCGTGGTCACGCGCGGTGGATCCGGCGCATCCAGCGCGGACATTCCGAGGACGTGATGGATCGTCACGGGCCGGAACCGGGCGAAATCGGCATCCGATGCGAAGAGCGCTCGGGGAAGCGTCTCGGTCACCGAGGCGTCCGGGCCGGTGAGGAGGCCGCGGTCGATCGCGACCCCGACCAGAGCCGACAGCACCGACTTGGTCACCGACATCTGATAGTGGGCGTGTTCGCGCGTCAGCGACGACGTGTAGAGCTCGTAGACGAGCCGTCCGTTCCGCGACACCAGCACGGAGAAGATCGGCGCGCGATGGTCCCGGATCCACTCGGTCAGCGCGATCAGGGCGTTGCTGTCGAGGCCTTCGTTCTCCGGCGCGACGGCGTCGGCGCCGTGGGAGAACCCATCGGACCGGGCGGCGTCTGCCACGGCTTGATGGGCCGTGACGGCGGCGCCGTCCATCGAGCAGCCGATGGAAACCAGCGCGAGCGCGAGAACAGCGGCGATCCGAGCGATGGTCAATGCGCCTTGAGCTTCACGTCCTCGTACGGGCCCGAGAATGGGAACCCCGTGATGAGGCCGAGCCCCGATTCCTCGATCCGCGGCCCGAAGCCGCCCATCGCCGCGAGCTGCCAGATCGGCGCGAACATCGCCTTCTCGTGCATGAGCTGCTGGATGCGATGCAGCGCGACCTCGCGGCGCTTGCGATCGAGCTCGGTAGCCTGCTCGCGGAAGAGCCCGTCAATGTCCGGATAGCTGCCGTACACGTAGGCCCCCCCGCCCACCACGAAGGCCTCGAGCCGGGTCGGCGCGCTGCCGAAGGCGGCGCTGGCGCTCAGCACCAGGTTCTTGAACGTCTTCTCGACCTGACCCTTGTTGTAGGCGGCGCGCTCGAGCGCCCGGAGCTTCACGCGAATCCCCGCCGCCTGAAGGTCGTTGGCCACGGGCTCGGCGATGCCTACGTGGACAGCATCGCAGGTGAAGTCACCGGCGTCGAAGCCGTTGGGATAGCCGGCCTCGGTGAGCAGCTGCTTGACGCGCGCCCGGTCGTAGGCGATGACCGGCGGCTGCCAGAAGAACTCGAAGTTCGACGGGATCATGCTGTACGTCATTTTCGAGAAGCCGAGCGTCTCGGCCTGGTTGATCGCCTGGCGATCGATGGCGTGGTTCGCCGCGAGCCGCACGCGCCGATCGTGCCACGGCGATTTCGGATCCCACTGCTCGACGAAGTAGACCCAGTAGGAATTGTTCGCGAGCGCGGGCTTGAGCGTGAGCCCTTGTGTGCGGCGCAGCTCCTCACCGATCGAGGCCGTCATCCAGTAACTGATGTCGATCTCGCCGCGCTTGAGCGCCGCGAATCGGGTGGCCGTGTCCGGGATGGTCTTGAACAGGAGGCGCTTCACGGACGGCGTCTTGCGCCAGTAGCCGTCGACCGCCTCCAGCACGAGCTCCACGCCTGGCGTGAACGAGACGAACCGGTAGGGCCCGGCGCCGACCGGCGCCTTCTTGAAGCCCTCGTCGCCGACCTTCTCGACATACTTCTTGGGCACGATCCACCCGGCGCCGGTCGCGCTCGAATAGAAGGTGAGGAAGTCCGGCCACGGCGCCTTCAGGCGGAAGCGCACACGGTTGGGGCTCGGCGTCTCGACCGCCGCTACACGCTCCTTGAACGCCTTGCTCGCGGCGCCGCGATAGCGCTCGAAGGAGAACTTCACGTCCTCGGCGGTGACCGGATCCCCGTTGTGGAACCGCGTGTCTTTGCGGATGACGAACTCGTACATGAGGCCGTCCGTCGATGTCGTCCACGACTCTGCCAGGCTCGGAGCCAGCGGATTGCCGGGTAGCGGCTTCACCATCGCGTCGTGCAGCGCGTACATCACCAAGAACGGCGTCACGATCCCGGTGGTTTCCGCCGGGTCGAACCACGTGGGCGCGAGCGAGATGTGAATGCCCCAGGTCACCTGACCTTCGGGCGCCGCTGCGGCGAGGCCGACGCCGGCCAGCAGCGTCAGGATCAGCACTGCGATCGACAGGCCGCGGATTCGTGTCATGGGGAAAGCCTCCCAGTGGATGTCGTCGTCGCTACGGTCGAAACCCAGCGCTTGGTAGCGAGCAGGATGCCATGGTTCTGGCCCGGCGCGTTCAGACTGTAGATGCGGCGCGCCGACCAGTCGAATCGTGACGTGAGCTCGGCCAATGAAGCCCAGTCGACTGTCTCGTAGATCTGGGCCGCGCAAAGGATCCGGTTGGCGGGGAAGCGGTCGAGCAGGAAATCGGCGATCTCGATGAGCGGTGGCGTCGTGCGGCGTAGATCGAGCCCCGACGTCTTGCTGAGCGCATCTCCCCATGGTGGCGCCAGGAACGCAACCAGCATGTGGTCAACCGGCACCGTCACACGGGTCATCTCCGATTTGTAGGGCCCGTGCCGTATCTCGATTGGCAAACCGAGAGTCGCGAGATTCTGCTTCGTGAGCTGGAACACCTGCGCATCCAGCTCCAGGCCGAGTCCGCGCGCTCCGGGCAGGTGGCGGAGCAGCCAGTAGAGCGTGTTGCCCGAGCCGGCGAATGGATCGATGACGAAGACCCCGGCCGGACGTGGCGCCGTCGCGAGGGTGAGCGCGACGTCCCGGCCTATCGCGTCAGCGAGCTCGTCTCGTGTGCATTCGACCGCCGTGCGTCCGAGGACTCGAATGCCCTTGGCATACCAGTCCCCCGGCCGCAATCCGTAGATCGTGACGTAGTCGGCGTCGCCGTAGCTGTCCAGACCGTAGCGCTTCACCTCGTGCAGATCGAGCACCGCGTTGCGCTGGGCACCGCTCAGCAGCAGCTGACGGTCGTACATCCCGCCCTGGCTCTAGTGTGAGAGCCCCAGGACGATCTGGGCGTTGTGGTGCAGGATCTTGTCGATGTCCGCGGCCGGCAGGCCCGCGTCGCGCAGGTAGAAGAAGTTTTGCCGGTACGACTCGAACGCGAGCAGTACCGGATAGTCGCTGCCGGCGACGAGATGATCGGCGCCGAACGCTTTCCAGGCACAGAGCACCGCCGCGTGCGAGCCGTGGCCGACGATGTCGTAGTAGAAGCGCCGCGCGGTCACGCTCGGACGCTCCGGCAGGTTCGGGTGCTTCTGCGGCGCCTGGTTGTCCAGGCGCTGGAGCAGCATCGGGATGATGCCGCCCAGGTGCGGGACGACGTACTTGATGTTCGGGAAGCGTTCGGGGACGCGCCGGGCGATCAGGTGCAGGACGATCGCCGCGTCCTCGAGCGAGGCGCCGACCGAGACGGTGAAGCCGTAGTCGTTGATCATCGGCGAGCAGATGCCGTTCTGGATCGGGTGGTAGTTCAGCACCGTCCGGCGCCGGTTCATCTCCTGGTAGAGCGGCTCGAACTCGGCCTCGGCGGTCGAGCGGTCGAAGCACGAGCACGTCATCGAGACGCCGAGCATCCCGAGCTGATCCAGGCCGCGCTCCATCTCGCGCAGCGAGGCGTCGATGTGCGGCAGCGGCAGCGACACGACCGCATTGAAGCGGCCGGGATACTTCTGTGCGAGGTCGGCGTAGGCGTCGTTGATCAGCCGTGCCGCCGCGACCGCGTCGGCCTCTTTCTCGGCGTAGGGTGGGCTCGCGGCCGGCGAGAGCACCTGCAGCTGCACCTCGGCCTCTTCCATCTGCTGGAGACGCGTCGGAATCTTGGAGAGGTCGTCGTTGCGCATGGGCCGCGCCGTGGACGCGCGCGCGGCCTCCGGCAGGCTCTTGCCGCCGATGCGGAGCAGGAGATCGTTGTATTCCTTCGGGAAGTAGTGCGCGTGGATGTCGACGATCATCAGAGGCTCCTTCGGCTCAGACCGCGGGTGTAGTCTCAGACCGCGGTGTAGCCGCCGTCGATCAAGAGGTCGCTGCCGGTCATGAAGGCCGAGGCGTCGCTCGCCAGGTAGACGGCCGCGCGCGCGATCTCCACAGGCAAGCCGAGGCGGCCGAGCAGGTGCTTGGGCCCCATGTTCCGGCGCGCGTCGTCCATGTCCTTCCAGCGCCGCAGCATCCGGCGCGTCTCGATCGCGCCGGGCGAGATCGTGTTGGCGCGAATGCCCTGCGCCGCATGGTCGGCGGCCAGCACCTTGGCAAGCTGGATCAGCGCGCCCTTGGTCGCGCAGTATGCCGGCCGCCCGGGCGAGGCGACGCGGCCGAGCTGCGAGGCGATCAGGATGATGCTGCCGCCGCCGCGCGTGATCATCGCGGGGATGGCCGCCTTCACCATCAGGAAGGCACCGGTGAGGTTGATCCGGATCACGCGATCCCAGGCGGCCTCGTCCATCTCGAGCACGGTGGCGGCCATGTCGCTGTCGGCCGCGCCGTACATGAGCACGTCGAGCCCGCCGAAGCGCTGTACCGTGGCGGCCACGGCGTCGCGGCAGCTCGCGCCGTCGGTGACGTCGAGCCGCACCGGAAGCGCCTGGCCGCCACCGGCCTCGATCTCGGCCGCGGTGGTCTTGGCGCCGGGCTCCTCGATGTCGGCGCACGCGACCCCGGCGCCGGCGGCCGCGTAGGCGAGCGCGGTCGCGCGCCCGATGCCGTTCGCGGCGCCGACGACGATGGCGATCTTCTGGTCGAGCGTGAACGCGGGATCGATCATCACGTCCTCCATGGCGATGCGCGCGGCCCGGCGTTGCGTGTCTCCAACCGCGAGCCCGGGGCCGGCGCGCCCCAGTGTACGATAGCGCGCACCTATCCCGCCGGGAGGACGAACGCGATGCTACCGACGCACGGGCGCTACGAGTACTCGAACATCACGAAGAGACCGGACTACGCCTGGCCCGGCGGTCGCCGCCTGGCCGTCTACGTGGCGCTCAACATCGAGGCGTTCAGCTTCGGCATGGGCAAGGGCGCCGCGATCGCGCCGCCCGATCAGGCGCAGAGCCACAGCGTCTTCAGCTGGCGCGACTACGGTAATCGCGTGGGCATCTGGCGCCTGTTCGCGCTGCTGGACGACCTCGGCATCCCGGCCGAGGCGCAGATGAACACCGCGGTCTACGAGATGGCGCCCGACATCCCCGAGCGGCTGCGCGCGCGGGGCGACGAGATCCTCGGACACGGCGTGACGAACTCCGACGAGCAGGGACATCTCAGCGAGGACAAGGAGCGCGCGCTCATCGAGGGCGTCACGGACACGATCGCGCGCCACGAGGGCGCCAAACCGGTCGGCTGGATGAGCCCGTGGCTCTCGAACAGCACCGTGACGATGGATCTCTTGCAGGAAGCAGGCTACCGCTACGCGATGGACTGGACGATGGACGACCAGCCCATCTGGATCAAGACGCGCAAGGGCCGGATTCTCGCGATGCCGTACCCGGTCGAGGTCAACGACACGCGCGGGATCGTCTGGTACCACTACACCGCCGACGAGTTCGCCGATCTGATCGTCGACCAGTTCGACGAGATGCTCGAGCAGTCGGCGAGCCAGCCGCTCGTGTGCCCGATCTCGCTCCATCCGTTCGTCACGGGGCGGCCGTACCGGATCCGCCGGCTTCGTCAGGCGTTCCGGCACATTCTGGGCCGCCCGGATCGCGTCTGGCTGACGCGTCCGCGGGAGATCTGCGCTCACGTCGAATCGCTTCCGAGCGGCGTCGTGCCCGGGAGCTGACGAGGCTAGCGCGGCGGCTTCTGGAAGTGTGGCAGGCCGGTGTGCGCGGTGAGCCCGCCGTCGGCGACGATCGCGGCCCCCGTGATGAACGAGGCCTCGTCGGAGGCCAGGAACAGCACAGTGCTCGCGATCTCGTCGGCCTCGCCGACCCGGCCGATCGGATGAGCCTCGGCGTAGACGCGCCGTAGCTCGTCGGCGCGCTCGCGACCGAGGATCTGCGTGGCGCGTGTGTCGATGAAGCCCGGGCACACGCAGTTGACGCGGATGTTGTGGCGCGCGTTCTCGATCGCGGCCGAGCGCGTCAGGTTGATCACGCCGGCCTTTGCCGCGTTGTAGGACGAGAGCCCGTAGTCGCCCGACGTGCCCGAGATCGACGCGGTGTTCACGATGACGCCCTTGCCCTGGGCGCGCATGATCGGCAAGCAGTACTTCATGCCGAGGAACGCGCTGGTCAGGGTCACCGCGATCACCCGGTTCCAGCTCTCGAGCGAGATCTCCTCGAGCGGCGAGGGCTCGGCCAGTCCTGCGTTGTTCATCATGATGTCGAGCCGCCCGAAGGTTTCGAGCGCGAGCTGAACCGTCCGCTGGACCGCCACCGGATCGGCGGCGTCCATCTTGATGGCCGCGGCGCGACCACCTTCCTTGGTGATGGACGACGCGATCGATTCGGCGCGCGTGCCGCTCAGGTCCGCGACGACCACCGCGGCGCCCTCGCCGGCCAGGCGCTGCGCCGTGGCAGCGCCGATCCCGGAGCCACCGGCGGTGACGACGGCGACCCGACCGCCGAATCGTCCGGGCATCGCGCGAGGTCTAGACGACCCGATGACGGCGGAGGGCCGCTTCGTCGAGCTCGAGCCCGAGGCCAGGCCCCTGCGGCGCGACGAGCTCGCCGGCTTCGATCCGCGGCATCGCCCGAAGGATGCCCGCCGAGCGGGGCACGTACTCGACCATGTGACCGTTGGCGACCGCTGACAAAAGATGCACCTGGATCTCCGGGACCACGTGGCCGCAGACGGGGACGCGATGGGCCTGCGCGAGCGCGGCGATCTTGCGCCAGGGCGTGATGCCGCCGACGCGAGCCAGGTCCAGGATCACCACGTCGACGGCGCGCGCTTCGAGCAGCGTCCGGAACGCGTCGAGATGATAGAGATGCTCACCCGCGGCGATCGGCACCTCGAGCTGCCGCCGCAGCTCGGCGAGCCCGGCGACGTCCGAGTGGTGCACGGGATCCTCGAGCCATGCGATACCGGCGTCTTGCAGCACGCGTCCGGTGCGCCGCGCCCGAGCCAAGGTCCAGCTCTCGACCGCGTCGACCATGATGCGCACTCCGCCGCCGACGGCGTCGCGCACGGCCTGAACGCGCCGCGCCTCGGCCTCCGGCGCCGCTTCCTTCCCGAGGCGCAGCTTCACAGCGTTGAAGCCGTTCGCCACATGCTGCTTGGCCGAGGCAGCGAGCTCGTCCGGCGAGAGGCTGACCCAGAGCCCGTCGCTCGCGTAGGTCGGGAGCCGATCGCGAAAGCCGCCGAGCAGACGATGCAGCGGCTGGCCAAGGGTCTTGCCGTTGGCGTCCCACACCGCGATGTCGAGCGGCGCCAGCGCGCAGTGGAGCAAGCCGCCCGGCCCCACCCAGTCACCGCGGCGCGCCAGCTTCTCCCACGCCGCCTCGGGCTCGAGCACGCTCATGCCGATCAGATGCTCGCCGAGCTCGCGGGCCGCGGAGCCGATCGTGGTCATGAGATCTGGGCGCGGGTAGACGATGTAGCCGATGCCTTCGACGCCGTCGGAGGTCGTGATCCGCGCCAGCACGTGCCAGTTGGCGTCCACGGCGCGACCGCCCGCGGTGTACGGGCGGTCGACCGGCACGCGCACGACGTCGACGGCGACCTGCGAGATCTTCACGCCAGCCTCAGAGCGAGAGCGTGCGCTCGCTGACGATGTAGCGCTTGTTGTAGGTGTACGGCCGCACTTCCGGCTTCCAGCGCCCGATGTCCGAGGTGTCGTTCCAGAGCTTCGACATCGGCAGGGTGGTGTTCTCGACCTCGTAGGCGCAGAGATAGCGTGGCTCGCCGGGCGCCGTCGTCTTGAAGCGCACCGCGTTCACCGAGCCGGGCAGCTTGAGCAGGAGCGGCAGGTGCTCGTGGTCGTAGAGATCGTTGAAGAGCGCCTCGCGATGGGGCTCGATGTCCATCATCACCCAGAACACGTATGGGGTCTTGCCGGTGAGCGACGCCGCCCCGCCGGCCCACTCGTACTTGGTCAGGTGACGATTCATCGTGTGAGGACGGATCTCGCCCGGCCACCGCCCGGCCTCGCCGGCGGTCTTCCACGCGGGGCTGTCCATCACGTTCAGGCTGTCGAGCTCATACGCCGCCAGGTAGCGCGGCTCGGTCGGCGAGGGCTGCTTGTAGCGCGCCGCGCTGCGAACGCCGGGCACTGCTCTCAGGTTCGGAGCGTGCTCCTTGTCGTAGACGTCGTTGAAGATCTTCTCGTGGTCGTGCGCCACGTCCATGCGGACCAGAAACAGCGCGGGGTTGCTCATGGGATCCTCCTGGCGCCGTAGCATAGCCCACTACGTCGCTCTCCGAGCCTGGAGCGCCCCTTCGATTGTCTAGCTCGTCCAGGGCAGGACGATCGGCTTGATCTCGCGAAACGCGCGCATGCTCTGGATCGCGTCGTTGACGCGGTCCAGGGGATAGCGCGTGGTCAGCATCGCCTCGAAGTCGTAGCGCGAGCTCGTGCGGCGCACGAACTCGAGCGCCTTCCAGAACTGTCCGATGTCGGCCGACTGGACGCCGAGGATCGTGGCCTGCTTGCGCACGAACAGGGCGGCCTGCACGGGCGTGAGCGGCCCGCCGAGCTGGCCGACCACGGCGTAGCGGCCGCCCGGGCTCAAGAAATCGAGCCCCTCGGCGAACGCGTACGGCGCGCCCGAGAGCTCGAAGACCACGTCGGCGCCACGGCCGCCGGTGAGCTCGCGCACGCGCGCCAGCCGCGCCTCGGCCGTCGGCAGCTCTTCGACCGACACGACGGCGGAGGCCCCCCACTTGCTCGCGAGATCGAGCCGCCGCGCCGGCGCGCCGACCACGATCAGCTCGCTCACGCCCGCGTGGTTGGCGACCGCGGTGGCGAACAGTCCGAGCGGCCCCGCGCCCTGGACGACGACGCGCTGGTGCGGCTCGATGCGCCCGACGCGGTCGAACGCGTGGATGACCGTGCGCAGCGCGCAGCTCGCCGCGGAGGCGACGCCGTCCGGAACGCCGTCGGGGATGCGCACGCGGCCGGAGGGCGGGAACACGTAGCAGTACTGTGCGAATCCGCCGACCAGATAGGGAAAGCGCTCGCAGTTGGTGCGCATGTATTGCTTCTTGCGCCGGCACAGGGTGGGCGTGTGCTGCACGCGGCACTCGTGGCACTGCCCGCAATACACGTGCGTCCACAGCAGGCGATCGCCCTCCTTCAGCGGCTGGCCGATCGAGTCCTCGCGCGGTCCGGGACCGAACGCGACGACCGTGCCCATCATCTCGTGGCCGAGCACGATCGGCAGCTGCGCCGGCGCGAGGGCCTGCGTCATCCCGTCCCACTGGTGGACGTCGGAGCCGCAGATCGACGCCACGTCGACCCGCACGAGCAGCGCGCCGGGCTCGAGCTCGTCCTCGCGGGGCACCGGCAGCTCGCGGATCTCGATCGGCTTACCGTATTCGGCGACGACGGCGGCGCGCGCGGTCTTGGGCAGGCTCATGACTTCCTCCTCGGATTAGGCTCGGAGTATACCGATGTTTCGCGATCCGCCAGGTGATTGGGTAGGATGGCCGCAGGGAGCCTGATTCGATGACCGAGTGCAAGCATGGGTTGAAGACCGGTTGTGCGTACTGTCATGTGACGGCGAGGCCGGGATCGTCGCGGGCGGCACCGCCGAAGAAGAAGACGCGGCCCTCATCGCTGTCCGAGAAGATGAACGATCGGATGACCGAGCTCAAGCGCCGGCTCCGCGAAATTCGCGGCGAATAGCCGCTCGACCCGACCTCCCCGGGTATTTGGGAGGGGCTGACGCGCTGGTGCATAGTGAGGGGTACCGCTATGCCGCAGACGCGCACCGTTCGAGCGCCTGTTCGTGCGGTCAAGGCCCGGCCCCGCGGGGCGCGGGCGCATCAGTCGCGCTGGCCGCGGGTGCACGCGATCTTGCGGTTTCTCGGTCGCGCGTGGCTCGTCTTCCTCGCGTTTCCGCTGGCGCTGCGCATCATCGTCGCCACGGTCGTCATCATCGCGCTGTGGTCCGCGGTGAACTGGGCGTACCAGGTGGTCCGCAAGCCGACCGAGCTGTTCTTCCCGGTGAGCGGCGCCCTGTCCAAGACCCCGTCGGAGACGTGGCGGGGGTACTCCCCGCTCTTTCGCGCGCACTCCACCCCGGTCATGACCCCCGATCTCCTGGCCGCGCTGGCCCAGGTCGAGGGGGCGGGCAACCCGGTGGCGCGCACGTACTGGCGCTGGCGCCTGTCGTGGAATCCGTTCGAGCTCTATCGCCCGGCCTCGAGCGCGGTCGGCATGTACCAGATCACCGATCCGACGTTCCGCGAGGCGCGCCGCTACTGCATCCACGATCACATGGTGGTCGAGGATGGGCCGTGGCACGAGTGGCGCTCGTGCTGGTTCAACAGCCTCTACATGCGCGTGATCCCGAGCCACGCTGTGGAGATGACCTCCGCGATGCTCGATCGCGGCGTCTCGACCACGATGGCGCGCCAGCGCGTCGCCGCCGCGACCCTGCAGCAGAAGCAGGATCTGGCGGCGATCATCCACCTCTGCGGCTCCGGGCCGGGTGACGGCTACGCGCGGCGCGGATTCAGGCTGACACCCGGCCAGAAGTGTGGCGACCACGACGTGAAGGGCTATCTGGCCGGCGTGAACGCGATGAAACGCCAGTTCGCCCGCATGGCCGCCGACTAGCGGCGGCTCACGCTCGAGACTTCGTCAGCCCTTCATCGCCGCCACGAAGGCGTCCAGGCGCGGCAGCACCGCGTCGCGGCCCTCGGACGGCACGCCGAAGATCGCGCGCTCCACCCCGGCCGCCGCCAGCGCGTCGAGCGCCTGCTTCTTGGGCGGCGCGAAGAAGATCGAGACCGGCGCCGATTTCGGATCGCGGCCGGCCTTCTTCAGCCGCTCGCGGAGCTCCGGGATCTTCTCGACCGGGCTCGTCTTGGGTCGCATGATCGGCATCCAGCCGTCGCCGTATTCCACGACGCGATCGAACGTGGTCGCGCCGTCGCCGCCGATGAGGATCGGCGGGTGCGGCTTCTGGATCGGCTTGGGATCGGCCCAGATCTTGTCGAAGTTCACGAAGTCGCCGTGGAACTCCGCTTCCTTCTTGGTCCAGATCTCCTTCATCGCCAGCATGCGCTCGCGCATGAGACGCCAGCGGCTCTTCCACTCGGTGCCGTGATTGGCCATCTCCTCCTGGTTCCAGCCGCCGCCGATGCCGAAGAGCACGCGGCCGTTCGAGAGGCGATCGAGCGTCGCGACTTCCTTGGCCAGGGTGATCGGGTCACGCTCGATGACCAGGCAGATGCCGGTGCCGAGCTTGAGCTTTCTGGTCACAGCACCCGCCGCCATCAGCGCGACGAACGGATCGTAGGACGACCAGTAGTCGCGCGGCAGATCGCCGCCACCCGGCCAGGGGCTCCGGCGGCTCGCGGGAATGTGCGTGTGCTCCGGGAACCACACCGACTCGAATCCGCGCTCCTCGAGGGCCTTCGCGAGCTCATCCGGTGCCATCGCGTACTCGGTGGGGAACATCACGACGCCGTATTGCATGAAGACCTCCTTGGGTCTGGTCCGTCGTATCTTACAGCGATCGCCGATCTTTGCACCTGCCTCGCCTCCCTGGTGCACCCGGCGCCGTTCGGCTAGACTCCCGCCAGCCATTTCTAATGAGGTGCTCATGCGGCCGATCGGGCTGCTGCGAGCCGACGACATCATCCAGTGATGAACCGCCGAGCGTTCTTGTCTGGGCTCACGGGGACTCTGGCCGCGCCCCTCGCCCCCGAGGCGCAGCAGCCCGCGAGGATCTACCGCATTGGCGTGCTGACGCCGGGCACACGCGTCGCCGGTTCGTCACCCTCGGTCACCTCCAACTTTCTGCCCGAGACCCTGAGCGAGCTCGGGTACGTCAACGGTCAGAATCTCGTCATCGAGCAGCGATTCGCCGAGCGCAAGATCGATCGTCTCCCCGCGCTGGCGCGCGAGCTTGCGCAGCTCAAGGTGGACGCGCTGGTCGCCGCCAGCCCGCCGGCCATACGGGCGGCGAAGGATGCGACGAGCACGATTCCGATCGTGATGCTACTCAGCTACAGCGATCCCGTTGAGCTCGGGTTCGTGGCGAGCTTTGCACGACCGGGAGGGAACATTACCGGGGTGGCCCTGGCTGCCGAGCCCACGATGGCGGGCAAGCGGCTCGAGCTGATCAAGGAAGTAGTCCCGCGAGCCGCGCGCATCGCCGTGCTCGGCACCGACGAGGCGAACTCTCGGACGCAGGTGCAGTGGGCGGAGAAGGTCGCGCCATCTCTCGGCGTCAAACTGGTAGTCGTCGAAGTTCGAAACGGCGACTACGACCGCGCGTTCGCGACGATCGTGGCCGAACGGGCCGACGCTCTGTCGGTCGTCGCGAGCGTCATTCTCAGCACCGATGTCGGGCGGATCATCCAGCTCGCTGCCAAACATCGGCTGCCGGCAATCCATGAGTGGCGAGAGCATGCTGAAGCAGGCGGCCTGGCGGCGTACGGCGGCAGTGTGGCAGCGTTCACCCGCCGCGCCGCTGCCTACATCGATCGGATCCTCAAAGGCGCGAATCCCGCCGAGCTGCCCGTGGAGCGAGCGACCACGTTCGAGTTCGTGATCAACCTCAAGACCGCGAAAGCGCTAGGGCTGACGATTCCGCAGGCCGCGTTAGGGCGCGCCGATCGGGTGATCGAGTAGCCGATGCTCGGTCAGCCTGGAGGCGATGTAGCATACGTCGCGTGAGCTCGCCTCGGCACGTCATCGTCTGCGGGGCCGGCGTCGTCGGCGCGTCGGTCGCCTATTTTCTCGCCCGGCGTGGAGTGGCCGTCACGGTCGTCGAGCGCTCGGGCGTGGCGTGCGCCGCGTCGGGTAAGTCGGGCGGCTTCCTGGCGCTCGACTGGTGCGACGGCTCGGCGCTCGGGCCGCTGGCGCGCGCGAGCTTCGCGCTCCACGCCGAGCTGGCCAAAGAGCTCGCGACCGACTACGGCTACCGGCGCATGGACACGTTCATGATGGCTGCGCGCGAGCGCGGCGCGCTGGCGGGCGGCCATCGCGTGGCCGCGCCGCGCTGGCTCGACGGCACCGGCATCGTGACCGCGACGCTCGGCTCGACCGAAACGACCGCTCAGGTGACGCCGGCGCGCTTCACGGAGGCGCTCATCGACGGCGGGCGGGCGCGCGGCGCGAAGCTTCACCTCGGCGTGGTCGAGGATATCGCGCGACAGGGCGGCGCCGCCTCTGGCGTCGTGACCGCGGACGGCCAGACGATCGAGGGCGATGCCGTCGTCCTGGCGATGGGACCGTGGACAGGCCGGCTGGCCGGGCGGTTGGCGCTGCCCCATGTCTATGGGCTCAAGGGCTACAGCGTGACGCTCGACGCGCCGGACGTGCCGGCGCACGCGCTCTTCGTGGACTACCGGACGAGCGACGGCCGGGCTCTCGAGCCCGAGATCTTCCCGCGTCCGGAAGGCGAGGTTTACATCTGCGGCATGGCCGACCCCGCGCCGCTGCCCGAATCGCCGGAGCTGGTCGAGGTGGACGACGCGTCGTGCGCGGTGCTGGCGCGCGCCGCCGGACGTGTGTCGACCACGCTCGCCGAGGCGCGCATCGTCCGCCGCCAGGCGTGCTATCGCCCGGTGACCGACGATGGCCTTCCGCTGATCGGTCGTGTGCCTCGTCTCAACGGCGCGTTCGTCGCGACGGGCCACGGGCCCTGGGGCATGCTCAACGCGCCGGCCACCGGGCTCGCCCTGGCCGAGCTGATCGTCGACGGCGCCCCGTCGCTGGTCGATCTGCGCGCGTTCGATCCGGCGCGTCTGCTATAGTCCGGCCACACCATGAGCGATTTCCTTCTTTCGGGGATCCGCGTCATCGACTCCGCGAGCTTCATCGCCGGGCCGGTCGCCACGACGATCATGGCCGACCTCGGCGCCGACGTCATCAAGATCGAGCCGCCGGACGGCGATCCGTATCGCAATCGCACCGGCGGCCCCGGCGTCGTCGAGAGTCCGTACAACTACCGCTATATCGTCGACAACCGCACCAAGCGCGGGCTCGCGCTGGATCTGCGCCAAGCGGCCGGGCGCGCCGTGCTCTATCGACTGATCGAGCGCGCCGACGTGTTCGTGACGAACACGCCGCTCGAGTCGCGCACGCGGCTCGGCATCAACTGGAGCGACCTGGCACCGCTCAACCCGCGGCTCATCTACGCGTCGATGACCGCCTACGGCGAGCACGGGGAAGAAGCGCCGCGCACCGGGTTCGACGCGACGGCGCTCTGGGCCCGCACGGGTTTGATGGACCTCGTCAAGCCGTCGCCCGACGCGCCGCCGGCGCGCTCGCTGCCCGGGATGGGCGATCATCCGACTGGCGTCAGCCTGTTTGCGGCGATCATGACCGCGCTCTACCAGCGCGACCGCACCGGCCGCGGCACGATGGTGTCTACCTCGCTCCTCGCCAACGGCCTCTGGTGGAACGCAACTCAGATCCAGGCCGCGCTCTGCGGCGCGCGCGTCGAGGCGCGGCCGCCGCGCGAGGAGCCGGCGACCGCGCTCGCCAACCTCTACCGTTGCGCCGATGGGCGCTGGTTCCTCCTGAACGTGCTGAACGACGATCGCGACTGGCCGCATCTGTTGAAGGCCCTCGAGCGGCCCGAGCTCGGCGACGATCCGCGTTTTGCGACGACGCCGGCCCGCCGAGCCAACGCCCGGGCGCTGGTGCCGATCTTCGACAAGGTCTTCGCGGCGCGGCCGTGGGCCGAGTGGCGCGACATCTTGAACCGGCACCGTCTCACGTTCGGCGAGGTCGCCAAGGTCGAGGACGCGCGCGACGATCCCCAGATGGTCGCAAGCGGCGCGCTGGTGCCGATGGACGATCCGCGCGCGGGCGCCGCGCTCACGGTGTCGAGCCCGCTCTGGCTCGACAACGTCCCGAAGGTCGCGCCGCGCTATCCACCCGAGCTTGGCGAGCACTCGAGCGAGATCCTCCGCGAGCTCGGCTACGCCGAGGTCGAGATCGACGAGCTGATCGCCGCGCGCGTGGTCGTGCAGGGCAAGCCCGCGGCCTGAGGCTCGCGGTCAAGCCGTGGCGTCGACGCGGGCGCGCGAGCAGGGCTACCTCGTCATCGCGGACATCTCGGGCTACACCTCGTTCCTGACCAGCACCGAGCTCGAGCACGCCCACGGCATCGTCGCCGAGCTGACCCAGGTCGTCATCACGCGCCTGGGCGAGCCGCTGCGCTTCATCGAGCTCGAGGGCGACGCCGTGTTCGCCTACGCGCCCGCGGCGGCCTTCGCCGACGCCGAGCGGCTGCTCGACATGATCGAGGGCTGCTACGTGGCCTTCCAGCTCCGGCTGGAGGAGATGCGGCGCGCCACGACGTGCACCTGCTCGGCGTGCTCGCTGATCGGCGCGCTCGACCTGAAATTCGTCGCGCATCTCGGAAGCTATATCCAACAACAAACGCCGACCGGACCCAAGCCGATCGGACCCGACGTGATCCTGGTGCACCGGCTGCTCAAGAACCGCGTCGCCGACGTCTTCGGCACGAAGGCCTATGCGTTCTTGACCGACGCGCTGCTCGAGCGCGCGAGCGGCACGCTGGGGCTGCCGGCTCACGGCGAGCGCTACGACGATGTCGGCGAGGTGCGCGGTCGCGTCGCCCAGCTCGCCCCGGCCGTGGCGCGACACCGCGAGGCGCGCATCTTCGTGGCGTCCGAAGACGCCGATCTGACGCTGATAACGCCGCTGCCGGTGCCGCGGGCGGTCGCGTGGGAGTATCACATCGATCCGCGCAAGCGCATGCGCTGGCAGCTCGACGCACGCGAGATCGAGGCCAGGCCGAACGCGGCCGGGCGCGCCGGCGTAGGGTGGGAGAGCCACTGCGATCACGGCGCCTACACGCTGATCCATCGCGCGGTCGACTGGCGGCCGTTCGACTATCTGACGCTCGAGACCTCGCCGATCAGGCGCAGCCTGCCGGTGCCGTTACCGCGGAGCCTGAGCACGTTCGAGTTCACGGAGGACGGGTCCGGCCGCTCCGTGGTGCGCATGAACGTGCGGGCCATGGATCGCGGCATCCTGAGCCGCATCACGATTCCGCTGGCGGCGGTGGTCATGCGGCGTCAGTTCCGCAACCACTACGCGGTGCTCTCGCGCGTGCTCGAGGA
>Ga0075424_100002433_pt1 | contig 17015 bp, 16 predicted proteins | sample SoiMethybrSBSTD3_FD_75301 | JGI IMG/M metagenome (GOLD analysis project Ga0075424, IMG submission 75301) | Bulk soil microbial communities from a Populus tree surrounding site in Tennessee, USA - Soil MetaG P. TD hybrid SBSTD3 | ecosystem: Environmental > Terrestrial > Soil > Tree plantation...
GTCGCTCATCGGCGTGCTCGGACTCGAGGCGCACGCCGCGACGCCGGTCGCCGAGCTGCCGTTCGGCACGCAGAAGCGGGTAGAGCTCGCGCGCGCGCTCGCCGCCGAGCCGAAGCTCCTGCTCCTCGACGAGCCGGCGAGCGGCCTGAACCACGAGGAAGTCGAGGCGCTCGGCACGCTGGTGCAGGACCTGCGCAACCGCTTCTCGCTCACCGTGCTGCTCGTCGAGCACCACATGGGCCTGGTGATGCGCATCTCCGACCGCGTGGTGGCGCTCAACTTCGGCCGCGTCGTCGCCGAGGGCACGCCCGACGAGGTACGGCGCCACCCCGACGTGATCAGCGCGTATCTAGGGACCTGATGCTGCTCGAGGCGAACAACCTGACGGCGGGGTACGGGCAGACGCGAGTCCTGCACGGCGTCGACTTCGCCATCGAGAAGGGCTCGATCACCGCGCTGCTCGGCGCGAACGGCGCGGGCAAGACGACCACGCTGCGCGCGCTGTGCGGCATGGTGAAGACCGGCGGCGAGATCCGCTTCGAGGGGCGCCGCATCGACCGCGCCGCCACCGAGGACATCGTGCGCCTCGGCGTGGCGCACGTGCCCGACGGGCGCGGCACCTTCCTCACCCTCAGCGTCGAGGAGAACCTGCGCCTCGGCGCCTACTCGCGGCGCGACCGCCAGGCGGTCGGCGAAGACCTCGAGCGCGTGCTCGGTTACTTCCCGGTGCTGCGCGAGCGGCGTCGCCAGCAGGCGGGCACGCTCTCCGGCGGCGAGCAGCAGATGCTCGCCGTGTCGCGCGGACTGATGCTCAAGCCGAAGCTGATGCTCCTCGACGAGCCGTCGTTCGGCCTCGCGCCGCTGCTGGTGCGCGAGCTGTTCTCCATCCTGCGCGCCATTCGCGAGCGCGAGGGCGTCAGCATGATGCTCGTCGAGCAGAACGCGGCGATGGCGCTCGAGCTCGCCGACCACGCCTACCTCATCGAGACCGGCCGCGTCGTGCTGCAGGGCAGCTCGAAGGAATTGAAAAGCAACGACGCGGTTCGTCGCTCCTACCTGGGGTATTGATGGAAGCGCTCCTCCACCAGCTGATGGCGGGCTTCGCGACCGGCGGCATCTACGCCAGCCTGGCGCTCGCGCTGGTGATGATCTACCAGGCGACGCACCTCGTGAACTTCGCGCAGGGCGAGATGGCGATGTTCTCCACCTATCTCGCGTGGAGCCTGATCAACGCCGGCATGCCCTACTGGCTTGCCTTCGTGCTGACGGTCGCAATCTCTTTTTTGATAGGCGTTTTTATTGAAAGAGTCGTTATCCGTCCGGTGGAGAGCGCTCCGGTGCTCGCCGTGGTGACCGTGTTCATCGCCCTGCTCGTGATCCTCAACAGCCTGGCGGGCTGGATCTACACCTACACCATCAAGTCGTTTCCCAGCCCGTTCCCGCCGGGCATGGCGCTCGGCCGGTTCATGTCGCCGCACGAGGTGGGCGCCATCGGCGTGACGCTCGTCGTCCTCGCGGCGCTTTACGCCTTCTTCCGCTTCACGCCGCTCGGCCTGGCGATGCGCGCGGCGGCGCAGAACCCGGCGTCGAGCCGCCTGGTCGGGATCCGCGTCGGCTGGATGCTGGCCCTCGGCTGGGGGCTCGCGGCGGCGGTCGGCGCGGTGGCCGGCATGATGGTGGCGCCGATCGTCTACCTCGACCCGAACATGATGGGCGGCATCCTGCTCTACGCCTTCGCCGCCGCGCTGCTCGGCGGCATCGACTCGCCGATGGGCGCGGTGATCGGCGGTTTCGTCGTCGGCGTGCTGGAGAACGTGCTCGGCGCCTTCGTCATCGGCAACGAGCTCAAGCTTTCGGTGGCGCTGGTGCTGATCATCGGCGTGCTGCTGGTCAGGCCCTCGGGTTTCTTCGGCAAGGTCCACGTCACGCGCGTATGAAGAAAAATATTCTCCTGACGGCTGTGGTCCTGGGTTTGGCGTGCGCGCTGCCGTTCCTGCTCAGCAACTACCGCACCTTCCAGCTCACCCTGGTGCTGGTGTACGCGATCGCGCTGCTCGGCCTGAACATCCTCACCGGCTACAGCGGGCAGATCTCGCTCGGCCACGGCGCGTTCTACGCCCTCGGCGCGTATTGCACCGCGATCCTGATGGCCAAGGCCGGCGTGCCTTACTGGGCGACGCTGCCGGTCGCCGCCGCGGTGTGCTTCATCGCCGGCTTCCTCTTCGGCCTGCCGGCGCTGCGCCTCGAGGGTCTTTACCTCGCCCTCGCCACCTTCGCGCTCGGCGTCGCCATGCCGCAGCTCCTCAAGTACCACCACCTCGAGCAATGGACCGGCGGCGTGCAGGGCATCGTCATCCAGAAGCCCGATGCTCCCTTCGGCTTGCCCCTGAATCCGGACCGGTGGCTGTATTTCTTCACCCTGGCAGTGGCCATCGTCATGTTCCTGCTCGCGCGCAATCTCCTGCGCGGTCGAATCGGCCGCGCGCTGATCGCGATCCGCGACCAGCACGTCGCCGCCGAGGCGATGGGCGTGCACGGCGCGCTCTACAAGTCGGCGGCCTTCGGCGTGTCGGCGCTCTATACCGGAGTGGCGGGCGCGCTCGGCGCCATCGCGGTGCAGTTCGTCGCGCCCGACAGCTTCAACATCTTCCTGTCGCTGGTGCTCCTGGTGGGCATCGTCGTCGGCGGGCTGGCATCCATCTCCGGAGCCTTGTACGGCGCGTTCTTCATCCAGTTCATACCCAACATCGCGGACGAGATCTCCAAGGCCGCGCCGTGGGCCATTTTTGGTGTATTCATGATCGGCTTCGTTTACCTGATGCCGACGGGCGTCGCGGGCGCCATTCGCCTGCTTACAGCAAAGAGGAGGTCAGCATGAAGCGCAGCGCAGTGTTTCTCGTGGTTTCTCTCGGCCTGGCGTTGCCGGCAGCGGCGCAGAAGAAGTACGACCCGGGCGCGTCCGATGGCGAGATCAAGATCGGCAACACCAACCCGTACAGCGGGCCGGCATCGGCCTACGGCACGATCGGCAAGTCGATCGCCGCCTATTTCAAGATGCTGAACGACCAGGGCGGCATCAACGGCCGCAAGGTCACCTTCATCACCTATGACGACAGCTACAGCCCGCCGAAGACGGTCGAGATGGCCCGCAAGCTGGTCGAGCAGGACGAGGTGCTGTTCGTCTTCCAGACGCTCGGCACGCCCTCCAACACGGCGATCCACCAGTACATGAACATGAAGAAGGTGCCGCAGATGCACGTCGCCACCGGCGCCACCAAGTGGAACGACCCGAAGGGCCACCCCTGGACCATGGGCTGGCAGCCGAACTACCAGTCCGAGGCGAAAATCTACGCGGCGCACGTCCTGAAGACCAAGCCGAACGCGAAGATCGCGGTGCTCTACCAGAACGACGACTACGGCAAGGACTATCTCAAGGGATTGCACGACGGGCTCGGCGACAAGAAGAGCATGATCGTGAAGGAAGTGTCCTACGAGGTCTCCGACCCTACCGTCGACTCGCAGATCGTGCAGCTGCAGGCTTCCGGCGCTGACGTTTTCTTCAACATCACCACGCCGAAGTTCGCCGCCATGGCGATCCGCAAGACCTATGACATCGGCTGGAAGCCGACCCAGTACCTGAACAACGTCTCGATCGGCATCAAGTCGGTGCTCGAGCCCGCGGGCCTGGAGAAGTCCGTCGGTCTCATCACCCTCGGCTACCTCAAGGAGCCGACCGACAAGCAGTTCGAGAAGGATGCCGCGATCGTCAAGTGGCGCGAGTTCATGAAGAAGTACTACCCGGACGGCAGCCTGATCGACAACCTGAACGTCTACGGCTACTCGGTCGGCGAGACGATCGCGCAGGTGCTGCGCCAGTGCGGCGACAACCTGACGCGGGAGAACGTGATGAAGCAGGCCGCCAGCATGCGCGGCTTCCGCGTCGGCACGCTGCTGCCCGGCGTGGCGATCAGCACCTCGTCGGACGACTTCGCGCCGATCGAGGCGGGGCAGCTGCAGCGCTTCGACGGCAAGGAGTGGGTGCGCTTCGGCGATGTCGTAGGCAAGTAACTCACCGGCTCTTCGCTTTTGCCAGACGGCCTCCGGGGTAAACTTACCCCGGAGGAGGGTTTTTCGATGCAGGGCCTGATGATGGACATGCCGCTGCTGATCAGCGGCCTGATCCAGCATGCCGACCGCCACCACGGCGCGACCGAGGTCGTGTCGAAGACGGTGGAAGGCGCCATCCATCGCTACACCTACCGCGAGGCGCATACGCGTGCGCGCCGTCTCGCCAATGCACTGAAGAAGCTCGGCGTCGGCATGAACGACCGTGTCGCGACGCTCGCCTGGAACGGCTTCCGCCACTACGAGATCTACTACGCGGCCACCGGCTCGGGGGCGGTGATCCACACCATCAACCCGCGCCTGTTCCCCGATCAGATCGCCTACATCGCCAGCCACGCCGAGGACAAGGTCGTCTTCTACGACACCACGTTCACGCCGCTGATCGAGAAGCTCAAGCCCCAGCTGAAGAGCGTGAAGCACTTCATTCCGCTGAACGACGAATACGAAAAGCTGATCGGGAAGGAAAGCGCCGATTTCGAGTGGCCCACCTTCGACGAGAGGACGGCCGCCTGCCTTTGCTATACCTCGGGCACCACCGGCAATCCGAAGGGCGCGCTCTACTCGCATCGCTCGACGATGATCCACGCCTACGCGGCGGCCCTGCCGGACACGCTCAACCTCTCGGCGCGCGAAGTGGTGCTGCCGGTCGTGCCGATGTTCCACGTCAACGCCTGGAGCCTGCCGTACTCGTGCACCATGGTCGGCGCGAAGATGGTGTTTCCCGGACCGCACCTCGACGGCAAGAGCCTGTACGAGCTGTTCGAGTCCGAGGGTGTGACGATGAGCGCCGGCGTGCCGACCGTGTGGCTCGGCCTGCTCGCCTATCTCAAGCAGAACAACCTGCGCTTCTCGACGATGAAGAGCACCGTGATCGGCGGCTCGGCCTGCCCGCCGGCGATGATCCACACTTTCCAGGAAGAATACGGCGTGCAGGTGCTGCACGCCTGGGGCATGACCGAGATGAGCCCGCTCGGCACCGCGGGGACGCTGAAGGCGAAGCAGGCGAAGCTGCCCAAGGAGGAGCGCGAGGCGGTGCAGCGCAAGCAGGGCCGCGCGATCTTCGGCGTCGACCTGCGCATCGTCGACGAGAGCGGAAAAGAGCTGCCCTGGGACGGCAAGGCGTTCGGCAACCTCGAGGTGCGCGGGCCCTGGGTGATCAAGAGCTACTTCAAGGGAGAAGGCGGCGACCCGCTGACCCGGGACGAGCAGAATCGCGGCTGGTTCCCGACTGGCGACGTCTGCACCATCGATCCCGAGGGCTATATCCAGATCACGGATCGCTCGAAGGACGTGATCAAATCGGGCGGCGAATGGATCAGCTCGATCGACCTCGAGAACATCGCCATCGCCCATCCCGCGATCGCCGAGGCGGCGGTGATCGGCGTCAAGCATCCGAAATGGGACGAGCGCCCGATCCTGGTGGCGGTGAAGAAGCCCGGCGCCGACGTCTCCAAGGACGAGCTGCTCAAGTTCTACCAGGGCAAGATCGCCAAGTGGTGGATGCCCGACGACGTGGTGTTCGTCAACGAGCTGCCGCACACCGCCACCGGCAAGCTCTCCAAGCTCACCCTGCGTCAGCAGCTGAAGGACTACAAGCTTGATTCGCGCTAGGACCGAGAACCGCATCGCCTTCGTCGAGCTCGCCCGCCTCGACAAGAAGAACGCCCTCACCGCCGAGATGTACGGCCAGCTCGCCGACGCGATCAGCGCCGCGGACAAGGACGCGCAGGTGCGCGCCGTCCTGCTGCACGGCGCGCCCGACTGCTTCTGCGCCGGCAACGACGTCGGCGACTTCCTCAAGCGACCGCCGCTCGTCGAAGGCTCGCCCTCGGCGCGCTTCTTCGTCGCCATGCAGGAGATCCGCAAGCCGCTGGTTGCGGCGGTGGGTGGCCCGGCGGTCGGCATCGGCACCACCATGCTCCTGCACTGCGACCTCGTTTACGCCGCGAGCAACGCGCGCTTCCAGCTGGCGTTCGTGCCGCTTGGCATCACGCCGGAATTCGGCTCGACCTACATCCTGCCGCTGCTCGCGGGCTACCAGCGCGCGGCGGAATTGCTGCTCCTCGGGCAGCCCTTCACCGCCGAGAAGGCGAGGGAGGTGGGAATCGTCACTGAGGTCGTTGCCCCGGAAGCGCTCATGACGAAAGCAACCGATGTATGCAAAACGCTCGCCGCACTCCCGCCGGAATCGGTGAGACTCACTAAGACGCTGATGAAGAAGCGCCACGCGCAGATCGTGCGCGAGACGATCGCCGAGGAGGTGAAAGTGTTCAGCGAGCGCCTCGGCTCGGCGGAGGCGAAAGAGGCGATGAGCGCGTTTCTCGAGAAGCGAAAACCCGATTTCTCGCGTTTCTAGCGTACTCGCGGCCGCGTTGATCGCGGTCGATGTGGGTCACTACCACGCCGAGCCGGGCGTCATCTCCTACAGCGGCACTCCCGAATTCGAGTTCAACCTCCGCCTTGCCCGTGAAATCAGGAAAGAACTGGAGGAAAACGGCATGCGGGTGCGCATGATCGGCGAGCGGGGCGACATGATCTTTCTCAACCACCGCACGCGCGCGGCGAAGGGCGCCGACCTGTTCCTGTCGATCCACCACGACTCGGCGCGCGAGCACCTGCACTCCCGCCGGGAGCAGTTCGCCGGCTTTTCGCTCTTCATCTCGCGGCGCAATCCGCAGCTCGACAGAAGCCTCGCCTGCGCGAGCGCGATCGGCGCCGAGCTGCGCGGCGCCGGCATGACGCCCTCGCGCTATCATGCCGACCCGGTGATCGGCGAGAACCGCCCGTTCGCCGACGAGCGGAACGGCGTGCACTTCTACGACAACCTCGGCGTGGGCAAGACCGCGAGCATGCCTTCGGTGCTGGTCGAGGCGGGGGTCATCATCAACCGCGACGAGGAGGCGCGCATGAACGACCCGGCAGTGCGCAAGGGCATCGCCGAGGCGATTACGCGCGGAGTCAAGCGTTGTTTGCCCTAGCCTTCCTGCTGCTGTGTTCCGCTGCTTACGCGGATCTCTTCCGCTGGGTCGATCCCGAATCCGGCTCGGTGAAGTACTCCAATGCCGCGCCGCCCTGGTACGAGACCGGCAGCGGACCAAAGGTCGAGCGCCTGCCGTACACGCCGCCCGGCGCGCGGCAGCTGGTCGCGGATCCCTCGGCGCCGACGCCGGTGGCGGCGCTGCAGGCGCGCTGGCGCGAGATGCTGCTCGCCGTGTCCTCGCAGCCCTCGCCGGAGGGCGCGCGCGCCTTCGCGCAGCTCACCGCTGAGCTCGACCGCGCCGATCCGGCCGGCGCTCCGCGGCGCAAGGACGAGCTCGCCAACGTCATGCGCCGTCTCTATCAAAAATGAGCCAGAAATGAGCGCGACCACCATCCGCAGCCTCGAGAGCCGCGTCGGCCAGGAGGTCGCGGTCTCGCCCTGGATCGAGATCACGCAGGAGCGGATCGATACCTTCGCCAAGGCGATCGAGGATTTCCAGTGGATCCACGTCGACCGCGAGCGGGCGAAGCGCTCGCCGTTCGGCGGCACCATCGCGCACGGGTTTCTCACGCTGTCGCTGCTCTCGCATCTCTCGGAGATGACCTTCGCCTTCTCCGACCGGAAGATGGGCGTCAACTACGGCCTGAACCGCGTGCGCTTCACCTCGCCCGTGCCGAGCGGCTCTCGCGTGCGCGCGCGTTTCACCCTCGCCAAGTACGAGCCGATCGAGGGCAACGGCGTGCAGGTCACCTGGAACACCACCGTCGAGATCGAAGGCAAGGACAAGCCGGCGCTCGTCGCCGAATGGATCGGGAGGCACTATTACTAAGCGATGGAAGCAGAGGCCGCCGGGCTCCAACTGGGGCGAATTCGGCGATGATGATCAGCGCGGGCGGATGAACTACGTGACGCGCGAGAAGGTGCTGCAGGGAATCGCCGAGGTGAAGGAGGGCAAGACCTTCTGCCTTTCGCTGCCGCTCGACTATCCCGGCGGCGCCGTCCTCAACCCGCGCCGCAATCCGCCGCGCCTCGCGGCGACGCTGCGCGACGGCGGGCCGATGAAGGGCGGGCAGAACTTCTGCTATGCGTTCGACAACGACATCCCGGGCGCGACCGACGTGGTGTGCGACGACGTGGTGCTGCTCACCCTGCAGTACTCCACGCAGTGGGACTCGTTCGCCCACATCGGCAGCCGCTTCGACGCCGACGGCGACGGCAAGCACGAGCCGGTGTTCTACAACGGCTTCCGCGGCGGCCAGGATGTGGTTCCTGCTTCTCAAAAAGACTCTCAAGGATGGGATCGGTTCGAGGGCACGCAGGCGAAAGCCCTCGGCATCGAGAATCTCGCCGAGCACGGCGCGCAGGGGCGAGGCGTGCTGATCGACCTGCACCACCACTTCCAGCGCAAGCGCCATCCGGTGCGCGCCGACGAGCTGCTCGAGATCCTGAAGAAGGACAACGTCCAGGTGCAGAGGGGCGACATGGTCTGCCTCTACACGGGCTTCGGCGACGTGATCATGGAGCAGAAGAAGAATCCGGACCCGAAGGTCATGCACGGGGTCTGCAGCGGACTCGACGGCCGCGACCCGAAGATCCTCGAGTGGGTCTCCGACAGCGGGCTCGCCTGCCTGATCGCCGACAACTACGCGGTCGAGCTTATTCCGACCGGCATGGACTTCTCGACGCCGCATGCGGCCATGCCACTCCACGAGCATGCGCTGTTCAAGAACGGCATCCACCTCGGCGAGATGTTCTGGCTCACCGAGCTGGCGCGCTGGCTGCGCGAGCACAAGCGCAACCGCTTCCTGCTCACCGCGCCGCCGCTCAGGCTGCCTGGCGCGGTCGGTTCGCCCTCGAGCGCGATCGCCACGGTTTGACGTTCGACACGATCATCGTCGGCGCGGGATCCGCCGGCTGCGTGCTGGCGAATCGCCTTTCCGAACAGCCGACGAAGAACATCCTGCTGCTGGAGGCGGGACCGCGGGATAGCAACCTCTGGATCCACGTGCCGCTCGGCTACGGCAAGCTTTTCGCGCGCACCGACGTCAACTGGGCGTACCAGTCGGAGCCGGAGCCCGCGCTCAACGGCCGCAGCATCTTCACGCCCCGCGGCAAGGTGCTGGGCGGCTCGTCCTCGATCAACGGCCTGGTCTATATCCGCGGGCAGCGCGAAGACTTCGACGGCTGGGGCATCCCGGGGTGGGATTTCGACGCGCTCACGCCTTACTTCCGCAAGTCGTTGCTGAAAGTCTCGGCGCTGCCGCGCCACGAGCTGTGCGACGCGTTCATCGACTCCGCCGCCGCGCTGGGCATTCCGCGCAACGACGACTTCAACGGCCCGCAGCAGGAGGGCACCGGCTACTACCACGCGACCACCTTCAAGGGACGGCGCTCGAGCGCTGCCACGGCCTATCTCCGGCCGGCCGAGAAACGCGCGAATCTCCGCATCGAGACGAACTGCCTGGTGACACGCATCCTCTTCGAAGGAAAGCGCGCAGTCGGCGTCGTCACCAACAAAGGCACTTTCAAAACCAATCAAGTGCTGCTCTGTGCCGGCGCGTTCAACTCGCCGCAGGTCCTGCAGCTCTCGGGTGTCGGCCCGCGCGCCTTGCTCGAGCGGCACGGCATTCGGGTGGTGCACGACTCGCCGCGCGTCGGCGAAGACCTGCAGGACCACTTCTATGCCCGCACTTTCTGGCGCTGCTGCAAGCCGCTCACGCTGAACGACGACATGCGCAGTCTTTTCCGTCAGGCCATGATCGGACTTCAGTACGTGTTGAAAAGGGAAGGTCCCCTGACGGTCGCGGCGGGCTACGCGGCGGCGTTCGTCCGCACGCGCCCGGAGCTCAAGCGCCCCGACGCGCAGATCTACTTCATCAATTTCTCCAGCGCGCGGCGCGGCGGCGTGCTGCATACGCATTCAGGCTTTACCTGTGCGGTGTCGCAGCTCCAGGTCGAGTCGCGCGGCTCGGTGCAGATACGTTCAAGCGAAGCTGGCGAGCCGCCGGCGATTCGCTACAACTACCTCGCCACCGAGCGCGACCGCCGGATGATGGTCGAGGGCCTGAAGATCGCGCGGCGGATCTGCACCACCAAGCCGCTCTCCGACTATGCGGAGGCTGAATTCCAGCCCGGCGACAAGGTGAAGAGCGACGAAGACTGGCTCGCGTACTGCCGCGAGTACGGGGAGACCGTCTTCCATCCGACCTCGACCTGCCGGATGGGAACGGTGGTGGACGAGAAGCTGAGAGTCAAGGGCATCGATGGCCTGCGGGTGGTCGACGCGTCCGTCATGCCGGCGGTGCCGTCGGGAAACATCAACGCCGCGGTCATCGCGGTAGCGGAGAAGGCCGCGGATCTGATTCGGGAGGATGCATGAAGAAAGTTGCGATCGTCACCGGCGGCACCTCGGGAATCGGCGAGGCGACGGTACGCGAGCTGGCGAAGCGCGGCTGGCAGGTGGCCAGCATGACGCGCAACACCGGCGAGAAGGAATTTCGTGGTGATGTCGCCCAAGACGCGGATTGCCGGCGGGTCGTGAAGGCCGTGTTCGACAAGTGGGGCCGCATCGACGCGCTGGTCAACAACGCCGGCACCACCAAAGCGGTGCCCCATCCGGATCTCGAAGGGCTGGTCGCCGAGGATTTCGAGCGGATCTTCCGCATGAACGTGGTCGGGCCGTTCCAGATGGTGCGCGCGTGCGCGGCGGCGCTGAAGGCGAGCCAGGGCGCGATCGTCAACGTTTCTTCGGTTGCTTCGGTGCTCGGCACCGGCTCGTCGGTCGCCTACGCGGCGTCGAAGGCGGCGCTCGAGACGATGAGCCTTTCCCTGGCGCGCTCGCTTGCGCCGGAAGTGCGCGTCAACGTGGTGGCGCCGGGCCACACCCGCACGCCGTGGCACGAGGCGGCGCGCGGCGCGGCCGGCGCCGCGGAAGTGGAGAAGCGCTACAGCTCGATCGCGCCGCTGCGGGCGGTGTCGGAAGCGGAAGACGTCGCCGACGCCATCGTCTGGCTGATCGAGGGCGCGCGCCGCGTCACCGGCGAGATCGTCTATGTCGACGGCGGCATGCACATCGCGACCCCCCGGTAATTAGAATCACGCGATGTGGGAAGTCGCGACGATTCTCCTAATTCTTGCAGGGATATTTCTCTGGCTCGACAGCCTGCGCGCGCGCGAGCGCGCCGTGCAGGCCGGCCGCTCGGCGTGCCAGCGCTATGACCTGCAGTTCCTCGACGATACCGTCGCCTTCGCCAAGCTGCGCCTCGCGCGCGACGAGGAAGGGCAGCTGAAGATCGCGCGTACCTACACCTTCGAGTTCTCCGACACCGGCAACAACCGCCGCCACGGCGCGATCGTCATGCTCGGCGGGCAGATGCAGGATCTGCAACTCGAACCGTACCGGATGCAATGACCTGGCTCGACGGCAAGGTCATCGACAACCAGCACTGGACGGACGCGCTCTTTTCGCTGCGGGTCGAAGCGCCGGAGCTCTCCTTCCAGGCCGGGCAGTTCGTGCGCATCGCGCTGGATATCGAGGGCGAGCGGGTGGCGCGGCCCTTCTCCTTCGTCAATTCACCCGACGACCGGGTGCTCGAGTTCTACGGCGTGATCGTGCCGGAGGGACCGCTGTCGCCGCGCCTTGCGAAACTGCGCGCCGGCGACTCGCTGCACGTCGCCTCCAACCCGGCCGGATTTCTTGTCCTGTCCGAAGTTCCGGACGCGCAAACCCTGTGGCTGGTCTCCACCGGAACCGGCATCGCGCCCTTTTTGTCAATTTTGCGCACCGAAACACTGTGGCGGCGTTTTCGTGAAGTGGTTCTGGTGCACGCCGCGCGACATGCCAGAGAATTGGTCTACCGCGAGATGATTGCCAAGCTGCAAGGGGAGAAGGGGCTGCGGTACGTCACTTTCGTCAGCCGGGAGGCCGCACCAGGCTCGCTTGCCGGTCGCATCCCGGCGGCAGTGCGGGACGGCCGCCTGGAAGGAGCGGCGGGCGTGCGCCTCTCGCCGGAGACCTCGCATGTGTTGCTCTGCGGCAATCCGCAAATGCTGAAAGACACGACCGCAGCGCTCGCCGAACGCGGCATGCGCAAGCACCGGCGGCGCACCCCGGGCCACATCACGGTGGAGAGCTTCTGGTGAAGCGCTGGGCTCTCGCGATTCTGGCGACCCTGACCCTGGCCGGCTGCAGCGGCGTGCGCATGGTGTACGACAACATCGACACCTTCATCCGCTGGCGCATGCTGCAGTTCCTCGACGTGCACGGCGAGCAGGCCGACGAGCTCGACGAGCGCATCGCGCGCTTCCTGCGCTGGCACCGCGCCACCGCGCTGCCGAAGTACGCGCGCGACGCCGACGAAGCGGCGCGCCGCCTGTCCGACGGTCTGTCGCAGGACGATCTGGTTTGGGGGTACGATGTTTCCGTCGCGCATGCACGGGAGAGCCTGCGCGTCGCAGTGGAACAGGTGGCGCCTCTGCTCGACCGGCTCACGCCGGAGCAGATCCGGCACATGGAGCAGCGGATCGTCGAGGAGAACCGCAAGTTCGCGCGGGAGCATTTGCGCGGCAGCGAGCGGGAGCGCCGCCAGCGGCGCGCCGAGCGCATCGTCGAGCGCATGGAGGATTGGGTGGGGGCCCTTTCAAAAGCGCAGGTCGAGCGTGTGCAGCAGTTTTCCGCGCGCGCGCCGCTGCTCGACGAGATGCGCGACCGCGAGAACAAGCGCCTGCAGGGAGAGGTGGTGGCCATCATTCGCGCGCACGAGGCGAGGAGGCGCCTGCCCGAGCGCGTCGCCAACTGGGAGCCCGGCCGCGACCCGGCCTACGCTGCGGCGCGCGCCGCCAACCGGCGGGAGTTCGAGCTGATGCTGCTCGACCTCGACCGGCTGGGCACGGCCGAGCAGCGCGCCCGGCTCGTCGCCGAGGTGCGCCGCTACGCCGGGGAATTCCGCGCCCTGGCGGCGAGGCGGAGCGCATCGTGAACGATCCGGCGCCGCTGCGCAGCATCGAGTCCGCGCTCGAGGCGGTGCAGGCGAGCTACGCCGGCAAGACCCGCTACACCCAGCTCGAGTACGAGGCGCTGCTCGCCAACGCGTCGATCGGCATCGCCTTCACGCGCGAGCGGCGCCTCTTCCTCTGCAACCGCAAGTTCGCCGAGATCCTCGGCTACCGGCCCGAGGAGCTGATCGGCCAGGCCGGCGAGATCGTCTACCCCAGCCGCGACAGCTACACGGCGCTCGGGCGTCTCGCGATCCCGATCCTCAGCTCCGGCCGGCAGCTCGACGTGGAATGGGAGCTGCGCCGCAAGGACGGCTCGACCGTGCTCTGCCGGATCGTGGCGAAGGCGATCGACGAGAAGAACGCGCAGCAGGGCGGCACCGCCTGGATCGTCGAGGACGTCACCGACCGGCGCCGCCAGGCCGACGAAGTGGCGCGCCTGGCGCGCGAGCAGGAGGCGATCCTCGGCACGGCGTCGATCGGCATCGTCTTCCTCAAGGACCGGAAGATCGTGCGCTGCAACCGGCGCTACGAGGAGATGTACGGCTACGAGCCGGGCGAGATGGCCGGCAAGCCGACCGTGGAGCTGTACGGCAATCCGCCCGACTTCGACAAGGCGCCCGCCGCCTACGAGATGCTGGCGCGCGGCCAGACCGCGCGCCGGATCGAGCTGCGCCGGCGGAAGAACGGTACGATTTTTTGGACGCGCGCCGACGGCAAGGCGGTCGACCCGCACGACCCGCTCAAGGGCTCGGTGTGGATCGTCGAGGACGTCACCGAGCAGCGCCGCGCCGAGGAAGAGCTGCAGCGCGTGCTCGCCGAGCAGCAGGCGCTGCTCAACAACGTGGTGGTCGGCATCGCGTTCGGCCTGGAGCGCAAGATCGTGCGCTGCAACCGGCGCTTCGAGGAGCTGTTCGGCTTCCCGCCGGGCGCTGCGATCGGCACCTCGTGGCGCGAGGCGTACTTCACCGACGACGAGTTCGAAGCGCGTCGCAGCGTATACGCCGAGCTCGACGACGGGCGTATCCACACCCGGGAGCAGTGGCTGCGCCGGCAGGACGGCTCGGGCTTCTGGTGCCGCATCACCGCGCGCGCGGTCGAGGCGGGCCGGCCGGAGAAGGGCTACGTCTGGCTGATCGACGACATCTCCGCGACGAAGCGCGCCGGCGAGGCGCTCGAGCGCGCGGTGCGCGAGCAGGACGCGATCCTGCAGAACGCGCTGATCGGCATCATCTTCGCCAAGGATCGCAAGATCATGCGCTGCAACCGGCGCTTCGAGGAGATCTTCGGCTACGGCCAGGACGAGCTCGTCGGCCGCTCGACGCGCTTCATGTTCGAGAGCGATGAGGATTTCGCCGCCGGCGGCGACCCGGTCTACGAGGCGATCTGGCGCGGCGAGACCCAGCATTTCGAGCGCTCGCACCTGCGCAAGGACGGCACGCGCATCTGGTGCTCGATCTCCGGCCGCGCGGTGCAGCCCGGCGACCCCTCGCAGGGCTCGGTGTGGCTGTGGGAGGACATCACCCAGGAGCACGAGGCCGAGGAGCGCGTGCAGCGGGCGCTCGCCGAGCAGGAGCTGATCCTCGACAACGCCACCGTCGGCATCGCCTTCCTGCGGAACCGCGTCATCCTGCGCTGCAACCGCTTCTTCGAGGAGATGCTCGGCGCAGGGCCGGGCGATCTCATCGGCCAGAGCACCAGGGTGCTGTTCGCCAGCGAGGCGGAGTGGGCGCGCGCCGGCGAGGAGAGCCGGGGGGCGCAGCCCGGCGACCCATTCGAAGGCGAGGCGCGCTTCCAGCGCAAGGATGGATCGACCTTCATCTGCCGCGTGCGCGGCCGGCGCATCGATGCCGGCGACCCTGAGCAGGAATGGATCTGGAGCTACGACGATGTCACTGCCGAGCGCGAGGCCGACGCGCGCGTGAAAAGCGCCCTCGAGTCCCTCGAGCGCTCCGTGGCGGAACGCACCGCCGAGCTGCAGGAGGCGCAGGCGCGGGCGCAGCACCTCGCCGACCACGATGCCCTCACCGGGCTGCCGAACCGGCGCCTGCTGGAGGACCGCCTGACGCAGGCGCTGGCGATGTCGCAGCGTACCCGAGAGCACACCGCGGTGATGTTCGTCGACCTCGATCGCTTCAAGACCATCAACGACTCGCTCGGCCACGCGGTCGGCGACGTGCTGCTGAAGGAGGTCTCGCAGCGCCTGGTCAACCAGCTGCGCACCGGCGACACCATCTGCCGCATCGGCGGCGACGAGTTCGTCCTCGTCCTGCCGCAGATCAAGCGCACCTCCGACGTGGCGCAGATCGCCGCCAAGGTGATCGAGCAGCTCTCGGTGCCGCTGGTGGTCGAGGAGCGCGAGCTGGTGGTGACGCCTTCGGTCGGCATCGCCGTGTTTCCAGACGACGGCCGCGACGCCGAGACGCTGATCCGCAACGCCGACGCGGCGATGTACCACGCCAAGGTGGCGGGCCGCGCCAATTACCAGTTCTTCACCGAGCAGATGAACCAGGCGGCATCGCGCCGCATCGCGCTGGAGAGCGATCTGCGCCGCGCCCTGTCGCGCGGCGAGCTGCGGGTGCATTACCAGCGCATCGTCGGCCTGGCTGGCAAGACCCATGACGGAAAAACGGCAGGCCACGAGGCGCTGCTTCGCTGGCAGCACCCCGAGCGCGGCCTGGTCGAGCCGGGCGACTTCATCCAGCTCGCCGAGGAGACCGGGCTCATCCTGCGCATGGGCGAGTGGGCGCTGCGCGAAGCCTGCCGCTGGGCGACGTTCATCGGCGTGGAGCACGGCCTGCAGGTGGCGGTGAACCTCTCGCCGCGCCAGTTCAACGATCCGAACCTGCCGCGCATCGTCGCCGCGGCGCTGAAGGAGAGCGGCCTGCCGCCGCGGCTGCTCGAGCTGGAGATCACCGAGTCGCTGGCGATGCGCGAGACCGACACGACCCTCGCCACGCTCACGCGGCTGAAGCAGCTCGGGGTGTCGATCGCGATCGACGACTTCGGCACCGGCTACTCGAGCCTCGCCTACCTCAAGCGCTTCCCGGTCGACAAGCTGAAGATCGACCGCAGCTTCGTCGCCGAGCTGCCCGGCGACCGCGAGCAGTGCGCGATCGTCTCGGCGATCGTCGCGCTGGCGCACGCGCTCAACGTGCGCGTCGTGGCCGAAGGCGTCGAGCACAAGAAGCAGCGCGAGTTCCTCGCGCGCTGCGGCTGCGACTTCATCCAGGGCTACCTGATCGGCCCGCCGCTCGACGCGGACAGCGCCGCGAAGGAATACCTCTAGCCGGCGCGTCTACCCGAGGTTGCGGGCGATGAAGGCCTTGACCATCTCCTGCGCGCGGGTGGTCTGCGGGCCGGGCTCGGCGACCCATTCGTGCACGCTGCCGGCGAAGACCTCGAAGCGCACCTCCCCGCCGGCGGCGCGGTAGGACTCGGCGAACTTCTTCTGCTCCGACGGCAGCACGTTGTCGTCGAGCTCGCCCTGCATGATGAGCAGCGGCCGCAGCGTCACCGCCTCGCGGCGATCGAGAATCTCCTGCGGGCTGCCTTCGTGGATCGATTCCCACGGCTGGAAGAAGGTCTTGCTCGCCTTGACCAGGTTCGGGTTGGGCTTGCGCTCGGCTTGCTGCCAGCGGGTGAACGGGTTGCTGATCGGCGAGCGCGTGGCGACGTAGGCGACGCTGATGTCGAGATTCGGCGCCGCCTCCAGGGGAATGGCGTTGTAGCGCTTGTCGTTCGGCCGCATGGCGAGCAGCTCGGCGACGTGGCCGCCGCTCGAGCTGCCGTAGAGGCCGAGGGTCGACGCATCGCCCTTCCATTCCGCCGCGCGGGATTTCAGCCAGCGGATGCCGTAGCTCGCATCCTGCACGCAGGCCGGGTAGGGCGCCTCGCCCGAGATCGTCATGTCGAT
>Ga0075424_100002435_pt1 | contig 17011 bp, 6 predicted proteins | sample SoiMethybrSBSTD3_FD_75301 | JGI IMG/M metagenome (GOLD analysis project Ga0075424, IMG submission 75301) | Bulk soil microbial communities from a Populus tree surrounding site in Tennessee, USA - Soil MetaG P. TD hybrid SBSTD3 | ecosystem: Environmental > Terrestrial > Soil > Tree plantation...
GGCTCTTCCGGGAGCACGCCTCCTCGGTCGAGGTTCTTTTTCAGAACCTCACGCCCGAGGCCCAGATCGCGGCGCTGCGCCAGGGTCTCATCGACATCGGCTTCGTCGGACTCCCGATCGAAGCGGAGGGCATTGCCAGTGAAGTCACCGGGCGCGAGAGACTGGTGGCCGCGCTCTCCGAACAGCATCCGATGGCTCGCCGGGACCCCATCGGGCTGCGGGACTTGTCCAAAGAAGCCTATACGCTCTGGCCCCGGCACCTGTCGCCGGGCAACTACGACCACTTGCTGGCGATTTTTCAACGAGCCGGGTTCGGCCCCCCGATCACGATGGAAGGCGGGCTCCCATCGACCGAGACCGTGCTGGGCATGGTCGCCGCGGGTCTGACGATTGCCCTCGTCGACCCGGTGATCGAGCACCAGGCGATGCCGGGGGTCGTTTTCCGCCCGATCGAGGATAGCGAAGTGTTCACCGAATCCGGGGTGATCTACCGGCGGGACGACCTTTCGCCGCTGTTGGCCTCATTCCTCCACGAGATCCGACTCACTCCTCGGCGACTCTCGGACGCGCCGCCTGGAGCCAAGAAATCGCTGCCCCCCACCTCGAAGCCGCCGGCCGTTCGGCTCAAGGGCCGGGGGAGCCGCAAGCGAGCTCCCAAAAAAAAGCGCCGGAAGTGATGGCTTCCGGCGCCGACGCGTCGATTGGCTGAAGAGAAATTACTGCGGCTCGTCAGACCTTGCCGGGGTGAGCCACGATCGTCGTGGCCTTGTCGCCGTTGTCCGACTTCGTGAACGTGACCTTGACGCGCTCGCCAACAGTTACGGTCTTCTTCAGAGGGGCCATGTCGGTCAGATCAAAACTGTAGTCTTTGGAATCGGGCCCCGTCACCTTGATCGACTTGCCCGCCTCGTACTCCTTCACGACTCCGATGACGACTTCCGTTTTCGTCTCCGTGCTCGCTCTCGCGCCGCTCATCTTCGTCGCCGACTCCGAATGCATTTTCGGAGCGCCGGCCGCCGTCACTGCGTTGGCCGTGGCCTCCGAGACGACAATGACGCTTTCCTTGCCGTCGGTCCCCTTGGAGAACTGGACCGTGGCCATCTGGCCGACGACGATCGCTCCCTCGACCCGGGCGTTCTCGCTGAGATCGAACGAGTACGACTTGTCGCCGGGACCGGAAAGCTTGATCTTCTTGCCCGCCTCGTACTCCCGGACCGTGCCCGATACGGATTGCGCCTCGGTCTTCAGATTCGGCCCGGCGCCGGTCTGCTTGGTCGTCGTCTCGACCGCCTTCTTTTCCGGCGTTTGCGCGAAGACCTGTGAGGCGGCTAGCAGGCAAAGACCCGCCGCCGTTCCAATGATTCTCTTCATGATGCTCAACCTTTCAAAGAGCGGACCGAGATTGGCCCGCCCGCATGTGACACCGAACGCCGAAACGAGGTGAGAGCGCGAAGCCGCATCGTCAGCGGTTCGGCCTCCATCTCCTGACTGGCGCCACGACCCGCCGCCAGTGAATGCAGCCTAAATCTCTCGTGAGTAAGGACAGAAGGCTCGACGCGAACCGATACAGTTTTGGTCCCCACGGGTGGAGGGCGCGAACTTCGGCCCTGTCCGTACAGTACTCGCAGTTTGCGGTCCCGTCGCGAGCCACTTCGGTCTCGTTGTGCCGGCCGCAGTTGCGGCAGTTCCAGCGTCGGAGGAGGGACGTCATAGTGCACCGACCCCGCTCGCGAGCGACTTCAGCTTCGACGCGATGAGGCTGATCCGCCGCGAACCGGCCAGGTCCCAGTCGCCGACAACAGCCGCCGGGGTCGCCTTCCCCACGAAGGCCGGGCCATTGGTGGTCCAGTGACGAAGCACTGTCCCCTTACGGCGCCGCGCGGACGCGGCACACGCCTCACAAGTTCCGACCCGATCCTGGAGCCCGTCGGAATCCAACGGATGTCCGCACATTGCACAGTGTGGTCGTTTGAACTCAGAAGCCATGATCCAAAACCCCACTTTCTTCGCCGAGACCGGCGGGGGGCCACTCAATTTTCTTGGAGAGTCGGTCCATCCGGAGGAGTCGGAATCCACACGCTATCACACATCGCTTGTGACCACCCGGGTTGAGACTAAGACCTCGTATGTCTCGACGCGGATCCGACCTATAGAACCATCAAGACATCACATACGAAATGAAGGCCTCGAGACCGCTGTAGTCGTAACGAGCTCAGGAAGGGTATATGTCGCTACTACGGGATCTCCCACTCAAAGCCAAACGACGCCGACAGTCATGTTCGCCTTACCGGACCCTTGCCGGCGGAAGAACACGGACGCCTCGTGTTGTGCCCCGCAGGCCCGGCAGTTCACCTCGACGATCTCTCCGGCCTCGGCATCGGGATCGATGATCGTCTCGTGCCTCAAGCGGCAGTCGGGACAAGTCCACCTCATGTCCTGTTTCTGGTGCACTTCGACCTTCCGCGGCGAGCGCGACCAGCCGGCGATGAGCTCACGGCACCACATCCACAGGCGACGCGTCAATTCCATTTCAACCCCGGGTCGGGTCTGGGCAAAGTCCGAGGAATCATCCACCTCTTCCACCGTCACGACCTGACCTCCGGTCTCACTTGTGCTTCCACTTGCCGAGCGGCTTGCAGCATGTCCAGCCGCAGCCGGCGCGTCCAATCGTTGTTTACGCTCGGTTCGTGACGCCAAACCGATCGACTCAGATCGCAGAATCATGCTCTGCCGTCATCCAGAGCCGGCCGCGCAAAATCGGAAGCGGAGGGCAGCGAGCAGGACGAATCTCTCGTTGTTGTTGCCGCTCGATTGTCGGAGTTCCGACCGACCGCCGACACCGATCCCTAGCCCAGCACGACCTCGATCCGGTGCTCCCGGCCATCGTCGGCCAGCGGGATCTCGCGGCCCGTGACCGGTCCGCCGTCGAGCGAGATGCGGGACACGCCGCGCATCGCGCCCCGTGGGTTCTCCACCGAGAGTCGATAGCGGGCAGAATGGTAACGAAAGTCGATCTCGTACCGCGGCCACGCGCGTGGGATGCAGGGATCCACGTGGAGCACCGCGCCGCGCAGACGAAAGCCGAGGATCCATTCGACGCCCGCGCGGTACATCCAACCGGCGGAGCCCGTGTACCAGCTCCAGCCACCCCGGCCCGCGTGGGGGAGCTCCGAATAGACGTCGCCGGCCATCACGTATGGCTCGACCTTGTAGCGATACAGGCCCGACCGCGTGCTCGCGTGGTTGATCGGGTTCAGGATCGCGAAGAGCTCTCCCGCCTTGTCGCCGTCGCCGAGCGCGGCGAAGGCGATCATCGCCCAGACCGCGGCGTGCGAGTACTGTCCCCCGTTCTCGCGCACGCCGGGGGCGTATCCCTTGATGTAGCCGGGCTGGAGGGCCGAGCGGTCGAACGGGGGTGCGAAGAGCAGAACGAGCCCGTCTCCCCGCCGGATCAGATGCTCGTCGACGGCCGCCATGGCCCGCCGGCCCTTCTCGGGATCGGCGGCGCCCGAGATGACTCCCCAGGACTGCGCGATCGAGTCGATGCGGCACTCGTCGTTGGTGGCGGATCCAAGCGGCGTCCCGTCGTCGAAGAAGGCGCGGCGATACCAATCGCCGTCCCACCCGTCGCGATCGAGCGCCGTCTTCAACGAAGCGGCGTGGCCGCGCCACACGCCGGCGCGCTCGCTCTCTCCACGGCGGTCGGCGAGAGCGGCGAACTCGACCAGGTTGGTGTGCAGGAACCAGCCGAGCCAGACACTTTCGCCCCGACCCTCGACGCCGACTCGATTCATTCCGTCGTTCCAATCGCCCGTGCCCATCAAAGGCAGACCATGGCGACCGACCGCGAGGCTGCGGTCCAGGGCACGGGCGCAGTGCTCGAACAGGGAGCCCACTTGGTCCGAGATCTGCGGCTCGAAGTACCGGTCCGTCTCCCCCGGCGCCAGAGCCGGGCCCGTGAGAAACGACGCCGACTCGTCGAGTACGCCGTAATCGCCCGTGACCTCCACGTAGTGGTGCGTCGCATAGGGGAGCCAGAGGAGGTCATCCGAGATTCGGGTCCGAACGCCCTTTCCGCCTGGGGCATGCCACCAGTGCTGCACATCTCCCTCGACGAACTGCCGTGACGCCGCTCGGAGGAGATGCTCGCGCGCCAGCTCGCGGCGCGCGACCGTGAAGGACATCACGTCCTGCAGCTGGTCGCGGAAGCCCCAGGCGCCGCCGGCCTGATACAAGGCCGTGCGTGCCCGAAAACGACAGCCGAGCGCCTGGTAGAGGAGCCAGCGGTTCAGCAACAGGTCCATCGAACGGTCGGGCGTCCGGACCTGAAGCGCAACGAGCGTGTCCTCCCACTCCCGCCGCACCGCAGCCAGCGCGAGGTCATGATCCTGCGACCGATAGCGGGCGACGAGCTGTCGCGCCTCCAGAACGTCGCGACCCTGGCCGAGCAGGAAGACGACATCCTCGCGTTGACCCGGAGCCAGACGCAGCCGCACCTGCAGCGCGGCGCAGGGATCGAGGCCGGCGCCGGCGCGCCGCGAGAGGATCACTTCCCGCGCCATTCCCGCCGGGGCCTCGAGGCCGCCGTTGCGCCCGAGAAACTCGGTGCGATCGGCTGTCCACGCGGTCTGTGCGCCCCCGACATCCGCGAACGCGACCCGTCCGGCGTGCGGCTCGTTCCAGAAGTTGCGCGCAAAGATCGCGCCCGTCTCGGCGTCGAGGTCTGTGACGACGAACGGCGCGGCGGCCGCTCTCTGCGGACCGAGAGCCCACTCCGCGTAGGCGGTGACGGTCAGCGTCCGCGTCGAATCGGATCGGTTCTCGACCGACAGGCGCGAGATCTTGACCGGGTCCTCCTGCGCAACGAGCACGGTGAGGTCCGTGGCGACTTTCCCGTGCTCGTATTCGAATCGGCTGTACCCCTGGCCATGGCGCACGACATAGGACCCCTCGCCCCGGACCGGCAGCGGCGTCGGGCTCCAGATCTCCCCCGTCTCCTCGTCCCGCAGGAAGAGGGCCTCTCCGGGGGGATCGCTCACGGGGTCGTTCGACCACGGCGTGAGCTGGTTCTCTCGACTGTTGCCCGCCCACGTGTAACCGGATCCCGATTCCGAGACGAGACAACCGAAGTTCGAATTGGCGAGGACGTTGATCCAGGGCGCCGGGGTCCACTGGCGCTCCCCGAGGATCGTGACGTATTCGCTGCCGTCTCCGGAGAAGCCACCGAGCCCATTGAAGAACTGCAAGGGAAGGCGTGGCGGGGGCATGTCCGCTTCCGGCGGCCGAGCGAGAACCGCCTGGGGCGCCCGCGGCGCGGGTGCGCGTCTGAGCAGACGCAGGACCTGCTCCGCCAGCGTCCCATGACGGGAGAGAAGGACGACCCGCGCGGCCGCGGCGAGCGCGTCGCGCTCCTCGCCGGAGAGCAGCTCCCCGCGCAGCACGAACACCTCCCCGATCGTGTTCTCCGTCGCGACGCCGAACGCCCGGACTCCCGCGCGAACGAGAGAGTCGAGGGCGTCGCCGAGCTCCGGAGAGTAGGAGGCGGGCGATTCGTTGACGATGACCAGATCCACGCTCAGCCCTTTCAGTCTCCAGTACTCGTGGGCACGCAACAGCTGCCGCACGATGCCCTGGTCATCGACCTGGTCGATCCGTACGAGCACGATGGGCCGGTCGCCCGAGATTCCATGTCTCCAGAGAGCCGAGGGCCCCCTCCGGTTTCGAATCAGGGTTTCCACCGGAGCGCGCAGCGTCGGATCGGAGTAGAGGATGCGGGTGGCGACCCGCTGGAACAGGTGCGCCTCGTCGCTCGTGATCCCGAGATGGCGCAGCTGAACCTGGGCCTGCGTCCACGCCAGGCTGGAGACGCGCTCGAAGATCGCGGGGTCCCGGTACTTGTCCGCCAGCGCGACGGCGCGGTCGCGGGTGTCGGCCGCCATCAGGGCGAGCTGCACGCGTGCCGTAGCGCCGGGGGCGAGACGGAGTCGGCGGCGAATGCTGAAGATCGGGTCCAGGACCGTGCCGACCGTGTTCGAAAGGGGGCGGCGCTCCTCGACGGCGCTCGGATGACGGATCGTGCGGCCGCGCCCAAGGAAACGCGCACGGTCCGTGTCGTACTGAAGCATGCCGACCAACTCGCCGTGCACCGTCATCACGTGTGCCGCCCAGACCGGCTCCTCGCGATCGCGAGGCCGGCGGCTGGCCAGCAGGGCCTCGATGGCGGGGACGAACTGGGTCTGGACGAAGAGGTTCGAGAACGCCGGATGCGCGGCATCGGCGGCCGCAGGAGCAAGCACGATCTCCGCATACGAAGTGATGTCGATCTCGCGAGTGCGCACCCCGAAGTTCGTCAGCGAGATTTGCCGCATCTCCGCGTCGTCCTCCGTCGAAACCACGGTCCGCAGGCTTGTCGCGATGGCGCCGTCTCGTCGGTGGATTTCGACGCGGTCTTCTGAATAGATGGCGTCGTACCGATCGGGCTCGACTCCCGCCGGCTGGTATCCGGCCGACCATGTCTGACCGGATTCCCCGTCGCTCAAGAACACGAAGGTTCCCCAGGAATCGCGCGTTGTGTCTTCCCGCCAACGCGTCACGTCGAGCCCCCGCCACCGGCTGTAGCCGGAGCCCGCTGCGGTCATCATCACGGAGTACCGGCCGTTGGACAGCACATGCGTGCGGGGCGTCGGATCGTGCGGCGATCGGAATCGCCGGAGAACCGGCGGAACTTCATCGCGCACGTGCAGCCGACGCTCCCCCTCGCCCACAGGGCGCGCGACGGCCACCGTACGCGGCGTGCGTTCCTGAAGCAGGAGCTCGGTGGCTTGAACGGCCGGCTCGGCTCGAAAGCGCCCGCGCATCACGGATCCCAAAAGCACGTTCGCGAGAGCGACGATCGTCATTCCCTGATGGTGGGCCATGAAGGCGCGAACGATCGCGAAGGCCGCGCCGTCGGGGACCCGGGACGGCGTGTAATCGATCGACTCGTAGTACCCGTACCGACCGAGCGCGCCGATCGACGCCAGGCGCTCGAAATTCTCGAGCGCCGCCACCGGCTCGACCATGGCTGCCAACGCTGTGGCATAAGGGGCCACCACCAGGTCTTCCGAAAGGCCGCGCTTCAACCCCAGGCCGCTGACGCCGAAGTTCGAATACTGGTACGTGAATTGGACGTCGCGCGCGTTATAGGCGGCCTCGGAGGTCCCCCAGGGAACGCCTCGCTCCTCTCCGTAACGGATCTGGCGGCGCACAGCGAGCCGATTGGTCTGCTCGAGCAGGCTGGCGGGCGGGGCTTCGAGCACGAGGTCCGGCATCAAGTACTCGAACATCGATCCGGACCAGGACATCAGCGCCGAACCGCGCCCGACGGGGGTCAAGGGGCGGCCGAGGTGGAACCAGTGCTCGACGGGCACGTCACCGCGCGCGATCGCGACGAAACTGGCCAGGCGCGCTTCCGATGCGAGCAGGTCGTAGTGACCGGGGTCCAACGTCCCGTCGGACATGCGATACCCGATCGCGAAGAGCTCGCGAGACCGGTCGAAAAGGAACGTGAAGTCCATCTCCTGCACCATGCGCGCTGCCGCGGCGGCGATGGAGGAAAGGCTTCGGGCGAAGGACTCTTCGCCCTCGGCAGATTGCCGCGCCGCCTCGCTGTCGCGCGTGTGGCTCGCCACGCAGTCGCGAACCGCCCGCGCCCACTCGAGGACGGGCTCCGCCTCGGACGCTTCCCCTTCCTGCACGAGGGCGAGACCGATGTCGACCAGGGTGTCCGCGTGGCTCGACAGCGCCCCAAGACGCTCCGACCATTCGTCCGACGACGCGGGCAACGGCGAGAGAAGAGCGGCGGTGTCGCGAAGGGCACCTTCGAGCTGGCGATACGTGACGACGGGGTTCCCGAGCCGGCCGGATACCGCCGCCGCAGACTCGCTCAGGAGATCGAGCGCTGCGGCGACGCCCGCAAGCGCCCGCTCGATCGAGGCCGGCTCGTCCAATCGATCCAGACACGCATTTCGCAAGGCGATCAGATGCCCGGCGAGGTTGCCGCTGTCGACGGTCGAGACATAGCGGGGCTCCAGCGGCTGGAGGCTCTCGGTGTCGTACCAGTTGAAGAAGTGGCCTCGGTGGCGCTCCAGCTTTTCCAGCGTGGCGAACGTCGCCTCCAACCGCTCCACCATTTCGCTGGTCCCGATCCACCCGAAGTCGTTGGCCGCCGCCGTCGAGAGGAGGCCGAGACCGATGTTCGTCGGCGAGGTTCGGCGCGCGACTTGCGGTTCGGGCACTTCTTGAAAATTGTCGGAGGGCAGGCCATGGGAATCGGGGCCCATGAACCGCTCGAAGTACCGCCAGGTTCGACGGGCGATCCGGTGGAGCTCGCGCGCCTGGTCCTCGGAGATACGAGGGCCGTCGATCTCCCGCGGCGGAAGGCTCATCCACCAGGCAACCAATGGCGAGAGGAGCCAGGAGGCCAGGAAGGGCACGGCCCATGGCCATGCCGTTGGCCCGAAAATCGCGATCAGAAGCGCCGCAGCCGCGGCCAGCCCGACGGCCGACCGCATGCGACGGTAGAAACCCGAAAGCTCCAGGTCCAGGGTCCGGTGCGACTGCGCGGCGGGCACCCATTCCAGGAGATGGCGCCGCGTCACCGCCAGTCGCCAGAGCGTTCGTGCGATGGCATCCGTCCGGAGCCAGGTGGTGTGCGCGAGGAAGACGACGCGCAGAACCGCCTGCGCGAGGCCCACGGCCAGGTCCGCGGCGATTCCGCGCAGGAAGCTCCGCTTGGCGATGCCCTGGCGTTCCGGAAACAGGTTCGTCAAGAACGAGAGGAGCGTCGGCAACGAGAGGACGGCGAGGACGAAGAGCGTCCAGACGCGCGGAACGATGCCTGTCAGGCACCATCCGGCGAGCAGGGTCGCGAACATCGCGGGTGCCGAGAGGCTGCGCCGAAGGTTGTCGATCATCTTCCAGCGACCCATGATCGGAATGCCGCTCCCGGCGCCGCTGGAGCGCGGGCTCCTTCCCTCGATCCAGGGCATCAGCTGCCAATCGCCGCGGACCCATCGGTGTTGGCGCGACGCGGCCACCTCGTAGTGGCCCGGAAAGCCTTCGAAGAGTTCGATGTCGGAGACGAAGCCGGCGCGTGTGAACAGGCCTTCAAAAAGATCGTGGGAGAGCTGGGTGTTCTCCGGCACGCGGTCGGTGAGCGCGCTTTCGAAGACATCCACGTCGTAGATACCCTTGCCCGTGTAGATGCCTTCTCCGAAGAGATCCTGATAGACGTCGGACACCGCGAAAGCGTAGGGATCGATGCCCCGGGGTCCCGAGAAGACGAGCTGGAAGAGCGTGCCCCACCCCGTCTCGGCGAGGGTGGGAGTCACGCGCGGCTGGAGGATCCCGTGTCCCTCGATGACCCGCCCGGCGGCTCCATCGAAGATCGGGAGGTTCAGGGGATGAGAGATCGTTCCGACCATCCGGCGCACGGCTTCGCGCGTCAGGCGTGTGTCGGCATCGAGCGTGACGACGTAGCGAATTCCGGAAGGTGGGGACTCGCCGCTCTGCTGAGGGAGAAAGGAAGTGTTCGTCGCGCCGCGGAGGAGCTTGTTCAATTCACGGAGCTTCCCCCGTTTGCGCTCCCAACCCATCCACACTCCTTCGCGCTCGTTCCAGAGGCGCCGGCGGTGGAAGATCCAAAAGCGGTCGCTTCCTCCAGCGGCGCTCCCGTGCCGGTCATTGAGCTCGCGGATGGCGGCTCGCGCCGTGGCGAGAAGGACCTCGTCATCGGGCATGCTCTCCGACGAAGCATCCGACCAATCCGACAGGAGAGCGAACCGCAGCTGCGCGTCCGGGTTGGCCAGATAGTGAACCTCCAGCCGTTGGATCACCTCGAGGACTTCGGCCTCGTCGGTCAACAGCATCGGAATGGCGACCAGGGCGCGCGCATCTTCCGGCACGCCTTCGGCGAGCTCGAGTTTGGGCAGACGCCGTGGACCCACCAGCTGCGTGACGAACCGCTGGACGAGGGCGCTCGCGAGATCTGAGGCAGGCACCAGCGCGAGGAGGGCGAGCAGGGCGAGCTGCAACGTGGTCGCGCCGGCGCTGGCGGCGATCGACGTCGGCACCGCGAGAATCGCGATGGTCCAGAGCGCGATGGAACCCAGGTACAGAGGCGTCGCCGCGCGGAACCACGCGCGCCGCAGCCACTGTCGGACGGGAAGTCGGTAGTTCAGCTCTGCCTCCAGGCGCGGGCGGCCCCTGGAAATGAGGTAGTAGCCCGGGTCCGAGAACCGAGGCTCGACCGGGTCTTCGGGCCGGGTCGGCAGCGCCTCGACGGCCTGAGCCATGCGCACCGCGCGGACGGCCACTTCGACCTCGTCATGCGAGCAACCTCGTGAAAGCTCCTCCACCGCATGCCGGTACCGGTCGCGCGTCGGAAAATCCATCTCGGCCACGCGGGTGCCTGCGCAGAGCGCCTCATGGACCAGGCTGACGCTCTCGAAGAAATCCGCCCACTGGACGGAAGAGAGCAGCCGCATGCTCGTGATGACGTTGCGCACCGTGGCGTGGGTGGCCACCTGTGCCTGATGCTCGAGGTGAACGATCTCGTCGGCCGTGGTGCCCTCCTGGGCGAGGCGGCGATCGAGCCACCCGAGCGTGGGCGTGACCGCAGGGTCCTGCTCGCGAAGCCTCTGGGCGAGCTGGACCGCGAACGCCGTCGTGAACGGCCTTTGCTCGAGCATCTGGATCATGGCGGCCGGCTCCGGCCTCGGCGCGTCGCCGGTGCCCAGTTGAGCGTCCGCAACCGCGTCCGCATGATCGCGCGCGATGCCTCGCGCGGCCACGCCTTCGGCCAGGCGCCGGAGGTTCTCCACGAGAACGAGTCGGAGGGAGATGGCCAGCGCCCACAACTCCCCGATCGTCAGCGGCTGGACGCGCTGATAGGCCCGGACGAATCCGCCGAGCGTCTCGAGCTCGATCCGGCTGTCCGTGTGCGCCACGAACTCCCAGGCCAAGGCGTAAACGCGGGGATAATCTTGGAGCTCTCCGGATGCGAGCTTGGGCAGCTCGCGGTAGAACCCGGGTGGTAGATCTTCCTGGATCTCGCGAATCTGCTCATCGACGATGTGGAAATTGTTCAGGAGCCACTCGGCCGCCGGCGAGATCGAGCGGATCTGGCGGCTCGCCTCCGCGATCAGCCGTTGCGACCGGACGAGGGCTCGGGCATTCTCGCGCAGCCGCGGCAACAGCCTTCGGCCGCGCCTCTTTCCAGGATGGACGAGATGCTCGGCCGCGAGCGTGCCGGCGAACCGCTCCAGGTGCTCCTTCGAGAAGAGCTCTGCCCGGATGGGCGAGGCGGCCGCTCGCATTGCTCTCTTCTTACCACGGGGAACCAACGGGACCGCGGCCGGCGTCCCTTCGCGCCCGAGAATCGACTCGATCCGGGCCTATCCCTCCTTGCGAATGAGCTTCCACAACGCCACTCGGTCGGGCGCAAGCAGCTCCTCGATGCGAGCGTGGTTGACTTCGGCGACGATAATCTCCCCGACCTCGGTCTGCACTTCGGAGAAAAGGCCGTGCGATTTCATCTTCGTAGTCTGGTACTGGTTGTCCTCGCTGGGACTCACGTAGTGCACCGAGTCGCTCTTGTAGCGGTGCACCAGCCAGAGATGGACGAGCGTCATCAGCCGCTTCTTGCGCAGTGACTCCTCGAAAGTATTCTGGTCGCGTACCGAGAGGATGTTGCGGCCGCGGCGGTCCTGGATGGGAGCGAAGACGACGTTGGCAAACCTGTCGTTGCCATCGCCCCCGATCCTGAGTTCGAGCAGCTCCGAACCGGCACGCTGCGGCAGCAGTTTCACGCCCAGCCTGTATTTGAGCTGGTAGTGCTCGCTCCACATCGCTAGCCACTCCTCGAGCAGCTTCTTGGGCACTTCCGTCTGGATGAGATGCTGGTGCTGGGTCGAGCCCTTGCCCATGGCCTGGGTGGTGGCGGTGCGCCCCGAGGAGGCCAGGAGGGCGGCGTCGACGCGCGGCCCTCCGACGAGCGTCTGCGGCGTCTTGTAGGGGGACTCGACGAGGCGGATCTTGCGCTGCAGGCGGGCGAGGGCCAGCATGCCCTCCTGCTTGAGGGCGGTCGCAAACTCCTCGGCGGCGACACCGTCGATCTGGTGACCGCCGTAGGTGATGAAGTTGAAGACGAAGCCCATCTTGCCGAGCTCCTCGGGGAAGCGCTGCATCTTCTCGTCGCTCATCCCGGTCGAGTCCCAGTTGAAGGAGGGCGACAGGTTGTAGGCCAGCATCTTGTCCGGAAACACGGCGTGGATCGCATCCGCGAACTGGCGGGCGTCGTCGAGGTCCGCCGTCTTGGTTTCCATCCACAGGATGTCGGCGAAGGGCGCGGCGGCGAGGGACTTGGCGATGGCGTAGGGAATGCCGCCGCGGATCTGGTAATAGCCTTCGGGAGTCTTGCCGTGCTCGCAGTCCCAGATGATCTGGACGCCGAGCGTCTTGGCCTTCTCCTTGGCCGCCCACAGCGAGGCGCGCTCGGCGAAGCGCCGCCACTGCGGGGCGCTCATCTCGAGCGGCTCGCCCTCGCCGGCCCGGAACTCGAGCACCTCGGCCACCGCCTCGCCGTAGGTCTCGAGGCCGGCCTCCTCCTCCCAGGCCTCGAGAAAGCGCGAGGCAACGGGGTCGAATGTATCGTCGGCGGTCAGGCGCTTCTGCTGGTAGCCGGCGGCGTTCTCGGCGGCAAAGGCGGCGAGCCCCTTGCGCTCGAGCCAGCTCTCGGCGGCCCGGTACTCCTCGTCGCACAGCGCGTAGAGCAAGTGTCCGTTCAGCTCGCGGACCCCGAGATCGTAGAAGCGCTTCAGGAGAGCCAGGTAGCCGGCCTTGTAGGACGGCAGGTTGACGTTGGTGGCGCCGAGGATGAACGGCTGGTCGCGCTCGTCGCCGCGGCCGTCGAGCAGCGTCGCCGCCTCGGCGTCGGTGCGGGCGACGATGATGCCGGGGACCTTCATGACGTCGAGCTGGAACCGCGCTGCGTTCAAGCGCTTGATCTGCTCGTCCTCCGGCACCAGGACCTTACCGCCCTGGTGGCCGCACTTCTTGGTGCCCGGGCGCTGGTCCTCGATGTGGTAGCCGGGCACGCCCGCTTCCACGAAGCGCCGCACGAGGTTGCGCACGTGGGGATCGCCGCCATGGCCGGTATCGGCGTCGGCAATGACGAACGGACGAAAGTCGACGGCCGGCGTCGCGCTGCGCTGTTTCTCGGACATGCGCGAGCGCAGGTACTGCTGGTTGCGGTCGGCGGTGAGCAGCGCGCGCACCAGCACCGCGGCCTCGTCGGGCACCTGGCTGAGCGGATAACTCGCCAGATCCGGTCCGGGGTCTTCGCTTGTCGAGCCTCTGGCCGAGGTGGCCCAGCCGCCGAGGTAGATACCTTCGATCCCCAGCCGCCGGATCACCACCGCCTGGCCGGGCGAGTACGGACCGAACGTCGTGATGCTCTTTTTCTCGGCGAACAACTGGCGCAGGCGGTCGTAGAACGCCGCCGCCGCCTCGCGCGCCACGGTGTAGTCGTGGGCGATGGTGCCACGCTGCTCGACGACCTGGCGCGCCGTGTACAGACGCGTCGTGCCGGCGAACCGCGGACTCTCGAACCAGCGCTGGGTCTCAGCGACTTCCTGCTCGAATGAAGTCATGTCGGCGCTCCTGGTCATGTCGCGTTCCAGAATCTCGGTCAGGATGGTCGAGTCTACGACACGAGCCTCAGAAATCTGGGTTCTCGGTCAGCCGCGTGCCGTCCCGCCGGAACGCGTCGATGAAGCCTGCGATGCGTCGCTTCGCCGTCTCGAGGTTGTGGTTGTTGAGGTTGAGGTTGAGCAGATCGATGTACCACGGCGGCTTGACGGGCTCGTGGACGTAGGCCTCGACGATGGCGCGGGCGATCGGCAGCGTCGTTGGCTTCGAGTCGTCGTGGACGTCGCGGTTGCCCGCCGAAAGCAGCTTGGCGTACTCCTCTTCGAGGAGCCGGGCGAACAACGCATCGGTGAAGGCGTCGCCGGCGTGCACGCTCGTCTCCGGATCGTCGTCGGTGAGCCGGGCGCTCTTGTGCAGCCACTCCCAGAGAATGCTCATCCGGATCTCGCCTGTCGCCATGTCCTCCATCAGGTAGAGCACGTCGTCGTTGCCGAAGAAGTCGGCGGGCTTGAGAGCTGCGGCCTGGAAGCCTCGGCCGAAGGCATTGCCGTACTGCAGGGCTACGCTCAGTAGATCGCGCGCTCCACGGACGGTTCGCGGTGCGGGCTCCAGAAGCGTCAGGCCGTCGGCATCCTCGGGCGTGTAGGTCAGGCGCGGGAAAGGGCGGCCGAGCTGATTGTCGGCGCCGGCCCGCTCCCAGACGGGCCGCAGGATCGGAACCATCTTCCAGTGCGCCACCCATTTTCCGCTCGCGCCCTCCCGCTGCTCGCGTTCGCCGCCGGCGACCGCCCGCTCCATGCCGGCGGCCACACCCGCCGCCGAGCCCACCGGGATGTTGGCCTCCATCCCGCCCTGCCAGAGTGCGCAGCGCCCGTCCCGGTCGGGGGTGTTTACCGCCCGGCGGACTCGGTCTTCGTAGCGACGCATGTAGCCGTAGGTCATGCCAATCGCGTCGATGTTGGGGTTGACGAACGTCGCGTCCCACGCCATGGCGTCGGCAACGCTGTTGATGTAGTCCCAGCGGCCGGTGTTGAAACCGACAAAGTGTGTCGCGAGCGCGGCGCGGATCTCCATCAGCTGGAAAGAGGCCTCGATCTGCTCGACGAGCACGTAGACCTTGATCGTCCCGACCGCGAGTCCGAGGTGTCGCTCGAGCGCGGCGAGCATGTCGTTCCACAACGCCGCCTCTTCGGCCGTCTGGATCTTTGGGAGATAGAGGACGATGGACCGGCCCTCCGCCCCTAGCCGTTCGTGGTTGTTCGCGACGTAGAGCACGAGGTCGACGATCGCGGCGGAAAAGCCAATCCCGCCGGGTTCGCACACGTGACGGTCGTCGAGGTGGAGCCCCCGCGGGCGGAAGATCCGGGTCGTGAAGTCGAGCTGCTTGCGCCAGTCGTCGAACATCGGGCGGCCGAAGAAGTCCCGCGACCAGCCGTTCATCTCGTCGGCGACTTCCTCCGCGACGCGCAGGAAGATCGGCTCCCTGGCGAAGGCCAGCTTCAGATTCCGCTGGTTGTCGAGCGACATCGTGTCGACCTGTCCGAGCGCGTCCTCGCCGTCGAACATCCATCCGTCCGCACCGGAGAGCAGCGCGTAGGCGACGTTGCGCAGGCCGCTCTCGGCTGTGGCGCGCGGCCTCGTGGCGGGCCCCGTTCCCTGGATCCACTGGCGCCGCAGGTCAGCCGGTATCTCGCTACCGGTGAAGCGGCCTTCGCGGGCATCGCGCACGCGAAGGCCGGAGCGAGGAATGAGCGCATCGGGTTCGAGGAAGTCGAGTCGGCGGCCATGGAGGGCCCGCTCCCGCCGCCGCGCGATGCGCTCGTCCATGATCCGGCGCCGGTCGCGATTGAGCGGCGCCAGCGCCGCGAGCGCCGCCCGCGCTGCCGCCGTATAGACGTCGGGATAAGAGGCGAGCAAGCCGTGACGGAACTCGAAGGTACCGGACATCGTGGACCCCCCGTGTCGGCCTCACTCTACAGATTTCGCCTCCCGCGGATCGGCAATCGCTCGGATCTACGGCCAGTCCGACGGCCGGCGGTCGCACCACTTCGCCGCGGCGCCGGATATAGCAATCGGGATTGGGCGGCGAGGGACACCGATCTCAACTGCTTGCGCGACGACCCGGACTTCCAGAAGCTGGTCGGCCGCACGGACTCTCCAGTTCGTAAGCCGCGCTCTCGAAATCGACGCGGCCGCACGATTCCTGATTCTCGCGGCATAGGCCCAAGACCGCGAAGATCGAGGACCCTTTCGCTGTTGTCGGGGGGGGTACCCGAAGTGAAGAGGCGTGAGCGGCCCGTGAAGGGCTTCGTGAATTCGGCTCGGCGAATGGCCTCGCTGCTCCTAGTTCTCTCCCTCGCCGCAGCGGCTCCGGCTCCCGCCCAGCTCTCTGCCGGGGATCAACGCCGCCCCGCCCCGGTGATGGGAATAGGGGGAGCGGACTGGCTCGAGCGGCCGGGTCGCGACGAGGAACAGAGGCCCGACGAGATCATCCGGACGATGGGCTTGAGGAACGGCGACGTGGTCGCCGATCTCGGTGCCGGGACTGGCTACTTCACGCGGCGCCTGGCAAAGGCGGTCTCCCCTTCCGGACGCGTGTACGCCGTCGACATCCAGCCCGAGATGCTCTCGCTGCTGAAGAACAACGTCGAGAAGGCCGGAATCCGGAACGTGGTGACGGTCCTCGGCGAGACCGACGACCCGAAGCTGCCGAAGAAGTCGCTCGACTGGGTCTTGCTCGTCGACGTTTACCACGAGCTCCAGCAGCCGAAAGCGACCCTCGCGAAGATACGCGAAGCCTTGAAACCCACCGGTAAAGTGGCGCTCGTGGAGTATCGCCTCGAAGGGCTGACCGCGCTCCACATCCGGGAGGAGCACCGCATGTCGACCAGTCAAGTGCTCGCCGAGTGGACCCCGGCCGGATACCGACTCGTGACGCTCCACGAGTTTCTGCCCGTTCAGCACTTCTTCGTCTTCGAGAAGACGCCGGATCGCTGAGCAGCGCCGGCTCCTCATTCTCGGGCGCAATGGGAATGGAGCCTGCTCGACGAGACGGAAACATGAATGGCCGGGTCTCCTCCCGGCGTCTAATCCGCATGGTTGCGGGGGGAAAATTCATCGCCGGGCTCCGCCCGGCGCAAAAGTTTCATGGTTGCGGGGAAGGGACTTGTCCGGCCCGAGCGCGGCACCTCGGCTCGGCGCTGCCCGCCCACGATCAACGCCAGTCCGCCCCGTTCTGCGGCCTCGTTGAGCAGCGGCTTCGATTTCCAACGTAACCCCATGACAAGCGGCCGAGGTGCTGGCTCACGCGGGGAAACCGATA
>Ga0075424_100002437_pt1 | contig 17008 bp, 11 predicted proteins | sample SoiMethybrSBSTD3_FD_75301 | JGI IMG/M metagenome (GOLD analysis project Ga0075424, IMG submission 75301) | Bulk soil microbial communities from a Populus tree surrounding site in Tennessee, USA - Soil MetaG P. TD hybrid SBSTD3 | ecosystem: Environmental > Terrestrial > Soil > Tree plantation...
CTGCAAGGCGCACGAGCTCGACAACCTCTACGTGGTGGACGGGAGCTTCTTTCCCTCGAGCGCCGCCGTGAATCCGGCGCTCACCATCATGGCGAACGCGCTGCGGGTCGGCGATCGGATCCTCGAACGGCTGGGCGGGAGCGGACGGGAGCGGGCGGGAGCAGATGGGAGCAGGCGGGAGCAGACGGGTGCTCTGGCATGAGGAGCGAGGTCTTCCGGGTTGCCAGGGGCTGGATCGAGCGCGGGGGACTCGCCCTCTCGGCGCTGGCGCTGGTCACCAGCGGCAGTTCGGCGGCGGCTCAATACACCCAGCCTTGGCACGGCAAAGGCACCACCTCGGCCCAGGCAGTCACGGCCAGTCGAGTCCCGATCGGCGTGCGCGCCGTGGCGTCGGTCGGCCTCACAGTCTCCGATCTCGACAAGTCGCTCGCGTTCTACACTGGCGTGCTCACGTTCCAGAAGGTGAAGGAGACGCAGCGCTCGGGCCCAGCGTTCGAAAAGCTGGTTGGGGTATCCGGCGCCCGGGCAAGGGTGGCCACGCTGCGCCTGGGCGACGAGTATCTGGAGCTCACTCAGTATCTCGCGCCCCGGGGTCGCCCGGCTCCGGCGGCCTGGCACAGCAACGATCGCTGGTTCCAGCACGTAGCCGTGATCGTAAGCGACATGGACCGGGCTTACGCTCAGCTGCGGCAGCACGACGTCAGGCCGGCTTCAGCCAACGGGCCGCAGCGGCTTCCCGCCTGGAACCCGAATGCAGGCGGCATTCGCGCCTTCTACTTTCGCGATCCCGATGATCATCCGCTCGAGATTCTATGGTTCCCTCCCGGGAAAGGGCGGGCGAAGTGGCACCAGGCGAGCGATCGGCTTTTCCTGGGCATCGACCACACGGCGATCGTCGTTCGCGACACCGATCAGAGCCTCAAGTTCTATCGGGACGCACTCGGCTTCGAGATTGCGGGCACGAGCGACAACTACGGGCCGGAGCAGGAGAATCTCAACAACGTGCCTGGGGCCCATCTCCGAATCACTGCCCTGCGTGCGGCCGATGGCCCTGGCATCGAGTTCCTGCAGTACCTCGCGCCCACCACCGGCCGACCGTACCCGCGCGACGAGCAGGCCAACGATCTGGTCCACTGGCAAACCCGCCTGCTGGTACCGGACGCCGGTCTAGCCGCCAGCCGGCTCGAAGCGGAAGGTGCCCCCTTCGTCTCTCGCGGTGTCGTCGCTGTGGCAGACACCGCCGCTGGCGAATCGCTGGGCCTGGTCGTGCGCGACCCCGACGGCCACGTCATGCACCTGTTCGAACCCTGAAGGAGTGGAATATGCTGAGCGAGCGCGACGTCGCGGTGCTATCGAGCATGAATTGGGAGCGGGCGGATCAATCGCTGGGACAAGGGGGCACGTACATGAAGGCGATCGCTGTCTTCCCCGGTAAGTCCAATTCGGTCCATCTGGCTTCGCTGCCCAAGCCCTCTCTGGCGGAGATTCCCAACGGCCGGGGGGTACTGATCAAGGTGCTGCGTGTCGGCGTGGACGGAACGGACAAGGAGATCAACGCCGCGGAGTACGGGGCACCGCCCCCGGGATATGACTTCCTGATCATTGGGCACGAGAGCTTCGGACGGGTAGAAGCTGTGGGACCCAACGTGACTGAGTTTCGTCCGGGCGACTACGTCGTGGCCACCGTGCGTCGGCCTGGTCACAGTATCTACGACCAGATCGGCACCTACGACATGACCACGGACGATGTCTACTACGAGCGCGGCATCAACCTCCGCCACGGGTATCTCACCGAGTACTACGTGGACGATCCCGAATACATCGTCCATATCCCCGACGGCCTCCGCGACGTGGCCGTACTCCTCGAGCCGCTCACTGTGGTGGAGAAGGGGATTGCCCAGGCATACGAGACCCAGCGACGCCTCCGGGTGTGGCGGCCGCGCAAGGCGGCAGTGATCGGCGCCGGAACCGTCGGCCTGCTGGCCACGCTGGTGCTACGGCTTCGAGGCCTCGAGGTCACCACCTTTGCACGGACCAAGAAGCCATCCCGCAATGCGGAGCTGCTCGAGAGCACTGGGGCCCGGTATGTGTCGATTCAGGAGGAGTCCTTCCTGGACGCGGCCAAGCGGGTGGGACCGTTCGACCTCATCCTCGAGGCGTCGGGCCAGTCGGCATCGGTCTTCGACGGTATGCAGGGGCTCGCCAAGAACGGCGTGCTCGTGCTCACTAGCGTGACCGGTGGAGACAAGCAGCTCAGCGTTCCAGCCGACAAGATCAATCTCGAATTCGTTCTGGGCAACAAGGCCATGGTTGGCTCGGTCAATGCCAATCGCGAGTACTTCGAGATGGGTGTCAAGGATATGGCCCAGGCGGAGGCGCAGTTCTCCGGGTGGCTGGCGCAGCTCCTCACCCATCCGGTCAAGGGATTGGAGAACTACGCCGAGTTGTTCGACAAGCTCACCAACGCGAAAGGGGCGATCAAGATCTACTGCGAGGTAGCCGAGGGCTGACTATCTCCGGGAGCGCCTGCAGGCCGCTCACGGTGACGCATACCGGCTCGAGCACAGGTCGTGCCGCGATTCCCCCTGTGCTCGCTGATGTGGTGGTCCGCAGCCTAGGACCAGCGCCCGGCCCACCGCCCGGCTACGCCGAGCCGACGCGGGCACCCGCGCTCCACTTCCCGCAACCGGCCCTTGCTTTCCCGTTCTCCCGTTCCCGCCGCACGTCGTAATCTCCTCACTCGATCCGCATGAGCATCCCGCCGTTTGTCGGGAACCAACGCGTGGCCGATGGCATTACACCGTGCGTCATGCTGCTGCCGACCCATGCGGAGGAGTGCCAGCAATGAAGCCCGCGATACCTCTCCTGATTGTCGTAGCCCTGGTGGCCAGCGCCGGTCGAGCCCGGGCACAAAGCACCGAAAGCAAGAAGACTCTCACCCTCGAAGGCGCCAAGGCCGTCGCCGCGGCGGCCGCCGCGGAGGCCAAGCGAGGCAACGAGGGCGGCTCTATCGCCATCGTGGACGATGGCGGGAACCTCATGTACCTCGAGCGGATCCAGCCCACGTTCCCCATGGGTGCCACCATCTCGACCGAGAAGGCCCGCACCGCCGCTCTCTTCCAGAAGCCGACCAAGATCCTCGAGGATGCCATCGTCGGCGGCCGGACCCCGCTGCTCAATGTCTGGTCCGCGCCACTGAACGGCGGGGAGCCGATCGTGGTGGATGGTCAGGTCGTCGGCGCTATCGGTGTCAGCGGCGCCAGCAGCGCCGCCCGGGATGCGGCGATCGCCCTGGCGGGGGCTGCCGCTCTCGGTTCTAAGAACAGCGCGACCAGATAACCCGGAGCGAACGATGCGGAACTCGATCCCTCTCTTGGCGGCGGCCGTCCTGCTGCTGCCGTTGAGCCTTGTGACCCCACAGGCTGACGACACAAACGTCAGGTACATCGCGCACGATCAGGTCCAGGCGGCGTTCGCCAAGGGAATGCCGATGGTAGAGGTGGGCGACTACAAAATTCACGCGAGCCGGCGCGACGGTCCTGGCGCTGTCGAGGTCCACACGAGGGACACCGACATCGCTTACGTCCTGCAGGGTTCCGCGACGCTGGTTACCGGTGGCGTTGCCGTTGGATTGAAACCGACCGGTCCCGAGGAGCTTCGTGGGAGCGCCATACAGGGTGGGGAAACCCGCCAGCTTGCCGTCGGGGATGTGGTCGTGATTCCGAACGGCACGCCGCACTGGTTCAAAGAGGTCAAGGCTCCGTTCCTCTACTATGTCGTCAAAGTGCGTCAGGCCGCACGCACCCAAACTGCCGGAGCGATGTGATGAGCCCCCGATGCCCCGTCCTCACGCCGGCAATCCGGCTGGCGCTGGGAACACTTTTGGCTGCACCGCCGTCGGTCATGGCGCAGGTCACCACCGATGTCCCTGCGGCGCTGCCGGCATCAGTCGTCGACCTTCGTACTGTGGCAGGTGCGCAGCTCGTGGGGGCAGAATGGCGCTACAGCGACGCCAAGGTGACCGAAGTCCAACACCGGGAGCCAGGGCCGGACCTCCGTCCGTCCGGTCCGCCCAATCGCACGAACGACATCACACCACACGCGGGTGCGGCCGACTTCGACGACTCCAAGTGGCAAGTCATCGATCCCACCACCCTGGACCGGCGGCGGTCCCACGGGCGCCTGGCGTTCAACTGGTACCGCACCAGCGTCACGCTCCCGCAGAAAGTCGGCAGCTTGGACGTGACCGGCGCAACCGTCATCTTCGAGCTCGTCATCGACGACTATGCGGAGATCTGGGTAAACGGGAAGCTGCCGCTCGTGCTCGGCCAAACCGGCGGTCAGCTGATCAAGGGCTTCAATGCCCCAAATCGTGTGGTGCTGACCACCGACGCGCGGCCCGGGCAGCGCTTCCAGCTCGCGATCTTCGGAATCAACGGCCCGGTCTCGAGCCCGCCGGTTAACTTCATCTGGATCCGCTCCGCAACGCTCGACTTCTACCGCAAGGGGGCCGTGGGCGGAGGGCAGGACGCAGGCGGCAGGATCGTACGTCTCGACCCCTCCCTCGACTCGATCGTTCCCCCGGGGGCCAAGCTCGAAAAGCTGGCCGGTGGTTTCCAGTTTACCGAAGGACCGGTCTGGCATCCGGACGGCTACCTCCTCTTCAGCGACCCGAACGCCAACACCATTTATCGATGGTCGCCGGAGGGCGCGGTGTCCGTTTTCCGCACCAAAAGCGGTTATACCGGATTCGATATCGGCGAGTACCACCAGCCGGGCTCGAACGGTCTGACGCTCGACCCCAATGGCCTGCTCACCATCAATGAGCACGGTAACCGTCGGGTGGTTCGCCTCGAACGACCCGGCAACATCACGGTCCTGGCAGACCGCTATGAAGGCAAGCGACTGAACAGCCCCAATGATCTCGTCTATCGGTCCGACGGGACGCTCTACTTCACCGACCCACCATTCGGCCTTCCCAAGGCGTTCGACGATCCCCGGAAGGAGCTGCCCTTCAGCGGCGTCTACATGGTGAAGGGCGGCCAGGTACGCCTGCTCATCAAGGACCTGAGCGGCCCCAACGGGATCGCCTTTTCGCCGGATGAGAATTACCTGTACGTGGACAACTGGGATCTCCAGCGGAAAGTGCTCATGCGCTACGAGGTGAATGCCGACGGCTCCCTCTCGAACGGCAAGGTCTTCTATGACTTCACCAGCGAACCCGAAGAAGTCGCGCTCGACGGGATCAAGGTAGACCAGCGGGGCAACGTCTACCTCTCGGCGCCGCGCGGGATCTGGATTCTGTCTTCCGAGGGGAAGCCGCTCGGCAGGATCGAGCCACCGGAACATGACGCGAACATGGCCTGGGGTAACTCCGACGGTCGCACGCTGTTTCTGACGGCCAGCACCGGTCTCTACCGCATTCGACTCAACATTCCCGGCGTGCGCCCGCCGCTCGGCGTACAGTCGGCGAGCCAATGAGCACAGAAGCCACCGGGCCCGACCGCCCGCTCAGGATCCCGGTGATCCTGGGGACTGCCCGCAAGGGAAGAATGAGCGCCCACGCCGCGCAATTCGTGCTTGGTGAGTTGCGGAAGCGGGCCGGCGTGGCGACCGACCTGATTGACATCGCGACCCTCCCCGTGCGGCTGGACCAAAGCGGGCAGGACACAGCAGACCCCGCATTCGGCGAAAGTGTGCGCCGCGCTGACGCCATTGTTCTCGTGATCCCGGAATACAACCACGGGATGCCGGGCCTGCTCAAGCACGTCCTCGACAGCTGCCTCAAGGAGTATATCCACAAGGCCGTCGGGATCGTGGCGGTGTCGGCGGGTCCCTTCGGCGGGACGAGGGTGATCGAAACTTCCCTCCCCGTGCTCCGAGAGCTCGGGATGGTGACCATCTTCTGGGACGTGAACGTTGGGAGCGTCGAAAGGGTGTTTGGCGCCAGCGGTGAACTACTGGATCAGGCATTCGTGCGCCGTACCGACAAGTTCCTGGGGGAGTTGATCTGGATGGCCAGGACAATGCGCCACGGGCGCGAGCACATTCCCCTGCAATAGATAGGAAAGACCCAGTGACAGAAGCTCGAGCACCTATGCGGTGCCCCCGGTGTGGCACAATCATGAACCGGCACGCGGAGAAGCTGATTCTGACGGTGGGCTCGTCGATCCCGATCGACCCGGCGCTCGGCGGATACATCGAGGAGATGCACGGCTGCCCTAATTGTGGCAACGTCGAGTCGCGTCGGCCGGATTAGGGTTCCACTTTCAGGTAGATCGATCCGGGCCGTCGTCAGGCCTCAAACGGCAGCCGCCATCCCCATATCGCGTGCCGTGCTGACGAGCCGGCTCCAGAGCAGCCGGCGCGCGCGATGAAGCCGCGAGCGCACCGTGCCAATTGGACAACCCACCGCCGTCGCGATTTGTTCGTATGAAAGGTCGTCCACGAAGTAGAGCACGGCGACAGTGCGGTACTCTATCGGAAGGGACGCAAGGGCGGCCTGAACATCCTCCAGAGCGAGCTTGGCGAGAATCGCCTCGGTCGAGTCTGCGCTGCCGGCGACCCGCCAGATCTCCGCCGCCGTTCGATCGGTTCCTTCGCTTGTCTCCTGGTCCAGCGAGATTGTGGCCCCCCGGCGTCGCTCGGCGCGATAACGGCTCAGGAACGCGTTGGTGACGATACGGAGAAACCAGGCTCTGAAGTTCGTTCCCGGCTCGAACCTGTCGAAGCTGCGCCAGGCGAGCAGCGTTGCTTCCTGGACGATGTCTTCAGCGTCCGGTCGATTCCGCGCGAGATGGAACGCCGCGCGGTACGCGGGCTCCAGCACCGGCACGAGCAACGCCTCGAATTCTCGTGCACGGCCGTCAGGCATGAGGCTCGTTGTCATGCAGACTCCTTGCTCAACAAGTCCTTGATGAGCGGTGTGCAGTCCACGATCTCGGCACGGTCCCGCGGGAGGCGCCGCAGCGCGCCGACACCCGGAGGGTCGATGTAAACGACATCACGAAGGTCCAACCGAACGCGTTCGGCGACAGCGAGCGCGCGGCGAAGCTCTTCTTCGAGCACTGGCAACGACTCCTGGGTGAGCATCCCTTCGATCTTGAGCAGGATCATCTCGGGCCCATCGTTCATTCGCGTTAGTCTCAGCATTTCATTCGTCTGAAGCGGTCTGACCAGACAAAAAGCACCACACGTGCCACTGCCGGGAAGCCTGGCAGTGTCGATCGAACTGCTGTTGTTTAAACGAGTTGCGCCGCTGGATTGGTTTTCTAATGGACTGCGGTGGGAGGATACGGTCCCAACGTATTGGGACTTTCCCAAGTCCGTCCCCGACTAGGTTGGGACTAGCCGGGTCGTCGAACTCCAAGCTTCTTCATGCGCGCCTCGAGAGTGGTAGGCTTGAGGCCGAGCAGGACGGCAGCTCCCTTGGGGCCACTCACCCGCCAGCCGGTCTGGTCCAGCGCCTCGACAATGTGTAGCCGCTCCAGTTCCTCCAGTGTTCGTGCCGCGGGAGGCCCACTGGAGCTCTGAATCACCGGGGCGGGCATGAAGCCCTCGAGCTCGAGCGTGGTGCCCCGGCTCAGAATCACCGATCGTTCGATCACGTTGGCGAGTTCCCGCACATTCCCTGGCCAGTTGTACGCGGCCAGGCGGTCGAGCAGCTCCTTGGGCACCGACTCGATTCGTTTCCCCAACTTTGCGGCGTACTTCAGGACGAAGTAGCGCACGAGCTCCGAGATATCCTCAGGCCGCTCGCGAAGGGCAGGATTACGGATCGGGAACACGTTAAGGCGATAAAACAGATCTGCCCGGAACCGTCCCTGGTGCACCAGTGCTTCCAGATCGCGGTGGGTTGCTGCGATGACCCGCACGTCAACCCGAATCTGGCGGGTCCCGCCTACTCGTTCGAGCTCACCTTCCTGCAGAACTCGCAAGAGCTTGACCTGCAGGTCGAGGGGCAGGTCGCCGATTTCGTCGAGGAACAGCGTGCCCCCGTCGGCGATCTCGAAGCGCCCGATTCTGCGTCCAACCGCGCCGGTGAAGGCCCCCTTCTCGTGACCGAACAGCTCGCTTTCGACCAGACCGGGGGAGATCGCCCCGCAGTTCACTACTACCAACTGGCGCTCGCGTCTCGGGCTCAGGTTGTGGATGGCGCGCGCGAGCAGCTCCTTGCCGGTCCCGGTCTCGCCTGTGATCAGGACTGTGGTATCGCCGGGCGCGACCTTCTCCGCCTGTTCCAGGGTCCGCCGGAGCACAGCGCTCCGGCCGACGATGTCTTCGAACGCGTGCTGGGTCTTGATCTCCTCCTTGAGGTAGACGTTCTCCGTTTCCAGTCGGTCTTTCAACCGTTTGACCTCGTCGAGCGTGGCCCGAAGTGTCGCCTCGGCGCGTTTGCTGTCTTCGATGTCTGTGGCGACGCCGAACCATCGCACTCCGGGCCCGTCGGCACTCGACATCGGGGTCGCGCGTCCGCGAAACCAGCGATAGGTCCCATCTGACTGCCGGAACCGGTATTCGATCTCGTACGGCGCTCCGGTGGTGATCGATCGTTCCCATGCGACCACCGTGCGCTCACGATCATCGGGGTGAAGCGCGGCCAACCATCCGTTGCCCAGGCACTCCGCGGGGGCGAGCCCGGTGTACTCGGAGAAGCGGCGGCTCACGTAGTCGCAGGTGCCGTCGGCCTCGGCGGTGAAGAGAATTTCCGGCACCGCCTCCGCCATCGTGCTGTAGCGGAGCTGGCTGTCCCGGAGCGCATCCACGGTCTGTTTCCGCTCGAGCTCGGCGCCGGCACGCGCGGCGAAGATGCGAAGAATGGCCAGGTCATCCGGGGTGGGTGCCATCGGCGCAGTATCTATCACCGCCAGGTGGCCGAGCACCTCGCCCGCTGCGCCCCGCAGCGGCACGCCGAGGTAGCTCTCAGCTCCCAGTGTGCCGAGGTCGCGATCTCGCGGAAACAGCGACTGGAGCTGCTCCGGATGGAAGCAGATTTCTCCGGCGATCACGCCCTGGCACGGCGTTCCTTCGAGTGCAAACTCGACGTTCTCGACGAACTCGGCCCCGTCGCAGAAGGCCAGGGTCCGGACTCGGGTCCGGCGGGCGTCGGTACATTCGGCGGCAAAGGCGTACCGGGCGTGAAGTGCTTCGGCAAGGTGGCGGACCAGCGGCCTGAAAAAGTCGTCGGCCGTCACCGCCGCCGTTCCCTCCGCTAGCGCCCGTAGCTTGGCCTCGGCTCGGGTTCGCTCGGCTACCTCCTCGCGGGTTCGCTGGTAGAGTCGCGCATTCTCGATTGCGATGGCGGCCTGGGCGGAGATCAATTGCATGACCCGAAGCCGTTCAGCGGTGAACGCATCCGGTGTGAGCCGATTTTCGAGGTACAATGTGCCCACGAGCGTGCCCAGGTTGAGCACGGGTGTGCACAGCACGGACCGGGGTTGTTCACGTACGACGTACGGGTCGTTAGCACACCGCTCGTCGACTGGAGCGTCGCCGATGACGACGTTCTCCCGCGTTCGCCGCACGTATTGAATCAGGCTCACCGGAAGGTCGGCGCTCTCCGATAGCGGTTTCGACTCCTCGGCCCGAACCTCGATCCTCTCGAAGGAGCCGACCACCCGCACTACCGGTCCCTCGGGGCGTTCCAGGATCAATTGGCCCCGCTCGGCACCCGCGTTTTCCAAAGCCACGCGCATCAGGCGATCGAGCAGGCGCTCGAGGTCGACTTCCCGCGCAATCGCCTGGGCGGCCTTGATGACGGCTGCTACGTCGACGGCACTCTGGAGTGTTTCGCTCGTCTGGAGCACTGCGGAAGGAGCCGCCGGAGCAACTGCCTCTAGGGTACCGGCCGCCTTTTGCAGCAGGTCTGGGTAGCGATGTTCGAGCTCGGCGACTTTGGCCGTCGCCGCCCATTGTGCATATCCATAGCGTGCTTCGGACAGGAAGATGCCGGCGACTGCCGGTTGTCCACGTCGCAGCCAGAAGCGCCCGTACAGTTCATTGATCAGCGCCCTGGGGCGTGGGGATGTCTGCGTCGCGACGGCATCGAGGGCGGCCTCGTACAGCGCCATGGCATCGCCCGGTTTCTGTCGAACCGCAGCCATCTCCGCGGTCGCCAGGAGGTGCAGGTGCCGAAAATTGGCCGGCGCGCTCTCGGCCCAGCGTCGCAGTCTCGCCTCCAATGCATCCAGCGTCGATTCGGCATCCGATCGATCCGCGGGCGGCGCGTCATGAAGCCAGCTGGAGAGGGTGAGGATGCGCCGGAAGGCAAACATTGCCGGCCAGATCGATCCGACGAAGATGTCGGCGGCTGCCTGCTCGTCCTGCGCGTACTGCTTCGCGTCCTCCACTCGCCCGAACGTGTAGAGCAGGTCGAGCTTCACGGTCGCGTACAGCGCGCGGAAGATGCCGCTTCGGCCGACGCCCGCGAAGTACTCCGTCTCGTCGAAATCGGACCCTGAGAGGCTGGTCAGGGCATCGGTGCGTCCCTGCAGCGCCTCGGCCCACTGCAGCATGATCCGCTGCATGTCTGCGTAGGTGTGCAACTGGAGACGGGTCAGCACCTCCACAGTGGGCGCGTGCCGCTGGCGGAAGGTGGCCAGGTCCGGCTCGATCAGCATCCCGTACCAGGCCTGCTGGAACTGAGCGTAGCCGACGACCGGCAGATTTCCGGACTCGAGACCGGCTCGTACCGCCTCGCGGGCGTGCTGGATGCAGTTCACGAACGACTCGCGCCACGGGTTCACCAGCGCGGCGAACCGGTGATGCACGATGGCTCGCAGGCGAAGGTCGTTGAACCGCTCGTTGACGGCCAGCGCGAGCTGCCCGAACTCCGCTCCGCGCTCGTACTCCCCCAGCACAGAGCCGATGGTGATGGCATGGTGTAGATAGCCGAACGCGGACGCCTCGCTGTTTCCCCACTCCAGCGACAGGCGGACCAGCCTGGCGACGACGAGGTCGCCCAGCCTGGTTTCTCCGCTGATGTACGAAGGAGCCCAGACCGCCTGTAGCAACCGCATGGCTTGCCGGATGCGGGGTTCCTCGACCCGAGGTAAATCGACCAGGCATGCGATCGGCCGTTTGCCTATAGCCTCGCGGATTGCCTCCACCTCGGCAGCCACCCCCCGTTCGCGTTCGGCCGGATCCGATGGGATATCGATCCCGAGCTGGCTCAACCCGTCGAGGCCGGCGGCGATGGCGTCGCCGTATCGGGACATCGTCTCGAACTCGACAATCAAAAGCGCGTAGACGTCGGCCCGATCCAGGGGGGATCGACAGCGCTCGAGCAGGGCGGTGAAGCTGGACTCGGCATCCTCCAGCCGCCCGCAGAGGTATTCGGCCTCGGCGCGCTCCAGATGAAGCGCGAAGGCAAGCTCGTAGCTCTCGGTCCAGGCGTCCGCGGGAAGCAACTCGGTCCCGACTGCGAAGTAGCTGAGTGCGCTCGGATAAGCGGCCGAGGCCTTGGCCTTTCTTCCCGCCGCGAGGTTCAGCTCAGCCAGCCGTTGCCGCTCCGGGTGGCTGTCGATGAGCGAGCGCCCGTAATTGAGGTGATTGACGACGTCGAAGAGTCCCTCGGAAAGCGCCCCCGTGCCACGGGCCAGGAGCAGCCGGCCGACGGTCAGATGTGCCTGGCGCCGTCCCTCCTCTGGAATGAGAGTGTAGGCCGCCTGCTGTACGCGATCATGCAGGAAGCAGTAGCCAATCGTGGCCGGGTCGATGCCGGTCGACAGATCCGGCGCAAATCCGTACGACTTCTCGACCGGCACCACCAGGCCTTCCTCGATCGATTCCCAGAGATCTCGGGCGGCTTCCCACGGCTCGACCTCGCTGATAGTGGCCAGGGTCTGGAGGTCGAACCGGTCTCCCACGCAGGCGGCCAGGCGCAACGCTCGCTGGGTGCGGGGAGCGAGCCGAGCGATCTTTTCCGTCATCAGGCTCAGCACGTTGTCGGCGACCTGGGCCCGCTCCAAGCCCTCCAGGTCTACCCGCCATCCGCCGCGGCTCTCATCCAGGGCGATCAGTCCGTCCTGGTGGAGCGATTGCAGCAGTTGCTTGACGAAGAATGGGTTTCCGCCGGTTTTGGCGAGCACGACATCAGCGGCGGCCGCGGCGTGCTCCTCATCGGCACGGAGCGTATCCGCGACGAGTTGGCGAAGCTGGGCCTCATCGAGCGGAGGCAGACGGAGCTCCCGGACCGGTACCCGTCGACTCACCAGGTCGGTGACGACTGTGCGAAGCGGGTGAGTGGCCGGCACTTCGTTGTCGCGGTAGGCGCCGATCAGCAGCAGGCCGTTGATGTCCTGGTCGGTCACCAGGAACGGCAGCAGTGCGAGTGTTGCAGAGTCTGCCCACTGGAGATCATCGAGAAAAACCACCAGAGGTTGATCGGGCCTCGCCACGGCTCCGACGAACTTCTGGAACAGGCGATTGAATCGATTCTGTGCCTCGGCGGCGCCCAGCTCCGGCGCGGGCTGCTGTGGCCCCAGGATCTGCTCGAGCTCCGGAATCACTTCGATGATCACTTGTGCGTTTGCGCCGAGCGCAGCGCCCAGGCGTTCGGCCCATTCGCGGATTCGCTGATCGCTTTCGGTCAATGCCTGGCGAACCAGGCCCCGGAACGCTTGCACCACGGCCCGGTAGGGTACGTCGCGGGCCAGCTGGTCGAACTTCCCCGCGATGAGGTGGCCTCGGTGTCGCGGGAGCGACTTGTACAGCTCGTGGATTAAGGAGGTCTTGCCGATCCCTGAGTATCCGGAGACGAGCATCAGTTCGGTGTTGCCGGTGGCCACTCGCTCGAACGCCTCTCGCAGCTCGGCTACCTCCGTCTCGCGCCCGTACAGGCGCTGGGGCACGACGAACCGAATGGGGGCATCGTCCCCGCCCAAGAGCCGGCTCGTGACTCGCCCCGTCGCGTTCCACTCATCGGCGAAGCTCATCAGGTCGACGCGAACGCCCTGCGCGCTCTGATAACGCTCCTCCGGAGTCTTGGCGAGCAGCCGCATAACGAGCTGCGATACCGGTTCGGGAATGCCGGGGAACCGCTTGCTTGGTACATCCGGCAGGCGCGCGATGTGGCCGTGGATCAACTCGAGCAGGTCCGACGAGTCGAAGGGAAGTCGTCCGACCAGCATCTCGTACATCGTCACGCCCAGCGAGTACAGATCGGTGCGATAATCGACGTCCCGGTTCATCCGGCCGGTCTGCTCGGGCGACATGTACGCGATAGTACCTTCGAGCAGGTGGGGATGGCGCGGTGCCTGCTGCTCGCTCGAGAGCCGGGAGGCAATGCCGAAATCGGTGAGCGTCACCTGCCCTGAGTCGGGGTCGACGACGATGTTGTTCGGGTTGATGTCCTTGTGAATGATGCCGAGGCGATGGAGCTGGCCGAGTATAGTGGCGAGTTGAATGCCGGTATCGAGGGTGCGGGACAGCAGAAGTGGGCCGCTGGCGATCAGGGTCTTGAAGGAGATACCGCCGGGATCGTGCAGCACAAGCGCGACCCGGTCACGGTGCGTGATAAGGTCCACCGCCCGTGCCACACCTTCGATTTGCAGGGAGCTCAGGATCGCAAACTCGCGGCGTAAGCCGGCAAGCTGGCCGGGGGTCGGGAACTCATCCGGCGCGGTCTTGATGACCACCGCCAGGCCATCCGAAGTCCGGCTGCCGCGGAACACCACCCGGCGTTGTCCGCGGAAGATCTCATGATGAAGCGTGTAGCCGGGAAAAATCATGTGGCCCACGGCGGTACGACACTGCCCCTGAACGAGTTTATCGAGGGGCCCGAGCGCCACCGGTTAGCTGCTCGAGGCTGAATGGTTGGTTTGCCTAGAATACTGGCATCAAAGGGCATACGCCAGGCGCTGGCTCGCCCCGCGCGGGATGGGTATCGTTACCTACCTCGTCCGTAGAGGTCGTCCCGCTGTCCGATCTTCGCGAGCGGCTGCAGGCCGCGCTAGGCGATGCCTACCAGCTCGAGCGCGAGCTGGGCGGCGGAGGGATGAGCCGCATCTTCGTCGCCGAGCAGCGGGAGCTTCGCCGGCGTGTCGTCATCAAGGTCCTGCCGCCCGAGCTGGCCGCCGAGATCAACACCGAGCGATTCCGCCGGGAAATTCAGCTCGCGGCTAACCTTCAGCACCCCCACATCGTTCCGCTGTTCGCCGCCGGGTCAGCAGACCACCTCCTCTATTACACCATGCCATTCGTGAAGGGCGAGTCGCTCCGGGAGCGACTGGCCCGCGAGGGTGAGCTGCCGGTGGCTGACGTCGTGCGGATCCTTCGCGACGTAGTAGATGCGCTGGCGTACGCGCACAGCGAGGGCGTGGTCCACCGCGACATCAAGCCGGCCAACGTGCTCCTCTCGGGCGGCCACGCTCTGGTAGCGGATTTCGGTGTCGCCAAGGCGCTCTCGGACGCGGCCGGGGGTTCCACCCTGACGTCCGCCGGAGTGGCGCTCGGCACGCCGATGTACATGGCGCCCGAGCAAGCCGTGGCCGACCCTCACGCCGATCATCGGGTCGATATCTATGCCGTCGGCGCCCTCGCGTATGAAATGCTGACCGGGTTGCCGCCGTTCGCGGGCGCCCCGCCGCAGCAGGTGCTCGCAGCGCAGGTGACCGCGCCGCCCGAGCCGATTCTCAAGCGTCGAGGAGCCATTCCTCCACCTCTCGCCGCTGCGGTGATGCGGTGTCTGGAGAAGCGCGCCGCAGACCGCTGGCAGACGGCGGAGGAGTTGCTGCATCAGATCGAGCCTCTCGTGACCCCGAGCGGCGGAACCGCGCCTCACGCTGCGGCGGTGGGAGCATCAGAGGTCGCGCCCCCGGACTCCAGACCCACGACTCCATCGGCGGCCGCGGCTCCCTCCGGCGTGGCACCGGTCGGTGTAAGCCATCGGCGCCGCGTGTTTCTAATCGCCGCGGCGGTGGTGGTTGCTTTTGGTGTCGGATACGCGGTCGTCGCCGGCCGGCGCGCCACGCTACGCCCGGGGGCCGGAGTGCCGGAGCGAAAGTCGGTCGTCGTGCTTCCGTTCCAAAATCTAGGTGCAGCGGCTGACGGCTATTTTGCCGACGGGATCACCGAGGAGATCACCAGCCGCCTCGCTGCGGTGCCGGGCCTCAAAGTCACGTCCCGTACCACGGCAATGCAGTACAAGGACGCGAAAAAGAGTGTGCGGCAGATCGGTCAGGAGCTCGAAGCAGCCTACGTGCTCGAGGGAAGCGTCCGCTGGGAGAAGGCGGGCGGACAGAGTCGGATTCGCGTAACGCCTCAGCTCATTCGCGTCTCTGACGACAGTCATGTCTGGGCCGATCGCTACGACGCGGTGCTGGCAGAGGTGTTCGAGGTGCAGTCGACCATCGCAGAGCAGGTGGTGAGTGCGCTGGGTGTGGCTCTGGGCGAGCCGGCAAAGCAGGTTCTGACCGCGCGTCCAACGGGTAACCCGGAGGCGTACGATTACTACCTTCGGGCGCGGGCGGCATACAACTATGACCCGTTTAGCGAAAGGGGTATGCGGGGGGCATTGCAGGCTCTCGAGCAGGCGGTCGCGCTCGACTCCAGTTTTGCGGCCGCCTGGGCACTTCTGGGCACGTTACACACCTGGCTCTATTGGCAGCACTGGGACCCCACGCAACGGCGCCTTGACGCTGGGCGAGCTGCCCTGGACCGGGCCACGACACTCGCACCTCATGCAGCCGAAAGCCGGCTTGCCCGCGGTTACTATCGGTACTGGGGATTTCGTGACTACCCTGGTGCGCTGAACGAGTTCGAGTCGGCTTTGCGGAGCCGACCCGGGGATGCCGAGCTCGTGGAGGCGATCGGCCTGATTCAGCGACGGCAAGGGCGATGGACAACCGCTCTGGCAACGCTCACTCACGCGGCCGACCTGGACGTCCGGTCGGTTTCCCTCACGATCGACCTAGCCGAGACCGCCTGCTTCATGCGGCGATTTACCGCCTGCGCCCGGGACGCTGATCGAGCGATCCGCATCGCGCCCGACCAGGTGGCCGCATACGTGTTCCGCGCGTCCGTGGAGTTCGAAGCCCGCGGTGATTCGCTGGCGACCCGGCGGATCATGCATGAAGCACTCGAGCACGCCGATCGCCAGCGCGTACTGGCGAAGGCGTCGTTCTTGTTCGTTCAGGTGGGCAGCTCTCAAGACCGCGAGGCTGTGCTCGCCCTCCCGATCGGAGCGTATGAATCTGATACGTCCGGATATTACTCCGACAAGGGCGACATTTGGTGGATCCGGGGCGACTCGTTGAGGGCTCGGGCATACTTTGACAGCATGCGGACGTTCACTGCCGAGAAGGTCCGCCGCCGGCCGCGGGACGATGCCGCCCACGCGGCGCTGGGGTACGCAGACGCGCGCCTTGGCCTCCGCGAGGAAGCTATCCGCGAGGGTCGGCGGGCGGCCGAGTTGCTTCCGGTGTCGAGGGACGCCTTCGAGGGAGCCGATCGCTTGATGAATCTGGCTCTGATTTATGCCGGGCTCGCTGACAGCGACGATGCGGTTAGGGAACTCCGCGCTCTACTCGAGATTCCCTCGTGGGTCGCACCGGGAGATCTTCGGCTGAATCCGCAATGGACCCTGATACGGAATGATCCCCGCTTCCAGCAGCTTGCCAATCAGCCGGTTGCTCCCGACGAAAACTGACCACACCCCACCGAAACGAAAGCCGTGCAGCGTCAGACGCTAGCGTGCCCCCCGGCACGCTGGCTCGCCCGACGGCGGATGGGTATCGTTAGCTACCTCCTTCGCAGAGGGCCGTCCCGCTGTCCGATCTCCGCGAGCGGCTGCAAGCCGCGCTCGGCGACGTCTACCACCTCGAGCGCGAGCTCGGCGGCGGTGGCATGAGTCGCGTCTTCGTCGCTGAGGAGGTCGAGCTCAAGCGGAAAATCGTGATCAAGGTTCTGCCCCCCGAGCTCGCCGCCGGGATCAATACTGATCGGTTTAGGCGGGAAGTGCAGCTTGCGGCCAGTCTCCAGCATCCTCACGTAGTGCCTCTCTTCACCG
>Ga0075424_100002438_pt1 | contig 17006 bp, 12 predicted proteins | sample SoiMethybrSBSTD3_FD_75301 | JGI IMG/M metagenome (GOLD analysis project Ga0075424, IMG submission 75301) | Bulk soil microbial communities from a Populus tree surrounding site in Tennessee, USA - Soil MetaG P. TD hybrid SBSTD3 | ecosystem: Environmental > Terrestrial > Soil > Tree plantation...
CACGCGGATCTTGAGCATGCCCAACACTAACCGTCCAACGATTTCGACGCACGTCCTCGATACCTCGCGCGGCGAGCCGGCGGCCGGCGTAGCGGTGACGCTGTGGCGACTGGACGGCAAGGAGCAGGTGTCGAGAGGGAGTCGTGAGACCGACGCCGACGGGAGAATCGCGGATCTGACCGGCGGGGCGCTCGCAGCGGGCACCTATCGGCTGTCGTTCGACGTTGGTGCCTACTATAAGAAGAAGGGAACCACACCGTTTCTCGATCGTGTGACGCTGGATTTTGAAGTCGAGAACGCCGCCCGGAACTACCACATACCGCTCCTGATGTCGCCGTTTTCATGCGTGAGCTACAGGGGCAGCTGAACCTCTTCGAGAATGCGGGCCCGCTGCTCGAGCGGCTGCGCGCCGAGGAGCCGTTTGCGAGTGGCGCCGCCATGCTCGCCCGCGCACGCGAGCTCCTAAAGACGCTGCCCGAACCCGAGCAGGTCGCCGTGATCAACGCGCACCCGCGCATCGGCGAGCGCCCCGACAAGGTGTCGGCGCTCTCATTTCGCGAGCAGGGCTACCATCGCGATACCACGCCGCCGGAGGTGCTGCGACGTCTCGCGGTGCTGAACGAAGAATACGAGCAGAAATTTGGCTTTCGGTTTGTGGTCTTCGTGAACGGCCGGTCCAAGGAAGCGATCCTGCCGGTGCTCGAGACCAGGCTCCGCGGCACGCGTGACGAGGAACGGCGCACGGCGTTGCTGGAGATTCTCGCCATTGCCGAAGATCGCCTGAAACGGGAGGGCTAGCGGCGTGTTCACGCTCATCAAGTTGATCCAGTCGCTATTCGGCGCGCTGCACTCTGAGGGCACGCCGGGGCAGCTCGCCGCCGGAATCGTGCTGGGATCGTTCCTCGGCCTCACCCCGCTCATCAATCTTCACAACGCGATCATCTTCGCGGCGCTCGTGCTGCTCAACGTGTCGTTCGCGGGTGGGATGCTGGGCTGGGCGCTGTTCGTGCCGATCGGCTTCGTGCTCGATCCGCTGTTCGACTGGATCGGCCATACGTTGTTGTTACACGTCTCTTTCCTGACGCCTCTCTGGACGTCGTTGTATAACATGCCCGTCGTCCCTCTCACCAACTTCAACAACACCGTCGTGCTCGGCAGCCTGGCGTTCGCGCTGGTCTTCGCGCTGCCGCTGTTCTTCGTCACGCGTTGGGGGGTAGCGCGCTATCGCGTCACCATCGGCGAGCGCGTGCGGCAGTCGAAGTGGTACCGCACTCTCATGGCGTCGAAGGCTTACAACGTCTACAAGCTGTTCAAGCCATGAACGAGCGTATCAAGATCTTCCGCTGGCGCGCGATCGGCCCGCTCCTGGTGTTGTTCGTGATCAGCGGTGTGCTGTGGTGGCTGTTCGCCGACACCATCGCGCGTCACGAGTCGCAGCAAGTCGGAACGTCGCTACTGGGCGCGAAGGTCGAGATTCAGTACCTGCACCTCGACCTCGCTCACGGCGACGTCACGATCAAGGGGCTCACCATCGCGAGCCCGCACGAGGCGTTCAAGAACCTGTTGCAGGCCGACGAGCTCGTCGCCGATCTCGACATGCTGCCGCTGACAGAGAAGAAGCTCGTCATCGACCGCATCGTCGCGAATGGGCTGCGCTTCGGCACGCCACGCGAAACCGACGGGCGAGTGCCCGCGGAATCAGGGCAGGGAATCGCCGGAACAGTGCTGGCCGAGACGCGAGAGTGGGCGAGCCGGTTCCAGGTTCCGGTGCTGCAGCTCGCCACGGGCAAGATCAGCGTTGACTCGCTCGACCCGCGCCGCCTCTCCACCATTCCGGCGGCCGACGCACTCGGCGCCCGCGCCGACTCGAGCCGCCGCGCCTGGCAGGCGGGGTTCGACACCCTGCGCCTGGGCCCGACGCTCGATTCCGCGAGCGCCACGCTCGAGCAGCTGCGCGGCGCGCGCGCCACCGATCTCGCGACGATCAATACGGCGCGCCAGGCGATTGACCGGCTGAAGCGCGCGCGGGACCGCGTGACCACGCTCGAGCGCAACGTAAAGACCGGCGTGTCGCAGCTTCAGGCCGGACTCGCCGGCCTGGATAGCGCCCGCCAGCGGGACTACGCCTTTGCGCGCGGCCTGCTGAAGCTGCCGAGCCTCGACGCGCCGGATGTCGGCGCCGCGGTGTTCGGGCCGGGCGCCATCAAACCGTTCGAGCAGGCGCTCTACTACGCGCAGCTGGCCCGCCGCTACATGCCGCCCGGCTTGTTGCCGCGGGCCGCGACGGGGCCGAGCCGGGTGCGGCGGGCCGGCGAAACCGTGCGCTTTCCCAAAGAGCGCGCCCTGCCGGCGTTTCTCCTGCGCTCGGCCGAGCTGTCGTTCATGGGCTACGCCGGCCGGTTGACGGGGCTGACCAGCGATCCGGCGCTGTACGGCCGGCCGACGGCGTTCAACGCGAGCGGGCCCCAGCTCGCCGCGGGCGCGATGTTGAACCACACGCGGGGCATCCCGCTCGATACGGCCGGTGCAACGGTCGGTGGCGTGCAGTTTCCGGCGTTCGACATCCCCGGCGTTCCGCTGCGGCTCGACCCCGGCGCCGCCACGACGCAGCTCGGCTTCAGTCTGAACGGTGACACGATTCACGCGCGGTTTGCGATTCGGTCGAGCAACGTGCGGTGGACGCGCGACTCGGGATTCGCGAACAGCGCGATCGGCAATCTGATCTGGCGCGCCGTGTCGGGCATCTCGAATCTCGATGTCGAAACGCGGCTCTCGGGCGCGCTGGAGCATCCCGCCCTCGCCGTGCGCTCGAACCTCGATCAGGCGATCGCGTCGCGGCTCAGGGCGGAGCTTGGCGCGCAGGTCGCCGCCGCCGAGAAACAGATGCGCGATCGTGTGGACGCGTTGGTGAATGCGAGGGTTGGTCCGGTGCGCGCGCGGGTGACCGAGGTGCAGACGCAGGCGCAGACCCAGGTCGCGCAGCAGCGCGCGCGGATCGATGAGCTGCAGAAGCAGCTCGAGCAGCGGCTGCGCGAATTGACTCGCATCCGGTTGCCATGAATTCAGCGGCGCAGGACCAGCTGCAGCGTCACCTGTGGAGGGATGAAGAGGTGCTGTGGCAGGGGCAGCCGCTGGCCGCGGGTCCAGTCGCGGCTCATGCCGCCCGACACGGCTTTTGGGAGGCCGTTGGTACCGCAATCGGCGCCGCCGTGTTGGGCATCGTCGTTCTCGTGAAGGTGTCGGCGGAATTCAGCGCGGGTCTGCTGGAAGCTGGTGCGATCGTCGGTGCAGTCGGGCTTGTCGGCTATGTCGCGTGGATGGCCTTCGGCGCGTGGCAGCGGGGCCGCCGGCTCGCTGGCGCAACCGTGTACGCCGTCACGAACCGCCGCGTCATGGTCTTGTACGGTGACGACGAGCACTGGGTAGGAGCGCGCGAGATTGCCGGTCTGCGCGTGCAGGGCGGCGACATCGTCGTGCAGCGAAGTCTGACCGACGCCGAGCATCGCTGGCGGGCCTCCGCGAGTCTGGAGGAAGAAGTGGCCGACCACGTCGAGGTGGCGAGACGAGAGGTCGTGCTCGCGGCGGTACCTGACTTCCAGCGAGTCGTCGCCCTCCTTCAAACGCTGCAGCACCGGACGGCGTCTTAGAACGTGTCTCCCCCGGATGACCTGGTCGCCCGGGCCCAGGCCGGCGACCAGACCGCCTTTCGGGACCTTTATCGGCACCATGCCGGTCGTGTCTACGCGCTCTGTCTCCGCCTCACGGGTGACGCGCGCGACGCCGAGGAGCGCACGCAGGATGTGTTCGTACGGCTGTGGGAGAAGCTGCGCTCGTTCCGGGGGGAAAGCGCCTTCAGCTCCTGGTTGCACCGGCTGGCGGTCAACGTCGTCCTGAACGAAAGCCGCACGACCGGCAGGCGGGAGCGGCGCGTGATGTCGGCGGAGGAGCCGGACAATGTGGTGGGGGCGCAGCATGCCGCGCCGCTTCATCTGAACATCGATTTGGAGCGCGCGATTGCGCAGCTGCCCGATGGCGCGCGAGAAGTTTTCGTACTCTTCGACATCGAAGGCTACGGGCACGCCGAGATTGCGGAGCTCGTGGGGATAGCAGAAGGCACGTCGAAAGCGCAGCTGTTTCGCGCCCGGCGCCTGCTGCGGGAGAAGCTGGAGCGATGAACGAACGCGAGCTGCTGGACGCCGTCGGCCAATTGCCGAAGAGCATCGAGCCGCCCCGCGATCTCTGGCCCGGGATCGCCCGTCGCATCGATCGCCGGTCGTGGCGGCGGCGCCTGTATTGGGTGCCGCTCGCGGCGGCCGCCGCGTTGGTCGTCTACCTGCTCGGCCGGGGCGAGCGCAACGCCTGGGATGTCACGGCGCTCGCCGGCCGGCCGCTCATCGGCACGACGCGGCTCACCGCCTCCGGCCGGCTGCGCGTGGGCGACTGGCTGCAGACCGACGACTCCTCGCGCGCCCTCATCGCCGTCGGACGAATCGGCCAGGTCGAAGTGCGGCCCGAAACGCGCGTGCAGCTCGTCGTGGCGAGCCCGACCGAACATCGCCTGGCGCTCGCGCGCGGTGTGATCGACGCCAAGGTGGACGCCGTCCCCCGCCTGTTCTACGTGGAGACGCCTGCCGGCACGGCGATCGACCTCGGCTGCGCCTACACGCTCGAAACAGACTCCCTCGGCAAGGGAGTGCTCCACGTCACGGGCGGGGAAGTCGAATTCCAAACGGGGCAGCGGATGGCACGCGTGCCGCTGGGCGCGCTCGTACAGATCCGTCCGGCGAGCGGTCCCGGCACACCGTATGTCGAAGACGCACCGGCACCGCTCGTGCGCGCCCTGATCGCGTTCGACTTCGAGCGCGGCCGGGCGCGCGCCGTCCGCAACATCCTGGCGCTCTCACGCCCGCAGGACGCGCTGTCGCTCTGGCATCTGCTGCAGCGCGTGAATCCGGCGTTGCGCGGCCTGGTGTACGACCGGCTCACCGCGCTGGTGCCGCCGCCGCCCGGCGTGACGCGCCGCGGCGCCATCGCCCTCGAGTCTCGCGACCTCGAGGCGTATTGGACCAAGCTGCAACGCATCCACTTTCGGCTGACCGTGCTGCGCGGCGTCCGCCGCATCGATCCGCGGACCGGGACGACTGCTCGAGAATGACTTGATGTTGGCTTGACGGCCTCCGGGGAAGCTGGTACGTCCGAACTCGACGCACCGCCCTCAACGAGGAGTCCGTTATGAAGCGCAGTCCATACCTGATCGCCGCTGCAGTCGTGCTCACCGGTGCATGCAAAGAGCCGTTCACAGTCGCTCCAGGCTCCGCAAACTGGATGTCCGAGCAGCGTGTCGGTGCCGGTCCGAGCGAGATCACCGTCATGACGCAGAACCTCTACGTCGGGGCTGACGTCGACCTGGTAATCCGCGCATTGGGGACCGCCGATCCGGGCGATGATTTCCCGGCGCTCCTCCTGGCCATCGAGACGGTCGGCAAGACCGATTTCCCGGCGCGTGCCGAAGCGATTGCGGATCAGATTGCGCGCACGCGGCCGCACGCGGTGGGACTGCAGGAGGCTTCACAGATCAACATCGATCTGCGCCCGCTCGGCGTGCCGGCGGTGGTGGATCAGGACTTCATCGCGCTGCTCCAGGCGGCGCTGGCGGCGCGCGGTCTCAACTATGCCGTGGCCGCGACCTCCAACAACATCGACGTCAGTCTGGTCTCAGGGCTCGTTCATCTCAGGGATCATGACGCGCTGCTGGTCGATGCCGATCGCGTCACCGTGAATGAGGCGGGCGGTCAGAACTTCTCAGTGAACCTGGGCCCCGTAGCTCCCGGAGTCGTGCTCATTCGCGGCTGGGTCTTCGCGCGCACTACGGTCGCGGGCCAGGCGACGACATTCGCGAGCGCGCACACCGAAGCAAATCTGGCAGGCGCACCGCCGGGGTTGCTCGAGCAGATTCGCGCGGCGCAGGTCGGCGAGATGGTGGCGACGATCGGATCGAGCGACCGCGTGGTGCTCATGGGTGACTTGAACGACACACCGGGATCGCCGATGTATGGCGTGCTCGCGAGCTCGGGCTTCACCGACACATGGGCCGCGATGCACCCCGGCGCCGGGGCCGACGGCCTGACGTGCTGTCACGTCGCCGACCTGTCGGACAAGTTCGCGAACTTCGATCAGCGAATCGACTACATCTGGACGCGGGGGTTCGCGCGCGACAATGGCACGCTGCAGGGCCGGATCGACCGGTTCGGCGACGTGCCGACGGACCAGCTCCAGGGGCCGGCCTCGCTGATCTGGCCCTCGGATCACATGGGGTTGGTGGCGGCGCTGCGCTGACCGCCTACGTCACCTTCCCAATGGGCAGTCTCCGGATCCGTTTCCCGGTCGCAGCGAAAATCGCATTGCACACGGCGGGGGCGATGGGGGGAGTCCCGGGCTCGCCCACGCCTCCGGGTGCCTCGTTGCTCGGCACGATGAAGACCTCCACGACCGGCATCTCCGCGAGCCGCAGCATCGGATAGTCATGGAAGTTGCTCTGCGTCACGCGCCCATTCTCGATCGTGATGGCGCCCTTCAGCGCCGCGGTCAGGCCGTACACGATGCCGCTCTGCATCTGCGCCTCGATCGTGCTCGGATTCACGTGCAAGCCGCAGTCGATGGCACAGACGACGCGGTGGACGCGCACGTCTCCCTCTGGCGAGACTGAAACTTCCGCGACCTGTGCCGCAAATGATTCGAACGATTTGTAAACCGCGATGCCACGGCTCCGGCCGGCCGGCAGCGGCGTCCCCCATCCGGCCTTAGTCGCCGCCAACTCGAGCACCCCGCGATCGCGCGGGGCGTTCGCGAGGAGCGCGCGGCGATACTCGTAGGGGTCCTGCTTCGCGGCCACCGCGAGCTCGTCGATGAATCCTTCGACGGCGAACGAGTTGAAGGAATTATTCACCGAGCGCCAGAAGCCGACCGGGATGCCCGTGTCGGTGAGCTGGTAGTCGACGTGGACGTTGGGGATGGCGTACGGCAGTCCGACTCCGCCTTCGACCGCTTCTCCATCGAGACCGTTCTTCACGGTCTGGGGAAACATCCGCGCCATGATCGATGGCGCGACGATGCGGTGTGTCCAGGACACCGGTCGCCCGTTCGCATCTAGGCCCGCGCGCAATTGATGGTAGTTGGCGGGCCGGTACTGCGCGTGCTGAATGTCGTCCTCGCGCGACCAGATCACCTTGACGGGTGCACCTGCCGCCTTCGAGGTCTCGAGCGCCTCCATGATGAAGTCGAGCTCGAACCGCCTGCCAAACCCACCGCCCAAGTAGGTGGTGTGCACCGCGACCTTCTCCGGCGCTACCCCACCGATTTGGCCGCCGATCATCTGCACGCCCGTCTGGTTTTGCGTCGGCGCCCAGATGTCCACACCGTCGGCGCGCACGTGGGCCGTGCAATTCATCGGCTCCATCGTGGCGTGCGCGAGGAACGGCATTTCGTAGACGGCCTCGACACGCTGGGCCGCTGCGGCCAGCGCGGCGACGGCGTCGCCGTCGTGGCGAGCGACGGCGCCATCCTGGGTGGCGCGCTGTGCAAACAGGCTGGAGATGCTCGCGCTGGAGACCTGGGCGACCGGGCCCTCATCCCAGGAGACCTTCAGGGCGTCGCGGCCCTGTTTCGCCGGCCAATAGCCGTCGCCGACCACGGCGACGCCGCTCGAGATCTGCACGACGTGGCGGACGCCGGGGATCGCCTTCGCGGCGGTTGCGTCAAAGCTGGCGACTTTGCCGCCGAACACCGGGCTGCGCGCCACGAGCGCGGTCAGCATGCCGGGCACGCGCACGTCGATGCCGAACTGCGCCGTGCCGTTCACCTTGAAGCGCGTGTCGAGACGTTTCGTCGGCTTGCCGGCGATGCGCCAGTCCTTCGGATCTTTGAGCTGCACGTTCGTGGGGACAGGAAGCGCCGCCGCTTGCTGCGCCAGCGCGCCGTAGGTGAGCCGCCGGTTGGTCGCGATGTGAATCACGGCCCCCGCCTCAGCGCGGCAGCTCGCCGGCTCGACGCTCCACGTCTGCGCGGCGGCCGCGATCAACATGGTGCGTGCTTGCGCGCCTGCCTCACGTAGCGGCTTCCAGGCCGCACGCACACTCGAGCTGCCGCCGGTGCCCTGAATACCGAAGAGCTGATTGATGTAGGCCTTGTCGGCTGGCGCGAACTCGAAACGGATCTTGGTCCAATCGGCCTCGAGCTCTTCAGCCAGCAACATCGGCAGCGCCGTCGTCACTCCCTGGCCCATCTCCGAGCGATCGACGATCACGAGCACACGGTCGTCGGTGCCGATCCGGAGCCAGGCATTCGGTGCGAACGGAGCCACACCGCGTCGGGTGGGGATCTTGAACCCAATGACGAGCCCGGCACCCACCGTACCCGCGACCTGAAGAAACGCGCGCCGTTGCATCAGGCCTCCTTTGCTGCGCGATGGATCGCGGCCCGGATGCGCTGGTAGGTTCCGCAGCGGCAGATGTTCGTCATCGCGGCGTCGATCTCGGCATCCGTCGGTTGCGTCTTCTGGCCCAATAACGCCGCCGCCGCCATGACCTGTCCCGACTGGCAGTAGCCGCACTGCGGCACGTCCTCGGCGACCCACGCCTTCTGGACGCGATGCGTCGACGTGGCGCTGAGGCCTTCGATGGTAACAATCGGCTTGGTCCCGACGGCGGCAACAGGTAACACGCACGAGCGCGTCGCTTGGCCGCCCAAGTGGACGGTGCACGCGCCGCACTGCGCGATCCCACAGCCGAACTTGGTGCCGGTGAGACCGAGGTTGTCACGCAGGATCCAGAGGAGCGGCGTGTTCGCGGCGGCCACGACGGTCCGGCGCCGGCCATTCACGAGGAGCGAATACGAAGGCATGGGCAGGCCTCAATGAAAAGAGCTGTGTGTAACGTGGCGCACGGGGCGAAACGACGCTAGTTCATCTGCATGACGACCTATCTGCGCCGGCTCGGGTTGTTTTCTGGAACAATGGCGGTTGTGGGTGGCATCATCGGTGGCGGCATCTTCCGCACACCGGCCACCGTGGCCGAGCGGCTTCGCTCACCAGGATTCGTGCTGCTGGCCTGGGTGATCGGGGGCGTCATCGCGTTGATCGGCGCGTTCTGCTTCGGCGAGCTGGGGCAGCGGCGGCCCCGGGCGGGCGGCGGGTATGTCTACCTGCGTGAGACGTTCGGTCCGTTACCGGCATTCCTGTATGGCTGGACGCTCGTGCTGGTCATCGCCACCGGGGCGATCGCCGCGGTGGCGGTCACGTTCGCCGATTACACACTGGCGTTGCTTGGGTTGCCGCATTCCTACTCGGTGCCGTTGGCGGTCGCGGCGATCGTCTTCCATGCCGGCATTAACTACATCGGTGTCCGTCCGGCGGCGATTACGCAGAATATTTTCACGGTCCTCAAGCTGGTGGCGCTCGCCGTGTTGATTGCAGGCGGACTTCTCCTCGGGCTCCCTTCGCCGCCCTCCGCCGCCCCATCGCCGCCGCCTCACCTCGCCGCCCTCGGTCCTGCGCTCGTCCCGATCCTCTTCACCTACGGCGGCTGGCAGCAAACGAATTTCATCGCCGAGGAAATCGTGGAGCCGGAGCGGAATCTTCCACGCGCGTTGCTCATCGGCGTCGCAATCGTCGTGACGGTGTACCTGCTGACCAACGTCGCGTACTTACGTGTATTGGGGATCGAAGGCCTGGCGAGGAGCACCGCGCCGGCGGCCGACACGATGACCGCCGTGCTGGGCCCGGTCGGCGGCAAGGTCATCGCCGCCGGGATCGCGGTGTCCACGTTCGCGTTTCTCAACCTCGTGATTCTGGTGACACCGCGCGTGCTCCAGGCGATGGCGGCTGACGGCGTGTTCTTCCGCCGCTTCGCCGAGCTGCATCCCGTTCACCATACGCCGGCCGCCGCGATTGTGGCGCTCGCGGTCTTTGCCGTCTTGCTTACGCTGTCCGGGACGTTCGGCCAGCTGGTCGACTACGTGACCTTTGGAGACTGGATCTTTTTCGGCTCGACGGTTGCTTGTTTGTATGTGTATCGCGCGCGCGATCATGGTCCCAGGGCGGGTTTCGGAGTGCCCGGTTATCCGATCACGCCGGCGCTGTTCGTGCTCGCCGCGGCCTTCGTGGTCTTCAGCGCCATAACATCGAATCCGAAGAACGCCGCGATCGGCGCCGGTCTCATCGCGCTTGGCATCCCGGCCTACCTCTATTGGCGGAGTCGCGCGTGAGACGAGCAGTTGCTGTTCTCATCCTCGCGTTTGGAGCGGCGCGATCGCTACCGGCGCAGCACGATCACGACCACGCCGGGCAGCTCGGTCGGGTCGTGTTCCCAACATCGTGCAATGTCACGGCGCGGCGGGATTTCGAGCGCGCGATGACGTACCTGCACTCGTTCTGGTGGGAGCAGGGAGTTGCCGCGTTCCAGGCCGTCGTCTCGGCCGATTCGAGCTGCGCGATGGGGTACTGGGGTCTGGCGCTGAATGCGTGGGGCAATCCCTTCGCGGGAGGTGCGCCTCCCACCAGCGAAAGCGCGCGCCGCGGCGCAGCGGCCGCCGCGCACGCCGCGGCGCTGGGCGCGCCCACGCCGCGCGAGCGAGGGTTCATTGCCGCGGCCGCGGCGCTGTATCGCGGCCTCGATTCCGTGCCGAACAGCCGCCGGTTGCAGGCCTACTCGGACACCCTGGCGCGGGTCTATCGCGATTTCCCCAACGACACCGAAGTCGCCATTTACTACGCGTTGTCGCTGGTCGCGACCGCGCCGAAGACCGATACCACGTTTGCCCAGCAAAGGCGCGCGGCGGCCATTCTGAACCCCTTGTTTCAGCGGTTTCCGACGCATCCGGGACTCGCGCACTACATCATCCACGCCAACGATTCCCCCCAGCTCGCGGCGCTGGGGCTCGATGCCGCGCGCCGCTATGCCGTGATTGCACCGGCCGCGCCGCACGCCCAACACATGCCGTCGCACATCTTCATCCGGCGCGGCCTGTGGGACGAGACGATTGCCGCGAACCAGCGCGCCTTTCAGGCGGGCGTCGACTACGCGCGCGCCCAGCACACCAGCGTCGCTCCCGAGCAGATCCACGCGCTCGACTACATGGTGTACGCGTATCTCCAGGAAGGCCGCGACAGCGCCGCGCGCCGCACCGTTACCGACGGGCTCGCGCTGCAAACGACGCTGGCCAATGACGCACTCGTTGCGAACTACAATCGCGTCGCAATGGAAGCGCGCCTGTCCCTGGAGCGCGGCGACTGGGCAGCCGCCGCGCAGCTGCCCGTGCGCTCGACCGGCATGACCATCGGCGCCGCGCTCTCGCACTTCGCGCGCGGAATCGGCGCCGCCCGGACGTCCGACACGGCCGGAGCCCGCGTGGCCATCGCGGCGCTCACGGCTATCGAAGCCGACATGACACGCCGAGGGGGGGGCGACACCGACTGGGCGCGCGTCGTCGCCATCAAGCGGCAGCTCGTGACGGCGTGGACTGAGCTGGCGACGGGCGACACCGCGGCGGCGCTGCGCGACGTGAAGGGCGCCGCTGACATCGAGGACGTCACCGAGAAGCAGCCGATAACCCCCGGGGAGCTGCTGCCCGCCCGCGAGCTCGAGGGCGACATGCTCCTCGCGCTCGGCCGGCCCGCCGACGCTCGCGTGGCCTACGAGGCGTGCCTGGCACGCGAGCCGAATCGGGCGCGCAGTCTGTATGGCTCGGCGCGGGCAGCCGAGCTGGCCGGGGACAAGGAGGCCGCGCGGCTGCGCTACGCCGCCTACCTGACGCAGATGGGCGGCGCCGACGGCGACCGGATGGAAATCGCTCGAGCCCGGGCGGCGTTACGGTGACGGAGTGACCTGTGCCGCCTGCGTAACCGCATAGGTGGCGCTATATTGGCCGACTCGTGACGACCGGAACGACCAACTGCCCCCGCTGTAGTCAGCCGCTGCAGGCGGGGGCTCGTTTTTGCCCCAGCTGCGGGCACGACACCTCCGGTCAGCAGACGGCCCTGGCCACCGCGAAGCTCGACGCACCTCCGCCGCCCACGCGGCCCACGCCGACCACGGCGAGGAGCGATGCCGGCGTCGTCGAAGCCCTGCGCAAGGCGACGCTCGGCGAGTACGAGATCATGGGGCTGCTCGGTCGTGGCGGCATGGCGACGGTCTACCTGGCCCACGATATCGCGCTCGACCGCAAAGTCGCGATCAAGGTGATGAGCCCGCACTTGCTGTCGGGCGAGGGCATGGCGGAGCGCTTCAAGCGCGAAGCCCGCACCGCGGGCTCGCTCAGCCACCCCCACATCATCCCGATCTACGCCGTGAAAGAAGCAGGGGATCTGCTCTTTTTCGTGATGAAATTCGTCGAGGGCCGCCCGCTCGACGGCATCATCCGCGAAGTCGGCGCGGTGCCGTTCTCCATGGCGCAGACGATCATGCAGCAGGTCGGCTCGGCGCTCGGCTACGCGCATCGCCGCGGCATCATCCACCGCGACATCAAGCCCGCGAACATCATGCTCGACGTGGATGGCTGGGCGATGGTCACCGACTTCGGCATCGCCAAGGTGGCTGACAAGCAGGGGCTCACGATGACAGGCGCGACCGTGGGCACGCCGTCCTACATGAGCCCGGAGCAGTGCGCCGCGACCAAAGAGCTGACGCAGGCGTCGGACCAGTACTCGCTCGGCATCGTCGCATACGAGATGCTCGCCGGCCGGCTGCCGTTCGCCGCCGAGACCGTGATGGCGATCATGTACGCGCACTTCAACGAGCCGCCCGCGCCCATCCAATCGATCCGCGCGGACTGCCCGCCGGGGATCGCCGCCGCGGTCATGCGGATGCTCGAGAAGGATCCGGAGAAGCGCTGGCCCAACGTCGAAGCCGCCGTCGCCGCGTTCGGCAACGTGACGCTCGCGCCCGACGATCCGGTGCGCACGAAAATGATGACGCTCGCGACCCAGGGCGGCACGTCGCAGCTGCTCCAGAAGTTCAGCACGCCGCCGAGCCCCTCTCCGGCGGGGAAGAGTCATTCATCGAAACCGCGCAAAGGCGTCGGGGAACACGCCACGGCGAGCACGACCTCGGCCGGCGTGATCGGGTTGGCGCTGTCGCCCGCCCAGGTCACCGTTGCCGTGGGCGGCGCGGTGCAGCTCACGGCACGGCCCAAACGCGCCAGCGGGGCAACGCTGTTCGGTCGCTTGATCACGTGGGCCACGACGGATCATGACGTCGCCACCGTCTCGGACGATGGTCTCGTCACCGCGGTCCAGCCGGGCTCCGCCACGATCACCTGCACGTGCGAAGGGGCGAGCGCGACCGCGTCGGTCACTGTCACCGCCCTCAAGAAGTCACGCGCGCTGGCGTATGTCAGCGGCATCGCCGCGATCGCGCTGCTCGGCGCTGGGGCCTGGATCTTTGGACCGTGGAACAAGCCGGTCGTCCCGCCACCGCCGCCTCCTCCGCCCACGGCCGCGAATCCTCCAGCCGCGGTGGAGCCCGTGGCTCCGCCGCCCGCTCCTCCGACGGCTGCCGTCACCCCGGACCGCGGTCGCGCGCGTGACGACCGGCGTGGCAACGCGGTGACGCCGCGGCGCGATTCCGCCCGGGTCGCCGCCGTGGTGCCGCCGCAGCCCGCACCGCAGCCTGCTCCGCCACCGGCGCCGCCGCCGGCCGCTGCGCCGACGCCAACACCTCCGCCCGTGCCTCCACCTGCGCCCGCGCCGGAGAATTCCAGGCCGTTGATCGACGCCGCGATCCAGAGCTATGCGCGCGCGCTCGAGTCGCGCGACGTGCAGCAAGTGCGCCGCGCCTACGCGGGACTGTCAGCGCAGCAGGCCCAGGTGTGGCGCGATTTCTTCGGCATGGTCAGTGATCTCAAGGTCGATCTCGCCATTAAGCAGCTGCAGATCACGGGAGACCTGGCGGAAGCGCAGGTGGAGGGGGTCAGCCGTTTCACGCAGAACAGGCGGCCGCAGCAGCAGCCCATGAGTTTCCACGCCACGCTCGACCGGACGAGCGGCGCGTGGCGGATCAGCGCGATCCGGTGACGCGCTATTGGCTGCTGGGCGCCGGGCTCGTGCTCGGCGGCGCGATCGCGTACGCCTGCACGACCGACACCGCGATTGGTCCCGACGCGGCGCTCGATTCGTTGTACATCGTGCCCGCGGCCGCGACCATCGTCCTCGACGATACCGTGCACCTCACCGCTGTCGGCGTCGACAGCAGCGGCCGCCGCTTCGTCTCGACGCGGGTCACGTGGAGCACGACCGACCCCGCGATCAGCCTGGCGCCGAACGGAGCGGCGGTGGGCATCGCGCTCGGGACGGCAACGGTCCATGCTGCCGCAGGCGCCATCACGGCGACCGGCACGGTGACTGTGACGCCGAAGCCGATTTTCGGAACGTCTGCGGACAGCGTGCTGTTCAGCGGATTCGCGAATGGCCCCGATCCTGCTGCCCAAACGCTGACGATCACGAATGCCGGCGGCGGCACGCTGGCGCCGGTGGTGGATTCGATCCGCTATGTGACGGGCGCCGGTGGTTGGCTGCAGGCGGCGATCGCGAAGGGCACGGGAACCGACACCTTGAGCATCGTGCCGGCGACCTCGACGCTGGGCGTCGGATCGTATGTGGCGACCGTCTTCCTGGGTGCGCCCAAGGCCACTCAGAAGCCGATCAAGATCAAGCTCACGATGACCGTCGACGCGCCATTTGCGATGGCGATCGACTCGGGTGACGCGCAGACGGTGACCGTGAACACAGCGGTGCCGATCAAGCCCACCGTGTCGGTCCGCGATCAGTTCAATAACCCGGTCCCCGGCGCCGCGGTGACGTTCAGCGTGACGGGCGGCGGCGGCTCGGTCAATCCGGTCAGCGCCGTCGCGACCGACGCCGCTGGTAAAGCCCGCGTGACGAGCTGGACCCTCGGCACGGCCGCGGGAGCGAACGCCCTCCGAGCCCAGGTCACGGGCGTCACGCCCGTCACGTTCAATGCCACCGGCAATCCTGGAGCGCCGGCGGCAACGAGCAAGACGGCCGGCGACACCCAGACGGTCACGGTGAACACCGCCGTCCCCGTCCGGCCCACGCTCCGAGTCACTGACCAGTTCGGCAATCCGGTCGAGAGTGTGACGGTCACATTTGCCGTCGCCTCGGGTGGCGGCGGTCTGACGGGCGGCACCAAGAAGACCGACGGCGCTGGGCTCGCAGCCGTGGGCAGCTGGACGCTCGGCACGGTGTCGGGATCGAACACGCTCTCGGCAACCGTCGCGAGTCTTGCGGCGGCGACGTTCGGGGCCACCGGTACGCCCGATGTTGCCGACAGCATCAAGCTGAACGCGGGGAATAATCAGACCGACACCGTGAAGGCCACGCTCGGCGCGTACGCCGTGCGCGTCGCCGATCAGTACGGGAACGGCGTGCCGGGCCGGACCGTCACATGGGCGGTCAGCGGCGGTGGCTCGATTACGCCCAGCTCGGTGACGAACAGCGCCGGCATCGCCAGCGCGACGCGCGTGCTCGGCACCGTCGCCGGGCCGCAGGGCGCGACGGCCACCGTGGCGAGTCTGATCGGGTCGCCGGTGAGTTTCAGCGCCACCGCCACGCACGGCGCTGCCACCACGATTCTCAAGTTTGCCGGCGACGGCCAGAGCGCGACAGCGGGCACGCCGGTCGGAATCGCGCCGACGGCGCGCGTCGTCGATCAGAACGGCAACTCCGTCGCGGGCGTGAATGTCACGTTCGCGGTCACGGGCGGCGGCGGGAGTGTGTCGCCCACCACCGCGATCGCAACCGACACGGCGGGCAAGGCCGCCGTGACGAGCTGGACGCTCGGGCCGGTGGCCGGCGCGAACAACGATTCCCTCAGGGCGAGTGCACCGGGCCTGCCGTCCGCGCTCTTCCTTGCCTCGGGATTGTCGGGCGCCGCGAAGAACCTGGTCTACGTGACCGGGACGCCGCAGACCGACACGATCGGTGCGAACCTTGCGGCCTACACCGTCCGGGTCACCGACAGCCTGGGCAATGGTGTGCAGGGTGTCACGGTGACGTGGTCGGTAACCGCTGGAGGCGGGTCGATCACGCCGTCATCGCTCACCGACGCGAGCGGATTTGCATCTGCGACGCGGGTGCTCGGCACCAGTGTCGGTGTCGATTCCGCGACGGCGTCAGTGGGCGGGCTCATCGGCTCGCCGCAGCGCTTCGGCGCGACGGCGCTGCACGGCAACCCGTCACAGATCACGAAGACCCTTGGTGACGGCCAGAGCGCGACCGTGAACACCGCGGTCGCGACCGCGCCGCAGGTCCGGATCACCGACCGCGCCGGCAATCCGATTCAGAGCGCGAGTGTCACGTTGTCCGTGGTCTCGGGCGGGGGCAGCACGGTTCCTGCCTCGCCCGCGGGATTGTCAACCGACGCCGGCGGCTTCGTGCAGCTGACGTCGTGGACGCTTGGCACGACGGCCGGCGCGAATACGATTTCCGCGACGTCCAGCGGCACGCCCGGTGCCACCTTCTCGGCGACGGGTACGCCCGGAGCGCCCAACGCGACGCAATCGAGCGTCGTGGACAACGTCGTGACAATAACCGCGTGCTCGGCGAGTTGTACTGTTGCCGGCGGCACCGCGGACAGCGTCACAGTCACCGTCAGCGATCAATTCGGCAATCTGGTGAGCGGTGCCTCGGTCACGGTGAGCTCGACCGGCCTCAACAACACCTTCAGCCCGTCGGCGAGCGGGGCGTCGAACGCGTCAGGCGTGTTCGCGACCAAGCTGAATTCCACCACCGCGCAGGCGAAGACGATCTCGGCGACCGCCAATGCTATCGGAATTACGCAGACCGCGGCCGTCACGGTCAGTCCGGCCGGAGTCAGCACCGCGCAGTCCACGGTCTCCGCGGGCACCGCTTCGATCACCGCCTGCTCGGCGGCGTGCGTCGCCGGCTCGACGGCCTCGACCATCACCATCACCGCGCGCGACGCGTTCGGCAACAC
>Ga0075424_100002439_pt1 | contig 17006 bp, 8 predicted proteins | sample SoiMethybrSBSTD3_FD_75301 | JGI IMG/M metagenome (GOLD analysis project Ga0075424, IMG submission 75301) | Bulk soil microbial communities from a Populus tree surrounding site in Tennessee, USA - Soil MetaG P. TD hybrid SBSTD3 | ecosystem: Environmental > Terrestrial > Soil > Tree plantation...
GAAGATTCCCGCCAGCATGAAGCCGAGCAGCCCGAGCTCGAGCGCGAGCAGCTGTTCGCCGCGCGGCGTGCCTCGCGAGCGCCGGCGCAACCGCTCTGCCGGTACCGCTACTATCGCGATCATCGTCAGAAACAGGATCGCGCCCGGAATACCGGTTTCTGCGGCGACGTTGAGGTAAGTGCTATGCGTGTCTCGGAACCCGATCGCGGACACCGGGACCCCAACGCGCGGCGCATACATGGCGTGCGCTCGCTGGTAAACGCCAAGGCCGATCCCGGCGACTGGATTCTCCTTGATGATGGTGCCGGCAACGCGCCAGATGTTGTACCTCGCCTCGGCCGACCCTTCCGGGTCGGCCTCGACCAGCGTCGTCGTGCTGGTGATGTTTTTCATCAACGAGAATCGTTCCCACGCCGATCGAGGAACGAACGGAACCACAACAATCGCAGCGGCTGCGGCCATGAGCATGGAGCGCATGCGCCGGCCCTTCGTGTGCACGACGAAGAAAATGAGGCCGGTGGCCACGAGCCCGATGAGGGCACCGCGGGACTGCGTGAGCAGCATGATCAGCGGGAGCAGGATCGTACCGATGATCGCCGCCCGTTTTGGCCAAACCGATTTCTCCGTCAGCGCGACGGCCACGCATAGCGAAAGCGGGAAAAACGTCAGGGCAGCCAGGTCGTTCGCGTTGGCGTAGATGTAGTTCCAGAGCGCGCGGCCGAAGATCGTGTATCGCACGATGAAGTAGTTCACCAGCGTTCCACGAACCGGATAGGCCGCAAAGCACGCGAGGAAAAAGATCATGAAGACTCGCATGCGCCATCCATCCCGCGTGGTATTCGCGATCACGAAACAGATCAGGAGGATCTTCGCGAGTACGATGGTCTGCGCGTACGTGGTGGCGCTGTCCACGCTCGACGTGTACCCGGCGGCCGCCCACGCGACGTAGACCGCGAAGATGACCACGAACAGCGGGACGGTGATCCCGGAGCGCTCCATGAACAGTCCGATGACCGCTACCACCATCGCCGGCGTGACCAGCGGCAAACCGTACGTGACCGCTGCGTAGATGTACACAAGGACGGCAACGAAGCTGAGCGACCACGTCGCGGGATACTGAGCCGTGCCGTGGAGTATCGACTCGCGCACCGCAGCACCAGCGGCTCGCAGGCGTCCTCTCGGCGCGGGCGACGCCGCGGCAGGGATCCGGGGCTGCGCAGGCGTTGCGTCCACGTGGGTCACCTGTGGAGGTGGCACCACATGACGCGCGCTTCGCCAACCGCCCTGACGTGGTCTCATCCAAACGAAGGGTTCAAGACGCTTCCTGAGCCAGGCTCACTGCAACCTAGCATCGATCGCCAGCGAGCATGCAACGATCGCACCCCGAGGCAAGCGGAACTGCCCTTGCTGCGTGAAGGACGGTCGTCAGAGATGTCACGTTTCATTGTTCGAGGAATGCGATGTATGCATCGTCGTTCCTTTACCATTGGTTGAATGTCTTCAGACTCGTTTGTGGATTCCCTTTCGGTGTCGCGTCGCCTGACTGATCCAGGGGCCTCGGCCCATGATGACCGGCGAGTTCATGTCGCCTTCTCGATCGACACCATGAGCGTCGGTGGCACGGAGATGAACGCGGTTCGAATCGCCGAGCGGCTCGACCGCGAACGGTTTCGCCTGAGCGTCGTCACGCTTCGCGGGGAGGGTCCGCTTACCGAACGGTATGAGCGCATGGGGGTGCCTGTGCATCGATTTCCCATCCGGAACCTTTACGGAGCCGACACGGTACGGCAGGGCAGGCGCCTCGCCCGGTTCTTCCGCGACGAGCGAGTCGCCGTGGTGCACTGTCACGATCAGTACTCGAACTTCTTCTCGACGCTGAGCGCACGATTCGCGGGCGTTCCGGTGGTCATCGCCAGCAAGCGCTGGCTGCACTCTCCGCTCCGATATCGCATTGCCAATGGAGTGGGCTTTCGGGCATCGACCCGGGTGCTCGCAAACAGCGCGTTGGTCGCGGACTCGTTGCGCCGGGATGACTGGCTGAACGATGCTCGTATCGTCGTAGTGCCAAACTTCGTGGACGACCACGCATTCCTGCCGCCGAGCGACGACGTTAGGCAGCGGTGGGCGCGGGAGCTCGATCTCACGCCCGATTCGCTGGTCGTCGGCATCGTGGCGTCGCTGCTCGCGATCAAGGATCATGCGACGCTGTTCCGCGCGCTTGGCATCCTGGCGCCGGAATGGCCTACGGCACGACTGGTGGTGGTTGGTCAGGGGCCCGAGCTCGACAACCTCCGGCGCCTGGCCTCGGAGCTGGGACTGGCACGCGTGGTCCGCTTTGCCGGCCTGCGCCCACAGGTTCCGAGCTTTCACTTTCTCTTCGACGTCTCCGTGCTGAGCTCCGTGTCCGAGGGATTCCCGAATACGCTCGTCGAAGCGATGGCGGCGGGCCGACCGATCGTGGCAACAGACGTTGGCGGTGTCCGGGATGCGGTGCGCGACCGGGAAAATGGTCTGCTCGTGCCGCCGCGCGCTCCCGACGCGTTCGCCGACGCGCTGCGCACGCTGCTTCGCGATGCGGGGCTGCGCCAGCGCATGGGCGCCGCGGGCGCGGCCCGCGCTCGCGCGGAGTTTCACGCCGAACATGTGGTGGGGTCGCTCGAGCACCTCTATGACCGCCTGCTGGCCGCCGCAACCTCTTCTTCTACGTGATCTGCTCGATGCCTAACGCCGTTCCGAAGGTTGTCATGTCCAACCGTCTCCTGAGCGCGGTCGTCGGATTGTTGGTGCTTCTGGGTTGCCCCGCGCGGTCCACACCGCAGTCGCGAACCAGCGCCGACTCGACGACCCTGCGCGATGTTCGTGCGGCGATCGCGGCCAAACCGGCACAGCAGGACACGCTGCCGCGGGACAGCGTGGCCGACCTCCCGCGCGCAACGGTGGACGTGCGATCCGTGCCGTCCACCGGCCAGATCATCCGGGTCGAGGCGAGCGGAAATCTCCAGTCGGCGCTGGATCGGGCGAAGCCGGGGGACGTCATTCGCCTCGCGTCGGGAGCGACGTACGTCGGCAACTTCACACTGCCCTCGAAATCGTGCGGGGCAGCTCCGATCGTCCTGCGATCGGACGTCGCGGACTCGGTGCTGCCGCCGGAAGGCCAACGCCTGACACCCGCGCTGGCTCCCCGGCTCGCCAAGATCGCGACGCGCAACGAACGGCCTGCCCTCAAAACCACGAACCCCACGTGTGGCTGGCGGCTTCTTGGGCTCGAAGTGACGGTGACACCCGAGCTCGCGCCGACCACCGTGAACTACGGGCTTGTGTTGTTAGGCGACGGCGGATGGGTGAAAGGAGGCGACACGCAAACAACGGCGGCCAACGTGCCGTCTCGCATCATCCTCGACCGCGTGTACGTGCACGGGCTCCCAACGACGAACCTCGTACGGTGCGTGGCGCTGAACTCCGCTCGCTCCGCCGTCATCAACTCGTGGATCTCGGACTGCCACGCGAAGGGGTTCGACTCCCAGGCGATCGAGGGCTGGAACGGGCCTGGCCCGTACCTCATCGAGAACAACTTCCTCGCCGGCGCCGGGGAGAACGTCATGTTCGGTGGCGCCGATCCGGGGATCGCCGGGCTCTCCCCGAGCGACATCACCATCCGCCGCAACCATGTCTGGAAGGACCCTGCGTGGAAAGGGCGATGGACGGTAAAGAACCTGTTCGAGCTCAAGAACGCCCGGCGCGTGCTCGTCGAGCAAAACGTGTTCGAGAACAACTGGGCCGACGGGCAGTCCGGCATGGCGATCGTGATCAAGTCGTCGCAGGACGCGTGCGGCACCTGCACGTGGCAGGGCACGACGGACGTGACGTTCCGCTACAACATCGTCCGGAACTCGCCGCGCGGGTTCAACGCGCAAGCCGTGGACTGCTCCGGTCAGGCGTGCGTGGACGTCCACGTCAGCCGAGTGCGCGTCGAGAACAACCTGTTCCACAACATCGGCACGTTCAACGGAACAGGCTCGGACGGGTGGCTGGTGTTGTTGACGCACGACCTGCGGGACGTCACGATCCGCCACAACACGTTCTCGGGTAACCTGCCTAACGGCGGCACGGCCATCGTAATGGACTACGGGGAGGGCCGGGCGCGAAACCTCCACATCACCGATAATGTGTTCACGAGCCCCGTCGGCTACGGGATCTTCTACTCCGGCACCAAGGTGGGGACGGAGAGCCTGCGCGCGATGGCCGGCAGCTCCTGGACGTTCGTTCGAAACGTGGTCGGCGGCGTCGAGCCACAATTCTCCTCGTGGCATCCACCGCAGAACTGGTACCCGCCGAAGGTCGCCCTCATCGCGTTCCTCGACCCGGTTGGCGGCGACTACCGGCTCAGCGCGAAGAGCGAGTTCAAGCAGCACGGCCAGGGCGGCACCGATCCCGGCGCCGACCTGAACGGACTGCGTAAGCTGATCGACGGCGTGGTCGTTCGTTAGGCGCCAGCGCCTAATGCGCTAGCGCAGCAGCGCCTCGAGGTCGACGTCACGCGGCATCCGGTCACGCACGGCCTCGAGGATCCTGAGGCACACCAGCGTGGACCGTGCGCCATCGCGCACCGTCACCGCCGGCTGCTGCCCGCGGCGGATGGCGTCGATGAATCCACGCATCTGCTCCTCGTAGCCCTTCTCCGGCCACCATTTCGATTTCGTGCTGCGCGTGCCCGTACGAGACTGGAACCACTTGAAGTCCTCGACGATCGCGCCAAGCCCGGGCGCCCATCCCTCGACGCGCTCGCCGGCCGACGTCTTACTCCCGATCGTGCAATACGTCAGGTTCGCCACGGATCCATCCGCAAACCCGATCGTCGTGGCCACGTTATGATCGCCGATCGGCTCCTTGACCGTCGTTGGCAGGCATGCTCCGCTGACCCACACCGGTTCGGATTCGAGGAGCCAGTAGAGCAGGTCGGTGAAGTGACATCCCTCGCCGAGGATCGCACCGCCATGGGCCGCTTCGGCAGCCCAATACGTGCCCGAGAGGCCCGGTGAGTTCACCCGACAGTTGACCACGGCTGGCCCGCTGCGACGCGAGAGCATTCGTTTCTGTTCGACGTAGAACGGCGCGAACCGCCGGTTGAATCCGACGGTCAGCAGCTTCCCGGTCTCCTCGACGGCGCGGTTCAGTGCCCGGCACTCCGGTTCCGTGAGCGCCATTGGCTTCTCGAGGAAGACGTGCTTCCCTGCCCTCAACGCGGCCTCCGCCTGCTCCGCGTGTTGCTGATTGCGGCTCAGGATGAGCACGACGTCGATGTCTCGATCATCGAGAATCTGCTGATACTCCGAGCACGCGTACGCCGCACCGAATCGCTTGCCATACGTGGCACCGCGCGGACCGCTCGCCGAGTAGACCGCGTGCAGCGACACGCCATCGATCTTCGCGATGTTCGGCAGGTGCGCCCAGCGCGCGAGGTTGCCTGCACCGACGAGCGCAACCTTGAGGTCCCGTGCCTTCTTCGGCGTGGCCGGCGCAAACTCGACGCGACGTCGCGGCGTGAATGTGAGGTCGTTCGACGACGCAGTCGGGTCGGGATACTTGAGCACGACGGCCAAACTGTTCGAGCCCGGCGCCATGATCGTGTCGTACGCCGTCGAGGCCTGCGCCAGCTCGAACTGGTGGCTGATCATCGGCCTAACGTCGACGCGCTTCGTCGCGATGAGCCGGAGAAACTCCTCCATGTTGCGGTTCTCCGTCCACCGCACGTAACCCGCGGGATAGTCGCGTCCCCCTTTCTCGTACATTGGGTCGTAACTTCCCGGCCCGTAGGCGCGCGAGACGACGACATCGATCTCCTTCACGTACATGAGATCGCGCGAGAGGTTCATCTCGACCGCACCGACCACCACAACCTTGCCGCGCTCGCGGCAGAGACGGAGCGCCAGATCCACGGGCGCAGACGACTTTGCGGCAGCGGCGACGATGACACAGTCCGCGCCTCGACCGCTCGTGAGCGCGACGATTCGGCGTTCGGCCTCGTCGCCGGGCGCGAACGCGTGATCCGCTCCGAGACGCTCGGCGAGCGCAATCCGGTCGGGCCGCAGGTCGAGCGCGATCACGACGGCGCCCTGCGCGCGTGCGATCTGCGCGACGAGCTGCCCGATCATGCCCATGCCGATCACGGCGACGACGTCACCAACGCCCAGACCGGCCAGCCGGACGCTGTGCATCGCGATGGCGCCTAACGTGGTGAAGCAGGCCTCCTCGAACGAGACCTCATCGGGGATGCGCGCGACGAGCAGTCGGCCCGCGAGCACCGTCTCGGCGTGGCCCGTGCCTTCACCGCCGTACGCAACGCGGGCCCCGACGTCGAGGTCCGTTACCGTGGGGTGGCGATCGACGACGTATCCCGCGCCCGCGTAGCCGAGTGCGGCGTACTCCGAGAATTTTGCCTGCACCTCGGCGACCGTTCGCACCGGGCCCGCGACTTTCATCGCGTCGTAGATCTTCCGCAGGTGCGACGGGTTCTCGGCAACGCTGCTCAGCAGACTCTCCTTGTGAATGCTGGCGGTCTCCGTTCCAGCGCTGATGAGCGAGTACACGGGTCGCACGAGCACATGGTGGGCTGTCGGCACGGGGTCCGGAACTTCTTCGACGACGATGTGCTTCAGGCCCTTTCGTAACACCTGCTTCATTGCATCTCCGAGCGATCTAGGAGGAGTCCGCCGGTGAACGTACCCATCCGACAGACGTGAGGCGAGCGAAGTAAAAGACGTGACCCGTACAGGCGACTGGTGGAGCTGTCTTTGCTGCTGCGCGCGGCTACGCGGATGCCGCCTCCGGCGCACGCGCGCCTTGGGACCCGAGCTCGTGATACGCCTCGAGCCATGCGTCGCGCACGGCAGGCCAGGCGAACTTCAGGCACGCAGTCCGACCGTTGCGTGCCAAACGAACCGCGAGGTCATCGTCGCGCAGAAGACGCATCGCCTGTGCGGCCAGCGCCTCGTGATCGTCGCACGGTACGATGAGCGCGGTTTCGTCATGGGTGACGATGTACGGGACGCCACCAGCGTTGGTCGTGACCACGGGCAGGCCGCATGACAGGCACTCGATGACGGAGCCGGGCATGTTGTCGATGTTCGTGGCCGTCAGGTAAACGTCGGACGCGTCGTAGAGATCCGGCATCTCGCCCCACGGCACTCGGCCCACGAACCGCGTGTTCTCGAGACCGAGGTCGCTGGCGAGCTGCTCGAGTTGTGGCCGCATCCACCCATCGCCCGCTACCACGAGCGATGCATCCGGATATTCGCGCTGCACGATCGCGAACGCACGCAGCACGCAGGGCACGTTGTAGAGCGGCTCGTGGAGACGGCTGGTCAGAAACACCGGGCGAATCGGCTTCCGCTCGCGGTACCGGAAGACATCGAGCTCGACGACGTTATGAATCGCGCGCGCCTGTAGTCCGAACTTCGCGAACACATCGACGAGGTAGCCGGACGGGACGACGATGCGATCCGCCCGTCGGATGAACGGCAGCGCCGTCAGCTTCCAGTTCGCAAGATGATCCTCGGCCTCGCCGCTGTGATAGTTCAGGAGCAAGGGCTTTCGGTACAGCTTCGCGAGAAGGATGATCGGCACTACCGACATCAGGTACGAGTAATAGGACGCCGAGTAGGCATGAATCACGTCGTACCGCCAGAGTCGGGTCGCTGCCATGACCCAATAGACCAGCGTGTTGACGATGGTGCGGACGTATTTGATGCGCTGCAGGAACCGGAGTGGCCTTGGAAGCCGCGGCGCGTGGGGGATGAAGCCGATCTCGACCGACGGCTCCGACGCCAGGCCGATCATGAGACGCTCGGCCTGGCGGGACTGCCCGCCGAGCACATCGATCGAGGGTGCGAGGATGCACACTCGAACGGGCCGCTTCCTCGTTCCGTTGCCCTCGATCGTGGCAGCGGTGTTCATGCGCGAATCTATAGCCAGGCCCGTCATGGAAAGCGGGTCGTTGCGGACTGTGGACACGTCGCCGGAATGAAAAGTCGATCGACCATGGCAGCCGGATCGCTCACCGCCAGGGGTCGCACGGTTGAAAGCAGCTTACGGGCCAAGCGGCGTTGTCCGGATCGTGGCCATACCGTTCGGGACTCGCCCATCATGGACGGCGTTGCCGTCCGCTTCGGTCACAAGACATGGCATGGGCAAAGCTAGTTACCTCAGCCCCGTGTAGCCGAGGCGCCACAGTCTGTCCGGAGATCGCGACACGGCGATGGGGGATGCCAACGTCCGACCAACGTTCGCCGCACGGCGTGCCCGGTCGGGGTCTTGCATAGTCCAGGGAATCGCTTGACGAGGCGTCCGATCGGCTGCGCCCGGTCGAGACGACATGCTATCGTTCGTTCGACGCCGCTCAAGGACGAAGTCCAAGTCCACGCGGACCGTTCCCCCTTTTGCCAGGTCGTGCCCAGAGCCTCTCGCCGTCGTCTCGCGACGCTGATCAGGATCCGACAGGAGGTCGACAAGCGACTCGATCGCGTGGTGCCGCAACGCCGGGGCCCGGCCGCGCTCGAGACGCTTCTCACGCCTGGCCTCGCCTCCGTCGCGGAATCACCTGATGCAGATGCGCTGCGCCGCACCCTAGCCGTGGCTGCGCGGGGGCGGTTTCCGCTGAGTCATCTCGGGGAGCGTGACGCTGGCACACTGCCGGCACGTGAGTCATTGGCCCAATCGATCGACGACGCGATCGACGGTCGATGGTCGGTGTTTGGGACGCCTCTGGCGGTAGTCGCTGCCCAACATGAATGGACGCGTCACCCCACATCACGCGCTCTGCCGTCACGGCTGCACTGGACGCGCGTCGCGTACCTGGACGGGATCGGCGGTGGCGATGTGAAGTGCATCTGGGAGCTCAGCCGGCATCACCATCTGGTCCGGCTCGCCCAGGGTTACTACCTCGACCACAGCGAGTCGACCGCGGAGCGCCTCCTCGCCCTGCTCGAATCGTGGATCGACGAGAACCCGAACGGGATTGGGATCAATTGGACGAGCGCCCTCGAGGTGGCATTCCGAGCGATCGCCTGGTGCTGGATCTGGGCGCTGACGTGCGGCTCGAAGGCGTGGACACCCACTCGCGTCCGTCGCTTTCTCCTTTCGCTGTGGCACCACGCTCGGCACGTCGAGCGCTTCGATTCCATTCACCACAGCCCGAACACGCATCTCACTGGAGAGGGACTCGGCCTTCTCTATGTGGGATTGCTGTTTCCCGAGTTCCGCCGCGCGTCGGATTGGTCGACGCTGGGCCGCGATATCCTGAATTCGGAGCTCGAGATCCAGGTGCTGGCGGACGGCATGCATTACGAGCGGTCAGTCGGCTACCACAAGTACACGGCGGAGTTCTACCTCCACTACCTGCTACTTGCCCGCGCCTTCAGTCTCCCGGAAGCGCCGCTGCTGCGCGATTCCGTATGCGCGCAGATCGGCGCAGCGCGGCTGCTCCGTCGACCTGACGGAACCTGGCCAGTCATCGGGGACGAGGACAGCGGCGACACGCTGCTGCTTGCCGCCGTCGATCCACAGGACCAGGGCCCGCTGCTCGCTGTCAGCGCTGGACTGTTTCAGGACGCCGAGCTGCTGGCGCTTACCCGCGACCCACATCGCGCCGCGGGCTGGTGGCTGCTCGACGCGGCGGAGTGGCAGTGGATGCGCGACGCGGCGGCCCAGTCGTCGGGCACTACGGGCCGCCCGGCGACGCGCGTCGCGGCCGTCGAGGGGCCGCGCGGCGGTGCGCTGCAGGCGTCCGGCTATTTCATCGGCCGCGAGGACGATTCCGTCGATGCGTGGTGGTGTCTCGTCGATGCTGGTCCTCACGGGGGGGACGGGACCGGCCACGCGCACACGGATCTCGGTCATGTCGAGCTCGCGCGTGGATCGACGCACATCGTCGTCGACCCCGGATGCGCGGGGTACACCATCAGCCGGGCGGCTCGTGATCATGCCCGGTCGGAAGCGGCGCACGCCTGTCTCGTCGTGGACGGCTCGCCACTCGCCGTTCCTTCGGGCGCCTTCTCGTGGGCCCGCGTTGCGCCAACGCCGCGCCACCGGTGGGGCGATGACGGGCAACTCTGGTGGTGTGAGCTCTCCTACGATCGTCCCGACCCGAGTGGTGCACTGGCGCACCGTCGCCAGGTGGTGCTCGTGCGTGGCACAGGAGTGGTCGTCTGCGACTGGATCTCCGGTGTACCGCGCCGCGGCTTCGCGCTCCACTGGCCGCTCGGTGCCGCGCCTAACGACGTCCAACTGTCCGACCATGGCGTCACGACCGCCGCGTACGCCATTGCCTGGAGTGCTTCGAGCGGGCTCGTCGATGCATCGTCCGAGCCGGCGACCCGAGCCCCTGGCTACGGGCGCGAGGAACAAGCAACGCTGCTTCGGCTCGGGCTTCACGGATCGCTCCCGGTCTCGATCGTCACCTGCTTCACGAATCGGGCCGCGCAGTTCGGTCGTCATTTTCACGACGGCGACGCCGTGCGTGTCGAGCTGCCACCCGGCGACAGCGGGCAGGCACTGGTTCTTTCGGCCCGCCCCGAAGCGGCGCCCTCGGTAGCCCCGGTACAGACGCTGGCTTCTTCTCTCCAAGTGACTCGATAATGTGCGGCATCTGTGGGATCGCGCTCTCCGATCCGAACGCCCGCGTGAATCCTCGCGTGATCGAGCGGATGAGCGACGCCATCGCGCACCGTGGCCCCGATGACGACGGTCAGTACCTGAATGGCCGTGTGGGTCTCGGGTTCCGACGACTCAGCATCATCGACCTGAGTGGCGGCCATCAGCCGATGGCAAACGAGGACGAGACGGTCTGGATTGCGTACAACGGCGAGATCTTCAACCACGCCGGTCACCGCGCGCCGCTCGAGGCGCGCGGCCACCGGTTCCGCACGCGATCCGACACCGAGGCTATCGTCCACCTCTACGAGGAGCATGGCAGCGCGTGTCCGCGAGAGCTGCGCGGGATGTTCGGTTTCGCGATCTGGGATGAGAAGCGGCAGTCGCTGCTTCTCGCCCGCGATCGCAGCGGCATCAAGCCCATGTTCTACGCAACGACGCCGCGGGGCGATCTCGTGTTCGGTTCGGAGATCAAGGCCATTCTGGCGAGCGGCATGATCACGCCGGAAGTCGACGAGGCGGCAGTCGCCGAGTACTTCGCGCTCGGGACGGTGAGCGGCGGTCGCACGCTGATCCGCGACGTGAAGAAGCTGGAGCCAGGACACACGCTCACGTGGAAGGACGGCCGCATCACGATCCAACGGTATTGGACGCTGCCCGCGTACGAGCCCGGGAAGATCGTGCACCGCAGTCTCGACGATGCGGCGAGCGACTTCTGGCGTCGGTTCGTCGAAGCCGTCGACATCACCCTCATGAGTGATGTGCCGCTCGGCGTGTTCCTGAGTGGAGGCCTCGACTCGAGCTTGATCGTCGCGGCGATGCGCGAGCGCGGGGTGACGGCGCTGCGGACGTTCTCGGTCGGATTCGCGGAGGCCGAAGCGAGCGAGCTCCCGTTCGCGCGCATCGTGGCCAAAACGTTCGAGACCGACCACCACGAAGTCGCCTGCACCGCGGACGACTTCTTCAACGCGCTTCCGCGCCTCACACGCCACCGCGACCACCCGCTGACGTTTTCGGCCAGCATTCCGCTGTTCTTCGTGTCGGAGTTGGCGGAATCGAGCGTGAAGGTCGTGCTGACGGGCGAAGGCAGTGATGAGCTCTTCGCGGGCTACGGGCGCTATCCCCGCGCGCTGCTCAATCTGCGGGCCGGCGAAGCGCTCGACTCGGTGCTGCCTAACGCTGCGCGCGGTGGGCTCGCCCGTGCGATCGGGCGCCTCGGCGACGACTACATCGGCAGCCGACTCAAGCGATCGTTTCTCGCGCGCGCGTCGTCATTCGAGGAGTCGTATCTGGAACCGTTCGCCGATTTCGACGCCGCACATCGGGCGCTCATTCTCACTGACGCGAGCGGATCGGCCTACTCGCAGCTTGGCTCCCTGATCGACCGGGATCTCCTCGGCGTCAACCCGCTCGAAGCCATGCTGCGCTTCGACCAGGTAACGTACATGGAGGAGCTGCTCGCGAAGCAGGATCAGATGAGCATGGCCGCATCGATCGAGAGCCGGGTGCCGTTCCTCGATCACCATCTGGTCGAATGGGCGGCGCAGCTTCCACCCGACGTGAAGCTTCGGGGAGGCAACGGCAAGGCGCTCGTGCGACTCGCCGCCGAGCGCGTGCTGCCGCGGTCGATCACGCACGCGAAGAAGCGTGGGTTCCTCGTCCCCCTCGGGCGTTGGCTGCGCGATCGCGGTGAGGAGATCTTCCGGGAGCACATGCCCGATTCCGACGACCCGTTTGTTTCAGCCACCTACATTCGGCGTCTCCTGGACGAACATCGCGGTGGTCGCGACCACACGGCCCGCCTGTGGCGCGTGCTGGCGTTCCAGGTGTGGCGCCGCGAAGTCGTTGCCTCGCCGGCTGGCGCCGCTGCCGCCGTAGCCTGATCATGCAACCCCAACTCATGCCGACTCGCACCGCGGAGCCGCTCCTCGGCGGGCACGATCTCGTGACGTTCGCCAACGACTGGAATGCCGACCCGACCAGCAAGCATCACATCATGCGCCGATTCGCGCGCACGAATGACGTGCTGTGGATCGAGGCGGCGGGCATGCGCGCGCCGAAGCTCGCAAGCGCATACGACCGAAAGCGACTCCTCACGAAGGCGAAGGCGATGTTGCGGAAGTCGCGGCCGGCGCTCGACCGGCTGCACGTGCTGTCTCCGCCTGCGCTCCCGTACCCGCACTCGACGATCGCCCAGCAGGCCAACGCCCTGCTGTACCAATACACCATCACCCGCGAGCTCGCGCGCCTGGGGATGGATCGGCGCCCCGTGCTGTGCTCCTTCGCGCCACAGTGCGCGCCATACATTCGCCGTTTGCCGCGGGAGCTTTTGATTTACTATTGCGTCGACAAGTGGTCGGCGTTCGAGGGCTTCGACTCGACCACGATGGAGCGGGGCGAGCGCGAGCTCTGCGAGACCGCCGACCTGGTGATCGCCTCAGCGCAGGACCTCGCCGAGCGGTGCTCACGATTTTCCACCAACGTGCACTACGTACCCCACGGCGTTGACTACGATCACTTCGCGTCAGCGCTGGTGCCCGGGGCGTTGCCTGACGACCTCGCCGCGATCCCGGAACCACGCGTCGGATTCTTCGGGCTCATTCACGAATGGGTGGACGTCGAGCTGATCGGAAAGCTGGCGGAAGTCCTGCCCTACTCGTTCGTCGTGATCGGCTCGGCGAAGACGGACATGAGCCCGGTCGAGGGCAAGCCTAACGTGTTCGTGCTCGGGCGCCGGCCGTACGCCGAGCTGCCTGCCTACAGCCGCGGGTTTCATGCGTCCATCGTGCCGTTCAAGATGACGGAGCTCACGCACTCCGTGAACCCGATCAAGCTGCGCGAGTACGCGGCCGCCGGGCTCCCGATCGTGTCGTCGCCGCTTCCGGAGGTGGTGAAGTGCTCGGACATCGCGACATGTGCGTCATCGTTCGATGAGTGGGTCGATGCGCTTCGCGACGCCGTACAGCGCGGCCAGGATCCTACGGCGCGCGAGGCGCAGTCGCGGCGTGTGGCTCACGAGGACTGGGCGTTTCGCTGTGAGGAGATCGCGCGGCTCGTCGACGCGTCGGCGTCTCCGAGATCGCGAACGGCTCGGCGGAAAACGGGCACCTAACGCCGATGCACATCCTTCACATCGCGGGGGCGCGCCCGAACTTTCCAAAGCTCGCGCCCGTCCATCGCGCGGCGTGTGTCGCCGGATGGCAGCAAACCATCGTCCACACGGGCCAGCACTACGACGCCGCGCTGTCAGATCAGTTCTTCCAGGAACTATCGATCCCGCACCCGGACGAGAACCTGGAGGTCGGCTCGGCCACGCATGCCGTGCAGACCGCGCGCATCATGGAGCGGCTCGAGCCGATTCTGGGTGCCCGGCGGCCTGATTGGGTGTTGGTGTATGGTGACGTGAATTCGACGGTCGCGGCCGCGCTCGTGGCGTCGAAGCTCGGAATCAGGCTGGCCCACGTGGAAGCCGGGCTCCGGAGCTATGACCGCACGATGCCTGAGGAGATCAACCGCCTCGTCACGGATCGTCTCGCGAACCTGCTCCTCACGCCGTCTCGCGACGCGAGCGAGACACTTCGTCAGGAAGGCGAACCGGAGGAGGAGATCGAGTTCGTCGGAAACGTGATGATCGATACGCTCCTGCACTCGCTGCCGATGGCGCGCGCGACGGGATTCCGCGAGCGCATGGCAGCCGGCGACGATACGATCGTGGTCACGCTGCATCGTCCGTCGAACGTGGACGAGCCGGCGCGCCTCACGAGCATCGCTCACGCGCTGAGACAGTTGGCCGAAAACCGGACCGTGATCTTCCCGGTTCACCCGCGCACGCAACAGCGGCTTCGCGACGCCGGCGCCGACCTCGGTCGCGTTCGCATACTGGAGCCCATCAGCTATTTCGCGATGCTCGACCTCGTGCAGGGTGCGTATGCGGTCGTCACCGACTCGGGGGGACTGCAGGAGGAGACGACCGCGCTCGGGGTGCCCTGTTTCACCGTGCGGGCGAACACCGAGCGGCCGGTCACGATCACCGAGGGAACGAACGAGCTGGTTCCTGATCCGGATGCGCTCGTTGCGCGGGTGGCGTCGCTGGAGACATCGCCACGTACCGGGCGTGTTCCCGAGGGCTGGGACGGTCACGCATCAACGCGGATCGTGAACGCGCTCGCCGCGAGAGCCCAGTAGCCGCCTCTGGCATCGACGCCGGGAAGGCTCCGCAACTGCAAGACCGAACGCGGATGTGAAACCGATGGCGCCAGTGTTCGCGCGAGCGAGGCTCGAAATCCGCGTTGGGTGTTGCCGTTGATCCGGGCTCGTTGCACGAGCCTGTGTCAATGCACAGAGATTCCGCCGTTTCCGCGACATCCGCAGAAATGAGATCGGGGCGACGACCCTAACGAGTCGTCGCCCCGATTGCTTGCGACCAGCGGATCGCCGGCTACCGAACGATCGTGTTGGCCGTCCGTTGACGCAGCGCGGCGAAGTCCACGCCGGGGTCAGTGCCGTCCGTCGCCTTGCCTCTGTACGGACTGGAGGCGCTGAGGCTGTAGTCGCCGCCCGGGTTCGTGAAGCCCACGCTCGCCATGGTCGGCGCGTAGAAGCTGGATTGCGGATGCCATGGCACAAACTCCCCGTCGAGCCCGATCACGACGTTTCGATCGAAGTTCCACGATCCGTTCGCGAACGCCTCGAGGCTCGCCGTACCGATTCGCACGCCCGAGTACATGACCGCGCCGTACGGGCCGCCCTTGGTCGCGACGTTGTCGCGCATCACGATGTTCCGCGCCGCACCAAACGACACGTCGGAGATCATCCACTGCCCCTCCGCCGTATAGTTGTGGATCATGGTGTTGTGCGCGATGGTGACGTCATGCAGGTCCTGGAGGAGGATCAGCATGCGGCCACTCACGGTGCCGTTGTAGCTGCCGATGTTCTCGAAGAGGTTGTGCTCCACGCGGACACGGGCGACCGGCACAACGGTGTTCGGCTCGGGGTGGGCCGAGATGTTGAGACCCTGCGGCGAGTTCCGCACGATGTTGTAGCGGAACGCGACGTCGGTGGTGCCCTGCCACGGACCGCTGCCGCCGTCATTGGCGGACTTGATCACGATCGCCATGCCGGTCTGGGCATCGGCCCAGTTGTTCTCGAACACGTTGTTCTCGATCAGGAGGCGACGCGCGCTCTTGAGCTCGAGGAGGTTCTTGACCGTCCAGACCCCCCTCCACGACGGGTTCTTGTAGAAGTGGTTCCCGCGAATCGTGATGTCGGAAGGAACGAGGTTCGGAATTCCCGGATCGGACCCGCCGAACATGATGTTCTCGCCGGCGGCCTCGAGATAGTTGTTCTCGATCAGGTACGGCCCCGGGCCATTCCAGCCACCGATGGCCTGCGAGTCGAAGCCCCGGGCGTGGCAGTCGGCGATCCACGAATCCGCGATCACGGTGCTCGCCGAATTGAGCGCGACGCAGCGCGTGAAGTTCGCGCCGCTGTCCCCGTGAATGTAGAGGTGATCGAACACGAGGTTCGTCGGCGCGATGGCGACCGTCACCTGCGTCTCGTTCGCGCCGGCCCAGCCGCCATCACCTAACGCGATGAGGCCGTAGTTGTAGACACCCAGCGTCGGCACGGCGATCTCGAGGGCCGACACGCGATAGCACGACGCCTGAGGGTCGGTGCGCAGCGCCGGGGCGACGTTCGGCGTGACCAGCTTCGCGAAGCCCGACGCGTTGGACGGCGTGGCGCGCTGCCCCCGTCCGGGCGACGAGCCATCGGTCCGCAGCGTGATCCACGCGCTGCACGAGCTGCCGATGCCCTTGTTGCGGAGGACGAAGTTACCCGTGAACGTGACACCCGGCGCGAGCAGGATGGCGTCGCCCGGCTGCGCGCTGTCAAGCGCTCCCTGGAGGTTGCCGCCCGAGCCCACGCGGATCTCACGCGAGACCGGCGGCAGCGAACCGTATACCGGCGTCACCTGCGGGAGCGCGGGATCCGCAGCAGTGATCCCCGATATGCTTCCTGACGGCGGCGGTGAGGTCGGCACATTGGTCCCACCAGCCACCGTGATGGCGCCGGAGCCGGTCGCGGCATCGGTCTTCGCCGTGATGGTCGCCGTGCCTGCCGCGATTCCGGTTACGAGACCACTGCTCGACACCGAGGCGATCGACCCGTCCGACGTCGTCCAGGTGATCGTACCAATCGCGATTGGATTGCCGGAAGCGTCGAACGCATGCGCCAGCGCCTGCGTCGACTGACCCGCCTGCAGCGACTGGACCGAGAAGGCCACCGTGATGCTGCTCGATACCGCCGGCGCGGTGCCGCCAGCGACCGTCAACGGCTTGGACGCGCTGAGCGACCCACAC
>Ga0075424_100002440_pt1 | contig 17005 bp, 13 predicted proteins | sample SoiMethybrSBSTD3_FD_75301 | JGI IMG/M metagenome (GOLD analysis project Ga0075424, IMG submission 75301) | Bulk soil microbial communities from a Populus tree surrounding site in Tennessee, USA - Soil MetaG P. TD hybrid SBSTD3 | ecosystem: Environmental > Terrestrial > Soil > Tree plantation...
GGGACATCCCGAGCAACAGCTCGCACCCGAAGGCGAACGACGGCATCGGCACGCGCGCCAGGACCGCCGGCAGACGCTCGATGACCTCCCTGGCGCGGTCGAAGCGCGCTCGGGTGACGTAGACGGCACTCAGACCGATCAGCGCCTGGAAGGTCTGCACCGGGTCGTCCGTCTCCTCGCTGAGTGCCAGCGCGCGCGCGAAGTTCCGCTCGACCTCGGGCGCGGCGAATCCGCGGCTCTGCAGGGCCGCACCCACGGCCATCGAAAGCCTGATCGTGCGGAGGGTCCGCTCCGGCGTTCGCGGGAGCGCGTCGATCAGTGCGACGGCGTGCTCGAGGAGCACGCCGGCCTCCCGAAACGCTCCGACCCGGCTGGCATGTGCCGCACCCTGTTCGAGATACGGGATGGCGCGCTCCGGGTCGCCGCCCGCCTCGTAGTGGAACGCGAGCTGCGCGGCATCCTGAGGCGTACGTCCACCTCTTTGCCTCTCGAGACACGTCGCGATCCGCGCGTGCAGGCGGCGGCGCCGCGCGGGCGCCACCCGCTCGCGGAGGACGTCCTGGTAGAGCGCGTGCGTCAGCTCGTACTGTCCCGCGACCGCCGCGGTCGAGCGCTCGCCGACGGATCGGATCATGTGCTCCTGCCGCGCGAGCTTCTCGAGAACCTCTTCCACCTCGACGACATCGGCCTCGAGCGCGCCGGCGGCAAGGGCGGCAGAGAACGTCCGGCCGACGAGGCTGCCCGCCTCGAGCGCCTCGCGCTCGCCGTCGGTCAGACGTTCGACGTGCGCTGCGATGAGCGACCGGAGCCCCTGCGGCACTCCGACGGCCAGGCGATCGACCGGGACGGCGAGGTCCCAGCGCGTCCCCGCCTGAACGATCGCCCCCGTGGCGACGAGGTCGTCGACGACGCCCTTCACGAAGAGCGCGTTGCCGTCGGTGCGCGCGAAGACGACGCGCGCCGCGGCGTCCGCGTCGGCGAGGCCCGGACAACGGGCGCGGAGATAGTCGGCGACGTCACCCGGGCCGAGCGCGCCGAGCCAGAGCTCCCGGGAGCGTCCGTGCGCGTGGAGCGCCTGGCGAACCTGCTTCAGGGGGTGGGCACCGAGGGCGACCTCGACGGGGCGATACGTCGCGAGGATGAGCAGCGGCGCCGGATCGGTCCGCTCCGCCAGCTCGGCCACGAGGTCGACCGTCGCAAAGTCGCTCCACTGGACGTCCTCGAGGACGAGAACCAGCGGGTCGGCGAGCGCTTCGAGCATCTGGGCCATCTCGCGCAGCATGCGCTCGCGATTCGTACCCACGAGGCGCCGCTCGAGCGCGTCCGTCTCCTCGGGGTCGACGAGCGTCGGGAGCTGGACGAGCCACGACGGCGCGTATCGCCGGAGCGTCGCGAGCACCGACGCGCCCGCCGGCGTCGCACACAGCCGACCGATCGCTTCGAGGACGGGAAGATACGGCTCGCGGCCGCCGTGGTGCTCGACGCACTTTCCGTGCGCGACGACGTGCCCGTCCGCGATGAGCCGTGTCCGGAACATGTCGACGAGCGTCGTCTTCCCGATGCCCGCCTCGCCCGCGACGAACCCGACCTGCCGCTCGCGCTGCGCCGCCCGCGCGAACCAAGTGCCGATCTCGGCGAGCTCGGCGACGCGCCCCACGACGACGGGCCCATCCGGCCGCGGCGACGACGCCGGCGGCCGTGCGTCGCCAGCGATCGCGGCGATGAACCGGTAGCCCCGGCGGTGCGCCGTCTCGATGACGCGCGGACGACGCGGGTCGTCGTCCAGTATCTGGCGCAGCTCGTTGATGCAGCCGGTCAGCACCGACTCGCTCACGGCGGTCTCGGTCCAGACGGCGTCGAGAAGCTCGTCTCTGGTTACGAGACGGCCGGGACGTTCCGCGAGGTGACGGAGCACGGCGAAGGTCTTCGGCCGGAGCGGCAGGATAAGCGACCCGCGCCGAAGCTGCTCGTTGGCGGGGTCGAGGACGAACTCGAGGAAGGCGATAGGCTGCAACTCGCGGGACATCGCGCGGCGGTCCGTCGCCGCTCTCTACTTCCTCTGCGGCCTCGGCGGCAAGGAACGGTCCGGTAACGGCATTAGGTCACGAACTCGATCTCATTGGGAGGCAAGACGATGCACACTCGCACGCGCGCGCTGAACACGGCATGGATCATCGGCTTCGTGCTCGCATTCGCTGGGCTCGCGCTCACATGGCCGGCGGACGCGGAGCGGCCGACGAATCCGCCCAACATCCTTCTGTTCATTCTCGACGACGTCGGCATCGACCAGATGAAGACGTTCGGCTACGGCGGCGCCACCGCGCCGCGCACGCCGAACATCGACACGATCGCGACCGCGGGCGTGCGCTTCCGCAACGTCTGGACGATGCCGGAATGCTCGCCCAGCCGTGCCATGCTGTTCGAGGGACGGTATCCGCTGCGCACGAACGTCTACTCGGCGATCCTGCCGGTCGATCTCGCCAATTCGCAGGTCCCGCCCTACGAGACGACGACACCCAGGATCCTCCGCGATGCCGGCTACACGAGCGGTCTCTTCGGCAAGTTCCACTTGACCGGGTCCGACGTCAATCCGGCCACCAATCCGCTCGGCTACACCGCCGTGCACCAGCTCGGCTGGGACTACTTCGCCGGATGGCAGGACGGCGCGCCGCACCCGATCGATCCCACGGCCGGCGGCGTGGGCGCGTTCTGCGATGGCGGCTCGAGTGCCGGAGCGCCGTGCGGGAGCGACAACCCGTGTCCGGACGGTGCGACCTGCGGGCTCTATAGTTGTGGGTTCGTTCCCAATTCCACCGACGACGCGGCCCACGGCGCCGACTCCGGGGCCTGCTACTTCGTGAACGAGCCGTGCTCGCCGATTTCGCGCAGCGCGCTCGTGCCGACGCCGGGCCGAACCTGCATGGAGCGCGGCGGCATCTTCGTGCCGAATGCAACCTGCGCGAGCGCCCCGCCCGCGGACGTCAACTTCGGCTTGCAGAACGCGTACTACGCGGGCCAGCTCGTGATCAACCAGCCGGAGGGGTCGTTCCAGGTGCTGCCGCCGCAGGATCCTTCCGGCGCGGGGCGCGGCTACCGCACGATCCTCGAAAGCCAGCGCGCGATCGACTGGATCAACGCGCGCTCGTCCGCGGCGCCCTGGATGGCGACCGTTTCGTACTCGTCCGCGCACACGCCGTACCAGCAGGCGCCAACTTCGCTGCTGCCGGCCGCGTCGGTGCCGACGGGCGGAACGAACTGTCTCAAGCTCGCCGATCAGCGGGTGCTGAGCAACCAGATGATCGAGTCGATGGACAAGGAGATCGGCCGCGTGCTCGTGGACACGGGCCTCGCCACGCGCAACGCCGACGGGTCGCTCGACTACTCTCCCGCGGCCAGCAACACGATGATCGTGATCATCGGGGACAACGGAACGTACGCGCCCGGGGTCAAGCTGCCGTTCAACTTCGAGCGGGCCAAGGGCACCGTGTACCAGACCGGCGTGTGGACGCCGCTCATCGTGGCGGGGCCGCTGGTGCAGTCGCCGGGACGCCAGGTCGACGCGATGGTGAACGTGGCGGACGTGTTCCAGCTCTTCGGCGAGATCGCCGGGCTCGACGTGCACAAGATCGTCCCCAAGTCGCGGCCGCTCGACTCGGTGTCCATGCTGCCGTACCTCACCAATCCCCAGCAGAGGAGTCTGCGCTCGACCAATTTCACGCAGACGGCGCTCAACATCCGGCCCAGGGGCTACGTCACGCCGCCGTGTGTGATCGACAGCTTCAGCACGTGCATCCAGCTCGTGCCGTCACAGGCAATTTGCACGGTGGAAGAAGGGACGTGGTGGGGCCAGGGTGGTACCGTTCCCGGCGCGCCCCAGCAGGACTGCTGCGGCGTGAACAGGTATCGCCAGACCCAGTCGCCCCCGCAGTCGGCGTACAACGTGCTGCCGGACTGGCAGATGGCGATCCGCGACGACACCTACAAGCTCGTGAAGTACCAGGTCACCGACTACAGCACGACCACGGGGAACTGCGAGACGAATCAGTTCACCGAGTTCTACGCGATCGACGAAGCCGTGCCACCGCGGCTCGACGATGCGCCGTTCAACCTGCTCGCGCCGTCGCACGTACTGACCAAGGCGGAGGCGAAGGCGCTCGCCAAGCTCGGCAACGAGCTCGACAGGCTCCTCGCTTCGCAGAAGGCGTGCTCCGGAGATGGCAACCGCGACGGCATGGTCGACCAGGAGGACGTCGACCAGCTCGACTACTGGGACAGGACCACCGGCGGCAACTCGAGCTGGTACGACTTCAACCTGGACGGCCTCACCAGTTCCTGCGACGTTCCGTTCGAGTGCGACCTTCCGTTCATCACGCAGGGCAAGTTCCCGCGCAGGTGCCCGCGGTCGACGGGATCGAGGTGAGGCTCACGGAGACTGTTTCCGGATGCGGTCGAGCAGCGTCTGCACCTCCGGGTTCCCCGGGGAGAGCGCTGCGACCGTCTCCGCCGCATCGCGTGCGCGCGACCAGTCGTTCTCCTGCACGTACAGGATGGCGAGCGCGTACGCGATGTCCGGGTCGTTCGGATCGGTCGCTCGCGCTTTCAGCAGCGCCGCTTCGGCCTCCGCCCGCCTGCCGTTCCGCTGGAGCGCGAGCGCCGCGTTGTATCGCACTCGCGCGCGCTCGGGCAGGAGATCGGCGGCGCGGCCGAGCGCGGCCGCGGCCTCGGGGAGACGTCCTTCTTCTGCCAAGAGCAGACCGAGCGAGTACGTGAGCTCGCCCTGCCCGGGGACGCGCGCGATCCCGTCTTCGAGGACCTTCTCCGCATCTGCATTCCGTCCGCGACCGTTCAGCAGTCGGGCCAGGTTCAAGCGCGCCGGCGTGAAGTCCGGATCGAGGCGCAGTGCGCTCCGGTATTGCTCCTCCGCCAGCGCGTGTTTCCCCTCGTTCTCGTACAGCACTGCGAGGTTCAGATGCTGACCCGGCAGGTCGAGCGCGACCTCCTGTGCAGCGACGAACTCGTCGACTGCCCGCCGCTCCGCCTCGCGCTGGACCGCGTCGAGCCGGTCGGATGGCACGGACGAGAGCACGCGGGCCGCCTCGATGCGGACGGCGCGCATCGGATCGTGGAGGAGCGGGGCGACCAGACGCGCTCGCTCGTCGGGAGCGACGCGCTCGAGACCGGCGACCGCCGCGGTCCGCACCGCGGGATCCGGGTCGCGGGTGCCTTCGACGCTCGCGGCGACGCTCGCCGGGCCGTAGCGCCGGAGCAGGTCGAGCGCGGTAGCGCGCACGATCGCGGGCTGTGAGCCATCCCGCGTCAGGTTGACGAGGCCTTCTTCCGCCCCCGGGCGTCCCGCGCGTCCCGCCGCGATCGCCTCGCCGTAGTGCGGCTCCTGGCGTCGGCCCGGGCCGTACCACCGCGCGATCGCGTCGGCCGCCCAGGTCGGCGGCTGCTCCGCATGGCAGCCCGAGCATGCGTTCGGCGTCCCGATCTTCGCGCTGAGGTCCGGCCGCGGGATGCGGATCGCGTGATCGCGACGCGCGTCGATCACCATGTAGTTCCGGGTCGGCATGTGACAGTTGACGCAGAGCGCGGCCGGCGAACCTGGAGCATGGAAGTGGTGCGTCGGTGAATCGTACGACTTCGCGCGCAGCCCGGGGAACCGCTGCGCGTTCGGCGTCTCCTGGTGGCATCGGACGCACAGCGCGTTCCCCTCCGCGGCGAGGGTCAGGCGGTGCGGGTCGTGACAGTCGGTGCAGCGAACGCCGGCCTGGTACATCCGGCTCTGTCGGAACGAGCCGTACTCGTACACCTCGCCGAGCTGCTGGCCGTCGGCATGGTACTGATCCGGGGTGAGGAGCGCGGGCAGGTAATCGTCGTAGAGCGGCTCGCCGGGGATGGGGGCCGCCCGCAGCTCGGCGCGAAGAGCGTGGCAGGGCGCGCAGGTCTCGATCTCGCGCTCGGCGCCGCCCGCCGTCAGATCGACCAGTCCGTCAACCGCGCTGCGGGTGCGCGGATCCGATCGCGCCCAGGCGACATGCCGTTCCCCCGGACCGTGACACGACTGGCAGCTCACGTTGATCTCGGACCACGTGGTCGCGTAGCGGTCGGCGCGCGCGTCGTAGTTCTTCTGCAGATTCGTCGAGTGACAGGACGCGCACATCGCATTCCAGCTCTGGTACCGTCCCGTCCAGTGGAGCACGTCGCCCGCCGGCGTTTTCTCGTCGGGGTAGAGATGGAACCAGCGCCGGCGCTCCGCATCCCACGCGATCGTCAGCGCCTGGAGCCGGCCGCCGGCCTGGGGGATCAGGTACTGCTGCAGGGGATGAACACCGAACGTGTAGGCGACGTCGAAATCGGCGGGCGTCCCGTCGGCGCCGTCCGTGTGAACGACGAATTTGCTGCCATCCCGGAAGAACCGGGACACGACGCCGTCCCGCGTGAACTCCGCTCCGCCAAAATCGCCGATGACGCTCGCATCGGTCGCGGGCGCCATGGCGGCGAAGTGGTGCGACGTCTTCCAGGCAGCCGCCTCGGCGGGATGGCACTCGACGCACGCGTCGTTGCGCACGTAGACCCGCTCCGCGGACGCCGGGGCCACGTGCGGACGCCGCCAGAGCCATGCAGCCGCGCCGACGACCGTCGCCGCAACCAGGAGACCGCCGGTCAGCAATGCGACGCGTACGCGCGGGGCGGACGAGGCTTCTCGCCGGCGGCCGCCCGTTCGATCAGGATGGCGTCTCGGCGGCACGGATTGCCCTCGACGCCGTACGGCCGGGGCGTGGCAAGTTCACGTTCGGGCTCTCGACTTGTTCAGGGTCACGGCGGCGCGAACGAGAGTCTTCAACGCCCTCTCGTCTATCTTGTCGCCCTCATGGAAGTCGATCGCACGCCTCGTGTTCCCCTCGAGACTGGAGTTGAAGAGTCGCGCAGGATCCTCGAGAGCTGCCCCTTTGGCGAACGTCATCTTCACGACGTTCTTGTAAGTCTCGCCCGTGCAGATCAGTCCGTCGTGCGACCACACGGGAACGCCTCTCCACTTCCACTCCTCGACAACTTCGGGATCGGCTTCCTTGACCAAGGTACGGAGCCGGCTGAGCATCTTGCCGCGCCAGTCGCCCAGCTCCTCGATTCTCGCGTCTATCATCTGAGAGGGAGACTTGCTCTTCGCCATGGTCGTTTCTCTTCCTCAGTCGCGACGCTTCGACAAGTGGCCGTGACCGCCACCGCGCTGATCACCGCGGGATGAGCCGCACGATCGGGATGCGTCGGTTCACCTTGGCCGCATCTCGCCGATAGCTTGCGAAGGCGGGAAAGACGCGATCAGCGAGCGCCCAAAGCCGCTCGCGCTCTGCCTCATCCTGGACGATCGTCGCGCGCATCGCGATCCCGCCGAAGGTGACGTCCGGGTGGGCGCGAAGGTTGTGATACCACGATGGGTGTCGGGAGCTGCCGGCGTTCGACGCGACGATCGTGACCCGGTCGCCGTCGTGGAAATAGATGATGGCATTCCGTCGGCGTGCGCCGCTCTTCGCGCCGGTGGTCTCGAGCACCGCAGTCGGGAATACGAGCGTGGTCGCGAGGCGACCGCGCGTTGCTCGCAACAGGAGCGGATCGAGCCTCCAGCTGACATGGCGCGAGACGAACCGGGCGAGACGGGTGGCGGCGAGTGCCGCATAGGCGTGCGCGAACACGCCCGGCTGACGGGTTGGATCGATGTACTTGAGCGTCGTCGCCAACGAAGCTCTCTCCACGGCGAGAACTTCGAGCGTTAGTCTTCGAAGCGGGGCGCGCGTTTCTGGCGCCGCGCACTGATCGCTTCCTGCAGGTTCTGCGTCGTGAGACGTACGAGGAGCTGGTTGCGGTTCTCGAGGTCGATCGCCGCCTCCAGGCTTCCGATCTCGAGGCTCGACCACAGCACCTTCTTCGTCATCGCGAGGCCGTGCGGGCTCCGCGTGCAGAGCTGCTCCGCGACCGCGAGCGCACCGTCGAGCAGCTCGCCGTCCGGCAACACGCGGGACACCATGCCGACACGGAGCGCTTCGGCCGCCGTTACCTCCCGGCCCGTCAGCACGATGTCCCAGGCGTGTGCGGCGCCGATCAGCCGCGGGAGGAGCCAGCTCACGCCGAGCTCGGTGCCCGTGAGCCCGTTCGTGATGCCCGCACCGCAGAAGCGCGCCGATTCGCCCGCCAACCGGACATCGGCACCGAGCACGAGGCACAAGCCGCCCCCGAAGGCCGGTCCGTTCACCGCGGCGACGATCGGCTGCGGGATGGCGCGCATCGCGGGCACGAGGTTCGACATGTACTCCATCGCCCGGATGGCCACGCGGGACATCGGGAGCCCCTCGCACCCGGGCGGGACACCGTGGTCCTCGAGGTCGAGGCCGGAGCAGAACCCGCGGCCGGCGCCCGTCATCACGACCGCCCAGGTGTCGTTGTCCGCACCGACCCGCGCCAGTGCCTCGTAGAGCGGCGCGACGGTGTCGAACGACATCGCATTCATCCGCTCGGGTCGATTGAGCGTGACGAGGGTCACGTGCGGGCGCGGCTTTTCGAGGAGGACGAATGGCATTCGCGTCCCATGACCCGGACCGCGCGTTCGAGTCAACTTCGAACCAGAATCTCGCGCGCCGCGCGCTCGCCGGAGCGGATCGCTCCATCGATCGCACCGTACGACGTCGTGGCCGTCTCGGTTCCCGCCCAGCGGATCCGTCCGAACGGCTCGCGGAGCAGCGATCCGTACCTGGTGAGGATCCCCGGCGACCAGTGCGCCATCGAGCAGCCTCGCGTCCACTGCTCGTGCCACCAGGGCGTCTCGATGAATTCCGACGGTGACGCGGCGCGAGGGCCGAAGCGTTCGGTCATCGCATCGAGCACGAGCCGGCGGCGTTCGCCCGCGTCGAGCGCATCGATCCGTTCAGCGACGGGCCCGAACGTGAACGAGGCGATGACTCCCGGCCGACCGGCCGCGGGCGTCGCATCGAGCGTGACCTCCGCGGGCGATCCCGGGCTCGCCGACTGCCCGCTCATCCCGTGCGCGCGCCAGAACGGCTCGTCGTAGACGAGGAGCGTCTTCGTCTCGGGACCTGCGGTCGCGTGCCGATACAACCTCAGGCGGTCGTCCGGCAGGGCAGGATCGAACTCGATCTCCAAGGCGAGCGCGGGTGGAATCGCCACGACGGCGTGGCGAGCAGAGACGTAGACGGCGCTGGACTCGACGATAACGCGATCCTCCCGCTGCGCGATCCGGTGGACGGGAGCGTTCAGCCGGACGCGATCGCCGAGCTCCGCCGCCATGCGTTCCGCGATCGACCCCGCGCCGCCGGCGACGAGGTTCTCCTGGTAGCCGCCTTCGATCGACAGCAACGTATTGATGCCGCCCGCCGAGCGGATCAGGAAGAGCAGGTTGAGGAACGACACGTTGCCCAGGTCGCCGCAGAACAACCCGCGCACGGCGCACTCGAAGAGGTCGCGCGCAATCGTGGTACGGATCCCCGAGCGCTCGAGGAACCAGGCCACCGAGCGGGAGTCCCACTCCTCGGCACGCTTCGCGGTCCAGGGTGTCTCGATCGGGAGCCGCCTCGCCATGCGATCGAGCTTCGCCTGGGCGAGAACGAGCGACAGCACGGCGAGCGGGCCGATCTTCGGGATCAACCCGCGATAGCGCCGGGTCCGCCCCTCGCCGATGAGGAGATGATCGCCGGCGACGAACGTCTTGTACGTCGACACGCCGACTTCGGCCGCCAGCGCATGCGCCGCGTCGTGTCGGTTCGCGAGCCATGCACCGCCGCGATCGACCGGTGAGCCGTCGGACAGCCGGTGCGTCCAGATGCGGCCTCCAACGCGGTCGCGCGCCTCGAGGACCGCGACCGATTTGCCGGCTTGCGCGAGTCGGCGGGCTGCGGTCAGGCCGGCATACCCGCCCCCGACGACACAGACGTCTGCTTCGATCCCGTCTGGCCGCCTCACGGCGACGCGAACAGCGCCGGGTCGAAGTACTCCCGCCATGCGGCGATCCGACCGTCCCGGATCTCGAACACCGCGCAGATGGGCACGACGAGCGGCCGTCCCCGGAACGTGATGCGATCGGTCCGCTCGCGCACCATCGCGTCGTTCCGGTTCGCCGTACTCGACGTCATCGCACGGGGGCACCGGACGGATAGCGGACGTAGTGCGTACGCAGCAGGTCGATGAACGCGGCGTCGCGGAGCGGGTTCGACGGGACGTGGACGTCGACCCCGCGGCGCGCGAGATCGGCGGTGAAACGACGGAGTATCTCCGCGAGGTCGATGTCGGCAGTACCCTCGTCGTAGCGACGGCGGTCCGCGTCGGACTCGAACACGAGCGCCTTCCAGGAAAGACTCACGCGGAGCCGGTCCCGGGGAAACGCGGCAACCGACTTTCCACCATCCACGATCGCCCAGCGGTCCCCTCCCCCGCGCAGCTCGCTGTCGAGCGTGATCGAGGGGAGGCCGTCCTCGAGGCGCCCGGTCGGTCGCACCCGGTGCCACATGAAGTCGTTGTCGCCGACGATCGCGGTATTGTCGATGGCGCCCTCGTGGACGCGCGACGGGCGCTCGGGCCCCTCGGGCCAGTACTCGAACCCACCGTCGGGGCCCGTGTAGAACCACGCGACGGCGGTCGCGACCTTCACCCGGACGTCCTCGAAGAGACCCGAGAGGCTCATGAGCGTGAGGAACGTGATCGGGTTCCGCGTCCGATCGAAGCCACGGAAGACCGGCACGTCGGTGTGCCCGGCGCCCTGCGGAAACGGTATCTGGTACGTGAGGTTCACGTAGACCGTGGTGGGCCGAACGATCTCGGCATCGAAGAGCCGCTTCGCCGCTTCGACGAAGGGCCGATGCTGGAGGAGCGGCTCCACGCCGGCCGCGACGGTCCCATCCGCCGCCCAGTTCCCGCGGAAGACGGGCGCGACGATCATCGGCGCATCGCCATCTCTCCCCGAGAGCGCCGCGTACTCGGCACTGTTCGCGAAGTACCGCTGCACCGGCCAGTACGGCGCATGCGCATCGATGAGGCGATGCACGACGGCAGGATCGTCGAGCGCGACGTCGAGAGCGATTGGTGCGCGTGGCAGTCGACCGAGCGTCACGGCTTCGCGAGCTGCCGCACGACGCCCGCGCGACCGCGCGGCGCACTCGGAAGACGTGACGGTACGCGGGAAGTGGGGAAGACGATCGTGAACACCGTGCCGTTCCCGAGACGGCTCTCGACGTCGATACGCCCCTGCATGCTCTCGACGAGCCGCTTGCAGGTGGCGAGGCCGAGGCCTCGGCCCATGTCACGATCGCGCTCGGCGCGGCGGACCTGGAAGAACTCGTCGAAGATGCGCCCGAGGTGCTCCGCGGCGATGCCACGTCCCGTGTCACGGACGGCGATACGGACTCCGCCGTCGTCCACGATGTTGGCGTGGACGGATACCGTTCCGACGTCGGTGAACTTGATCGCGTTGTCGAGGAGATTGACGACCACGCGCGCCAGCCGCGAGCGATCGGCGTGCAGTCGCACCCCGGCCGCCTGATCGACGACGCTCAGGCGAAGGCCCTTCGTGTCCGCGAGGGACTCCGTCATCGTGACCGCCTCCTGGATCACGGCCGAGAGCGGGAAGTCGGTCTCGTCGAGCGTCGTGGGCGCTTCGGACTCGAACTTCGCCACGTCGAGGGCATCCGTCAGGAGCTCGGTGAGGGCGGTCGCGCTCGATTCGAGACGCACCGTGAGATCGTCGACCCGGGCGGGATCGGTGCGTACCTGGCGGATCACGCGTGCGAGCATCCGGATCGCGGTGGCCGGCGTCCTGATGTCGTGCGAGATCGCCGCCATGAACCGGGTCTTCCGCGCGCTCGCTTCCTCCGCCCGTCCTCGCGCCTGCTCGAGCTCGCCGTTGGCGATGGCGAGCTCCTCCCCGCGGATTCGGTACGCCGCCGCGAGCTCGTGGTAGCGCGTGAGGATGAAGCCGAGAGCGCCGAGCGTGAGCGCGACGAAGACGCGGTTGATCCAGAACTCGGTCGTGAGGAGATACGGGTTCCCCGGCGGATAGAAGCCGCCGAGGAACGTCAGCACCACGGCAGCGAGCGCGAGGACCCAGATGATGCGTCGATCCTGGATCCACACGCAGAGCGCGAGGCCGATCACGTACAGGATCGGCGGGCAGTACTCCGCGGACGTGAAGACGTCCGTCAGCAGCGCGACCAAGCTGACGGCCAGTGCCACGGACACGACCGCAAGCTGTGGTGGCACCTTCTTCGTCACGAGACCGAAGACCTCTTGACCGAGCGCACCGTTCACTCGCACGCCATCCGTTCGTGGTCAACGGGGCGTTGCCGCTCGACCGGACGCGCGGCCGGCGTCTCTCTCCCTGATGTGCGCGATCCCGGGCGGTGGTATGGTCCGAGGAGGAGATCCATGCTCGCGAAGACGCTGATTCTCGTCCTCGCCATCGCCCCCGTCGCCCACGCGGCGACGATCGTCGTGCGCCCGGGCGACTCCATCCAAGCGGCGATCGATGCCGCGCCGACGGGCGCGACGATCCGGGTCGAGCCGGGGACCTATCACGAGTCCACGGCCACCCGCGCCCTCACGGTGACGAAGGACCGCATCCGGCTCGTCGGGGCCGCGCGGCCCGGTCGTCCCGTCGTGCTCGAGGCGTCGGCCGGTCAGACCGAGGGCATCTGGGTCTCGCCCGACGACTCGCTCGCGCCGGTCGACGTCGAGCGGCCGCCCTGCGGCGAGAGCGGCCAGCGCCTTCACGGCTTCGAGCTGAGCGGCTTCACGGTGCAGGGCTTCGGCGACATCGGTGTGTACCTCACGTGCGTCGACGCCTTCCGCATCGCGCGGAACGTCGTGACCGACAACGGCCGGTACGCGATCTTCCCGGTGCGGTCGGCGCGCGGCCGCATCGCGCGCAACACGACGGCGCGTACCCGCTCCGACGCATGCCTCTACACCGGTCAGGACGAGCGCATCCTCGTCGACGACAACCAGGCGTCGGACTGCGAGATCGGCCTCCAGATCGAGAACAGCAGCCACGTGCGATTCAATCGCAACGTCGCAACCGGGAACACGGTCGGGATGGTCGTCGACGTGATCGACGAGCGCCAAGTGAAGGTCGAATCCGACAACGTCGTGACGAACAACGTCCTCTCCGACAACAACCGGATGAACACCGCCCCGCCCGGCTACGAGACCGCGATGCTGCCGGCGGGGATCGGTCTCGTCATGGACGCTCCCGACCGCACGCTCGTCGCGCACAATCGGATCACGGGCAGCACCTTCGTCGGCCTGACGCTCGTCAACTTCTGCATCGGCGAGCCGGGTGGCGTGTGCGGTCCCGGACTCGACATCGATCCATACCCCGATCGGAATCGAGTCGTGCAGAACCAGTTCGAGGACAACGCGACGGACGTGATCTACTTCCCCGCCCGCGGGCAGGGGAACTGCTTCGCGCGCAACGAACCGGTGGATCTCAAGGCCGCGGGCGTGATGCTCCCGGTCTGTCGCGGGCGCGGCAGCGGTTGAGAGGATCTAGACGTCGGGCAGACGCCTGTCCGCCGGATGGGCTCGCCGTCTCGCCAGTCGCTGCTCCAGCCGCGCCCGACATTCCGGCCACTCCGACGCGATCACCGAGAAGATGGCCGAGTCGCGTAGCTGACCCTCTTCGCCCTGAACCCACGACTGCGACCAGTTTCGTAGGACGCCCTCGAACCGTGCACCGAGCGCCTCTATCGCAGCACGCGACCGCATGTTCCTTGCGTCCGTCTTGAGATCCACTCTGGCGACGTTCCACTGCTCGAACGCATGGCAAAACAAGAGCAGCTTCGCCTCGGGATTGATTCCCGTGCCCTGAGCGGATGCGCCGAGCCACGTGAAGCCGATCTCGATGGCGCACAGGTCGGCCCGTCCCGGCCAAGACCGTGGGCTCCAATACGACGTGGCCCCAACCGCCCGGCCCGAGGACATCGCGATCTGTGCGTACGGTGCCATGCTTCCGCTCGCGGCCCGAGCCAGCTGCGCGTCGATGTAGTCGTGCACCTCCGCCGCCCTCGGAACCCAGGTGAACACGTACGAGCTGCGATCCTCCTCCGCCGCGAGGGCGAGGTCCGCAGCGTGGTGATGCGCCAGTGGCTCCAGACGCACGAGCCTCCCGTCGAGGACAGGACTCTCCAGAGTCGAGATCACGTCGATCCGTCCGGTCTCCGACGAGTATGAATCTCGCAGCGTGAACCGAGCAAGGTGCAGCGACTCGAGCGTTTTCCATGACTGGCGAACGCTCGCCGTTCGCCGAGACCTCCTAGGGCGTCCGCGGAAGTCCGATGATGCAGCGGCCGAGGTGGCCGAGGAACGCGTCGAGCTCCGACGCGCACGCGGTCGACAGACGTCCCGCCGCCACCGCGTCCGCGAGCAGCATCCGCGCGGTCTCGGGACCGCGTGACCTCGATGTGGCCGATACCGTCGGGCTGCGGGATCGGCGTCACGTCACCCGTCTCGATCTCGAGGACGTCGTAGTTGGCGAGGTCGAAGTCGGCGTCGCTCACGCAGACGGCCGGCGGCGTGCAGGTCGCGCCGAACGACACCCGTCGAGGGTGATGGACGACGCGGAAGCCGCCGGCCGCGCGATCGAGGCGGGGTCGAACTTCTTCCTCTTCTTCAGCTCCCGACCGGATACGACCTCGATGCCCGACATGGGCATGATGGCCCGACCGTAGCGACTCACGGCGCCCGCCGCGCGCGCCCGTCCGCATCGCGCACCGGCAGCATGGCGGTCTCGAGCGGCGGCGCGGGCGGAAGCCCGGTGACTTCGAGGATCTCTCGCTCGTTCAGGGTCTCGCGCGCCAGGAGAGCCTCGACGAGTGCGTCGAGCTGCTTCCGGTACGTCATGAGGAGCCGCTTCGCCTCCTCGTGGCTCTCGCCGATGATCCGCTGCACCTCGGCATCGATCGCCTCCGCCGTCTCCTCGCTGATCTGGCGCGGGCCGGGATAAGTGTTCGGGACGCTCAGGTAGGGATTCTCCCGGGGCGCGAGCTGGACGAGGCCGAGCCGGTCGCTCATGCCCCAGCGCGTGACCATCCGGCGCGCGAGGCCGGTCGCCTGCTCGATGTCGTTCTCGGCGCCGGTCGTCCGCGTCCCGTACACGATCTCCTCCGCCGCGCGACCGCCGAGCATCCCCACGATCTTCGCGCGCAGGTACGCCTCCGGGAAATTGTAGCGGTCGCTGTCGGGTCGCTGGTAGGTGACGCCGAGAGCCTCGCCGCGCGGCACGATCGTCACGCGGTTCACCGGGTCGGCGCCCGGGACGACGAGGCCGAGGATCGCGTGTCCGCCCTCGTGGTACGCGATCCGCTCCTTGTCGGCGCGGCTCAAGAGGAGCGGGCGCTCCGGGCCGAGCACGATCTTCTCGAGCGCGTCGAGGAAGTCCTCGCGACGGACCGCGTTCTGCTCTCGCCGCGCCGCGAGGAGCGCCGCCTCGTTCACGAGGTTCTTCAGGTCGGCGCCCGAGAGGCCCGGCGTCGCGGCGGCGATCTCCGCGAGGCTCGCGTCCTTCGCGAGCGGCACACCGCGTGTGTGTACCTCGAGGATCGCCTCTCGCCCCGCCCGGTCGGGAAGGTTCACGACGACGCGACGGTCGAAGCGGCCGGGCCGGAGGAGCGCCCGGTCGAGCACGTCGGGCTGGTTCGTCGCCGCGAGGACGATGACACCGTCGCGGCTCGAGAAGCCGTCCATCTCGGTCAGGATCTGGTTGAGGGTCTGCTCCTGCTCGCTCGAGCCGCCGATCGCGAGCTGTCCGCGCGCGCGCCCGATCGCGTCGAGCTCGTCGATGAAGACGATCGCGGGCGCGTGCTCGCGCGCCTGCTTGAAGAGGTCGCGTACGCGCGCCGCGCCGACGCCGACGATCATCTCCACGAACTCGGCGGCGCTCATCGAGAAGAACGGAACGCCCGCTTCGCCGGCGACGGCCTTCGCGAGGAGCGTCTTCCCCGTGCCCGGCGCGCCGACGAGCAGGACGCCCTTCGGGGCCGTCCCGCCGAGGCGCGTGTACTTCGCCGGGTCCTTCAGGAAGTCGACGATCTCGACGAGCTCGTTCTCGGCCTCGTCGATGCCCGCCACGTCGTCGAACGTGACTTTCGTGTTCTGCTCCTGGTCGTAGCGGCGGGCCTTGCTCCGGCCGATGCCCATGAGGCCGCCCATGCCACCGCCCTGCTGCGCCGCGCGCCGGAAGAGCCACACGTAGAAGGCGATGAAGAGCAGGCCCGGCCCGAAGCTGAAGAGCAGCGTGGCCCAGGGGCTCGACTCCTCCTGCATCGGCTCGGCACTGATCTCCACCCCGTGATCGATGAGGAACTGCTCCAGCCCGGGGTCGACGAACGACGGGACCGTCGTCGTGAACCTGGTGGCCGTCCGCGGCGTGCGACCCTGCCCGGAGCCACTCTTCGCCTCGGCGGCCTTGTCCGCGGGCGGATAGGTCACGGGCTTCGCGAAGCGTCCGGAGACGACCTCGCCCCGCGCGTAGATCGCGACGACGTTCCGTTTCCCGACCTCCTCCTTGAACACGGTGTACGGCACGGCGAGCGGCGGCTCGGGACCGGGGATCAGGAGCCGCACGAGGAAGTAGTTCGCGACGAGCACGAGCAGGAGCCAGAGCCAGGTCCCGCTCGAGGGCATCTTCGGATGCCCGGGCCGCTTCCCGGCGTTGCCGTCGACGCGTGGCGTCTGCCGTGCGAGGCCGGCGTCGCGCTCGCGGCGGGTCTGCTGTCCCGCGGAAGGCGGCATTTCCCTACGAGGACCAGAAGACAATGGCCGCCATGGCGGCGCAAGAGACCCGGGTCGGCGGCGCCCGTCGTTACATTTCGATTTCGAGCGGGTGACGTCGGCATTGCATCCCGGGTCGCGAAGCATCCCCTCTGATTAGAGGGATTCCAGACGGCATCGCCCTCCGGGTACACGGGCGCGTCCGCCCGTGTCCGCGCCGCCGGTGATCGAGGGGGCC
>Ga0075424_100002443_pt1 | contig 16996 bp, 6 predicted proteins | sample SoiMethybrSBSTD3_FD_75301 | JGI IMG/M metagenome (GOLD analysis project Ga0075424, IMG submission 75301) | Bulk soil microbial communities from a Populus tree surrounding site in Tennessee, USA - Soil MetaG P. TD hybrid SBSTD3 | ecosystem: Environmental > Terrestrial > Soil > Tree plantation...
TTGGCGCGTTTGCACAGCTTCAAAATTCTTCCAAAGCTCAGGACGAAAGCGAACTTCGTCGAATTGAATCCGAGAGTGGCAAATTTGAGCAACAGAACGACTCAAAATGGACGGACTTGCTTGCAGATGATTGGATTTTTCTTGGTGGAACGAAGGTGCTGACGAAGAGCGAGCTTCAGGCAAATGTGAAACAGAATTTTGCGGCCCACAATGGTCCAAATCCATACACGATAGAGAAAAACAACATGCGAGTAGATCTATTTGGGGACACAGCCGTTGTGACCTACATCAAGGAGTATCGGCAGACGGCTGATACCACAAAGGTCTATGACCAAGACAATACCGATGTCTTTACGCGAAGTTCAAAGGGTTGGCGATTACGGCTAACGAAGGTTTCGGACGCTGTTTTTGCTGCCTCAAGGGTTGATTCAGCCAGACGCAAGAAGCGCGGTTAGAGGGGAAGGCTAGGGCGCGGGGTTTTCCAATCTGTGAAGGAATCTCGATCAGGGCTTCTTGTTGCGCCTGAGGAACAAGCATCCTGCCCAACACACTGCAAGAAGCAGCAGAGTCGCGAATATCGCCGTCATTACGGTGCGATTTCAACCCAAGAATCGAGCTTGTCGCTACGGTAAATCGGGTATGGACCGCGGTGGGGTTCCCTCGTAGTTTCACTAGATACCAATGAGCGTTCAACGAATTCACAACGTAAGCAGACCCTAACGCCTGGAAACACCCTCTACACGCCCCGCATCACTGGCCGGATGCGGGGCCTGCCTTCAACGAAAAGGCGGTACGCGCTATACAGGAAAGCATGTATAGCGGGGGATTTCCACCGTGTGGCATCCTACCGCAACTGGCTACAGCGCCCCTCGCATGCTTAACGGTATCGCTATGGCGATTCAATCACTTCATCCCTACTCTTGGGATTCAGTTTACAAAGCGGCGGTGTTGGAGCCTGAAAATCTGATGCTCGAACAGCGCATTGAAGTGGCACAAGAAGCGCTCCTGACACGATGGCTTGAACTCACTCAGCGTCACGGGAACATAATCGAAATACGCGCCATAGTGGAAGCAAGCGAGGCCCTGCGGGCTCTTAAGCGCCAATGGTTGCGGAAGCATCGCGCGGCGTAATGAAAGGCCCGTCAGCCGGACGGCGCCGCTATCGTAAAGCGTTAGAATCTGCTGACGAACTGAAAGCACCCGCGATCACCACACCGTGGAGAATTGCCACGAACCAGAAAAGTGGATTGCGAGTGATATCCCGCAGGGATAGCCGAGCAGCGAGGAACAACGCACAGATTACGAAGCCGACCAGGAAACTGGCGATTCCGAGTGCTGCTAGTTCCAGCATGTGCTACTCACATCGACAGTTTTGTACGCTCAGGCCGACGGCGCCATCGGCAGTTCACCGCTGTAGAGCACAAAGCCGTAACGAATACGCTACTCTGCCGATGGACACCTTGGGGCTTGGGGAGTAGGGTGGAGACGTAGTTCACAACCTATCTGCCGTGCTCTCGAAGCGACGGGCATCTTGTGAATCGCAGTTCGCAGGAGGCCCGAAATGGCATGGGGGTGAAACGAGCAGATCCGCGAAATACGCTGCGATTACGAACTCAAACCCGAAATAATTTCATTCCGAGGTTTTGCCGACGTTGACCGGATACCGCAGCGAGGGCGAGTCTTTGAAAAATCAGGCTACCACGGCCGTTGGCTCATGTGCAGCATCACGCCTAATCAATCCGCCATCTGGATCAGGCGTATCGCGTGAAATCTTGGCCAGAGCCAGTACTTTGGAGGTTTATCCACGTCGAATGTCCATCAATGCGAGTGAGCGCCACTGGGTGATTGTCGCTGACCGAGTCGAGTTCCTTCGCGGTTGGAAATGTCAAAGCCGTCGAGTAACCCGCCGGGCCTCATAACGATCGGTCCACCACGGGCGCGGCATAGCTCAGCCGGAGTCTCTACCGCTTTATAACTATCTCTATTCCGCGGCCTTCTTGAGGTCCACGATCTGGTCGAAGACCAGTTGACTCCAGCCTTCGCCGCGGCCGGCAGTCTTCCTTCGGCCAACCCAAATGAAGGTCTTGCCACCGAGCCATCGAGCCCTTTGCCACGAGCGATCGACGTAGGCACCGGTGCGAGGCACCTCTTCCTCCTCGATAAAGTAAGGGGACTTCGGCTCTCGCAAAATCCAGCCGCGAGGAGGTTCGCCTCCAACCATGCGCGCCCTCTGCAACCTTATTTCACTGACGCTCCCTTCTGCGTGCACAGCTACAAAGGGGATCCAGTTCTTGGGAACCGTCGTGCCGAGGACATAGCCGATCTTCACATTTTCATCAGTCGTAGTTCGTGGAGCCGGCGCAATGTTGGTCTGTGATGTCTCGTAACCGCTGATGCCGATTCCCGTCTGCGACGGCACTATTTTCTCAACTCCCCACACCATGTTCGCAATCTCATCGCGCATGAAATTCACGCGTTCGAGCGGCTCGCTCTCGAGGACCTTACCGACGGCTGGAACCAGATAGAATCGGTTGGCCTCAGGTCCCTGTCGGCCCTTTTCTGTGAGGTGAAATATCGCAAAGCGTTGCCATGCTGTTTCGGGTCCGCGACCGGCAGGACGGATAAATGTGTGTCGTCCGAAAGTATCGTCCACGAGGATGCCGCGTATTTCACAGACGGTGTTTATTTTCATCGGATGCGGCAGCATGAACCAGTCGTTGGAGTAGATAAGGCCGAATTCCGCCAGCAACATGTGCAACAGCCCCGTGGTCTGGGTCTCGATCTTGCCGAAATCAGTTTGGGTCTCTTCCATCTCCCAGAAGCGTGGCTGCGGCTGGCCCTTGAAGTGAACGTTGGCGGGAAGGAAAGACTCAACCTCTTCTGTGATTGGAATTGCCTCGGTTTCCGGAGTGAGGTTTGCCCTGCGATCTCGAACCGCATCGAATGAGTACCAATCGAGATGGCCTTCGTGATATTGCTCGGCAAGCAATACCGTTTGATCCCGATCAGCAACGGGCTGACCCGCAACCGAGAACTGGTACTCGAGATGATTTTGCAGCCAGGCGTTGTCGGTAACCTCCTCGGGCTGCGTGAAAAGGCGCCTGAAGCTGCTTAGACAGGCGGCAGCGAACAAGGCCGCGATGTTCTTGAGATCCGCCTTATCGCCACTCAGCAGTGAGTCGATCCATGGATCGTGCGTTCCGTTCTGGACGGCGCGAACGATCGCCACACCGTCAGCGATGCGCGAGCCAACGGATGCCAGGATCTCCAGGGCGTCAGGATCCTTGAGGTCCGCATTCTCTCCACCCGCCGTATCGGGCAGAACACGAATCGGAAACTTGCTAAGGTACTCGCCATAGTGGCCATCCAGCCCCGCGTCCCTCAGAATCCTGAGTAGTTGCTTGCCCCATTGCGTCGCAAACAACACATCACTAAAAACTTCGCCAGTCGTCTTCTCCCGAACCGTCAACGGGATGCGCTCGCGCTCAACCCTGGTTTCGAGTGGTATGGTCGCGGGGTCGAAGGGGAAAGCATTGTCATTTCGAAGCGCTAGCCGATCGATGGTCTCATGCTGAAATGCGATTCGGGATGTGACGCACGTAGCCGCATCTTCCCCGTTGAATTCACCGAACTGCCACTGCCGGGTCAGCATCCAGAGAGGATCGCGAACTTCCGCCCGCAGGCTGCGACTAAAGTCGAGCGTCCGGGGCCGCGTCTCGAGGCGATTGAACGCGATGATTCGCGGCAGACGAAATACCGCTGACTCAGCGATCACCTGGTTAAGTCTTAGCACTGGTGTAGACATGAATTTCCTCGAGACTTTACACACGCCTGATGTAGAACTCACTCAAGGGTGCAAAATCCAGAACCCGCATCAGGTCGAGAGAGACATCGGCCTGCTGAACTGTGCTGAATTCGGAAACAAGTGCCGGGGCGAACGCGTTCCACACGGGACTCTGCTTTTCCAGTTGATCCGGCTCGACCGCTCTTCGTTTTACGCGTTGCAGTGTGTCGTTGAGAATTCCGACAAGATCATCCCAGCTCCACGATCCGGTCTCCTCAGGAGTAACCGCGAGTAGGAGAGCCTGTGGTGGCGCCGCATTCGGCTGGTTGTAGCGAAATGCGATACCGGTGGTTTCCGTTTCTGTTGGAATCTCCTCCGTCCACTCGTCGATAATCACGCCACTTTGCTTCAACCCCGGCTGAAACGCGCTGCTTCCGTGAGCTGCGATGGACAGAGTGTCGCGAGAAACACCGAAGGGCTTAGTGGGATCGTCCGGGTCGGTCGCCGGAAACTCGACCGCCAGCCAACTGTCGTTGGCACGGTAGGGAACCTGGATTGGCAGCACACTGAGCGTCAGGTCACCGATCGCATCTGCGAGCGTACGAACTATTTCCCATCTGCGCAGTGGCTTTCTTACACGCGCCAGTCCATGCAGCCATTCATCCACGAGTTCAGTGGCACTAATTCCTGGGATGGCATTGATCCCGTGTTGGAGCAGCTGGTTGCGATCCGCGTCGGCCGTGGCGATATCGATCTCATTGAAGCACGAGAATTTCGGCAACCAGTTGGACGTCTCACCGAAGAGGATTCGTCCCGCTTCCGCTACCAACAGAACCTGTGCCTCGACGGTCTTATCCGCCGTCGCCTGATTCAAGCTCGCCGTCGCTCGATCAAGGACGCCGTTCTTGGGATCGATCCCGCGCAGACGCCTGGCTGTGCGGTGTGCCCTGGCGAGTAGCGATGCTTTCGCCCGATCGATGGAAAGATCAGCTTCCGATGGAAACGCATCGGCAATTCCGAAGTTTGCTACGGATCGAAGAGTGTGATGCAGCAGTTCAGCATCGGCGAGGGAGAAGGTGACGGTCAGCTGCTTGTCGTCGGCGAACTGAAGCTTGAGCTCTTCCAACTTCGTGAAGGCGTCGCCCAGTTGGCCCGAGAACGTCTCGTTATCAGCCGGATTCGCGGGATCGTTGACGATGTCGAGTTGAACGGTCGGGGCGCCCGGTCCGTCTATGTCGTCGGCCAGCCCGACGAGCACATTCGCCGCGCTCTCCACTCGGCTCCGAAGCTCAGCAAGGTCGTAGCCTCTCGGATTTTTCTTGTCGACCGGGATCGTGGTTTCCTTCCCGCCCGATGCGGGAAGAAAATCCTGAGCATTCAGGGCTCGGCTCTCCAAGAGCAGCGAGCGCAGATGGCGAGCCAGCGGGAAAACCTGCGTAAATGTTTTGTCGCCGGCCGCGACGACCGGTTTAAACGTTATCCGCGCAGTCTTCTCGTCGGCGATGCCGTGGGCGCGCCTATAGTGAAAAGCAATTCGCGTCTCCAGTTCGGTTGCACCGCCCGTGTCCTCCTGGCTGGCGCTGGTGATCCAGATGAAGTCAATTGGCTGTATGCCGAGGTCTGCCAGTGAGACCGGGTGGGAATCATGCGCCGTCACTGTCCCATCTTCGGCGGTCTCGATCCAGCTCACTTCGCAGAATATTCGTTCCGGCGTGGGGCCTAAAATCGAGCCGAGCCATTGATTCATTCCCGGTTCGGCGCTTGCTCGCGGCGTCATCGCAATCGCAGGCCAGGGATTGCTTGCCGGGAGTGCCGGGTCCAGGTCGGCGAAATGAAGCGTCACTCGGTTTGTAAACGTGAACTCAGTTCCTCGGGGAGTCTTAATCACTTCCAGGGCTGGGGGTACGTGCGCGTCTTTTTGTGCAAGTGAAACCGCAGCGACGCGATCGAAGTTCCCGCGCACAAGCTGGAACGCGTTCTCGGCCATCAGCAGATCTTTTACGGCGTCCAGTGAATTCTTGAGCGCGTCCTGTTCGGCGACGATCGCCGCGCCCAGCGTGGCATTTGGAAGTTCTGCCGGTGGGAGTATCGACGCCAGGCCGAAACCATCACTCGAAGTTAGTGTGGCCTCGATCAGCCGCAGGCCATTGACAACGCTGTAAGGTGGAATAGTCTCCGTTGCTGCGCCGGTCCCCGCCTGTGGGACCTCGCGCGATTCGAACGGAAAGGCTTGTCGATAAGGCAGTATGAACTGATTGAATTCGAGAACCGGGATATCGCCGCGGGCAGCACTCTCGGATGTGCGATCGTGGAGGCGCCGTTCGAATTGGTAGCCGAGAAGCGCTTCGATCGGTTGCCCATTGCGCATCCCTTCGAGGACAAACTCCGCGCCGCGCACTCTTTCGGATGACAAGTTGACCGAAAACATCTCCGCCTGATCTGGATTAGCGTGAGTCAGATAGGCGTTACGCAGCAGGGCGGCGGCACCCGCATGGCTGATGGAAGGTGCGTGTACGAACCCTCCCTGCTTCAAACCGCGAGCGCGCGTTCTCGAGGTGCCGACCACCTCGTCTTCTTCAAGTATGGGATTTGAATCGGCGGGGCGCAGCGATAGTGGGATACTGTCGTGGGTTAGGAATGCTTTTGGCGTTGGTCTCACCGATTCGACCCAGCCGTAGGCTCCAAGGTAGATGCCTTGTCTTCGGTTCTCCGGCGCTCCACTCGAACTTCGCTGCGCTTGTAGTCTTTCCGCAAACAACCCCGTCTGCCAGGCATCAAGACGATAGTTACAGCAATCCAGGTGTTCAACGAAGCATCGTTCAAGCCGGGCGGTTGGGCTATCGATCAGGAGTTGCAGAGCCGACTTCTGCTCCCTGAGGAATGCAGCCTCGACCTCTGTCGGATCGGGCCCCAGCCAGATGAAGTCTGCGACGCTTACATTGGGAGTCGGGTGCGATGGCACGGCAGCGCCGATCCGAGTGCCCATGACCTCCAATTTCGAAACCGACGGCACTGACTCCCGCATTCCCACCAGGCTGGTAGTGTCCAATGACTTGGCGAGCGCCACGTCGAAAGTAACTCGTTCCTTTAACCAATCGTACGACCCCTGATGCATCTGTAGAAGCAGCGCGTTCCGTAGTATCAAGTAAAGGAGCGCGGAGGGCAACGGTGTGACCCCGAGGTCTTGGTTGATAATCTTTTGTGTTTCCTCGGCGTTTGCGAGCAGATCAATGTAATTGACTGTGAGTTTGTCGACCTCAGAAGGCGGCTTGTTCTCGACCAGGTTGGAGGCGTTGAGCAGGGTGTGGTAGTGCTGCCATAGCACGTGGAAGCACTTCATTCGGTTGATGGTGTTGGGGTCGCGGTCGACACCCACTTGGTTCAGGTATGGCCGCACCAGAAAAATCACAATCACAATCAGCGAAACTAGCTCTCCTTCGTATCGGCCGCCATCCTTGAAGCTCGTCAGATTGCGAAGATACTCTTCGCTGTAACCAATACGCTGGTAGAACTCCACGCTAGTGGGATGAAGGCCCAGGATGTTCATCAGAACTTCGGCGGAATCGGTACCTGGCTTGCCGACAAAGGGTAACTCATCGACGAGCCCTGTCCAGATCTTCTCGAGTCCCGTCAAAATCGTGTGAAGGTTCTTTAGAAACGCGACCTGATTTCCGAAGAGCGGGACTCTCGTCGGGATGTGGCTTTCCTCCGGATACTTCCAGCGCGAAACATCGCTCGTCAGGAGAACACCATACGGCTGATTGCCGACCCGTATCGCCGGCAGTGGACCTCTTCCTGTCACGAAGGCCGTGAAAAACGCCCTCGTCAGCCGTGCCGCTTCCGCGGAGATCGCCGGAGACGTCCAGTTTCGAAGCCAGTAGCCGAGCGTACTTGGGAATAGCGATGTATTCATCGCGGTGGCTTCAAGAATGTCGATTTGGTCTGCGCGCTGCACCGTCTGCAAAGGCTCGTATCTGATTCCCAATGCGTCCGCGAGCAGTCGCCCGTCGGTGCGGCTCTTCTTTGGATCGCTGCTGGCGGGATCAAAGGCAGGCGGATCGGTTGCGGTGAAGAAGGCGAGATCATCATAGGGATCGTTGTCAGAGTAACCAGTACCATCACGTTCGGTGTTGTTGGTGGGCGTACCCTGACGAACGATGCTGAATCCTTTTGGACCGAATTGATGATTGTCGATCAACTCTTCCAGAAGGCCGGCGCTCTCATTCGCATCTGCCGAAAGGAAGACTCCAAGAGCCACGATCCTGGTGAAGCCGTTGCCCGCTTCCTCCGCGCTCAGATTAATGCGAAAGCCCATGCCGAGAGCGACTGCCTTGTCGAAGTCCGACATCCAGTCGAATGATGTGCCATAGACAACGGCGCCGTCCTTATCGGTGAACGCGGCCTGCGCGTCCAGCGGGTCAGGTCCGAGGAACATGGTGTCGGGTAGCACGTTGCCGATGACCTCGCGTGGAGGCGCCGTATTGCTGCTGTAGAGCAGCAGGACGAATCGATCCGGCAGGGCGTGTGTCCGCGGCGCACGCGTCCACGTGTCGTTCTTAACCAGGTCCTGCACCGGAAATCCGGTGATTGGTTGGCGCACGGCTTCGTTGATACGATCAAACCAGCCCTGTTCTTCCGCCAGGAGGCTGAACGCGTCCGCGTCGTTGTCGTCAATCGCACGCTGAAGCGCCTCTCGCGTAGAGTCGGATAGGTCGAGCGCGAGGAGCTTGTTCAAGAATTCCGCATCGATCGAGAGAAGGAGATCGATCAGGGTTTGCGTAGCGCCAGTCGCCGCGAGTGCATCAAAATCGCTGGGCTTGGTTTGCCGAGCGACCCACGCGGCACGCTGGCCGCTGAACAGCTCGACGAGATGGCGCCACGCTGAACGCCGTCGCGAGTCCTTCTCTGTCTGCAGATATTCCGCCGAAACAAGCTCGGTCCAGTACAGTTCGCCTGCCTGTACTTCGCGATCTGTGAGTGTCTTCTCGTGTGTGTGAATCGAGATTTCATCCGGGTAGATACGCACCCACAACTGGGTTCGACCTTGTCCTTCTACGCCTTCCAGGGGAACGAAGATCGTCTCAATCCTCACCGGAAGCAGGAGGAACGGTGTCCGGTCATCCAGGTGCGCGAGACCGTCTCTAGGATGTGGGTTGACGTAAAGGTCACCGATTGCTGCCTGCAGTTTGCCGTCGCAATCGCCGCACTCGGACCGTAGGCGGTCGGTCGCAGCGATGATCTCATTCTTCTTGCTTTCGATGCTGTCGGAGTCTTTGAATGAGGGTTGGAGCAGTTCCGTCAACTGTCCCTGCGTATCGCGCAGCTCCTGACGGAGCTCATCGATCGAACTCTTCAACTCGTCGCGCCGTTTTTGCTTTCGCCGTTCTTGTTTTTCGAGGCCATGCAGGGTTTCAGTGGTCTGATCGATGCTGGCGTTGATGTCTTCCTGCGAGCGCTCCAGCCTTTCGAGCTCCGCCTCGAGCGACTTGATTTCATCGGTTGGCAGTGGATCACTATCTTGCAGCTCTTCCAGGCGCCGGCGTACCTCCGCGATGCGGGTCTGGCAAGCCGCCAGGTTTCTTGCCAAGTGTTCGAGCAACCGTTGTTGCTCCGCCAAACGGGCAAACCAATCCGCCAGTTGCCTGTCCTCCTCGCGTAGCAAACTCAGACTGGCGTTGAGGCGCTCCATGCGCGCTCGCAACTCGGCGATGTTGCGGTCACGGTCGGCATCTACAACCGTTTGCCGCTGCTGCGCTCGACCCAGGTCCAGATCAGTACGGTGAAGATTGATCCGCGCGCGATACAGAGCCTCATCGCACTCCCGGCACCTTGCCCGAAGGGTTGAAATCAACTTGACCTGCTCGTGAAAGTCAGCCATCTCTCGAATCCGTATGCTCACGCTCGCGGCGTTTGAAAACCTACTCTACTTACATCCTCTCTAGGGCGCAGTCATATCCAGCATCTCAGAAGCATGCACGGCAACCATGACCGGTGTTTGGAACAGAATGTAAGCCATCTGGGCCGCATTGCTGGCCCAGGGATGCAGCGACAGTTCCCCGACGTTTGGGCGCGGGAAATTCGGTGGAGGCGCCACTTTGACGAACGCCGGTTCGGTCGCGCCAAACAGGTTCCACGCGAGGTTGTCCCAAGTGTCCCGTGGATCATTCGAGGGGTTGGTGTCTGTGTCTAGCGTCGGCTGATATGAGATGTCCATGCCGAAGCGAGGTTCGCCCGGCACCTCCTGCAACACGAAGAACCAGCCCAGGTGGTCGCCGGGAAAGTCATGGCTCGCCGTCGTTCCCTTCGCCTTTTCAACCGTCAGATCGAAGCCAAAGAAACGGAGATCCGGATTGATCTCCGCTTTGAAGAGCGGGAACTTTAACTCCTGATCGAACTGTGTGGGTGTCAGGTCTGTTTCGCGGATGATTTCGTTGCCCTGGCCATCGTCGATGGCCTTCTGCGCGTAGATCACCGTGTTGGGATACCGTTTCAAAAGCTCTCCGCGAACCACCAGAACCACTTGCTCTTCGCCAGGTTGGACGTCGGCGGTCGGAGCCGGCTGCGGCTTGTGAGCACCGAGAAGACTCGTCGATTGCCAGGTGTGAATCTTCGTTATGTCTTTTAACTGCTCCGCATCCGCCGGAGTGTCGGGATTGCTGATGCCCTTCACTTCCCAGAACTGGCGGAAGTAGCTGCCTCTCATGTCCGTGGGATATTCTCGCCACAGCAGTTCGCGTCCCATCTCGTGATTGAGACCAACCATGTATGACTCGATAAACCTGGGATTCGTTTCCAATAGCGAAATCGTGTTCGGCGGTATGAGCTGCAAATTCGGAATGAGCAATTCTTTGTTTATGTCGCGAAGATACGCATACATGGCATCTTCAAAATCCGGATGTGCCATCGCCTCGACGATCTCCTCCGGACGCTCGAACTTGAGTCCGGGAATTTTGACGAACGCCGACAGGCGGAACGGGAAGCTGACGAGCGGATCTATCGCACGCGTCAGTTTTAGGTGCGCGTTTCTGATATCGAAGCTCAGTGGCGCGGGTTTCTCAGGCGGGCGGATAGCAGCCCGCTGTTGAAGATGAATCACTGCGGACCGAAAGTTCCTCGCCTCCACGCTGTCGGCCGCTGGCGAGGTCCCAGGGGTGGCGGGGGGAGTGGAAGACTCACCGTCGAGCAAAACATTGAAACCCGGCCGAGGCGGAGCGCTTTGAACGGCGATGATCTGCTTCTCGGGATTGACGAATGTTTCGGCGTCATTAATGACAACGTTTTGTCGTTGCAGCCAATAGAAGCCGGTGGCCGCAGCGACCGCCAAGATTCCCGCCACAACCCATGCGCCTGTTATGAGGCCGATCAGCAGCAGGAGGACGAGGACGATGATCAGCACCCACAGACGATTTCGTATCAGCCAGAGTAACCATCCTGGAAGATTCCGTGGTCGGATTCGGTCCGCTAGGTCGTCCACGGAAAGGAGCCCCGACGGGACTTCGCGTGGCGGAGCAGGCGTTATTCGATTGTCGTTGATGGCATTCACCAACGCTGAATAGTCAAATTGCAGTCCGCCGGCCGAGAGCCGTCGCGCCAGTTTGCCAGTTGGCCGCGTCATGCGACGAAACGCCGCCGAGAACACCGGAGTCTTCAGCCGGCTCTGATTGAGTTGATGCCTTATTGTGGTGGCGCTGCCCATCACTTTCGTGTGAACGGGAGCCGTGATCGCGAGCAATCGTTCTGGCTGAAGCAAAGCAAAGGTCTGTGAATTCAGAAACGTGCTCATGCGCATGGTGAAATTAAAGTCACGAACCTTGCGATTGCTTTCGTAGACCTTCTGCACCTGCTGCCACGCCTTCTGCATGAACTTTTCCTGATCCTCCTGGATCACTTTGGTGCCGAAGCCTGCGGGAACGCGGGTGCGCGGGTCGCGATTCAGTTCGTGATACCAACCGGACTTGGTGACATCGAGCAGAACCTTATCGGTCTTATGTTGCCGTGCATGATTCTGTCCATAAAATGGAACGGTCACCACCGGATCGTTAAGAAAATCCTCTTCGGAGCCGGGCGGAGCATCGAGATTGGTCTTGATTGTCTCAGGAAGATTGACCAGGACTTGAAGTTCGTCCTGAAACGCGTTCCGGGTGTAGAGCTGAGGAACAGGGTTGGTACGATCCGTCTTCAGCGCTCCTTCGAGACCCTGAATCGCGGGATTGGGAGCGGGCAGACCGGGATCCTCACCCGGCGCCAACGGTCTTTGCCGTCCTTCATCGTCTACTCGCACAAAACCGGGTTTCGAACAATCCATCATGCGGATTCCGATTCTCGGGTCGAGAATTCTGGGCTCGAGAAGCTTCACTAGCGACTCGAAATCCTCTTCGGCTCCGGTACGGAAGTACCAATCGTAATAAAAAGGCATTTCGAGATTCGTCGTCGTCGAATCCCACGCCGGTTTCTGCGCCGGCACTCCGGTCGTGGGCAGTCCGAGACCGGCCAGCCGCCCAACCTCGAACGCCGGCACCAGAAAGGCGCTGTACGCTTTGTCGGGCTCCAGATGACGCGGGGACACCAGGCGGCTATAGATCTTGTCCGGATCGGTCGTGACCGCTTCCTCCAACGACTTCAGGTATTTTTCCAGATCGGAGAGTTCGTTCGGCGCGATGTCCTGCTCGGTGTGAACGTGAGCGTATAACCAGGTCTCGTCTGAGGGCGGCCATGCGTTTCGGGTCTTGACGCTGACAACTGGAAGCGGGATGCGCCGATCATCACGATCGAACTCTCCCTCCTTGAACACTAATACCGCCAGCCACGGACGAAGGCGTTGGCCGTCGGGCCGCGCCGGCGTATAACGCCAGGGGAAGTCTTCGTCATAAAACTCGATAAAGGCAAGGTAGTTCGGTTCTACGTTGGTGATCCAGTTGCGCGGCTCCGTGCGAACGATCATTTCGCGTTGAATGCCAATGATGTCGCCCGGACCGATCAGCGCGAAGTCCTTGGGAGTTTGTGGCGTAGCGTTGATCGAGACGCCAATCGGAACTGACGCGCGTTCATTCGGAGGAAGGGAGGCCGTCGGATTGCCAAGCGTGTCCTGTTCTTTGATGTGCGCGGCGATCCCGCGGCGCGCCCACGATTGAAATTGGTATTTCGCTACCTCGATTGCCATAGCATCATTAATTCGGATTCAGCTCAAAGTGTGAAATCACCTGTATTTGACCTGTCAGATTCGGATTCTCGACGAGCAATTCCTGTTGTCGCTGATAGGCCTCAGCTTGTGTCGAAAAGAAGACCGCGCCCTGGGCGTTCGTCACGTAAGATTTCAAATCGATAATGTTCGCAATTGCGTACCTCTCTTCCGGCAATACAGCCGGCGGGGGCGCGTTGAGCGAGACCCGGTTCTGCTGATACGCGAGTGGCGACTGGCGAACCGCGCTACCTTTTACGATGCGGTTATAGGTTAGTAGTGCGAGCTTGACCAACCCTCTAAACACGAGCGTCTTGCGACGCAAGTAACTCAACTCGTAATCAACGGGTCGCTGCACCGGTGATCCGACAACCAGGTCCGACGTAGCGGTCAGCTGGAACCCGCTCGGGAGCTTCTCGAACGAACGCCGCGAGAGTTTATCGCTGTCGCTGAGCTCGCTGAAATTAGCGGGTGCGAACTGCTCGCGAACATCCACGAAATCCGCTGGAATGGGAGCACCATCCGAGTTCGCATTCGTCAACTTGAACTTATTGCTACCGGAGGGCTTTTTTGTTCCGAACTTCTGAATCAGAAAATCTTCCAGTGGAAGCGAGCGCTGACTGAACGTCAGAACCCCGGCGGGATGAATAATCAGCATTTCCGTTTCCGTGGCCGGCGGCTCGATCTTCTTCACACTCACGTGCAAGTGGTTGTTTGGCGGCAGCTCCGCACGCCAGTTTCGCGTGTCTGCGTATTCAGCCAGGAGAATAGCGAGCAGATCGACAGTTGCCGGGTTAATAGCCGGCGGCGGATCGCCCCAAGTCACGTGAAATCCGACACAGATGTCGAAGAACAGTATGGTCAGGCATGCTTCACCCTGCGCGTCCCAGGGGGTTGGCCCCGACAGCTGAGCCGAAATGGTTATGCCCGCGATTACCGCAGTCCCGGCACGAAGGGCGATGCCGCCATAAAGCCTTGCGACGAAGCGAAACGGATCGAACTGAAACAGAACGTCAAAACCCAAAAAGCCATAAACATTGAATCCACCCGCTCCGGCGTAGAGTTCGACTTTAGAACCGAACTGCACTGTATTGGATGTCACCGCGAAGTAGGACTCGATCTTCAGTCGAGGATTATCGTCGGCGAGAAGACTTATGCCGATTCGCGCCATGTTGCGAAAACCGTTGGGCAGCGCGGGGATGGTTGGAATGTCTCGGAAGTCCGGATGAAAGCCGCCGACACTGAGCGCGAAGGTCTGCGCCTCTCCCCACGAGACCAGAAACGCCATGCTTCCGGTAATCGTGAAGACCAGCAGGCGGGAATCAAAGAGGTCGGCCCGGAAGAAAATGTAACCACGATCGAAATCGACGACGCCTATGAAATTGATTTGCAGCTTAAGAAGGGCCGCGTCCTCCGTAGGTAACATCGCCTTCAGAACCCCGACGATCGCGAACATGGGATCGGGCAAATCGAGCAACAGACCAAGCTCGACGGTCACGATAGATGCCCAACCGAGTTTCGCCATCGGCCCCACAACGAAGTGATCCTGCTGCGGCGGGAAGAACTGCTTGATGTCGCTGACGATGCGGGTGATATTCGCAACGATATCTTCGGGGAACAAAATGCTCTTGATGGCATTCGTGCGAATGCCCTCGACCAGCGCCGGCACCTCTATCCTGCGGCTGAGCCCGAATATGCCGCCGACGCCATTGAGCGTGAACCCGAACCCCAACTGTATGGGAGTGAACTCGGCCGTAATGATGATCAGCAGTGAGAAACCCTTCGACCCGTCCGGCAACTTGGTGTTGATGAGCGCGATCGCCTTGACTGAGAAGAGCCCTTTGAACTCAAGCTCCAGGGCGCCCGCGTACTCGCCCTTCTCCGTGTCAAGCAAGAGAAAGCCGCCCCCCTTGAAGCCGCCCGCGTCGAGCGCGAGCCCGACGCCCTTCGGGGGCGCAAACTTGAAATCGATGTCAGCGAGACCGAGCCTTCCCTTTCCACCTGACGGAAACGAGATGGGGATGTTCGTTCCCATCTGATCGACGACAGCTGTGATCGGCCCAAGGTTGGTTGTGAACTGTGCCTTCAATCCAATCTGAGGTCCGGAGGGAGCGAAGCCAACAGAGAAATAGAGGCCGTTGACGCTGATGATCGCAAGGTCCAGGTGGACCGGGATGAAGACTTCAACGCCGCCGCTCCCCTGCAGCCTTAACCCGCCCTGCGCCGTCCACGTACCTTTGAGGGTAAATCCGGCCTCGAGATGAACTCCTGACAGAATCTTCTGGATGAAGCCGTCGCCCTCGGAGAAATCGATAATTAATGCGCCTTCTTCGATCGCGAATTCCAGCGCGGGTGAAACGTCGCCGCCTCCCGAGCCGACATGCGCATCGAATCCGACACTGCCGCCGATGCTCTTCGCTTGCAGCCTGGAGCCGCCAGAAAAGCTGAGCAACACGATCGGGTCGTCACCGGTCTTTTGCGCCTTCAACCCCAGCAGGGCGTTGAGAGTGATGTTGCCGCTGGGAGGCTTTGCGTTGAGTGTGAACGGAGGGCGAAGCGTTGCTTCCACACCTGCCGCGAAGCTTGCCTGAACGTGCACGGTACCTTTCCAGAGATCGGAAAAGTCCACGGTTCGATCAAAGGTCGTTGCTCCCGGCAGACTTACTTCGAACTTCAACCCGGGTGGGTTTACTGATGGGTCGGCTTGAACGCTGAAGAAGAAAGCTTCGAGTTTCGGAGGCCGTCCCGCGGTCTGATAAATCCTTGCGGGTACGCCCAGGTTTTCGATCAGGGCTTGCGCCTTCCGCAGAATCGCCATTCCATCAAATCCGTTTGCTCCCCAGTCGAATGCCTGTTGAAAGTGCTCACCTGGATTGCTCAGCAGTTTGGGGATGCGATCGACGTAGAATCTTCGCGGCACGATCTCTCGGGGAACGTTACTCACCTCAAGATCGGGAGAGGCAACCTGCTTCTTGTCGGCAATGCCGAGCACCGTGAGGGTGTTAGTGAGCGTAGGCATCTTCTCGTCCAGATAGCCGATGCTCATGAACTCCAGCGAACGCACCGCCATGTCCGCGGCGAACTGCTGAATCGGCGCACGGTCTCCGGGAGGAAGAGCGTTGGCCGCCTGGTGCAAGGCGTCGCCCACCTCGCTCAATTTCGAAACGAGCTCGGAGATCTTCGTGATCAGCGCAACACCGGAAGCTATGATGTTCACCAGATTGTCGCTGCCTATCGCGGCGGCAAGATCGCTGATCTTTGTTTCCAGTTCGCCGGCCTTCGTCTGTGCGGCTGTGAGTTTCGAAATCAGTGTGGCATCGCCAGTCACTGAAGAGGGCAGGTCAACGCCGAGGCGAACAAAAATGTCTGGCCCCAACAATTCCGCCAGTGGATTCAACGCCTTGCCCAGTTCGAGCGCAAGCGTTTCCAGCGTTCCTGCAGCGTTAGCCATTACAGTGTGCTCTCACTCGAGACGGATCCGCATTCCGTGTTCATGGCATCGAAATCAACGAAACCGATTGGGTGCGATTCCCGAAGACATCGATGACTTTCTCGAGGGTCATTCCCTCTTCGAACAGCGCGAGTTCCGCTTCATATCGAAGAATGTCTTCGAGAAATGCCGGCGAAGCATACTTCTTGAGAACCTTGCCGAACCTGCGAATGGCGTCCAGCAGACGTATGCCATCCACTTCAAATGGCAGGGGCATTCCCGGTGTATACGCCGCGCGCAGAGCTAGCCGAATCCAAACGGGACCTCGGCAACGATGCCAGACGGTCGCGACCTTTTTGTTTGTGTTGACGAGCGCCATCACCTCGTTGACATGTCGCGGAAAGAGCTCGGAGAACTCGGGTCCGCGTGCCGTTCCTAAGAACCGCTCTCGCAGGGCCTCAAACGGTTCGGGGCCCGGTAATTCAACTATGGACGATGCGACCGGAGCATTCACCTGAGTGACCTGATCCATGACCGCCTTGGCGTTGGCCTTGCCGGCCCCCCAACCCGGATTCTCATCCGGCGTCGAATCGCCTGGTCTGGC
>Ga0075424_100002444_pt1 | contig 16994 bp, 14 predicted proteins | sample SoiMethybrSBSTD3_FD_75301 | JGI IMG/M metagenome (GOLD analysis project Ga0075424, IMG submission 75301) | Bulk soil microbial communities from a Populus tree surrounding site in Tennessee, USA - Soil MetaG P. TD hybrid SBSTD3 | ecosystem: Environmental > Terrestrial > Soil > Tree plantation...
GTGACGATCGATCATGACAAGCACACGGGGGCGAAGGCCGGTCGGGTGCTGTATGGGCCGGGTAAGCAGTGATTTGAAGGGCATCCAGCCGCCGTTCCTCCGTTGCCCGTCGCCCGTCCCCCGTCCCCGAACCAGCGCCTCCGCACTAATACGGAGCCATTGCTCCGTGTCACTCCGGGTGCATCCGCTTCGACACGATATGTATCGTACGCAAGCCGACACGCCGCCGATGGCGGCTCCTTACTGCCCACAACGCGAGCGAAACGGTGCAGCTCGTCGTCGTAGGAACCAGTCACCACACCGCCTCCGTCAGCCTTCGTGAAGGGCTGACCATTCCGGCCGACTCACTCCCCCAGGTGCTCGCTGAGCTCCGCGAGAACGTAGGGGAGGTGCTCGTGTTGTCGACGTGCAACCGCGTCGAGCTCTACGCGCTCTGCGGCCACGAGTCGTCGGGGGCGGAGTTGCTCCGGCAATTCCTCGCAACCCGCGCCGGCCTCTCGCTCCGCACCGTGCGCGACGCGACCTACGCGCACGGCCACCAGGCCGCCGTGCGTCATCTACTCCGCGTCGCCGCCGGGCTCGACTCCATGGTGCTCGGCGAGAGCGAGGTTCTTAGCCAGGTTCGCCGCGCGCTTCTTGCCGCCCGCCGGGCCGACGCGCTCGGTCCGGTGCTCGACCGGCTCGGCGACTCGGCCCTGGCGTGCGGGAAGCGCGCACGCGCAATGACCTCGTTAGGCGAGGCGGAGTCGGTGGCGTCGGTGGCGATCCGGCTCGCGGCGCGTGACGGCGGCGGTCTCGACGGCGCGAACGTGGTCGTTCTCGGAGCCGGCGAGACGGCGAAGTCGGCTGTCACACATCTCGCCTCGATCCCGAATGTCCGCATCACGGTCCTGAGTCGCACGTTCGAGCGAGCGCTCGAGGTCGCAGACGCCCATCACGCGGCCGCGCGCCCGTGGGAGCAGCTTTCGGAAGCGCTCGCCACCGCGGATTTCGTTGTCGGATGCACCGGCTCGCGCACACCGGTCATCGATGCCGCGACGCTGTCGAGCGCTCGCGGTGCCAACGCCGGTCCACTCATGTGTGTCGATCTCGGTCTCCCGCGCGACATCGACGCTGCTGTCACGGCGATTCCAGGCGTCAGGCTCATCGACCTCGAGCGCGTTGGCGCCGAGACGTCGGCACGACGGGTCGGTCGAGCACGTGCGCTCGATGAGGCAGAGCTGATCGTGGAGCAGGAGACCGAGCGTTACATGGAGTGGTGGCGCGGCCGTGGCGTGGCGTCGACCATCGCGCAGCTGCACGCTCGCGCCAACGCCATTCGAGAAGCTGAGCTCGCGCGCGCGCTGGCGCGTCTCCCGGATCTCGACGGCCCGGCTCGTGCGGTCGTTCGCGATCTCGCGGCACGCATGACGGCCAAGCTGCTGCACGAGCCCACGCTCGCGCTCAAGCGCGATCCGGAAGGCGTCAACATGGCGGTCGTCGTCGAGCGGTTGTTCGCGCTCGGGCCCGCAACCGACTTTCCATCGGCGGCGTGCGCGCACGGCGAGAGCGTCGCCGAGCGGACCACTTCTCAGGAGTCCAACGTCGCATGACTGTCGTTGCCGCCGCACCCACGTCGGCGCCCGAAGCGCGTGTCGAGGAGACCGCACCGGTCGCTTCCCAGTTCGTGCAGTACCTGTTTCTCAAAGTGGATTCCGAGTGGCGGCGCCTCGACTCGGCCACGCGAGCGCGAGGTCTGGGAGAGTTCGAGAACGTCGTTGCTGACGCGGCACCCGGCGTGACCACGCACGCTTACAGCACGCTGGGACTCAAGGCGGACGCGCAGCTCATGCTCTGGTGGAAGAGCGCCAACGCGGTCACGGTCCAGGACACGCTCGGCGCCCTGTTCGCGACGGGTCTGGGCAAGTATTGCGAGATCGCGCATTCGCTCTGGGGGCTCACTCGGCCCTCGATCTACACGAAGCGGCGAACGACGCAGGAGCAGGCCGTCGACGAGACGACTCGCCTTCAGTACCTCGTCGTCTACCCGTTCTCGAAGACCATCGAGTGGTACCTGATGAGCCGCGATGCGCGACAGGGCATGATGAACGAGCACATGCGCATCGGGCACGACTTCGGTGATGTGCGGCAGGTGCTGCTCTATACGACGGGCCTCGATGACCAGGAGTTCATCGTCGCCTACGAGACCGATTCGCTGGAGCGTCATCAGGATCTCGTGATCGCGCTGCGCTCGACGGAGGCGCGTCGCTACACGCTGCGCGACACGCCGATCTTCACTGCGGTGCACCGCCCGCTGCGGGATGCGCTCGCGCTGCTCGGGCCGCGCTGACGCGATGCCACGCGCTCCCCTGCTCGTCCAGGCCGCCCGGCGGGAGCCCGTGGAACGGACTCCGGTGTGGTTCATGCGTCAAGCGGGGCGGATTCTTCCCGAATACCGGGCGATCCGGGAGCGCCTAACGCTGATCGAGATCTCGCAGCGCCCCGACGTTGCCGCCGAGGTGACGCTGCAGCCACTCCGCCGCATGCCGCTCGACGCGGCGATCGTGTTCGCCGACATCATGACGCCACTGATTGGCGCAGGCGTCGCGCTGGACATCGTGGAGGGAGTCGGCCCCGTCATCGAGCGCCCGATCCGCGATGATGCCGGGGTGCGCTCCATTCGCGCGCTTCAACCAGATGAGGACGTTCCGTATGTCCTCCAGACGCTGCGCCTCGTGCGAGCGGAGCTCGACCCGGCGCAGGCGCTGATCGGCTTCGCCGGCGCGCCGTTCACGCTCGCCGCGTACCTCGTGGAGGGTCGCCCGTCGCGCGACTTCGTGCGGACGAAGTCGCTCATGTACGGCGCACCGGCGACCTGGCACATGCTGATGGGTCGGCTGGCCGAGTTGACGGTGGCGTATCTGCGCGCGCAGATCGGCGCTGGCGTCGATGCGGTGCAGCTGTTCGACAGCTGGGTTGGCGCGCTCAGCCCGGACGACTACGCGCAGTTCGTCCAGCCGTACATGCGCCGGATCTTCACGTCGTTAGGCTCCACCGGCGTGCCGATGATCCACTTTGGCGTCGCGACGTCAACGCTGCTGGAGGCGATGGCGACGGACGGTGCCAGCGTGATCGGCCTCGATTGGCGCGTCCCACTCGACGACGGGTGGTCGCGTATCGGCCATGATCTCGCGGTCCAGGGCAATCTCGACCCGGTGGCGCTCTTCGCGCCGCCCGATGTGCTCGCGGCGAAGGCGAGAGACGTGCTCCAGCGTGCCGGCGGCCGTCCGGGCCACATCTTCAACCTGGGTCACGGCGTCCTGCCCGGGACTCCGCTCGACAACGTCATCCGGCTCGCCGAGCTCGTGCGCCACGAAAGCGCTCGGCCGCGCGACGATCGCCGGCCGCTCGCCATCTCCGCCTAACGCCGCCCATGCCGACCACACCGACGGGCATCCTGCTGCTCGCCTACGGCAGCCCCGACACGCCCGACGACGTCGAGCCGTATTTCCGCCACATCCGCGGCGGCCGCGCACCGTCACCCGAGGCCGTGGCCGGCCTGCGTCGTCGCTACGACCTGATTGGCGGCCGGACGCCGCTGCGCGCCATCACGGCGGAAACTGCCGAGGCGCTTCAGGCCACGCTCGACGCCCGCGCGCCCGGCGAGTACCGGACCTACGTCGCGATGAAGCACTGGCACCCATACATCGGCGACGTCATCCCGCGCATGGCGGCGGACGGAGTGCGGCGTGTCATCGCGATCGTGCTCGCCCCACACTACTCCCGGATGAGCGTCGGCAGCTATCGGCAGTACGTCGAGGAAGCGATCGCGAAGCTCGATGCGCCAATGGACCTCGCGTTCGTCGAAAGCTGGCACCTCGAGCCAGCGTTTCTCACCCTCGTGGCCGGCCGCGTTCGGGAAGGACTGGCGGCCTTTCCGGAGGGCGACCGCAGTGAGACCTGCGTCCTCTTCAGCGCCCACAGCCTGCCGGTGCGCATCAGAACGTGGGACGATCCCTACGAGGCGCAGCTGCTCGCGAGCTCTGAAGCGGTCGCGCGCGAAACCGGGCTCCGAAACTGGCGCTTCGCCTGGCAGAGCGCGGGTCACACCGGCGAGCCGTGGCTCGGGCCGGATATCGTAGACTACCTCGAGACGCTGCACGCCGAAGGCATACGCCACGTGCTCTCGGTGCCGATCGGATTCGTGTGCGATCACCTCGAGGTGCTGTACGACATCGACCACGAGGCGGCCGCCAAGGCGGCGGCGTTAGGTATGACCCTGCGCCGGACGCGCATGCCGAACGCGACTCCGGAGCTCATCGCCGTTCTCGATCGTCTGGTCGCTGGTGTCGACCACGCCGCAACGGTCCGCTCCGCCGCGGCACTCGCCTGACGGCTCCATGAGTACGCGGACGATCACCGTCGGCACGCGCGGCAGCGCCCTTGCGATGACACAGACCGAGTCGGTCGTCTCGGCCCTTCGCGCGCTCCATCCCGCGCTCGCAGTGCGTGTGCAGCGGATCACGACGACGGGCGACGTGATGCGCGACGTGCCGCTCGCCACGATCGGCGGACGCGGCGTATTCGTCGACGCGATCGAGAATGCGCTTCGCGAGCACGAGATCGATGTGGCGGTGCACAGTGCGAAGGATCTCCCGTCTCGCATCCCCGCCGATCTCGCGATCGCCGCGTTTCTCGAGCGTGCCGACGCGCGTGACGTGCTCGTGTCGCGCGCCGGAAGCCTCCGCGAGATGCCGCCTGGCGCACGCGTCGGCACGAGCAGCCTCCGTCGTGTGTCGCTGATTCACGCGGTACGGCCCGACATTCACACGCTCGATCTCCGCGGCAACGTCGATACCCGACTCCGCAAGCTCGACGCGGGCGACTATGACGCCATCGTGCTCGCCGGGGCCGGCCTCATCCGGCTTGGCCTAACGAGCCGAGTCACGGAGTGGCTTCCGGCCGAGTCGTTCCTCCCATCGCCCGGCCAGGGCGCGCTCGCAATCGAGATCCGGGCGAACGACGCGGACGTCCAGCAGCTGTTCCGCCCGCTCGCGCACGCGCCCACCGAAGCGGCGCTCGCGGCGGAGCGGGCATTCCTCGCGCAGCTTGGGGTCGGGTGTGCGGCGGCCGTCGGCGCGTACGCGAGCGTGGGCCACGATGACTCGTTGACACTCCGGGCGATGATTGGCGTACCCGACGGACGGTCGGTCAGCGGAGACGCGACGGACCGCGCGGACCGCGGCACGGAGCTCGGCGAATCACTCGCCGCGCGGCTCCTCGCGACCGGTGGGCGTGCGCTGGTCGACGAATGCGAACGCGGGAGCGTCGTATGACTCGGCCGACCGTCCTCGTCCCCGCGGCCGTGCAAGCTCACCCGCTTCGCGGGCGACGCATCGTCCTCACGCGGCCTCTTGCCCAGTCCGGCGACTTCGCGGAGCGCGTTTGCGCGTTAGGCGGCGAGCCGGTCGCAACGGCCGCCATCGAGATCGTCGGACCGGAGTCCTGGACCATCGCCGATGCGGCGCTTCGCCGCGTCGGCACCTACGACTGGCTCGCGTTCACCAGCGCCAACGCGGTGCGCATGCTGGTCGATCGAGCCGATGCTATCGGCGTGCCTCGTGACGAACTTCGTTCGCGGCGGCTGGCTGTCGTCGGACCGGCTACCGCGGCCGTGGTTCGCACGACGCTCCGGCCGCCTGATTTCGCGCCGACAGTCAACACCGCGGAGATGCTCGGCGAGGAGATCACAGACGTCGACAACACTCGCGTCCTCCTGCCGCGCGGTAACCTGGCTGACGATACGCTGCCTGCCGCGCTTCGGGCGCGAGGTGCGTTCGTAGACGAAGTCGTTGTATACCGGACGGTGCCCGGGCCGGGTATCGCCGCAATCGTCGCGGGCGTCCGCGAATCGGCCGTCGACGCGTTGCTGTTCGCCAGCGCGTCGGCCGTCCGGTTCGTCGCCGATGCGCTCGTCGCCGATACGGCGAGCACGGGCCTCCGGCGTCAGCGATGGCCGGTCGCCGCGTGCCTTGGCCCGGTCACGGCGAGCGCCGCTCGGGTATGCGGGTTCCAATCCGTCATCGTGGCCGACGACGCGACGCAGAACGAGTTGATCGACGCCGTGGCCCGGTGGTTCGGGGCCGAGACAGGAAAGGGAGCTTGATCCGATGGAAGGGCTCACCGTTACTACTGCCCAAACACCTCGTGCCCGGCCTCGACGGCTCCGCCGAAGCGCCGCGCTCCGGGACGCGTTAGGCGAGACGACGCTCCGCGCGGCGCAGCTCGTGCACCCGCTGTTCGTGCGCGACGGGTTCGCCGCCGAGCGGCCGATCGCGAGCATGCCGGGTCACGCGCAGCGCACGGTCGATCGGCTCGACAGCGAGGTCGCCGGGCTCGCCGAGCTTGGAGTCCGGTCGGTGCTGCTGTTCGGGATTCCCGACGAGAAGGATGAGCACGGGAGTGGCGCCTGGGATCCTGCCGGCCCGGTACCACGCGCCATCACGGAGATCAAGCGACGCGATTCGACCGTCACCGTCATCGCTGACGTCTGCCTCTGCGAGTACACCTCTCACGGCCACTGTGGCGTGCTCGATGAGCGTCACGCGGTCGTCAACGATGCCACGCTGGCGCTTCTCGCTCGTGCGGCTGTGACGTATGCGGATGCCGGCGCGGACATCGTGGCGCCGAGCGCCATGATGGATGGTCAGGTCGCGGCGATCCGCTCGGCACTCGATGACGCCGGGCACACCGACGTCGCCATTCTCGCGTACGCGGTGAAGTACGCGTCGGCGTTCTACGGCCCGTTTCGCGACGCCGCCCAGTCGGCGCCGGCTTTCGGGGATCGGCGTGCCTATCAGATGGCGCCGCCTAACGCTCGCGAGGCATTGCGCGAGGCAAAGCTGGACGAGGACGAAGGCGCCGACATGCTCATGGTGAAGCCGGCGGGCCCGTATCTCGACATCATCCATCGCGTGCGCGAATCGACTGACCTCCCGCTTGCCGCGTATCAGGTGAGCGGCGAATACGCGATGCTCAAGGCGGCGGCGGAGCGCGGTTGGATCGACGAACCGCGGGCAGCGATGGAGAGTCTGCTGGGCATCCGTCGCGCCGGCGCCGATCTCGTGATCACTTATTACGCCAAGGCGGCGGCACGCTGGCTGAAGGACGGAGTCGCCGTATGACGCGCACCACCGTCGCCGCGACGCCGCTGGCAACCGCAAAGTCAGCCGCGGCGTTCGAGGACGCGGTCCGTGTGATTCCGGGAGGGGTCAACAGTCCGGTGCGGGCGTTCCGCAGCGTGGGTGGTACGCCGCGGTTCATCGTGCGCGGCGCCGGCCCGCGGGTGACCGACGTCGACGGCAACGAGTACATCGACTACGTGCTGTCGTGGGGCGCGCTCGCGCTCGGGCACGCGCACCCCGCGGTCGTGGAGGCGGTGTCGCGACGTGCGGCGTTAGGCACGTCGTTCGGTGCGCCAACCGAAGCCGAGACGCTGCTCGCCGAGCGGATCGCATTGGCGATGCCGGCGGTCGAGATGGTCCGCTTCGTCTCGTCCGGGACGGAGGCCGTCATGAGCGCCATTCGACTGGCGCGTGCGGCAACGGGTCGCCGCAAGTTCATCAAGCTCGCCGGATGTTATCACGGGCATGCCGACGCGCTGCTCGTCCAGGCCGGGTCAGGCGTGGCGACGCTCGCGCTTCCCGACAGTCCCGGTGTGACGCCAGGCGCCGTCTCCGACACTCTCGTCGCTCCGTTCAACGATGCAGCCGCAGTGGAGCGCCTGCTCGTCGAGCACCGCGGTGAGGTCGCCGCGGTGCTGCTGGAGCCAGTGGCCGGGAACATGGGCCTCGTGCTCCCTGCCCCGGGTTACCTGGCCGAGCTGCGACGCCTAACGATCGAGCACGACGCGCTGCTCGTGCTCGACGAGGTCATGACCGGCTTTCGCGTGGCGTACGGCGGCGCGCAGGCGCTGTATGGCATAACACCTGACCTGACCTGCCTCGGCAAGGTCATCGGCGGAGGACTGCCAGTCGCTGCGTATGGCGGTCGCGCGGACATCATGCGATTGCTCGCTCCGTCGGGCGCGGTGTATCAGGCGGGTACGTTGTCGGGCAATCCACTCGCGATGGCTGCCGGCCTCGCGACGCTGCACGAGCTGGAAGCACCGGGCATCTACGAGCAGCTGGCCGACGCAAGTCGAGCACTGGCTCGCGGTGTCGAACGCGCGGGCGAAACGGCCGGCGTGCCCGTGCAGAGCGCCTCGGTCGGCGGCATGTGGGGATTCTTTCTCACGCCGACGCCGGTCACCGATTACGCGACCGCGAAGACCGCTGACACCGCGCTGTTCGCGCGGGTCTTCCACGCCCTTCTGAACGAGGGCGTGTACATCGCGCCGTCGCAGTTCGAGGCGTGTTTCACGTCGACGGCGCACGACAGGGAATCGCTCGACCTGACGATCGACGCGTTCGCGCATGCGTTCGACGCCGCGTCGCGCACGAGCGGCGATGCCTGACGAGCACGCATCGGGCGCCACCGTCGCCCCGCCACCACGCGCCATCGTTCCGCTGAGTGACGCCGAGTGTCGCGCTGTGCTCGAGCGACAGCGTCTGTGTGTGGTGTCGGTGGTCGACGATGGGGAGCCGTACGCGGTGCCGGTCTTCTACGGCTTCGATGGACACACGCTATTTCTCGGCGTTGCCGAGGGTCGGAAGACGCGCGCGCTCGACGTCAGTGCGCGCGTGTACATCGTGGTGACCGAGGTGGGTCCTGGCGACGCGTGGCGGTCGGTGGCGATCGCTGGCCGAGCCCGCACACTGGTCGATGCCGCCGAGCGGCAAGTGGCGATCGATGTGCTGGTCACGCACAATCGACGCGTTCGGTCGTCGGACCCGCCGCGCGACGGCGCCCCACCGCGACGCACCGGCGGTCGCGTATTGCGGATCGAAGATGCGGTGGTGACGGGGAGGGCGTTTGGCTGAGAACTGCCGGGGACGGGCGACGGGAGAGCGTGTCATCCCGAGCCGTCAGGCGAGGGATCGCGATCGTCCCGACAGAGAGCCCTCTACCAGGTGGACCGCGATCCCTCGCTGCGCTCGGGATGACAACCTCTCCTCGCTGCGCTCGGGATGACACCCGGCGGTAATAGCAGCAGTCAGCAGCGCCTTAGCCAACTCCTTTCGCAATCCAAGACAGCAGCACGACCAGCGTCACGAACGTCGCCAACACGCGCCGGTCACCGGGGCCAACCTCCCGTTGCGCGGCGCGCCAGACGGCGACGCCACCCACGATGAACAACAGCCGCTGTCCGGTGAGCCACAGCATCACGCCGGTCGCCGCGACCACGATCCAACGCTCCGTACGCGACAACGCGTGAAAGCCGCGCGAGCCGTCGAGCTGCCAGACCGGGATGAGGTTGAACAGGTTGAGGAACCCGGTGAGGTGCGCGATCGCGAACCAGATCTGTGCGTTCGTCGCCGCGTAGACACCTAACGCGGCGAGCGCGGCGCCCAGTCCCCATACCGGACCGGCGAGCCCGATCTTGGCGTCCGTCACCGGATCGTCGACGTGCTGCTTGAGCATCACGAACGCGCCGACGCCGGGAATGAACAGCGGCGCGCCCGCCGCGATCCCGAGCCGCCGCAGCATCGCCACGTGACCCATCTCGTGGATGTAGATCGAAACCACGATACCTAACGCCAACGGCCAGCCGTACACCGACCAGTAGACGCCGAAAAAGGCGAACATCGAAATGAACGTGGTCGCCTTCGTGAGCCCGAGCAGCAGGAACTTGAGCTTTCCGATGAGAAGAACCGCGATGCTCACGATCGCCGCACCGCCACGCCGCCACCATCCGCTCTGCGCCGGAGCCGACACCTTGGCGGACGGCGTCGCTTCGATCCGCTGCGTCAGCCCAGTGACCGTCGTCCGAATTCGCTCGTGCTGTTTCGACTCCACGGGGAGGAACCGCAAGGCGCTTTCCCAGAGGTCCCGCGCCTTCACCAGGTCGCCAGCGGCACGCGCCTCATCTGCGCTTGCCGCGATCTGCTTCAGCTTCTCCGCGTGAACGAGCGCGCCGCACGCGGGACACGCGAGCGCGTGCGGCGCGAGCTCGGTGCCGCACCGCTCGCACCGATTTCTGTCACCGGCGAATCGTACCGCGCTCGACGACACGCCTAACCGGCCGTCGACGCCGGACCCGTGCCGACCCTGTATGGACCAGAGATCTCGAGCTGGGGTCCGGCCGCCATTTGCCACGCCTGCCGCATCCCGATGAAGATGATGAGCGCGCTGATCAACCCGAACGGCAAGGACCCGAAGACGGAAAGCACCGGGAGCGCGAATACCAGCACAACCAGCGCGCCGACCGCCTTGAGCGCCTCATTCCCGCTCACGTCATTGTTGGCCGACACGGTCTTCGCTGTCGAGTCAGCGGACTTTACGCTGTCGCCAAGGCGTTCCCCGATCGTTGGCCCAGCAGCGGAATCGGTCGTGAGCGCGCTCGCCGAGCTTTTCTTCGTGTCGCCGCCGACCAATTGCTTGAACGCGAGCGGCGCGTACGCGAGCCCGACAGCCCAATACGTGAGTGCCACCGCGAGAATCTGGAATCGACGGCCGCCTCGGCCACCGGCGCCCTTCCGCACCGCCCAGCCGACCATGTAGCCGATCAGGATCGCGACGATGCCGATCTCGAGGTTCGCGATGGCGATCACCGCATAGTAGATCGCGGCACCCGCGATCGCGGCGCCGAGCCCGAACAGACCCGCGAGCAGCAATGGGCCCGCCGAGCGCGGTGTTGCCGCGGCCGACGTCACGGCGTCCCGGCAGCTCGCGCAAATCGGCTTGTCGTTCGCCGTGTAGTACGAGGCCCCGACCGACCGGCCGCACACGGCGCAGGTCACGGTGGGCAACGCGGCCGGGTCCCCCGATGGATCCGTCGTCTCCACGCGATCGAACTGGAGGTCCTCCGGCTCGTTGCGACTGTCTGGTGCGTCGTCTGGGGACATGATGTTGGCGTCGAATGGGGATCGCTCTTTCCCACGCATCGGCGGAAAACTAAGATGTGACGCGACTTCCTAACCCACCACCGGAGCCAACGTGGCCCTCTCCCGCTCTCTCGGCGTGGCGCTCGTGCTCGCACCCGCCGCGCTCTCGTCTGCCGCCCTGGGCGCGCAACGCACTCCGCGAACCGCGGCCGCCAACATGAACACCCCCGCGGCGCCGGATTCTGTGACATTCCGCGCGCTGCAGTGGCGCCTCGTCGGCCCGTTCCGCGGTGGGCGCGCGAACGCGGTTGCGGGCGTCACCAGCAACCCATTCGTCTACTACGCCGGCTACACCGGCGGCGGCGTATGGAAGACGGAGAACGCCGGCGCGTCGTGGCGCAACATCTCCGACACGTTCTTCCAGACGGGGTCCATCGGCGCGATCGCGGTGGCCGAATCGGACCCTAACGTGATCTACGTGGGCACGGGCGAGCACGCCGTGCGAGGCCAGTCGTCGTCGTACGGCGACGGTGTCTACAAGTCCACCGACGCGGGGAAAACGTGGACCCGCATTGGCCTCGAGGCCACGAAGCAGATCTCGGAAATCCGTGTGCACCCGTCGAATCCCGACCTCGTCTACGTCGCCGGCCAGGGTGACCGGTGGAAGGGCACGCCCGACCGCGGCATCTATCGCTCGAGCGACGGCGGGAAAACGTGGACTCAGGTGCTCAAAGGCCAGAACCTAACGAGTGGGCCGAGTGACCTGTCGATGGATCCGACGAACCCGCGCATTCTGTACGCGGGGTTCTGGGATCATCAGCGGCTGCCGTGGCAGGTGCGGAGCGGTGGTCCGGGCAGCGGCATCTGGAAGAGCACCGACGGCGGTGACACCTGGACGCGACTCACGGAGGGGCTGCCGAAGCTCATGGGAAAGATCGGCGTCGCCGTGTCGCCCGCGAACGCCGACCGCGTGTTCGCGATCATCGAGGCCGAGAAGGGCGGGCTCTATCGCTCGGATGACGCGGGAAAGACGTGGCGTCTCCTGAGCGAGGACCGTGAGATCCAGTCGCGGTCGTGGTACTACATGAACGTCACGGCCGACCCGGCGAACGCGGACGTCCTGTACATCATGAACGCGCCCATCAGGAAGTCGATCGACGGTGGGCGGACGTTCACCACGCTGCCCGCCATGCACGGCGACAATCACCAGTACTGGATCAACCCGAAGGACTCGCGCTACATGGCGAACGCCAACGACGGTGGCGTGTCGGTCTCCGTCGACGGAGGCAAGAGCTGGAGCACGCAGGACAATCAGCCGACGGCGCAGTTCTATCACGTCATCGTCGACGACGCTTATCCGTATCGCCTCTACAGCGGCCAGCAGGACAATAGCTCCGTGATCATCAAGACGCGGAGCGACGGCCCGAACATTGGTGCGCGTGACTGGCAGGACGGGCCGGGCTGCGAGAGCGCGAACATTGGCGTGGACCGCAAGAATCCACGCTACGTGTATGGCGGCTGCTACCAGGGCATCTTCGAGGAGATGGACATGGAGACCGGCCTCACGCGGCAGATCATGGCGTGGCCGGCGCTCGCGCTCACCGAGCCGACGAACGAGATCAAGTATCGCTTCAACTGGACGTCGCCCGCGGTCGTGTCACAGCACGATTCGAAGGTGATCTATCATGGCGGCAATGTCCTCTTCCGCACGGCCGACCGCGGGAAGACGTGGGCCCCGATCTCTCCCGACCTGACGCGCAACGACAAGGCGACGCAGGGCTGGGGCGGCACGCCGTTCACGAACGAAGGCGCGGGCGGCGAGGTATACGGTACCATCGTCACGATCGCGGAGTCGCCGCATGACGCCAACACGATCTACGTGGGCACCGACGACGGGCTGGTGCAGCTCACGCGCGATGGCGGGAAGAGCTGGACGAACGTCACGCCGTCGGGCGTGCCGGTGGGGCTCGCGAACGAGGTCGAGGTCTCTCCGCACGATGCCGCCACCGTGTACCTCGCGTTCCGGCTCGATCGACACGGGGACTATGCGCCGTACGCGTACAAGTCCACCGACTACGGAAAAACGTGGACGCCCATCGTGAAGGGATTGCGCGCGGGCGAGCCGGTTCGCGTCGTGAGAGAGGATCCCGTTAGGCGCGGCCTGCTCTACGCCGGCACGGAGACCGGCGTCTACGTCTCGTTCGATGCCGGCGCAAACTGGCAGTCGCTGTCCCGAAACCTCCCGGCGGTCCCGGTCGCCGATCTCGAGGTCCGGCACGACGACCTCTACGCGGGGACGGAGGGGCGCGCGTTCTGGGCGCTCGACGACCTGAGCGCGCTGCGTCAGATGACCGGTCAGGGCATGACGGACGCGGTCCATCTGTTCACGCCTCGCGCCGCGATGCTCGCCGGTGGCCCGTCGCCCGCGACGACCTCCGCGGGTCGCAATCCGCCGGCCGGCGCCAACGTGTACTACTGGCTCGCCGCCGCGCCGGACTCCGCGGGCACGTTCAAGCTCGAGTTCCTCGACGCCGCCGGGAAGACGCTCCAAACGTACGAGCGCTCGTCAGGCACCGTCGCCCCGCCGGCAGGTGGTGGAGGAGGGTTCGGACCGCCGCCGCGCCCGCGACTCCAGCCCAAGGCCGGCCTCAATGCGTTCCAGTGGGACCTCCGCGCCGAGCCGCCGACGACACTGCCCGGCAACATCTCGATGTTCGGCGGGCCCACGAACGGCTACCGCGTCGCGCCGGGCAAGTATCAGGTGCGCCTCACGGCCGGCTCGACGGTGCTGACCCAGCCGTTCGATGTCGTTGGGGACCCACGCCTGAACATCCCCGCCGCCGAGGTCGCGGCTCACGACTCGATGGCGCGTGCGATCAATGCGCGCGTGGCCGAGATCAACGATGCGCTGATCCGGATTCGGGACGTGAAAGACCAGGTCACGCGGTTCGTGGACCACTCGAAGGATGCGCCTAACGCGTCGGCGATCTCGGCCAAGGGCAAGGCGATCGGCCAGAAAGCCGACACGCTCGGCCCGAAGCTCTCGACGAAGGCGGCGAACGGTCAGGACATCATCAACTTCCGGAATGGCATCAATGCGCAGTACGTGTTCCTGCTCGGGAACCTGGAGGGGAATGACGTGGTGACGCAGCCGGTTCGGGATCGGTTCGCGGAGTTGGAGAAGCTCTGGTCGGCATTGAAGGGTCAGGTGGACGTGCTCGAGATGCAGGATGTGCCGGAGTTCAACAAGCTGCTGGGTGAGGGGAAGGTCGAAGGGGTGATTGTTCCGAAGCCCAAGCCGAAGGTGGTCATGTGAACTGCAGGCGACTGGCGGCAGGCGGCAGGCGACTGGTCTGCCGTCTTAGCCTGTTAGCTCGGCCCAAATCGAACATAACGATGCGCCTAACGATTTCTTTCCTCGCCGTTGTCATCGCGTCGCCGGCCATCGCCCAGCAGCTCCCCAGTGATGTCGCGAGCCGAGTCGATAGTGTCTTCGCCCGATTCGCCCGCCCCGACTCGCCCGGCTGCGCCGTCGGCATCTTTCAGAACGGCGCGATCACCTACTCGAAGGGCTACGGCTCCGCCAACCTCGAGTACGGCGTGCCGATCACGCCGGCCACGCCGTTCATCTCCGGCTCCGTCGCCAAGCAGTTCACGGCCGCGGCCATCGCGCTACTCGTGGAACAGGGCCGCATCTCGCTCGACGATGATGTCCGGAAGTACATTCCCGAGCTGCCGGACTACGGTACGAAGATCACCATCGATCAACTCGTGCACCACACGAGCGGCCTTCGCGACTTCTGGGCGCTTGTGCAGGTGGCGGGCATGCGATTCGACGACGGCTACACCGTCGGCGACGTCATTCGCCTCGCCGCTCGGCAAAAGCACCTCAACTTTCCGCCGGGCACCGAGTACGACTACAGCAATACCGGCTACATCGCGCTCGGGCTCATCGTGCAGCGGGTGACGGGCAAGTCGCTCCGGGACTTCACGGCCGAGCAGATCTTCGGGCCGTTAGGCATGACGAGCACGCACTTCCATGACGATCACACTATGCTCGTACCGGGGCGGGCGTCGGCGTATACGCCGCTGCCCGAGGGTGGTTACCGGATCAACGTGTGGAATAACGATATCGTCGGGCAGGGTGGCCTGATCCTGACGGTCAACGATCTCCTGAAGTGGGACGAGAACTTCTATACGGGGAAGGTCGGTGGGCCTGGGTTCCTCAAGCGCCAGCTGCAGCAAGGCAAGCTCGCGAACGGAAAGACGCTGTCGTACGCGTTCGGTCTTACGGTCGAGGAGTATCGTGGCCTCCCGCTCGTGGAGCACGGCGGCGCCACCGGCGGTTATCGCACGATCATCTCGCGCTTTCCGACGGCGCACACGAGTGTCGTCGCGTTATGCAACACGACCGAGGCGAATACCACCGTGCTCTCGCACCAGGTGGCCGACATTGTGCTCGAATCGAAGCTGTCGGCGCCGGCGCAGCGCGCCACGCGCCCGGACACGGCGGCCACTCGCGCCACGGCACCAGCCACCCGCGATCTCACCGGGCTGGCCGGTCGCTATTACTCGACCGAGCTCGACGCCACGTACGACGTCAGTGTCACCGGCACCACGGTGACAGCGAAGCGCCCTCGTGGCGAACTGGACACGCTGCAGGTCGTCGGCCCGCATACGTTCCGCGCCGGCGGTTTGACCTATCGCTTCTCATCCAACGTTGCGGGTAAGGCGCCAAGCTTCGCCGTGGACATCGGCCGCGCTCGTGGCATGGAGTTCGATCGCGTGCCGAATTCCCCGCGGCCGGCATCTCAGACGAAAGAGTGAACGGATTCTGAATCCGTTCTAACCTTCGTCTGCGTGGCCAGCCTCTCCGGCCACCCGCCAACAGCGTCACCTCGGGCTCGGTACTGCTGTATTGTGCCTGGTTCCCAAGCATCGCTCTGAGGCTGGTTGTAGATGCCAGCCGGTTCGACGCGTGCGTGCGTCCTGCTCCTCGTTGCGTGTACCGCGTGCGCAACGTTCCAGCCGAACCATCCACTCAGCCATGCTGCTCCGGACGCGACCACGCGCCACACGATTCGCGTGGGGAGCCTGAACCGCAGCTTCTACCTGCATCTCCCGCCACATTTCCCCGCGCAGGGCCGGTATCCACTCGTCATCCTCCTGCACGGGCACAACAACAACGGCTCCAACGTCATCGGGCAGACCAAGATGGACGCCGTGGCCGATCGGTACGGATTCATTCTGGTGGCGCCTAACGGCACCGGGCGATTCGGACGGTTCGGCTTGACCTGGAACGTCGGCACGTGCTGCGGCTCCGCACAGGAGAAGCACATTGACGACATCGGGTTCCTCGCCACACTCATCGACACGCTGAAGCGCGTGTTTCCGATCGACTCGACCCGCATTGCCATTACGGGCTTTTCGGCGGGCGGCATGCTGGCACTCCGCACCGCCTGCGATCGGCCGTCGATCGCCACGGTCTACGTGAACGTGCAGGGCACGATGCCCGACACCACGTGCGCCGCCCATCGGCCGGTCTCGATGCTCCTCTTCGCCGGCGATGACGACGAAGACATGCGCACCGAGCACGAGGAGAACAAGCACCGGAACAATCACCGCTTCGCGACATCGGCGATGGGGACGTTCCGGTTCTGGGCGGAGCACGACGGGTGCGATCGTCACTTCATCATCGAGACGACCGACGCCTATGTCGACCACATTGCCGTCGACTGCGCCGACGGCACCGTGACCCGCCTCCTGACCGTGCATGCTCACCCGCATGCGTGGCCGGGCGGGAAGAAGACGTGGTTGTTCTCACCCTCGCCGAATCCGAATATCGACGCCAGCCTGGTGATCGCGGAGTTCCTCAAGAATCAGCCGCACCAGTCGGGTGAGGCCCAGCAGTAGCAGAACACAGGCGACAGGCGACAGGCGACAGGCGACAGGCGACAGGCGACAGGCGACAGGCGACAGGCGACAGGCGACAGGCGACAGGCGACGCAAGAGAAGCGTGTCATCCCGAGC
>Ga0075424_100002445_pt1 | contig 16990 bp, 13 predicted proteins | sample SoiMethybrSBSTD3_FD_75301 | JGI IMG/M metagenome (GOLD analysis project Ga0075424, IMG submission 75301) | Bulk soil microbial communities from a Populus tree surrounding site in Tennessee, USA - Soil MetaG P. TD hybrid SBSTD3 | ecosystem: Environmental > Terrestrial > Soil > Tree plantation...
ACGGCACCCGCCGCCTGGGTCGCCATCGCGGTCAGCAACACCGAGTCATGCGCGGTCGCGACCGTACCGAGTTCGGCCGCCGCTGACTCCGCGGCGTCGAGGTCACCGGCGGCGATCGCAATCTCGACCGCGGCAGTCAACAGCGGAGATCGTGCTATCCCTTCAGGGATTTCCGCCAGCGCACGGGAGATTCCGGTCCGAGCGCTCTCTTGTCGGCCCTGCGCCAGCCGCAGTAACGCCAGCCCGGGCTGGGTTTCTCGGCCATACTCCGCCGCGAGGGTGTAGCTCCGTTCCGCTTGAGTGACATCACCGCGCAGCCGGTAGAGCTCGGCCTGCTCGTAGTACGCGGCACCCACCGCGGGATGGCCAGGGGGTGCGGACAATCGCGCGCAGGCCTCGTCGATCTGCTCCATCGCATCCGGCCAATAGCCCCGCAGCTGCATGATTTGGGCGCGATGGACGAGGCACTGGCCCCGGAACGGTACGAGATCCGGCTGTCCTTCACACCACCGGCTCAGAGCTCTTGTCCAGTCGCCGGCGCGTTTCGGGTCGAATGCCTCAACGCACGCGCCGACCACCGTGCAATAGGCAATGCCCGAGATGATCGGATTTACTTCGTCGGCAATGACGGAAAGCATCACGTCTTCGAGCTCAGCAATGGCCTCGGCGACGCGGCCCAATCCAACGAGGGCCTGCCCCATACCAATTCGTACCATCGCCGTGGAGCTCGGTTCACCGCAGCGGCTCGCAATCGCCACTGCCTCGCTGAACCCCACGTACGCGGCGTCGGCATTCCCGGCCACGAGCAGAGGAGCGGCCCGTAAGCCACGCGCTAAAACCTTTGCCGGGCAGTCGCACTCGTCGTCCTTCAGGAGTTCCTCGGCGCGGGCGTGCCAACTGTTCGCCAGCACCCATTCACCGCGGAAGCCCAGGTTCATCGCGACGTAGCAAGCACATTCGGCCGCGCGCGACAGCTCACCCCGACTGGTCCAGGCCCGACTGGCTTGCGCCAACCCATCGACATAAGCCTCGTCATCACCGGTCAGCAGCGCGGTCCGGGCAAACCGCTCGAGATCCTCTGCCTCCAGAGCCGTCCGAGCCGCGGCCAGCTGATAACCCTCGCGCGCATCGCGCCACGCCCGGGCGTCATACGCTTTGCGAGCCGACTCGACCTCGCTCGGCTGGATCATGAACGCAAGGGTAGGTGGTGCGGGGTAGCCGCCCAAGCGGAAATGGATCAGCCCGAGCCGACGTCACATGGCGCGCATGTCGATCGGGCTGTGCCGCGGCCCGAAGCGGGGCTTCGCGATCCCCGAGACCTCGATGAGCCGAACGACCCGCTGTCGATGGCCGCGCCAGGGCTCCAGCAGTGCGAGCATCTCGGCGTCGTCCCCCCGCGGGCGCCCAGTAAGCGCGTGCACAACCTGGTCATGGATGTGGAAATCCCCGACGCTCACCGTGTCGGGGTCTCCCCACGCGCGCTGGGCGACTTCCGCAGCTGTCCACTCGCCGATACCCGGCACGAGCCGCAGCCGGGCCAACGCCGCTACCGGCGCGAGGTCGATGCACTCCTCGAGCCGACCGGCCACTGTCGCGGCACCACGGATCGTGCGCTGCCGCGCGAGGTCGACGCCGAGACGGTGCCAGTCCCAAGTCGGGACGTCGAGCAGCGTCTCGGCGGCCGGCGGCACCCGCAGCGCCGGCCAGGGCCCGGGCGCCGGATCGCCGTACCAGTAGCACACGCCGCGCCAGGCGCGGCGCGCCTCTCGGCCGGTGACGCGCTGCTCGAGGATGGCGGGTATGAGCACGTCGAGGACGAGACCAGTGCTCGGCAGCCGCAGCCCGGGATGACGCCGAGCCACGTCGGCAAGCAATGGATGCGCCGCGACGTCGAAGCCGGTCCAGTCATCGCCGGCACCGAGCAGAACGGGCATCCGGTCCAGGAGCCAATCGGCGCCGGCCCCCCAGGCGGAAGCGTCGACGACGCCGGAGCGCTGGCGCAGCGCCAAGGTTCCCGGGCCGTCCGGCGTGCGGCACGCCCACCAGAAGGCGCCATCGACACTGGTGCGATGCGCGGGATCGCCGCCGCCGTGCACGAGCGGCCCCAAGGTGCCGCGGACGTCCACCGGGCGCCCAGCCTCCCATCGGCGTCGCCGCTCAGGCATCCGAGGAGAACCGAACCGACCCATCGGCCAATACGACATCGGGCCAGATCCGGACGCCGCCGGTGAGCTCGACCCGGGCGCCGATCTGGGCTCGATCACCAACGACGGCGTCGACCACGGTCGCGTCGGCGCCGATCGTCGCGGATCGCCCGATGATCGCGCGGCGGACCACCGCGCCCGCGGCGAGCCGGACATCGTCGAACAGGGTCGCCCCGTCCACGATGCAGCCGGGCGCGACAACGCAGCCGGCCCCCACTGTCGCTCCGCCGGACAGCTTCGCGTGCTCGCTGACGTGGGCTCCCGGCAGTACCAGCGCTTCGCCAACCGGTCCTGGGACCGCGGACGACGGGGCGATGCCGCGCACGAGATCGGCCGAACCCGCCACGAAATCCCCCGGCGTGCCGAGGTCACGCCAATAAGAGCGATCGACGTAGCCGATGACGTTCGCACCGCCGGCCAGCAGGCCCGGAAAGGTCTCCCGCTCGACCGACACCGGGCGGCCGGTCGGAATCGTCTCGAGCACGGAGCGCCGGAACACGTACGTGCCGGCGTTGATCTGGTCGGACACCGGATTCGGATCCTTCTCCAGGAAGGCCAACACCCGGCCGTCACCGTCGGTGGGGACGCACCCGAAGGGTCGGGCATCGTCAACCGTCGTGAGATACAGCGTCACATCGGCAGCCGTGTCGGCATGCCGGTCGAGCAGCGCCGTCAAGTCGATGCCGCTCAACACGTCGCCGTTGAAGACCAGCGTGGTGTCGCCCCGCAACCGGTCGGCGACGTTACGGATGCCTCCGCCGGTGCCGAGCGGCTCCGTTTCCACGACGTACTCCAGGTCGATGCCGAACCGCCGCCCATCAGCGAAGTAGCTCGCGAAGACGTCGGCCTGGTAGGAGGTCCCGAGCACGATGTGCTGCACCCCAGCGTCGCGGATGCGCGACAGCAAGTGGGCGAGCAGCGGAACGCCCGCCGTGGGCAACATCGGCTTCGGCGCGGATAACGTCAGCGGCCGCAGCCGCGTGCCGAGGCCGCCGACCAGGACGACGGCATCCACGCGATCGGGGCGAGCGTTCAGGGCATCCTCCGGTTCGGACGGGCTCCGGCGGCGACCGCCGGAGCGCGGCGAGCTAGGGCGGCGCGGCCGGCCAGACCGGCCCGGAGGACTAACCGCACCGGTGCCCACCACGGCCCGGAATAGTGCCGCCGCACCCACCTCCAGGCGCTGCGATGGTGCTCCGTGGCCATCCGGCGGGGTTCCCGGGCCGTCGCGTGGGCCCCGACGTGGGTGACCTCCGCCGATGGGATGTAGACGCTCTGCCAGCCGGCTCGGCTCAGCCGCTCGCCGAGGTCAACGTCCTCGAAGTACATGAAGTAGTCCGGATCGAAGCCACCCACAGCGTCGAATGCCGCCCGGCGTACCAGCAGGCACGAGCCGGACAACCAGCCTACCGGGCCCTCCTGCGGTGCACCGCGCTCGTTTCGGTAGGCGGTGGTCCACGGGTTGCTCGGCCACCACCAACCGCACAACGCGTGGCCGATGCCCCGACCGAGCGACGGCAACGCCCGCGCCGACGGGTACACCTCGCCGTCGGTGTTACGGATCAGCGGGCCTACCGCGCCCGCGCCCGGCCACCGCGAGGCGGCAACGGCCAACGTGTCGATCGTGCCGGTCGACCACACGATGTCCGGATTGGCGATCAGCACCAGCTCGGTGTCAGTAGCCCGCACGCCGCGATTGGCGGCCGCGCCGTATCCCAGATTGCGGCCCATCTCGATGAGCGACACGTTGTCGTACTTGGTGGCGGCGTCTTGTGGGATGCCGTCCGTCGAGGCGTTGTCGGCGAGCAACACGGGCACCGAGTGCCGGCTCGCGCCCTCCAGGGTCGAGAGGAACGTGGCCAGCGATTCACCGGGAGAGTACGTCACGACAACGACGGAGATGTTCACCGGCGGGCCTCCGCCGCGGCGCGGTACGCCTGCACATGCAGTCGGGCGCAGCGGTCCCAGGTGAACTGCGTGGCCCGTTCTTGGGCGGCCTTGCCGAGCAGTGCGCGCGCTGCATCGTCCGCGAGCAACTCGCGCAACGCCGCCGCAATCGACGCGTCGTCCGGTTCGGTGTAGGCCACGGCGTCGCCGCCGACCTCCGGAAGGGCCAAGCGACGGGTGGTCAGCACCGTCGCGCCGCAGGCCATGGCCTCGAGGACTGGCAACCCGAACCCCTCACCGAAGCTGGGATACGCGACGACCGCGGCGCCGCCGAGCAATGCCGGCAGATCCGCCACGGGCAGGTAACCAGGTCGGATGACCCGCAGTCGGCTCGGGATTCCGGCGACGGCGGCGTCGACCGTGTCGTCCCACCCATGGCCGCCGGCCACGACGAGTGCGGGCGGGCGAGTCGTATCGCGAACCGCCAGCGCCCAACCCCGCACGAGCGCGCTCACGTTCTTGCGCGGTTCGACTGTGCCGAGGAAAGCGACGAACTCGGTGTCGCCCAGCTCGAGCTGTTGGCGCAGTCGCCTCACGTCCTCGGCGGCAGGCGGATGGAAGACGGCGCGGTCCACGCCGAGCGGCGCCACCGTGACTCGGTCAATGGCCACGTGGGCATGCTGGCCGAGCTCCTGCCGGGTCGCCTCCGACGGCACGACCAGCCCGGTCGCGCGACGGGCCGCCCAGCGCGTCGCGGTTCGGAAAAAGCGGGCCTTCACCACGGAGTGCAGCCGTGGGTCGGTGAAGAACGTGGCGTCATGCACCGTCACGACCGTGGGCACTCTTGCGAAGATCGGCTGGGTGTAGTGCGGGCTGTGCAGGACGTCGGGCCGGACGCGACGGGCCACGCGGAGCAGGCCGGTCTGTTCCCAGCCCAGCCGGACCGGACGACTGTCGAGCACGCGAGGGCCGGTGACGACCTCGAGGCCGAGCGACTCGTAGCCCACCCGATCGGCCGGCTTGCTCACGACGACGACCTGGGCCCCTGAGCCGGCCGGGCCGGCGAGCGCCCCGAGCAAGGCATCGAGATAACGCCCGACTCCCCCGCGGTTTGTGGGCAAAGCCGTCGCGTCGACCAGCACGCGAACCACGACCGGAAACCTCACAGGGACGCAACGAACGGACCGCCGAAGCCTACCCGCCAAAGTGCCACCGATTGATTAGGCGAGTGAGTGATAGAGCCGCCAGGCCCGCTCGGCCACCGCATTCCAGTCATACCGTGGCACTCGCAACCGGCCGGCCCGCACCAGCCGTTCCCGGAGCTGGCCATCACCCACCACAGCCTCGATCGCCTCAGCGAGCCGGGCGACATCGCCGACCGGCGTGACCAGCGCGGCGTCCCCGGCCACTTCGACGAGCGCTGGGACGTCGGAGCAGATGACCGCGGTGCCGCACGCCATGGCCTCGATGACGGGCAGCCCGAAACCCTCCGCCCGGCTCGGCATCAGCAAAGCCGTAGCGCGCCGCAGGATGACCGCGAGCTCCGGGTCGGCAATACGTCCGAGCACCCGCACCTGCTGCTCGGTCAACCCGACGGCGTGCGCCGACGCCCGGACATCGACGCCGCCCCATCCGGGCGGCCCGACCACCAACAGCGGAACCGCGGTGCCCCCGAGCCGGGCCAGTGCCTGCAGCGCGACGTCAAGCCCCTTCCGCGGCTCAAGAGTGGCCACGGTCAGCACGAACTGTTCCGGCAGCTCGAACTGGGCGATCACTTTCGCGATCTCCTCGTCCGACGGCTCCCGGCGCAGCGCCGGTGTAACGCCTGCGCCCAGGACATGCACCCGCTCGGCCGGAAACCGCCGAAGCCGGCGACCGAGCTCGTCCGCCACCGCCCGAGTCGGCACGGTGATGGCGTCCGCGACCCGGGCGGCCCGCGCTGCGGTCGCCCGGTGCCAGCGAGCACCTCGACGGGTGAGGGTCTCGGGATGGGTCCACGCGACGGTGTCATGGATCGTGACCACGAGCGGGCGCCGGCGGGGTGGGAACAACTGGGTCGGCGCATGGACCAGGTCCACCCCCCGAGGCGCCGGGCCGAGGCCCAGCTCCCACGTCGCGGCCAGCGCGCGTCGTGGGAGCCGCAGCTGAGTCGGCGCAGCCAGCCCGGAGACGGCGACGCCATCCACGTCGGGGTGCCGAGCAATGAATCCGCGCACCTCGTCGTCCCCGACTGTCGTGCGGACCAGGGCGGCAGTGAGCTCTTCGGTATATCGGCCGGTACCGCCCGGCACCGGTGCGAGGAGTTGTTCCAACAGCACACCGACGTTCACGGACGAGACAACTCGCCGGAATCGGCGGGCTCGACCGTGCCGTCTCGCGTCCGTCGGTTCCGAAGGAGCGAGGCCATCAGCGCCAGCAGGACATCGCAGAAGATCAGAACGACGCGCGACGCGATCGCGACGGCGAGCGCTTGGCCTGAACTCAACATCGCCGTCAGCACGACTGTGAGGACGACATCCCGGATCCCCGCTCCGGCCGGGACGGGGACGAGTAGTACCCCGGCCGAGACGGCAAAGGCAATTGCGCCGATGCACAGGATGTACGCCGACAGACCACCATGCCCGAGCGCGGCGCAGAGCACCAGAAGTTGAGCCCCGAGCGCAGCCCAGCTGAGCAATGACCAGCCAACGGCCCGCATTTCGTAACGTGGTTGCAGACGCTCACCGAGTGGGGGCCGATGAAGCAGTCCGAACAACCAATCGAGGATCTTTGTCATCGCCCGGGGATGGAGCAGCGCGAGCAGCAGCGGCAAGGCGAGGAACAGCCACCAGTAGTGCTCGAGGGCGACGGCGTTGTATGCGGGCAGGAAGGCGCAGGCGAGGACGAGCCCCACTGCGCACCCGAGCACAACGGTGATGAGGTTTGCGGCGAGCATGGTGCGCCGGCTGGCTCCGCGGGCGCGACCCGCCTCCATTTGCATGACGACGGGCCAGATGGAGCCGGGCACATACTTGCCGAGTTGGCTGATGAAGAACACTCGGGCCCCTGAGATCCACGGCATCCGGATCCCTAGCCCGGCCAGCACGTCACGCCACAGCGGAAATGTGGCGGCGACGCCCACCAGCCCGAAGACACCGCTGAGGAGTACCGGGCCCAGCCCTAATTCGCGGAGGGTATCGGCGATCGAGTCACGTTGCCTGTATATGGCGATGGCGGCACCGGCGAACACAATCGCGAGGACGACTCCGCCCACGACGGCGCGGGTGCGATTGATTCGGTGTTCGGAGTCAGGCGCCGCATTGTCGACGCTGCGGCGTACTTCGGGGGCATCCACTAGAAAGACATCGTAGCCTGGAAAGCTCTTCGGCCTATGACTTTCGCGTCCGAGCGACCCGGTCCGCGGGCCCAGGGAGAGTCCGGACTCACCGATCGTCTCGGGATCTCACGATGAGGTCCGCGAGGAGTGCAATCGAACCGATAATCAGTCCGGTCAGTAACAGCAGCAGCGTGCTCGTCGTCAGCCGGAAGTGGTAACGAGCGATATCAACCACGCCCTTCACAAACCCGAAAAAGAAGATCCACAGAGCCAGTGGCATCAGGACCTTGATCGGATTGAAGTACATCACCATCCGCAGCACCTGCAGGATGTATCGGTAGGCGTCCTTGATGAAGTGAAACTTGCTGGTTCCCGCCCGCTTGGCGTAGTCGATGGGCAGATAGTCGATGGCGTGCTGGTTGGAAAGGAACGACATCGTGATTGTCGTGACGCATGAGAATCCCGGCGGGAGCAATCGGAGATACGGCAGCGACACGTCCCGGCGGAACGCGCGCAATCCGGAATTCAGATCGGGAATCTTCGTTGATGACAACGTCTCGGCGAGCTTCCGGATCAAGTACTTGGCCGGCACCCGGAAGATCTTGTGCGTGCCTTGCTCACTGGTCCGGGCACCCACCACCTGGTCGACGTCCGGATGGTCGATGAGGTACTGGACGAACTCAGGTATCCGCTCGTTCGGATAGGTCATGTCGGCGTCGGTCCACACGACTATCCGGCCCCGGGCCTCGGCGGTACCGATCCGCCGGGCCGTCCCCGATCCACCGTTACGACGGAAGGGCATCAAGCGCATGTGTGGGTAGTGCGGCAACTCCTCGCGCAGCACGGCGAGGGTGTTATCGGTCGACTTGTCATCGATGATGAGCAGTTCGTAGCTGAAATCGCTTGCGTCCAGTGCCTTCGCGATGCGCTCGAGCTCGTCGCTAACGTGATCTTGTTCGTTGTAGCAGGGTAGGACGACAGTGACATCCAGGCTGTTGACATGACCATCGTCGGCCGAGACCGACTGGCTGGGATGGTGGGAGACGATCGAGGGCACAGAATGTGCGGTCACGGCGAGGAAGGCTCCTTGGGACGCGGTTGAGCCTGAGTGCTAAGAGATACGAACGTCCGCGATCCTAGCTGTTCGCACCCAGCGGCCATCGTCAGCTCGCGGTTAGCCGGTAGACGGTCATCGAGTACGTGTAATTCCGCGTGGTTTTCGGCCGGCTGTCGAACGTCTCGGCCCAGTGCGGCAGAACGCCGGCGAACTGGGCGACCTTCGTGCTCGTAACCCCAGGAGTGGCGGGCGGCGCACCGTCCCGATCAGCAACGTAGAACACCGGCCGGCCGGAGCCGGCGAAGTGCTTGACGTAGTTGCTGAGGGCCAGCGGGACGTGAGACGTCGGTAACAGGGCGCTCGACTGATTCGCGATGGTCATTACCGGACCGCCGAAAAGCATCCATGGGGCCGCGCAGCAATAGGTCGACTGCTGCCAGAGGAACACCCCCCGCTGGTCGCCGGCGAGTGCCGCCACCTGCTTTTCGACCTCGACCGACCCACCGTTCTCGTCATGGCTGCGCAGCGGCCACGACTCGCTGAGATTGAACACGGTGAGCGCGACAATGGTCGCGGCAACGGCGACCACGCCGACGCCGCGGTTCATAAAGTGCCGCACGACGATGAAGCCGAGTGTCACGCCACAACCGATCAGCAGCACCATCGAGGGCACGACGCTCGTCACAAATCGGCGCGTCGCCCACATCAGATACGGCGAATTGCGCACGTGATAGCAGTACAGCGCCAACAGGGTGGTCGCGGGCAGCGCAATCAACCAACGATCGAGCCGCCATCGCCCCACGGCAACATAGGCGATGCCGGCGAGCATCAGCACTAGCCCCGGAAGAGTGAAGAACCAGCTGAGCCGGATCAGGGAGGCCTCGTCGTAGGTCCGTTGCGAGACACCCCGGATGATGTCGTAGTCGGCGCCGAACAGGCGCGGGCGGAGCAGGCCCAGCAGCAGGAGTCCCCCACAGACGACGACAAAGGCCGAGCCGAGCCACACCTGCGTTCGTCGCTTTGCCCCCCAGGCGAGCAGCGTTTCGACGCCTCGCCGCTGCCACGCGATCAGTGCGCCTAGCACAGCCATCGCCAACATCGCGGCGACAATGACGCCGAGGGAGGGAATCGCGTTCGAAACCGTGTAGGCGTGCGCGAGGCCATAGGCCTGATAGAAGCCGTAGGGGAGCAACACGAGTAGTCCGCCGGCGAACCAGGCGGCCCGTCGATCGAACCGGCGGGCGGCGAGCAGTGCGCACAACGTCGCCCAGCCGATGAGGACGAGGACAATCCCATCGGCTCGTTCCAGATAGGACAGTGAAAGCAACACGCCAGCAGCTGCAGCCGCAGTGCGCCAACCCATTTGGATCGTGAGAATGACGCCCAGCATCGTGCCCATGAACAGCAGCTGGCCGAAGATCTCGGCGGTCGGATACTTCGCCTGCCAGACCTCGAGCATGTTCGTCGGCAGGAGTGCGGCGGTCAGCCACGCTGCAGGTAGTCCGGCCAAGCGGCGCGCGACGGCTACGGCCAGCCCGACTGCAATAACCCCGACAAGCGACACCGCATTGAACAGACCGCCGAAGCCGCCTACGTCTTTCGCCGTCGCGAGAAGTGCCGGCCAGAGGTGATAGAACTGGGGAAAGATCGTTCCAGGCGGGCCGCCGGGCTGATCCCACATCGCCGGCCACGGCGATCGGCCGAGTCCGAGGCCGGCTCCTGGTATTTCGCCGTTTATTTGCGCGGCGTCGAGGTCGTCGAAGAAAGTGATCGAGTGCGTCCGCGATATCTCGACCGCGTGTTCGACGTACGAGCCGGGGTCACGATCCCCAGTCCCGTACTTGAACCCCGGAAACATCATGATCGCGGCCAACACCAGACCAGCCACGACGGGTATCAGCCCCGGAACATCCCACCGCAACCTCGGGCGGTCGAGACGCCACACGACGAGGACGACGACGACCACCGCGACGGCGGACGCGGCGGCGATGATCGGCAACGTGGCGTGACCGAGATGGGCCGAGGCGAGCGAAGCGAGCGAAACGATCCCTACGATCGCCGCTACGGCCAAGATGACGAGCTCGGCGACTGTGAGCAACCTCCGGGCGGCCGTCGGCTCGACAGCCGGCTGCTCGACCTCTACCGGTGGCGAGCTTCGAAGTAGGTCGGTTTGCGAAGCTCGCGACACGCCGCGGTAGCTTACCTTGCCCGGCCATGGCTCCGGGCCAGCATCACTTGGTTTGCGGGTCCAGAATCCGCTGGGGAGTGCATCACGGGAATCATCACCGACTCGACGCCGACCGTCCGCGCGCTCTGGTTACGGTGCGCACGTGGATGACTCCTCACCGGGGTCGCTGGCAGCCGCGGCCTCGCACACCGTTCCCACAGTGGTTGTGGTGACGTGGCAAGGTGCCGAATTGCTGCCTAGCTGCCTCGACTCGCTGGCCGCGCAGACCATGCCGCATCGGGTGTTGGTCGTCGATAACGCGTCGACCGATGCAACCGCCGAGACACTTGCCAAGTACGACGTCGACGTGTTGACCCTCGACCGAAACACCGGTTTCGCCGGCGGGGTCGCGGCGGCCCTTGACGTTGTGTGCTCGGACTACGTCGCCCTGCTCAATAACGACGCGGCGGCCGATCCGAGATGGCTCGAGGCGTCGGCCGCAGTGCTGGACAGCAGCCCGGATACGGCGGCTGTGACGTCACGCCTGGTGTTGTGGGACCTAGACCGCAGCGGCCGAGCCATTCTCAACAACACCGGCGTGGCACTCGTAGCCGGGGGCTACGGTACCGATCGCGGCTTCGGCCAGCCCGACGGTCCGCCCTTCGACCAGCGCCAGGAAGTCTTCGGCTTCTCCGGCGGCGCATGCCTGCTCCGCCGATCCGCAGTGGAAGCGAGCGGCGGAATCGCCCCCGAGTTCTTCATGTACTACGAGGACGCCGACTTGTCTTGGCGGATGCGTCTCGCGGGTTACACAATCCGCTACGAGCCGGGAGCCGTCGTTCGCCATCGGCACGGTGCCTCGAGCGATTTGCGCTCGGAATCGTTTGCCTACTTCACGGAGCGCAACCGCTTGTTGATGCTGCTGCGGTGTGCGCCCCTCGGCTTCGCGATTCGCCAGGCGGGGCGGTTCGGGGCGACGACACTCTCGTTGGCCGCTCGGCGTCTGACTGGACAGCGGATTCCGGAGGCGGCGGTCTTTCGACTCCGTGTGCGGCTGCGCGCATTGCTCGGGGTAGCCCGCGCCGCCCGCTGGGCCATCCAGACCCGGCGCGTGATCGGTAAGCGCCTGACGGTGCCGAGGACTACCGTGATCGAAACCTGGCTCGGCCGGCGACTGCGGGACTGACCGCTGACCGACTCGCGGGCGGCTCGGCTCGACCCGGCGCAAAAGCCTCCCAGGTATCGTTACGTGACCGGTCAATGTGCTCCGCGCGGACGGACGAAAGTGACAGTTCCGGCGCGGGCGGAGGGATGGATGTGGCGGCCACAACCAGTGCCGACGAGCGAGCGCGCGCCCAGCGACGGGTGCGGTGGGAGTTACTCCTCGGGCTCATCCGCAAGGATCTCAAGATCAAGTATCAGGGCAGTGCGCTCGGGTTCGTGTGGTCCCTGATCAATCCGTTAGTGCTCCTCGCGGTCTATACCTTCGTCTTTCAGATCGTTCTTCGGGCCGGAATCCCCAAGTTCGGGTTCTTCCTGCTGGCGGCGTTGCTCCCCTGGACCTTCCTCAGCGGATCGGTCACCTTCGCCACCGACTCGGTTGTCGGTAACGCCGGTCTAGTCCGGAAGGTCCCATTTCCGCTCAGTGTGCTACCGATGACCGCCGTGGGCTTCAACCTGACCCACTTCGGACTGCAAATGTTGGTGCTCCTGGCAGTCATGCTGATAACCGGATTCACCAGTTTCCTTGGCGCGCAGGTGCTGCTGGCCATCCCGGCGATTGCGGTCGCCATCATCCTGACCGTCGGTCTGTCCTATCTGGTCGCGGGGCTGAACGTGCGATACCGGGATACGAAGCACCTCGTCGAGATCGTGCTGATGGCGGGCTTTTGGGCGTGCCCGATCGTTTACTCGGTGTCCCAGATCTCGGACAAGGGGCCGTTCGTTCGCTGGCCCTGGCTGGTTGACGTGTACTACCTGAACCCGATGGCCGGCGTATCCGTCTCGATGCAACGCGCGCTCTACGGAGCCGGTCACACCTACGGCTCGCCGCCCACCCCCGTGCTGCCAGATCCTGGTTATCTGTTCTACGTGGAGAAGCTGGCCGTCGGGGCGATTCCGTCCCTGCTCATTCTCGTCCTGGGCCTGTACGTCTACCACCGGATGTCGGCGGACTTCGCCGAGGAGCTCTGAGTCCTTGTCCGACTACGCCATCCGGGCGACCGATGTCAGCAAGGTGTTCGTCAACCACCTCGAACGAGCCACCAGCTTCAAAGAGCGCGTCATCCGTCGCCGCGCGCTGACCCAAGATTTCTACGCCCTACGCGACATTTCCCTCGAGATCGAACGAGGCAGCACCGTCGGGCTGATCGGCGCCAATGGAGCTGGGAAGTCGACGTTACTGAAGGTGCTCGCCGGCATCCTTCGTCCGTCACAGGGCACTGTCGAAACGCGCGGCCGGATCGCCTCCTTGCTCGAGCTCGGCGCGGGATTCAATGGCGAACTCACCGGCCGCGAGAACGTCTATCTCAACGCCTCCCTTCTCGGCATGTCGCGCCGGGAGACCGATCGCGTCTTCGACTCGATCGTGAACTTCGCCGAACTCGAAGAATTCATCGATAATCCGGTCAAGCACTACTCCTCCGGCATGTACGTCCGGTTAGGCTTCGCGGTTGCCGTGCACGTCGATCCGGACGTGCTGCTCGTCGACGAGGTCCTGGCCGTCGGTGATGAGCACTTCGCGCGCAAATGCCTGGACAAGATCGCCGAGTTCCAGGACGACGGACGCACGATCCTGTTCGTCAGCCATGGCCTCGACCTGGTCGAGCAGATCTGTTCCCGAGGGGTCGTGCTGGACCACGGACGCATGGTGTATGACGGCGATCCCTATTTCGCGGCCGGAGAGCTCCGCAAGATCCTCGGTACGGACGTGCCGGTCGAGATCGAGGCTGAGGAAACCGAGGCAACCGACGAAGGTATCTCTTTGGGCCCGATTGTGTTCGCTGACGGCAACGGACGTACCGAGAGCACGTTCCACGCGGGTGACCCGATGACCATCCAGGTTCCTGCCGTGATCAGCGCAAAGTGGCGCGCAGCCGTCGAGTGGGTGCGTGCCGTCGTGATGGGCGTGGGCGACATACCGATCTGGGAGATGATCGCCAAGCGGACGGACTTACCGAGCGACGAATCGGATTGGCTCTTGACATTCATGGTTCCGAGTTGCCCACCCATCCGTGGCCGTTTCGTCCTAGGAGTGTCCCTGATGAGCGCAAGCGATCAACCGATCGCGGCGATCCGCTCGCGCCACGCGTTCGAGGTGAGAGCCGAACCCGGCGCCGGCATCCTCCATGTCGACTATCGGGTGTCCGCGGAGCCCAGTGCCGGAGCGCCTGCTATCTCCGCGGCCAGCACCTCGGGCGGCACAGACACTCATGCAGCCGCGTCGAGCAAGGTTGGTCGATGAGCGATACGGTCGAAAGCGACTACTACGCGTTTATGCGGTTCGACCCCGAAAACGCGAAATCGGTGCTGAGCTACTACGTCCCGTTCTTCACCGAGGGACCGGTGCTCGAGCTGGCCTGCGGGCCAGGGGTGTTCCTGTCGCTCCTGCGGGAGAAGGGGATTGTCGCATCAGGCGTGGACATCGATCCGGGCATGGTCGACATCGCGCTGGCCGAGGGACACGACGTAGTCCTCGGCGACGCCATGACCCATCTCCGATCAGTGCCCGACCAGTCGTTGCACGGGCTTTTCGCGGCGCACTTTCTCGAACACTTGGCTGCCGACAGTGTGCAAGAGGTTTACCGAGAAGCCGCCCGCGCACTCCGGCCCGGCGGTGTATTCGTGGCCGCGGTGCCAAACGCCGCCTGCCTGTCCGTGCTTGGCTATGACTTCTGGCGCGACCCGACGCATGTGCGCTTTTACGACCCAATTCTGCTCGAGTTCTTCGCGGGGCGGGCTGGGCTTGCCGTCATCGCCCGCGGCGGCAACCCCCAGAATCACCCCGGTGCTCCACCGCATGTGCTGGCTCCTGATCACAGCATTAGCCCGGCGGTCGACCAGCACATCATCGAACTGGTCCAGCGCGCAGCTGCAACCGTGCCGGATGAGGCGAATGGGCGGGGAGTGAAACGAAGGATCGCGGACGCGGCTCGGGATGGGTCAAGCGCGCAAAGTCGCCTGTGGGCCGAGCTGGGACAGATTTTGAACGTTCTCGACGAGCGAATCCAGATTCTGCAACACGACCTGGGTAGCGCCCGCGCTGCGTACGCGAATCTGCTCAGTCAGCTCTATCCACCGAACGAGGTCTTCGTCGTCGCCCAGTCCCCGACGTCCACCCAAGAGCCCACGAGCCACGCGACCGAAGCGACACTCGAAGGATCGGTATGACTTCCACGGCCCAGGCGACCGTGATCATTGTCAATTACAACGGAGCCCACCTGCTTCCGGCGTGTCTGGACGCGTTGGCCGAACAGGCGGACGACGTGACGACGTTCGACACCGTGGTGGTCGACAACGCGTCGGTCGACAACTCACGCGAGCTACTCGCGCATGACTATCCATGGGTGCGGGTGATCGCAAGCCCAACGAACCTCGGCTTTGCCGGCGGTAACAACCTCGCTCTGCGGCAGGTCAGCACGCCGTTTGCGGTGCTGTTGAACAATGACGCAGTACCTCAATCGGGGTGGTTGCGCAATCTTCTCGACACGTTTCGACAACCAGGTAGCCACAACATCGGGATAGCGACCGGGAAGGTCGTGTTCGCGCCGAAGTTCGTCCATGCGACCTTACAGACGCGCGGCTTTCGGCCCGACAGCAGTGACACGCGGGACCTCGGCGTTCAGATACACCAGGTTCGAGTTGACGGCGTGGATGTGGCCGGCAAGACGCTCTGGGGAACGGCGGCTTACGGACCTGAGGGCTCCCCTGACGCCACCTTCCGGTGGAGTCGGCCGACCGGCGAATTCCTCTTACCGATACCTGCGCATCTTGTCGATAGCACCGAGCGGGTCGCGAAACCGGTGGACGTTGAGGTCACGCTCACGGCCGAGGCCGTCAAGCCGCTCAGCCTGAGCGTCGACGGTTGCACAAGCGACATCACCGTTGGCACCGAGCGATCGACGCTGAAGCTTACAATCGAGCCAGGTACGCCCGCTGTCGATGTCATCAACAACGTAGGCGGCATCGTGTTACGCGACGGATCGGGGGCCGATCGCGGCTTCCAGGAGGTCGACGAGGGGCAGTACGACGAGCCGGCGGAGGTCTTCACCGCTTGCGGCAACGGCATGGCCTTGCGTACAGCAGTCGGGCGCGAGTTGGGATGGTTCGACGACGCGTTCTTCATGTACTACGAGGACACCGATCTGTCGTGGCGATGGCGGTCACGCGGCTGGTCGGTGCAGTACGTTCCGACCGCTGTACTGCGCCACGTGCATTCGGCCACGAGCACGGAATGGTCGCCGCGGTGGCGATTTTTCGTTGAACGCAATCGGCTGCTAATGCTCACCAAGAACGCCTCCGGGCCGCTGGCCGCCGCGGCAATCTCGGGTTACCTACGCAGCTCAGCCGGGTCGCTCGAGCACACTGTGCGGGACGCGGTCGTCCAACATCGGCGCCCGGCATTTCGCTCCGACGCACTCCGTGCACACATCCTGCTGGCCTACCTGCGCCATGCACCAGACGCGTTGCGCCAACGAAGAGCCATCCGCAAACAGGCGTTGCAGAGCAGGTCGGCGCTGCAGAGATGGCTGGTGGCTAGCCGGTGAGAGTTGGCATATACGACCGCTTCTGGCATTCGATGGGCGGCGGTGAGCGGCATGCCGGCATGATCGGACAGATCATGTCTCGGGCGGGCCACGACGTCGACCTGATCGGACACAGCGACGTCTCACTCCGCGACCTCAGCGATCGAGTTGCGCTCGACCTCAGCCGCACCAGGCTCCGCGTTCGACCGGACCGAGGCGAGGACGAGTTGTCGGACATCACGGCCGAGTACGACCTGCTCGTCAATGCGACATACATGTCACGGCTCGTATCGAAGGCTCGGCGGTCGGCCTACCTCTGCTTCTTTCCCACCCCGTTTGACCACGACCTCGGTCCGGTTCACCGAGCCGCGGTCGGACTGGTTGGCCCGCACTTGGGGCCGCCCGACCCACAATCGCCGGTGAACTTCCAATACGGCAAGGGCTGGTATCCGCCCGAAGGCGGCCGACGCCGACAATGGGCATGGAGCAACGGGGCCGGTCGGCTCGACTTCGGCCCCGGTGGAGCATTGGAGCTGCAGGCCGACTTCGGACGTCCGGGCGCTCCTGAGCCCACGACTCTCATCGTCGAAGCCAACGGCGCCGACGTGCAACACA
>Ga0075424_100002446_pt1 | contig 16990 bp, 11 predicted proteins | sample SoiMethybrSBSTD3_FD_75301 | JGI IMG/M metagenome (GOLD analysis project Ga0075424, IMG submission 75301) | Bulk soil microbial communities from a Populus tree surrounding site in Tennessee, USA - Soil MetaG P. TD hybrid SBSTD3 | ecosystem: Environmental > Terrestrial > Soil > Tree plantation...
TCGCACACCCTTTTAGCCAAAGAGATATTGACGAAGGCCGCTGGAATCTTGATGGCGTCTTCTTGGACGCGCCGTAGCAGGATATCTGAGACATTGAGACCATTAGCCGACAATCCCAGATTTGTCCAGACTCTTCCCCGCCGCGGCTACCGCTTCATCGGCCCAGTGGACAAGCCAAGTTCATTGGCACCTTCACCGACTGCTCGGAAGGGGCGTTTTGAGAGACTCACGGCGAAAGCAAGGTGGATATCAGTTGGGGCGACGTTGTTAGCCCTGCTCTCCGGGATTGGCGTCTGGCGGTTTTCGAGAAACCGTGTATATCCAGTGCTGCTACCCATTGAAGTAGCGCCCCTGGCTGGTCTGCCCGGCGTTCAGATCGAGCCTGCTTTTTCGCCCGACGGGAACCAGGTTGCCTTTGTCCTCAGGGGGACCGAGAAAAATTGCGGGATTTACACGACGATGGTCGGCGGTGAGAAGTCGCTGCGCTTGACCAGCGATTGTGACGACACCTCTCCGACGTGGTCACCAGACGGACGACGGGTCGCGTTTTATCGTTATGACAATGGAATGGCGATCTATGTGGTTCCCGCCTTCGGAGGCAGCGAGCATAGGTTGTACAAGGGGCCCTTTAGCCCCTCGGCGCGTGGCTTGGATTGGTCGCCCGACGGCAACGTGCTCGCCTTTTCGGGGGGCAGACGGATTGGAAAGGCACTTGGATTTCGTTACTTTCGCTCGTCGATTCCACGACACGAAAGCTCACGTCACCCTCAGGCGAGGAGATCGATTATTCCCCCGCCTTCTCGCCCGACGGTTCGACTGTTGCTTTCGTCCGAGGAACTCTTGGGGGTGCGGTGGAGGACCTCTATGTAGTGCCTGCCGCAGGTGGAGTGCCCACCCGTCTGACCTTCGACAAGACTTGGATCAGGGGATCTCCCACCTGGACTCCGGACGGCCGCGATATCGTCTTCTCTTCCGCGCGCGGAGGTCTCGCCAGTCTGTGGCGCATATCCGCTTCAGGAGGAGCGCCACGGCCGGTTGCAGGTGTTGGTGTGATCGCTTCCTGCCCTTCCATTTCTCCTAAAGGTAATCAGCTCGTTTATACGCAGAGTTTCATCAAAGAGAACATTTTGCGGTTGAACCTGAAGGACGAAAAACATAGCCAAGGTCCGCCTGCAGTTCTGAATTTGAAGAAAGGACGGAATTGGCGACCGAACTTTTCTCCCGACGGGAAGAGGTTTGCGTTCGAATCGGTTTTGGGGTACGCGGAGATTTGGGCTTGTGATAGCGACGGGTCCAGTTGTGGGCAGTTAACTTCCCTACAGGGTACAGCTGGAGCTCCACGGTGGTCCCCGGACGGCCACTATATGGCCTTCGAGTTTCGCCCCAAAGAACGGTCCGAAGTATATCTTCTCGAGATGGGTGGTGGCATGCCGCGGCTGCTGCCCACCTTACCCGGAGCAGATAACGGAGGACCCAGTTGGTCGCGAGACGGAAAGTGGCTCTACTTCTACTCCGACCCGGGAGGCGAACACTTTCAATTGTGGAGAGTGCCTCTCAAGGGAGGACCTCCAATGCAGATAACCAAGAATGGGGGCGTCCAAGTTATGCAGTTTATGAACTCCCTGTTGGCCGCAACAAGAAATGGGGCAAGAACCTCAACCCGGTAATCGATGCGGTAGTCAGCAATTGGCAAGTCGGCGGCATCGTCCAAGTCCGTGGTGGATTTCCCTTGACCATTTTTGCCGATGAGGCTTCCGGCACCAATTCCCGGGGGTCGCGTGCGAATTGCTTGGCACCACCTCATGTGTTTGGCAAGAAGCCAGCTTTCGATGGACCTGGAGGACCTTTTATCGGTCTTCAGTGGTTCGATCCAGCCTCTTATAGCCCGGCTGATCCAGGCACATTCGGCACTTGCGGCATCGGCACCGCGCGAGGCCCAGGTCTCCGATCCGCCGATCTGAGCCTGCAGAAACAGTTTTCATTCGGCGAATCCAAAAAACTAGAGTTTCGAACTGAGTTTTTCAATGTAACAAACACGCCAATGTTGAACATTCCCTATACCTACGTAAACTTTAAACTCGGCATAATCGACCGCTCCCAGGGAGAGCGCAATATACAGTTTGCGTTGAAATTGTATTTCTAACCTTCCGTGCTGGAATCAATCCGATCTCGTACCGGACTCCAGGATGTTTTGTGGCAGGTTTACGAACCAAACTGCGAATGGGCAGTGAACGGATCACGTCGGGGTCGCATCTCGAGTATTGGGTGGTGCGCTTTCCAAAGAAAAAAGAACGGTGAAGTGCTAGGTGTCCCACGCGGCGTTTTTCTAAACGTCCGATTTCGGCGAACCGTAATATCCCCACATGCAGTCCGCACTGACCGCCGTGATAAAAACGTGATAGATCCATGGCCCAAAAGGATCAGAACGAAACAAGACGCGTCAGAATCCCTTTCCTGGAAAGTGCGCAAAGAATCGAGTAGAGTAGAGAATTTTCAGAACCCATCAGAACCCACCTGGTGATCTTCAAAACCGGCGGGCGGCATCTCTGATGTCGCCGGTGCGTTCGACTCGCACACGCTTCCGCCAGTTTGTTTTCATATATTTCCGGATGCTTTAAGGCCTATCGCAAGATGAGATGCGCCCTCGAAAAAGGGCCTGACGTGATAAAAACGTGATAAATTCGGCGGGCTTCTCGCATCAATCCGCGCTCAGACCAGCGGCGTAAGTTGAGTTAGTTCTTTCCCTTGTTCGGTCTGGGTCGTTCCATTCTATAGTTGAGGAGATCTATGTGAGGAACAACCTTGATCGCACGCTTCGCAGGGCAAAAATGCGGCTTCTCTGCGTCGTGACGGTCATCACGGGCGTCTTCCTCGCGACGGCGAACAATTCTTCGGCGCAGGCTGTAAAGGATCCGGATGGTTATCTCGCGTTGATTAAGCTTTTTCATCAATGGCGGGAATTCGAGCATCCGGCAATGAGGAACAACGTCCCCGACTACAGCGCGAGCGCCATGGCAACCAAGGCCGCAGCCCTGCACCAATGGCGTAAGGCGCTGGATGCAATTGATCCCAGATCATGGCCTATTGAGCAGCAGAACGACTACAAGCTGGTCAGGGCCGAAATGAACGGGCTCGATTTCAACTTTAGAGTGCTTCGTCCCTGGGCTCGTGATCCTGCTTTTTATGTGAACGTCTTCCCATCCCGGAGTGATATTCCGTGGCGTGAAGGTCCTGTCCCGTACCCTGAAATCGAACTCTACAACTATCACTTCCCGCTGGATGCCGACGCCCAGAAAGACTTGACCAGCAAGATCGGCATAATCCCGGCCCTTCTTTCTGAGGCGAAGGAGAATCTAAAGGCAAGCAACGCACGCGATTTGTGGGTCTATGGTGAGGAGGAGCTTCGCAATCAGTCCCGCACTCTCGCTTCGCTCGAAGCCGGCATACTCACGGTCCGCACTCTAGCTCAACACCAACAGGCCGACCTGAAGGGAACTAGTCCGGAGCTACGCGTCGCCGTGGCCACCGCTCGCAAGGCCACCGACGAATTCGTCGCCTGGTTGGAGAAGTTGGCGCCTACCAAAACCGGAGCTTCTGGAGTGGGGAAGGAGAGCTACACCTGGTATCAGCAGAATGTGCACTTCGTTCCCTACAACTGGGACGAGGAGGTCATTCTGCTGCGCCGGGAGCTGGAGCGCGCGCAGTCCGCCTTACACCTCGAGGAGCACCGCAACCGAAATCTCCCTCCACTCGTGCCCGCCGCCGATGCGGCTGCATTCGACAAGATGACGCATGATCGGCTGGATAAGTTCGTCGATTTTCTTGTCAAACAGGAGATCATTCCGGATAAGCCTTACATAAAGCCTGCGCTAGCCGAAGAACTCGGGCATTTCGTTCCAGAGGATCAGCGGGTCTTCTTCACCCGCGTTACACACCGCGAGCCAATGCTGCTTCTTTCCCACGACTATCACTGGATTGATCTGGGAAGGATGCGAGATGAGCCGAATGCAAGTCCGATTCGCCGTCAAGCCCTACTCTCCAACATCTGGGACAACCGCGCCGAGGGTTTTGCCACCGCCTTTGAAGAGTTAATGATGCACGTAGGTCTATACGACGACAATCCACGTGCTCGCGAGCTGGTCTGGATTATGCTGGCAAATCGAGCCGCGCGTGGCCTCGCGTCGCTCTACGTGCAGGCCAATCAATTCACGCTGGAGCAGGCAGGACGATTTCACGCTGAGTGGACGCCCCGTGGCTGGGCCAAGTCCGGGGATTCGCTTACTGCATTCGAGCAATTGCTTTACCTGCGCCAGCCGGGCTATGGGAGTTGCTACATCACCGGCAAGCTGCTCGCCGACCGCCTCATCATGGAATATGGCCATCAGCAGGATCTCGCAGGCAAGCCGTTTGTGCTGCGCGATTTCCTCGACCGCTTTAACAACGAGGGCATGATTCCTGTTCTCTTGATGGAGTTGGAGATGGTCCCCAACAGCAGTGCACGGGCCCTCCAGCCTCAACATCCCTAACAGTCCGGTCTGCCGCTTGTTTGTTCCTTTTAGGGCCTGATTCTTCTCTACTTGCGTTACGGATCGAATGACGCCGGCGCGGCGACTGACTGACAGCATCTCTTCGAGACTACAAGGGTAGATGCAATTCGTCTTGACAGTGGCTCGGCATAGGGTGTACCAGTGCATGTTAAGTTTCCTACCGGCGTGATCTGCTCCTCGTCGTCTTGTAGTGCCTTCCCAGGAGGTGCAAGATGGTCCCGTCTCTCCGTTCTTCCTTTTTGCTGTGCATCGTTCTGTTGTTCACCGCATCCGTTTTGGCCCAGACCTCTCGCGGCACCATCTCTGGCACGGTATATGACCAGAGCGGGGCGATCGTGACAGACGCCACGGTGAAGGTCGACCAAGCCAATACTGGTTTTACACGGAGCATGGCCAGCACGAGTGCAGGCCTCTTCTCTTTCAGCGATCTGCCCTCCGGTGTGTATACGGTTACGGTTACTCATCCCGGGTTCGCGACGCAACGCATCCAGCAGGTCAACGTGGAGGTCGCCAAAACAACGAGCCTTCCCGTGACCCTTTCGGTCGCCAGCCAGACTCAGACGGTGGAGATTATGGCCGCCGCTGCGGCAATTGAGACTACCCAGAGCGCGCTCAATTCGGTCGTCTTATCTCGCGAGATTGAGGATGCTCCCCTGAATGGCCGAGACTACCGGCAGTTGTTGCAACTTACTCCCGGCTACAACATACAGTCTTCGCAAAATGGCAACCGTGCCAACCAGAACAACTGGCAGATCGATGGCGTCGACAACAATGACTTCTGGCACAACTCGGAAGCAGTGAATCAGGGAAGTATTTCCGGACTTGCTGGGGTACTGCTGCCTCTCGACTCGATCGACGAGTTCAACCAGCAGAGTGTGGGTGGCGCGGACTATGGCCGCAACCCGGGATCCATGGTAAATGTGGTCATCAAGTCCGGCACAAACTTCTGGCATGGCAGCGCATACTACTTTCATCGCAACGATGCCGTAGCCAAGCCAAATCCCTTCAATCCGCCGGATGCTCCCAGCAAGCTGCGTAACCACAACTTCGGATTTTCCATTGGGGGACCCATTATCAAGGACAGGGCGTTCTTCTTTCTCTCCATGGAGGGCCAACGCTTCATCGCGGGCAACGCCATTCAGGCGACCGTTCCTTCGGCGGCCTGGGTCGCGAATGCCACAGCGCTGCTGAACTCTCATAACGTACAGGTAAACCCGACTATGGTGGCTACGCTGCAAAATCTTTGGCCAAGCACCATTACGAGTGCGCCAGCTACGTCGCCGAACTTCAGCAGTACCGACCCCAACAACTACAGGAGCAACAACGGTGTTGCCAGGGTAGATTGGACGATCAGTACCAACCAGCACCTATTCCTTCGCAGCATTATCGGCAGTGGGGATGCAACGGCCTATGCCGGGTCTGTGTACGGCCAATACTTCCAATCTGTTCCCAGCAGGCAAGAGAACTGGGCGGTGGTTCTTAATAGCACTCTCACACACAGCATGGTGAATCAGTTCCTCTTTGGCGTGAACTATTTTCTCCAGAACTTCGACGACAACAACCACACCCAAAATCCTCCGTCCTGGGGATTCAATACGGGTGTTACCTCGGAGAACTTTGGCTCACCCAACATCGAGATCAATGGCTTCAGGCATGGAGGTGTAGGTGAAACGCCTGCCTTAGGACGGACGGACACTACCTGGCACATCACCGATGATCTGAGTCATACGCTAGGCGCTCACAGCCTGAAGTTCGGTGGGGAATTCCGTCGCTCAAAATTGGATGTGCACTACCTGCGAAATACGCGGGGCGCTTTTCTATTCGATGGAACGGTCGGACCATGGGCGCCTCCACCGGGATCGGCTGAGGGGCCTACTCCTGAAGAGGCATTAGCGGATTTTCTGGCCGGCTTCATGGCTACCGGAAACGGAGGAATCGCAACTGGCAATCCTCGCCGCAACTATTATGTGAACTCGATCCACGGCTACGCCCAGGACAACTGGCAGGTCACGCCCCGCCTGAACCTGACGCTTGGTCTGCGCTACGAATACAACGGGCCAATGTACGATCCCACGCACACGATTTCGACGTTCCTTCCGGGGGCAACCTCGCTGGTCAATGGGTTGGCCTATCCCGGACGATCAGGATCTACCATCTCTACCTTGTACCCAAAAGACTTGAACAACTTTGCTCCTCGGCTGGGCTTTGCCTTTACTCCTTCGCGTGGCGGCAAGACAGTTATCCGGGGTGCCTGGGGGGTGTACTACGACATTCCCAATGGGAATTTGATCATTGACAACCGGGCAAGCCCGGGTGGGCGCGGTGTCTCCCGGAATCCTGGCCCTGCGAATCTAAACCCGGTATTTGATATCTCAAATCCCGACACGATCACAGTGGACCCGAACGGTGTGGCTCCCATCTTTGGCAGCACTACACCGCAGCCACCGTTTACGGCATACGCGGTCGATCAGAGATTACGGTCGCCGTACGTACAGAATTTCAGTTTGAATCTCCAGCGGCAAGTGACGTCGAATGTATTGTTTCAGGTGGGCTATGTGGGCAGTCAGGGTCGCAAGCTTATCATCGACCGTAACATCAACCTTCCTGCACCTCGTCCGGCACCGTACGCCAGTGGGGCGGAATTCCAGGCTGCGCGTCCATTCAACGCAGATTTTCCGAATCTGTCGGGCATCACGGAAATCTCGAGCATCAGCAATTCCAACTACAACTCGCTGCAGACCTTGATAAGGGCCAGTTCGTGGCACGGCTTGTCGGGACAGTTAGCGTATACCTGGAGCCATGCTCTCGACGATCTGTCGACGCCACGCAACAATCGGCCCACGGACAACAGCAACATCAAATCGAACTATGGAAATGCCGATTTTGATGCCCGCCACAACGTGAGCGGCTATTTGCTGTATAACATCCCGCAATTTGGGCATTCCCTTCCCAGGCTGACCAAAGGGTGGGAACTGAGCACGCTGGTTTCGTACAACAGTGGGTTTCCGTTCACGGTTTATTCCGGCCTGGGTAGCACTACGACTGGCAGCAATACCGGTAATACGCTGGATTTTGCGAACCTCGTCGGAGACCCGTTCCGGGGCATCGTTCAGCCGGCCAATCCACCGGGTTTGCTGACCAACGGAGTACAGTGGATCAACCCCGACGCGTTCGCCGATAATGCGCCTGGAACCTTCGGTAACACTCGCCGCAATCAATTCAAAGGACCACGCTTCAAGACCGTGGATTTCTCCGTCATCAAGAACACTCCCATTACCGAACGAGTCTCCGTACAGTTCCGGGTGGAGATGTTCAACCTGTTTAACATTCTTAACCTGGCGCCCCCGGGCGGCGACTCTCCGGTGGCCACGCAGGCCCCCGCGGCGACGAGGATAACTGATGGTCCCGGATCATTCGGTGTGATTGCGAGCACCTTGCATCAGCCGGATTCGCCGGGATTGGGAGCTGGTGAGCCCTTCAATGTCCAGTTCGCCCTGAAGATCATGTTTTGAGCCCGGGGCATCACTGAACAGATGGCAACTTACTGGACTGCAAAAGGCGGGCAACGTCGAGAATTTCAATCACAGCTTTGGTGTTTTCATCGAGTGGCTTCACATACGTGGGAAGGATCTGAGTGTTGTTCCCGTGGCCAAGCAACTGAGCAATCGTTAGGCCCGATGCTCGACAAGCATTGCCCCTTGATGCGAATGAAGCCCGGAGATCGTAGATCCTTCGATCTGAAATGCCTGCGTCCCGAGCTGCTTTTCGCCACGCTCCTTTGTAATCAGACAAGTACGTGGACGGTATTCGTGGACTCGGGAATACGTACTGTGAAAAGCTCGGTCCCAAGAATTCCCTCCACTGAATCAGCGTGTTTCGGCAATGCTTTGTAAGCCAAACTGGTCGAACTCCAGCTGCCGTCTTCGAGTCACGAACGAAAATGCAGCCCGGTTCGGATTCCAAATCAACATCAGACCATTTGAGAGGCAAGGCTTCCTTCCTGACTCTCAGGCCTGTCTCGGGCAGTACTGTGATCAAGGTTGAAAGCCACGGGGGCGAGGCTTGTTTGATTCTTGCCTCTTCTTCCGGGTCCATTCCGAAGGTTATTGGTCAGTACGGAAGATGACCGCCGACAGGACACTGTACTTTCGTAATCAAGACTCGACGGTATTGAAAGGAACGCTGTTCCGATCGCAAAATCCCAAGAATGTGAGGCGAGTCCTCACCAAACAAACCTCCCTCAAGGAGTACCAATGCCGACATGCGAGCCCTCCCTCAAGATAATTCATGCGTTTCTAGACCCTGAAACACACATAGCTTTGTCGCTTCCCCTGGCCGCCCTCATCACGGGTGCTTTATCACAGGTTGAGACCACAATCGAACTAACGAACCGAGTTTGCGATTTGGTACTTCATAGTTCAATCAAGACGATGACTGACTCGGCGATTGATTCTCCACTAAAAGCGTGACACCGGTTTCCGCGATAGTTGTTGAAGTCTGGATTCTTGATCGGTGATCTGACCCACATGCTGCAGGATGGGCAGTGCGGCGCTCTTGAATGTGAGCTCTCTTCTAGCCTCCCGCATCACACGGAACGACCGGTCAGAAACTCGAAACTCGCTACATGTGCTTATACATACGAGTGCTTATTGTTTGGAGCACCCATTGCTATATCAAACTATCGACTGAGCACTCTTATTGCTTGAGAGTCTCAACTGTTCTCTCGGGGTACCTCTTTTAAAGGAGATGTTCTGAAATGAACCGTCCAACCACGATGTTGCTTGTCGTTGTAACCATCATTCTGAGCGTGGCTACAAAGGCCCAAACAAGCGCGCAGGCTGGTGTACAAGCTAATGGCCAAGCTTCCGTTCAGGGGGATCAGGCCCATGCTCCCGCTACAGGCGGAGCATCCGCGTCCTCGACCGTATTGGCTCAATCCAACCACACCAACGCCGGACTTTCATCGGGTACGATCTTTAACGCCACGCTAAGCTCTCCAGTAGATTCGAAGAAGAGCAAGCCCGGCGATCAGGTTTCGGCCCGAACTGCAGAAAGCGTGAAGGCAGAGGGTAAAACTGTTTTGCCCAAGGGTACCAAGCTGATCGGGCATGTTACACAGGCTTCGGCTAGAGCCAAGGGCGCCACTGAGTCGACACTGGCCATCAGCTTTGATCGAGCCATCCTCAAGAGCGGACAAGAGGTACCGCTCCACGTCGCGATTCAAGCAATGGCAGCTGCGCCGACGGCGGCTTCAGCTTCGGACGCCGACTTGGACACAATCGCTGGTGGTAGTGCTGCTGGTTCCGGTAGCGTGGCAGGCCGGAGCACAGTGGGAGGTCTAACGTCCTCGGTAACCAGTGCGGCAGGCTCCGTTAGGAACTCTGCCGCTACGGTCGCGAGCGCAGAAGGCACGGCCGTGAACTCCACTGTTAATTCGACAACTGAGGTGGCCAGCGCGTCCCGAGGCACGATCGGTGGCCTGAATGCCTCGGGTCAACTCACCTCGAGCAGCCGCGGTGTGTTTAACATGGAGGGTCTCACCCTGAATTCTCTGGGCACCAGCAACACGCAAGGTTCCGTGATCACGTCGACTGGCAAGAACGTCCATCTGGACACCGGCACGCGTATGTTGATGGTCATCCAGGCGATGCCGAATCCCTAATCTGGAAAGTAACTGCAAAACTTGGTCGTCGGGGCACGAACCGTCGTTGCCCCGACGTGTTGTTTAGCATACATGAGATGGATCCTGAGAAGCTGCTGCAAACTATTTGGGAACTGTGTGACGCGCCCGGATCAGGAGACTCCGCAAACGAAAACCAGCTCAACGCTGGGAATGAAAGCCGATACCGGATTCATCGGGCGAGATGTGCAAAGAATTTTGAACAGGAAATCACCCCTTGTTGGTTAACAGGCCCTCTTAGCCCGAAACCGGATCTGCGTTCAACGATGAACGGTCGAGCTTTATTCGAAAGTTATTTGTTTAACTAGTTTATGACGCCAACGTTATACAGTCCCGTCGGTATTTCAATCGGATGCCGGCTCTAGCACCATGCCGCGATGGGAAAGAATGGACGAGTGCTACTTGGGTCAGACGCACTCGAAAGCAGGCGCCTCCCGTTCGCGCACAGTGCGGGCGCGACCGCAGATGAGAACGGACATCTGCTACCGTCCCAAACTATCGTCGGGTTCGCACACCCTTTTAGCCAAAGAGATATTGACGAAGGCCGCTGGAATCTTGATGGCGTCTTCTTGGACGCGCCGTAGCAGGATATTTGAGACATTGAGACCCTTAAGATTCGCCCGAAAAAACAGTGAATACTTCACGGAGACGAAGTCGATTTCTAATCTCCTGTCTTGAAATGTCCCGGTCCAAGTTTCGTTTAATCCATGCGAAGAAAGCATCCCAAAGCCCGAAAAACCTATTGCCGTGACAAAAACGTGATAGTTCCATGCTCATAACGGGTCACCGTCGATCAGAGTGCGTCAAAAGCCATTCCTGGTAAGCGGTTGAAGAATCATGTAGAGCAGAAAATTTTCATAACCAGTCAGAACACTCCTGGTGATCTTCAAAACCGGCGGGCGGCATCTCTGATGTCGCCGGTGCGTTCGACTCGCACACGCTTCCGCCAGTTGTTTTTAGAGCAACGCTCATTGCAAGGGACCGCGCGATTGCTGTGTGGCAAAGAACTCTTATGCATCTTTTGAGGCTATCTTTAGATCACCAGAGTGCGCAACGCGCCGTGCGGCATCCCCCCGGACCGCGCGGTGGAGTGAACACTGAATAGTAGACACGCTCACTGAACTCCGAAAAATGGAAGTTGAACCTACCTGAAGATCCCAAATCCGGTAGCCCCCAAAATCGACCGCCCCAGTTCATAACTCTCAACACTGTCACAGACAACAATTTGTACTGATGCCTGTTGTCTAGGTGTTTTGGTATTGTGAATGCGAGTCTCGACTCCACTTGGGAATGCCCGCGAGACTGGGTCTCTCCGGCAAAGTGCTCAGCGTCAGCTGCTAAACATACAGCCTTTCTGACGTTTGTAGGCTGGCGCTTCCGTTGTCACCTTGCTAAGGAGGCCGTCGTGAAACCCTTCTGCTCCTCTTCGTATTCCAAGGCGATCGGAACGCTAATAATGCTGGCGCTCGCTGGAACAATGGCTTTTGGCCAGGCGATAAGCGGCAACTTGACCGGTACTATCCTGGACTCATCGGGAGCCGCACTGAATGGCGCCGCCATCGATGCAGTTAACGTCGCTACAGGCCAGAAGGTCACTACAACCAGTAGAGGCAACGGCGGCTATTTTTTCTCTAACTTGCCGGTGGGAACGTATAGGGTTTCCGCGACCGCTTCTGGATTCAAGACTACGACCTTAGACAATGTTACCGTTGAGCTCAACAAGTCCAACACACTCAATATCAAGTTAGAGCTCGGTACCAGCACAACAACGGTCGAGGTCTCTGGCGAGGCGCCTCCGGTCGATACGACGACAGCACAACTTCAAAGTACCTTTTCGGATCGCTTTTCAACGGATCTGGGTCTGACGACTTCGGGTGGGGCGGGGGCCGGCGTTCTGAACCTCTCCATGCTCACTGCAGGTGTGACCAACGCGAGTGCAATGGGACTTGGAGTCGGTCCGTCAGTCGGCGGTCAGCGACCGCGCGACAATAACTTCGTGGTGGAAGGCGTGGACAACAATAACAAGACTGTGACGGGATCGTTGATCACAGTTCCGCCTGAGGCAGTTGACAACTTCACCCTTCTCTCGAATCAGTTCAATTCTGAGTTCGGACACTCCTCAGGCGGGCAGTTCAGCACTACGATCAAGAGCGGAACCAATAGCTTTCACGGCTCGGTGTACGAGTACTTCAGAAATCGCAACCTCAACGCGGTCGATCAAACCTGGGTGCAGCAGGGCCTGACGTCGAACCCCCGACTGGACAACAATCGGTATGGATTCACGGTGGGTGGGCCGATTGTCAAAAACAAGCTCTTCTTTTTTACAAACTTTGAGCGCAACCCGGTAGGATTCATTTCTGTTGGCGGCGGCGCCGTGCAGGCACCGACCGCTGCTGGCCTGGCAGCAATCGCGACGGATCCGAACTTGAACTCAACTAACGCCGGCATTTTCCAAAAGTATGTCCCCGTTTCCACATCGCCGAGCGGATGCATCACCTATAACGGAACGACAAATAGCGGCGGCACGACTTTCAGTAGCTTCAGTGCTCCTGCTAACGGCAGCTGTTCGGCAGGAAGCATTGAAGTCGGCAATGTGCCGATCGTGCCTGCGGCATGGCAGAGTTGGACGAACTTTGTCCAGGGCATCGACTTCAATATCTCCGAGCGAGATCAGCTGCGCGGACGGTTTATCTATAACCGAGAGAACTTGCTGGACAATGCTGCCCAGCTGGGAACCTTCTTCGCTCCGTACAGGAACACCTATGATCTGGCCAATGTGAGCGAGTATCACACTTTCTCGCCCTCGGTGAGCAATGAATTCCGATTGGGCTTCAACCGTTTTGCCCAAAACATACCCGCTGGCAATTTCAGCTACTCCGGATTGGACGCATTTCCGAACATTACCCTTTTCGACCTGGGAAACGGCTTGAATATCGGACCCGACGGCAACGCTCCTCAGTTCACCATCCAGAACTTTTATCAAATCGTGGACAACGTCAGCATGGTGAGGGGCAAACACACCTTCAAGTTCGGGGTCGAGTACCGGTGGTACATTTCCCCTCAAAACTTCACGCAACGTGCTCGAGGCGACTACGAGTACAACGCCACACAACTCTATTTGGAAGACTTCTCGCCGGATAATTTCGGACAACGTAGTACTGGCTCCACTACGTATTATGGCAACCAGAAGGCGATTTACTGGTATGCCAACGATACGTGGCGCCTGAACCAACACCTAAGCCTGAATCTGGGTGTCCGTTACGAATACACGACCACTCCGACAGGAGAAAACAGGCAGACTCTCAACGCCATCGCCAACACCCCAAGTCTTATCGTTCCGCAGGTTAACCAACCCTTGGTATTCGGCAAGCCTCAGGCTCCGAAAAACAACTGGGCACCACGCGTCGGGTTTGCCTATTCGCCAGGATCCAGCGGCAATACATCCATCCGCGCGGGCTTCGGCATGGCCTACGATACTTTGTATGACAACATCGGCATATTGGCTGTGCCGCCGCAGATAGGTTCGACCAACAATGTCGATCCTAGTGTGATTACGCCGGGATTTCTCGCTGGCGGAGGTTTGTCAGGAGGCGGCGGTAGTGGAATTACCGTCCTGGACGAAGCCACCGCGAAGGCAAGCACCGCTAATTGGATCCCGCCCAAAATCAAGGACCCCTACTCGATCAACTGGAATTTTGGCGTCCAGCACTCCTTTGGAAAGAATTACAGTGCTGAGGTCAACTATGTGGGCACGCGTGGAAACAACCTCAGTTTCCAAAACATAATCACACTCCATTCGATTGTTACCCCAACGCACTTCCTGCCTACCTATCTGCAGGCACCTGACCAGGCCACGCTGAATGCTCTCCCGCTTGGCTTGAGCACAATGCAAAATGAGGATCCATTTGACCCTGCTTTTGAGAACGCCGGGTTCACCGACCCTTTCATCACGGCGTTCATCCCAGGTGGCTGGTCCACGTATCACGCTCTCCAGAGTTCACTCAATCGTCGCTTTAGCAATGGGCTCACCTTCCAAGCGGCTTACACGTGGAGTCACAACATCGATAACAGCACCGCTGACTTCCACAGCACCGATATAACCCCTCGCCGTCCACAGAACTTCTTCAGCTACGGAAAGGCCGACAAGGCGAACTCGGCTCTGGACCGCGCCCAACGGTTTACCTTAGCGATGGTCTACGACCTGCCGTACTTCAAAGACGGCAGCTGGCTCATGAAGAATATTGTAGGTAACTGGCAGTTCAGTCCTGTGTACACCTACGAAACCGGTGAGTGGGTAACTGTGCAGGCGAACCGGGATGCTAATTTGAACATCGATTCTGCCGGTGACCGGGCAATCTTCAATGCTGCGGGTGTGCCGGGAACCGGCACTGATGTTACCGCCTTGACTGCCACCGCCGGTCCAAATGCTGGCGACACGGTGGCGTATGTTGCCATGAATCCGAACGCTCAATACATTCGAACGGGTGCCGGAGCGTTGGCCAATCTCAGTCGTAACACCCTTCAAACGCCAGGCACCAACAATATCGACTTGGGAGTCTTCAAGGACCTGAAGTTTACAGAGACAAAGAAGCTTCGTCTTGGCGCCCAGTTTGCGAACATCATCAACCACCCTCAGTTCATTCCTGGCAGCAATCCTGGTTACGGACTCGGAGTGAATGACGTGAACAGCTTTAGCTCGATTGGCACCAGCTACAAAGCGTATGTAAATCCGGGCAACAGCAACTTTAACAATCCGAAGGCGGTCTTCGCGAGCAATGCACGTTCGATAGGGATCGTCGCCAAGTTCTCCTTCTAGTATCGGACGCAAATACAACACCTGTGCGGGGGAGGCGCTAACAGTGCCTATCTCGACCTACGGCTTGCGGACGTCATAGTGCTGCCGCCCGGGAATGGGCGGATAAGGAATGCCCAGCATTTTCCAAGCTGTTCCTTCACGATTCCCGCCGTGGCGAGGATCTCCATAGAAGCCCCTGCATGGTCTGCTGAACGAGCAGTTCGAAGAACTGTATTGAAGAGATTTCCTTCCACGCGCCGGCTGGAGCGCGCCCCTGCTTCATCATGGTGAGCAATTCAATTTGCTTTTCGGGCGTCAGATCCTCGTGCTTCGCGCCGTGGAGTAAACGGCTTGCTCTCGACGACCGCGGCAATCCCGCGTCGGTAGGAATCTCGCAAGTGCTGCAGTGGCCCGCACAGCTGACGGTCCACATAATTCACGACCCCAGCCCAAGCCGCGCCCGGATCTTCGTCCGGCGGAATGATCTGGTCGCAGAGTGCGGCAAGGGTTCTGGCTTCCTCGACGGTGAGAAAGCGCCAGGGCGTGCCATTCGCGTCACAAGCAATCCCGCAACCGCTAGCTGCAGCTGCAGCCAGGGCCGCTTGCAGAAACTTGCGCCGGCTTTGCCTGTACGCCGATGGCATCGAGAGCGCTCCAGCCGCACCGTCGACGATGCTCCCAGCCGGGTAAAGCCGGTCAGTGACGCTAATCACGCCGTCGCACTCCGTTTTCACAGCACTGACACCAGACGATTGAGATTGAAATGGCTGGGAGAGATGGTGACCGCGGTGATGGAGGGACCGGCGTCCCCGCCCGTCCAGTCGGGCGAGACGCCCGACTCTCCACATCCTAAACTGGTCGTCGCCAGCGGGATAGCGAGGCAAGTCGACCACAAAATAATGATGCCTGCACGCAATCCTCAGCGTGCAGGCATCACAACGACAGATCTAACCAAGCTAGTTGCCGCCCTGCTTACTTTCCGCTGCCTCAGCCGAAAACTTCCGGACCGTGGCTAGAAAATTCCTGGCGTCGGGTGAAGGTGCCACCTTGCCCGAGAGGACATCCTCAAACGGTAGGGGCTTGCCGTAAAGAACGGCAGTCTCATCCTTGTCCTGCTTGAGGGAAGCGCCATTCAGATCGATTCCGGCGAATGCCCCTCGCGAACGCGAGTAACTTAAAACCTCAGCTTTCATCTTCCAGTCAGTATCGGCAGCTGCTTGTCGTCCCACTGGGCCGGCCGCGCCCGTCGCTTCCACGCCGATCTTGAATTTGCTGGAAAGCAGGTGATCCATGCCTTTCTGGTTCATCACCAGCATCACCAAGTCGGTGGCCTGTCCGCCGATTTGCAGACCCCAGCTTCCGCCCGTGATCGAGATTGGGGCTGGCGCGCTCCATCCGTTCGTCGTGCGGCAGGTGGCTACACCTTTGCCGTGCCGACCGCCAAAAACTACGGCTATGTTCACCATCGAGGGAACCACCGCAATGCACTTCGCATCGCTCAGAACATTGGTCGGGATCGATTTGTCTGGAGTTCCCATGATCTCGTTCAACACGTTGGCGGCGGCATCCAGACGTTTCGCGATGTCAGTTTTCGAATCTTTCTTGTCGAACTTGGCCGTGTTATCGTCCGGCGTTTCCTTCTTCGAATCCGTTTGTGCCGGCGTCGGCTTCGACGCTGGTTCCGAGACAGTTGTCTTCGATTGATCGCTCGGTGGCGGACTTTCGGTGTCGTTTTGTGCCCAGCCGAAAGTCGTCATCAGCAAAGCCATCAGACCAACAGTGGCTGCATACAGATATGAACAGGATTTCTTAGTCATAAGGAGCTCTCCCAACCCAGAGATTAAGAGGGTATTGTTCGCTCAGATATCGGGCTCACCATGTAGGAAAGCTCTTTGTTTTGCTGAGGGAAATTCGGAGTGGCATGCCCAACCCTGTCACCCGGAAATAGCGCGTCCGCTCGGCTTGATT
>Ga0075424_100002448_pt1 | contig 16987 bp, 24 predicted proteins | sample SoiMethybrSBSTD3_FD_75301 | JGI IMG/M metagenome (GOLD analysis project Ga0075424, IMG submission 75301) | Bulk soil microbial communities from a Populus tree surrounding site in Tennessee, USA - Soil MetaG P. TD hybrid SBSTD3 | ecosystem: Environmental > Terrestrial > Soil > Tree plantation...
GCCCCAACCGATCGCGAACACGCTCGGGTACGTCACTAACAGCCACCAAGAGCTCACGGTCCCCTCTCGTCCGCGCAGCCGGCGCATTGTGTACAACCGAGCGGTATCTTCTTCCCGCAGTGCTCGCACTTCAGTGTCAAGAAGCGGCGAAACTCAGCGAGTTTACGATCAAGCTCGTCCGCATAGCCGTCGACTTCTTTGAGGCTCTTCTCTTCTTTCGTCGCTTTGAGCGAGCCTCGGAACCAGTCGAGGTCGCACAGCAGAGCCTCGCGCGGCGATAACTTTCGCTTGAAGACTGTGCTCACCTCATCCTCCCCAACTTCCAGAGCCCCATCCCGATCGAGTCCACGCAGTTGTGGTCGTAGTCCTTCGCCCTCGGCCGCAACGGAACTCGCGCGAGCTCGGCCGGCGTCAGGCACCGGAGCACGCGGTTGTTGTGGATCCTCTTCGGCACGCTGCCCTTCCACGTCGTCGGCCACACGGTCTCGACCTGCCCCCGGTGACGGTAGAACTCCTCGATGCGCCCGACCTTGCGCGCGATCGAGAGCAGGGCGTTCACGTCCTTCTCGCGCGGGCGGCCGAACGGCATCTCGACGAGCACGTTCAGGAGTCCCGCGGTCGGCCTGGGCGGGGCGTCCATCATCGCCTCGAAGGGGCCGAACCACGCGCGCGAGAGTTCGCCGTCGTGGAACCAGGACCACGCGGAGACCTCGCCGGGGTCGAAGTTGAGGAGGTCGCGGATCACGCCTCGTCCACCAGCTTCTGGAGCGCGCGGCGCACCTTCTCGCGAGCGTCCAAGTCGATGCCGCAGTCCTCGACAGGGACCTCGAGAACGATCGGCTGGCCGACGACCTTTCGAACGACGTCGACGGTCACGTACTCCTCGGCGATGGTCGCGAGCTCGATTCGGATGCGTTTCATGACTGGGCCTCCTTGATCTCGCGCTCGAGTTGATCAGCCCAAGCATGGAGGTCGTCGCTCTCGCGTGATAACTCCCGCAACCGATCGACGAGCTTCAATCGGTCCAGCGTGACGACGTCCGCGGCAGCGTCCAACCTGAACTCGAGAGGGACCTGCACCTCGAGTGGCAGCATCCGCGCCACGTCCTTCGCCTTCTTGATCACGACCGCGCCCCCAGGATGTCCTCCTCATGCGGGATCAGCTTCCGGTACTGGACCCAGCCGTTCAGGTTACCGAGGAAGTGCGTGCGATCTCCGGGCAGCACGACCGAGTCACCGTTCTCGTGGTACTCCGCGCCGATCCATCGCCATCGATTGCCGACCCAACGCCACTTGGGTTGGCTAAACATCGCGAGTTCTAGATTGGTCATCGGGCGCGCCACGTGCTCGAACGGCGCCATGTGCCCGCTCGCGAGCATCATGTCGGTTCGAGCGATCGACTTCTCAGGGTGCTCGCCCTCGTTCTGCTTGTCGTACGACACGCGGGCGCAGCGACCGATCGAGATTTTGCACACCGCGTCCGGGAATTCCGACTCGTTCGTGACCACGATGTCGAACGCCTCGCTGGGCGACACGAGCGGTGTGTGCCAATCGCCGTAGTCCAGCGCCCTCGGGTTCCCGTTCGCGTAGAGCTCCCGCATCGCGTGCGCGAGGTCGCGGAAGTCCGGGTGCGCGTCCTTGTTGTCGCGCAGGTTGAAGAAGTTCGACCACTCGGTGCCGGTGACGAGCGCTGTGTGAAACATGAACGGCTCGAGGAGCCGGTTCGTGATCTGCTTGTGGATGCCGTGCTTCAAAAGCCGCGCAGCCTGCTCTACTGCGGCGTCTCGTGCGGCTTCCCACTCAATCGCGGCGAACTTTCCTGCATCAGGCGAAACATCCTGCTCGGCCTGCATCCCCTTTTGGTTCTTGCCCCAGTGCGTCGGCACGTACGGGTCCTCGAGCACGCGCGCGATCATCTTCTCGACGGGGATCGCCCGCGAGCTCGCGCTGCTCTTGCTTAACATCTTGTGCGTGTTCACCTCGGCCAGGATGATGCGCGGGTGCACGCACTCGAACGTGGTCAGGCGGTGGCCGGCTGGGGATACGGAGTCGCAGATGATCTTGGAGGATGTTGTCGTGGTCATTTTCCTGGTCCTGGCATCGGTCGTATGGGTCTGTCGACCTGAATATTATTCAGAGTCTCGAGGCGCTCGATCTCGTGGTTCAGGTACCATCTCGCTTTACGAAGATCCTCGAGCTCGCTGCCCTTGTGCGCGGCGCGCGCGATGTACTTCACGGTGTTGCCGAGAGCGAAGCCGAGCTTCCAGTCGTCGATCACGTCGATGACCTCGAACCTGCCTGCGTTGTAGTGCTTCGGGTGGTTGACGGAGTCGCTCACGGCCCGTCCTCCAGCTTCACGGTCACGCGCACGCGCTTGCCTACCCAGTTCTCCGGGATGATCTTGCCCGCGCCGACCGCGACGTTTGCGACGCCTTGGTCATTCTCGGCGAGCACGCACATCTGCCCCTGCGCGACGATCACCTCACCCTTCCACTCAATCTCTTTTTTGGTGCCTGCGTAGTGCATCACGCCCTCCTCGCGCTCACGACTGACTCCTTGAACAAGCGGACGCCCGGGATCGCCCGGTTGCCCTTCGCGAGCTCGTCCTGGATCTTCTTCGTGTCCGGCGAGCAGAGGTAGCGGGGGACCTGCTCGGGGTTCACGACCTCGAACTTCTCCACCTCGCGCACGGAGACGCCCTGCGGCGCGACCACGGGCTCGTACGCCCCCATTGACTGCGTCGCCGCCATCGCGGTCGGCGCCGCGGAGGCGGCCTGCAGCGCCGCGACGTTCGCGTCCTGCTTCGCAGCCATGTAGCCGGCGATCTTGCCCTTGAGCGTCTCCTCCGCCTCCTCGAGCGCGGTCAGGACCGGCTTGAAGAGCGCGTTCGTCGCCTTCGCGGCGTCGTTCAACGGCTTCGTGATCTTCTTCCGCTCGCCCTCGACCAGCGCGTACTCGGACTTCACCTCGCGCAGGAGCTGCGCCGCGAACTCCTGCTGCGCGTCGGTCGCGATCTCGAACGCCCGCAGGCGCGGCAGCGCATCCGGGTTCGTCCACTGGACTCTCGCGATGACCTCGCGCGCCATGTTCGCCGTCGCCTCGGATGCTTTTTGAATCTCACTGCTCACGGTCGCCTCCTGCACGCTGCAATTCTCGCCGGTCACCGGCACACCGCACGCCCCGCACGGCGCCGAGAAGTTCGCCGCCGCGTCGTACACGGTCACGCGGTAGCCTGAGCCGGGGAAGTGCTCGGGGACCCTGTTGGACTCGATGCAAGAGCGGCACGCCGCGTCGCCGCTCTTCCACGCCCAGCCTAGCCAGTTGAGCACTCACGCCGCCTTCCTCTCCGGCGCCCACGGCACCAGTCTCCCGTTCGAGTCCTTGACGACCTTCGCCGACTTGCTCCACTTGCGCGCGAGCAGCGTCTCGACCGTCGGCGGGATGTCCGGCAGAAACGGTGACGCACCCGCGATCATCAACCGCTCGAGTTCCATCGCTCGGTCGTGCGCGCGGTAGTCGTCGTCGGTCTCGACCACGAATTCGTCGTGAATGAAGTTCACCGGGCGCGAGCCGTACAGCGGCGAGCCCGGTTGCGCGTAGCACGCCTCCGCGATCAGGAAACCTGCCGCCTTCGCGGCGTCGGCGGCGAGCGCCTGGAACCAGCCGTTCGCGTACTCGGTGAAGTTCAGGTCGCCGCGGAACCGGTTCGACATGAAGTACCGGATCTGCGTCTGCCCGCTGTTCATAAACTTCTTCGCGTCAGCGAGGTAGAGCGGTGCCTCGGGCCACGCGCCGAGCCAGAAGTCCTTGAGCGCGAACGCCTCGCTCGGCTCGATGATGACGTTGTAGTTTTTTCGGCCGTAGTCGATCAACTTCAGCGGCCCGAGCCCTCCGGGCAGTCCGAAGTCGGCGACCTTGCCGGTCTGGCGCGCGAGGTAGACGCGACCCTTGCGGTCGATCTCGAACTCCGCGTGCGCCTCGTCGTAGCTGATGTGCAGGATCTTCGACGCCATCTCGAGGTGCGGGTCGAGGCCCTTGTTCAGCATCTCGCCCATGCGCGTCTGGCCGAACTTCCACAGGCAGACCTGCGACCACGTGCGCAGCTCGAAGCCGGAGAAGTCGGCGACGATAAAGATCTTCCCCGGGCGCGGCTCCGCGCACTCGCGCATGCCGTTCGACGTCGACCAGTTCTGGGTCTGCCCCTTGCCGAAGTTGTTCCCGCCCTTGGTGCGCCCGCTGTTCGCCAGATCGAACTTCGGCTGGATCGGGTACTCGGTGCCCATCTGCAGGAGCGGCACGTCGCTCTTCAGCATGTGCTCGAAGTGCGAGAGTTCGGCGTACTTCCTCAGCAGCGGGTGCTGCGCGCGCGAGCACACGTCCTTGTCGGTCACGACCGACTCGCGCTGCTTCGCGATCTTCCTCTCGATGGAGGCGCGGCGCGCCGGCACCGACTCGTGCTCCAGCGCGGCCTCGAGAAACTCGAGCTTCTTCATCGCGGTCTTCGTGAGAGGCACGACGTGACCGGCGGCCTGCTTCTCGGCGACGACCAGCGCCTGCACGGGCGCCTTCTTCTTCGTGTACTTCTTGATCTCCCCGGTCTTCTTGTTCTTCGTGACGTGCACGATGCCCGAGTCGATCAGCTCGTCGCGCAGGCGCTCGTAGTTCAGCTGTGCCTTGCGCGCGAACTCGCGGACCTCCGCCGGGTTCGTATGGAACCCCCAGCAGCCCATGAGCTGCAGCCAGAAGTACGCGCGCGACTGGCGGTACTCGTCCTCGAAGTAATCGACGCCGCGATCCTGGTTCTCGCGCTCCTGGTCGAGCCACACGGCGTCGGTCGCGACCGCGTCCATGACCGCGTACTGCTGCGCCTCGGCGGGCCAGAACGACATCGGCACGTCGCGCAGCTCGCCGAAGCGGAGCTGCCAGCCGCCCTTGTCGAGCTTGATGCGGCAGCGCCGGTACGCGACCTCGGCGAGGTTGTAGTTCAGGCGCGTGCGGTCCTCGCCGTCGTCGGTCGTCGCCCACTGGTAGCTGCCCTCGGCGATGTCGCGGAGCTTCTCGCGCAGCATGGCATCGGACACGCGGTCGGCGCGGTACACGTCGAAGACCTTCGGGATGACGTCCGGCCACTCGGCGCAGCACACGGTCATGTCGTACGCGATGTTGAACCCGACGATCAGCTCGTCGCTGTCGAGCAGCCGCACGAAGTGCTCCTTGGCCTCGCTGTGGTGCACGATCGCGCGCTCGCGCTCGTTCGCCCACGTGACGCACGCGAGCGGCGGCGCGAGCCGCCCGCGCTGGATGAGTGCGGTCTCGGTGTCGAGCGAGCGCCGCGGGCGAGCCGGCGCGGACTGGCACTGCGGCGAGCAGTACGACGCCCCCTGGTAGAGGATCGCCTTCCCGCACCGCCGACACGCACCGTGTGAGACGCGCTGGGTCACTTCGCCTGCAGCTCCAGGTACTTCTGCCAGGCTCCCTCGATGCCCATGACGCGCTCGTGCTTGCCCTTGTCGAGCGCGTACTTCAGGCAGGCGTCGGCGCACTCGCGCGCCTCCTCGACCTTCTCCGCGTCCTTGCCCTCTGCCTCCCTGAGCATCGCCCAGATCCCGATGACCAGCGCCGCGCTCGGGTCGCGGCCCATGAGCACGAAGTGCGGCTCGTCCGGTTCGAGCTTGCTGTAGCAGTCGAACTTCCCTGGTTGGTTCTTCGTGCCCATCAGTCCTCCTCGTCGTCCAGGTCGCCCGCGTCGTCGCCCTCGAGCACGCACATGCCGCGGTGCTCGCGCACGCGCCCGAGCACGCCCGTCACCTCATCGCCGTCCTCGTTCTCGAGCTCCAGCACGACCTCGAGCTCGTCGTCGAGGTCCTCCAGGACCGCCTTGAGTCGGCCCACCGTCCACGGCTCAGGCATTGGTCGACTCCGGTGCGATCATCGCCTCTCCGTTAGCTTGTTTGCAGTCGTGACAGCGGAGCGAGAACGCCCGCAGGTCGTCCATCGTGATCGGTCGTTGCTCGCCCTCGTTGATCGTCACGACCATCACCTCTCGCTGGTGCTCGCAGTACTGCAAGAACTCTTCGGTCGAGACGTCGACGAGCGTGACCCCTGGTGCTTCCCCGCTCTCGCCGTTCGCCGGCGCCGCCGCGGCCGGCGCCTTCTTGGCTCGCCCGCGCTTCTTCTTCGGCTGCCCCGGCAAGCGCGTGGCCGTCGCGTTGTCGGGTTTCGCCTCCGGCTTCGCGACGGTCGGGGCCGCGGCAGCGACCTTCTTCGCGCGCGCCTTCTTCGCCGGGGGCGGCTTGGGCTTCACCCAGAGCTGGTAGTGCGCCGGGTTCACGAGTCTCGTGACCAGCTTCTTCCGCTCTTTCTTCTTCCCGCTCTCGTCCTCGTGGTGCTCGACCACGGTCTCCTGCTCCGTGTCGTGCTCGACCCAGAGGTCCACCAGCAACCAGCCCGGACTGTCGTCGGGCGGGTCGATCGGCACGCCGTCCACGTAGCCCGCGTCGGGCGAACTCGTGGTGGTCGAGCAGATCACTCGGATGTCGAACTTGTTCCCGTCGATCTCTTTTCGCATTGGCATTGCTCTTTCTCTTCGGTCTCAGCCGCCGTTGGGCACGTACGGGTAGAAGTCGCACGCGGTGAAGTCGCGGTTGCTCTGCGTCTTCACGCCGCGCGCGCGGACCACGACGTACTTCTTCGTGAAGTTGTTGTTGTCCTGGTAGACGATCGCCCAGTCGAGGAGCGGCTTCATCTGCGCCCGCAGCGCGTTCACCGTGGCCTCGTCCTCGCGGTGCACGCCGAGCACGCCCGCCGCCCACTGGAAGATCGCGTTGTCGGCGACGTCCTTCTTCGTGAGGTCCTGCTTCCAGACGACGAGTTGCCCGACCGGGTTCTCCGGGTGGTTCGAGCTCATCACCGTCATCTCGCAGAAGAACTTCGCGCCGAAGCGCGTGTCGTTGACGTACGTCTTCTCGATCTGGCAGACGCCCTCGAAGCCGTCCGCGAGCGTCGGCTGCCGGGGCGGCCCGATCTCCGCGCGTTGAAAATTACTGAACTGGTACATGCTTCACACTCCTCTGCTTGACTTGTTTGCTGCCCACCGCGGGCCGAAGCCGCGGAGACTCCTGTCGTCGACGTCGACCGTGGCCAGTAGCAGCTTCTGCGGCGCCCCGGTCGCGTGCTCGATGTAGCGCGCGTCGCGCATCGCCTGGTCGAGCGCCTCCAACTGCTCTCGGCACGAGACCAGGAACTCGAACGTGACCTCGTCCGCGAACTGGCCGGGTCGGTGCGTGCGACCGATCAGTTGCTGATTGCGCGCCCCGTTCGGCAGGAGCGACATGATCAGGTTCTTGTTCCAGCCCTGCAGGTTGCGTCCCTCGCTGTTCGCCGCCCGCGACGCCACCAGCGTGGTGCGCGTGTCGTGGTTGTCGATGAACCGCTTGTGAACGTCGAAGCCCTTCGCGCCGTAATAGGTGAGCCCGAACTCGTCGCGCAGGCGCTGCCCGACGCACTTGTGCTCGGTCCAGATTATCCCGACGTTCTTGCGCGCCCACTCGGCGGCGAACTCGCAGGCGGTCGAGTCGATCCACACGGGCACCGTGTTCGGCGTGAACGTGTCGCGCACGGCCAGCCACTCTCGGCACTCCTTGGAGTCGGCGTGCGCGATGCGGACCTGCTTCTCGCTGTCCCACTTGCGCGAGTGCTTGAGCACGTCGCGCACGAACGCGTGCCAGACCTTGCGCGGCATCTCCCACTCGGGCGGCGGCCGCGGGGACCAGACGTAGAAGAAGCCCAGGGCGAGCTCGCGCGCGTGCCGCGCGAACGTCATCGGGTCCGGGATGGTCCAGCCGTCGGGCGTCTCCCAGTTCTCGCGCAGGTGGTTGAACGCAGCGTCCACGTTCGGCCCAGGCTCGTAACCGAGCGCGCGCACGACGATCGTCGCGTCGACGCCGGTCTCGTGCGTGGCGACCACGCCCGGCGTCTCCACGAGTCTCCGCCGGAACGTCTGCCGCGCCGCGGCCTTGCGGTCCCCTAACCAGAGCTTCCGGTCCTCGGCGTCCGCGCAGAGGATCTCGAGCGCGCCCGGGTCGACGCGCGCGAAGTCGCCCTTCTTCTCGTCGAGCGCGTCGGACCAGAGCTTCAGGTCGTTCCAGTGCGTCGGCACCGGCACGAGCTCCGCCGGCAGGCACCACGTCAGGATGTGCGCGAAGTCGAGGATCGACCGCTTCGTCGCGGTGCCCGACACGGCGCCGCAGTGCACCGGCTTCGGCGGCTGCTGGTAGTGGCCGACCACGACGACCTTGCGCTTCTTCTTGTGCTTGTCGCGGAAGAAGCGGTTGATGCGCCGCGCGACGGCCGCGTCCTTGTTGTTCTTCGCGCGGTGGCACTCGTCGAGGAACACCAAGTCCGGGTCCCACTCGTCCAGTGCGCCGGGCACGTCGTTCTCCGGGTCGCCGCCGGCCTTCAGTCGACCGAGCCACTCGTAGCTCATGATCCGGATGAAGAGCGGCAGGTACCAGTGCTGCTCGAGGACCTCCTTGTCGCGCTTCGTCTTCTCGACGAGCCCGGCCGGCACGATCAGCAGCGGCCGGTGCGACTTCATGATCACCGGCGCGAGCAGCGAGATGAGCGTCTTGCCCGCGCCGACGGTGATGCTACCGAAGAGCCCGCCGACGGTGCCGAGCTCGTAGAGCGCCCACGCCTGCACGGGCTTCAGGCGCATCGTCCCGCGCGGCTTCTTCAGCCGCGCCGTCAGCTCGTCGGCGAGCCACTCCATGTCCTCCGGCGCCATCACGCGACGCCGGAGGTTGGAGATCCGGAACAGCTCCGCGCTGGGCGGCACGAAGTCCGGAGGGGGTGCTCTGCCGATCAAGGCGCTCATCATTCCGCTTACTGGCGGGCCCGGAGCTCCGCGACGAGTGCGTCGGCGATCTGAGCCGCCTGGCTCGTGTTGCCGTTGGTGAGCTGCACGGCGCTCGCGGCGAAGATGACCCAAGAGCCGTCCAGCGCGTGCTCCTTGCTCTTGGTCGGCCTGCCGACGGGCTTGGCGGCCTCCTGGGGCTGCTGGGCACCCGGGGGCGTGAACTGCTGCGCCGGGGGCGGTTGCGGGGCTGGAAAGGCCGCCTGGGGCATCGGCAGCTGCTGCTGCTGGGGTTGGAACGACGGTTGGGGAGCCTGCGGCTGAAACTGCGGCGGGCCCTGCTGCGTGAATTGCGGCTGCGGCGCCCCTTGCGGCGCGAACGTCGACGGCGCCGACGGCGGCATCTGCGGCGCCGAGAACTGCGGCATGGGCGCGCTGAACTGCTGCCCGCCCGGCACCTGGAACTGCGGCGGCCCCTGCGGCTGCAGCGGTTGCTGGGGTTGGAACTGCGGCTGGCCCTGCGGTTGGAACTGTGGTTGTCCCTGCGGCTGGAACTGCGGCGGGTTGATCGGCGCGCCGTTCGGCGGCGTCACTCCGCCCAGGAACTGCTGGGTGGCGGGGTTGTTCTGGAAGTTGCTCATGATGGTTTGGATCCTCTCTTTTGCTTTGATCGCGCAGTGCTCTTCGCCCTGGTACGGGCACCCCCCGTACTGGTCACACGCTGTGAGGTCTTGGACGACGTCGAGCGCGCGCTTCGTGCTCTGGATGTGCCGCTTGATGGCGCGCCCCGTCTCGATGTTCTTCTGCATGCGCGGCGTGATCATCGCGTCGGTCACCGTCGCGTAGACGGGCTTCACCTTGATCGCGCCCTCGCTCTTGACGTAGTTCCACTGGAGGTCAATCTCCGTCTTGCCGGTCAAGATGATCGTCCACGCCGCGTAGAGCGCGGCCTGCGCGTCGTTCTGTATCTCCTCCGCGCGCGGCGCCCACCGGTCCGGGTCCTTCGACGTCTTGTGGTCGTACGTGCGCGGGCGCACCACGCCGTCCCAGCTGAGCTGCATCGGGACGAACAAGTCGATCTTGACGTTGAAGAGCACGTCCACGACCACGATCAGCTCGTCGCGCTCGACGTTCGTCCGCTCGCACGCCTGCGGCGGCGGCAGGTACGGGATCATCGCCTGCGCGAGCAGGACCTCCTTGCTGCTGCCCGTCGGCACGACGCCGTACTTCAGCCACTTCTCGAGCCGCCCGTGCGTGTTGATGCCGAGCTCCGCGAACTTCTTCGGCGGCGCGTACTGCCGCTCCAGCCACCGCCAGGCCCACTTGCGGTTGCAGAGTTCGTAGTTCGAGATCTGTGTGGCGGAGATCCAAGGTTCTTTCTCGGGGTCGATGGGTGGGTAGATGGGGAGGAGAGCGCTCATCCGCGCTTGTTCCCGTTCTTTTTTTCTTCGAGGACTTCAGTCAGCAGCGCCTGAACTGCGCTGGTCCGGCTCACGACCATCCCGGTCTTAGCTCGCAAGTACTTCGCGTGAGCATCTATCTGTTTCACGAGTTTCGGTGACAATCTCACCATCGGATCCAGCTTTTTTGCCATCGAACGAACTGTATACACTTTGTCGAGCGAATGCGTCAAGCCGTTTTCGTGAGACCAATGTTGGTTTCGATCGAATCAGTGGAGAGCTGCTTCGCGATCTCCTCTTCCGTGATCAGGTCGCTGTTCTTTGCCCAGGCGTAGATGTTGTCGGGAACGATCACGCGGTAGTTCATCGGGATTCTTTTCCCGTTCAGGAGCTGGATGCGCTGCTTCGGGTACGCGAGTTCGCCGATGGTCTGCGCGAGCTTCCCCGAGGGCGGGCACTTCTCGTTGCCGATGTACTTGTCCCAGAATTCGAGGAGCCCAGAGATGTTGACGAGCAGTTGGCCCTTATAAACGCGCACGTACATCTTGGTGTTCGGGTCGCCCTCGAACTTGCGGCGGTCCGAGAGGTAGCTGCAGAGCCACCGCAGCACCGCACTGCGCGCCCCGCTCGAGGTCGCGAGCCAGCGCGTGTTCTCGACGTCGGGGCGGTTGATGTAGAAGCGGCCCTGCGACTCGTGCCGGTGGTTGTAGTACAGCCACATCACGAACTCTGCGATCTTGTCGCCCTCGACCCAGCCGCGCTCGAACGTCGTCGGGCGGAGCCACGCCAGGTAGTCCCCCGCCGCGTCGCGCACCGCGATGTGGAAGTAGCGCTCCATGATGCCCTCGATCTCGTTATTCGAGAGGTCCTCGGGCGTGCGCAGGATCGACGGGTCGTGCGCGGCTACGATCGTCGGCGTGACGCCGATGAGCTTGCCGTTCGGCAGGAACTTCCGCTTGTACATGCGCTCGGTCGCCTGGATGTGGTGGCGGAGCTGCGGGTTCATCGTGTAGCCGCGGAAGTCCTTCGGTAGTTGCTCGTCAGCGAAGCAGAGCGGGCAGCTCGCGACGATGTCGTTGAACGGGCCGAACGCGGCGTCGAGCGAGGTCGGCCCGCGCGTCGTCCAGAGCCGCGCGCAGCCGAGCGCGAGCAGGCTCTTGCCGAGGCTCTTCTTGCCGGTCAGGAAGAGCGCGACGCGCACGATGTCGAGCCGCGGCAGGATCGCGAGCCACGTCTTCAGGTCGTACCAGTACTCCGGCCCCGCGAGGTGGTAGAGCCACTCGTCGATGTCGGCGTGGTAGACCGGCGCGATCGGGCGGAGCGGGCACGGCGCCTCGATGATCGTCCGCACGCTCGGGTCGTACGTCGTGGTCTGCGCGCGCATGTCGAGGATGAGCTCGTCGGCGACGGTGCCGTACTCGGCGACGAGCTGGCGCAGGCTCTTGAACTCGGCGCCGTCCTTCGTGACCTTGTAGAGCTCGACGCCCGCGCTCGATGCCGGCGCCAGCTCGCGCAGCGCGGCGTTGTGCGCCTCCGCCTCCGTGTACGGGCCGCGGTGCTTGCCGTAGTGGTAGAAGTAGAACGCGCGGTCCTTCTGCAGGATCCACTGGTGCCCCGTGCTGATGACCGGAGCGAACCGCTGCAGCTCCTCGACCGTGTACGGGTGCGAGCGGCCGTTGTTAAACGACTCGCGGATGCGGCTCGCCTTGTCGTGCTCGACCTCCTGCTCGCGCCGCTGTTCTTTCTTCCGCCGCTCGTCGCGCTCCTGCCGGACCTCGTCCTGCTTCAGCTTGATGCGCGCCTCGACCTGCTCGACGGTCACGTCCTCACCATCGGCGACCATGACGCGCAGGCTCTCGTCGAAGAGCGCCGCGATGGACTTAGCGTTGTAATCGACGTACCGCGTGCCGAGCTCCGCCGCGAGCTTCAGCGCGAGCGGCTCGGGGAAAGGGCGCCGCTCGCAGACCTTCGCGAGCGCGTCGCCCAGCTCGCGCTTGTTGTCGAACTTGCTCTTCTTCAGTTCCTTGGAGTAGCGCGTGAGCTGCTCGAGTGAGATGTCCGGGGCGCGCTCGACGAGGGCGCGGACCTTCTCGACGACGTCGTAGCCGACGATGCCCGCGAGCGTGGTCCAGCCCGTGATCTTCTCGTTCGCGTCGAGCTGGTCGCGCGTGTGCTGCACGGCGCTCTCGCGCTTGTCGCGCTCCTCTTCGCTGCCGTCGTGCTGGCGCGCGACCGCGCACAGGAACTCGACCGCGCGCTCGTCGGTTACGCCGCTTGAGAGCAGTCCGCCCGCTAGCGCGAGGTGCGCCTCGTGCCGGCGCTGGCTCGGCCACACGGCGGCGAGCATGGCGACGGCCTCGCTGTCCTTGGTCTTCCGCTCCTCGCCGTCGGTCGCCCGCGTGTCGCGCACGCCCTCGGGCAGGGGCAGGGCGAACACGGACTCGGTCGCGAGCGCGTTGCCGGGGAGCGCGTAGTAGAAGTTCACCGCCTCGGTGCCGGCGGGGGCGAAGGGGCCGAAGTAGAGCCGGCTCTCGTTCTTGCACTTGAGGTCGCCGACGCCCCCGAAGAGGCCGTGATTCGCCTTAGCCCAGAACTCGCGCCAGCGCGCCGCGTCCACCGGCTGGTCGAGCGGGATGACGACCCGGAACTTGTACAGGCCGGTCTTGGCGAGCGACTCCGCGTGCGACCACGTGGAGTACACGACGGCCGCCAGCCCGAGCTGGCGCACGAAGGCGACGAGCGCGAGGTACGTCTGCTCGCTCACCTCGTCGACGTCGAGGACGAACATCCAGAGCCGGACGACGAAGGCGTCGTCGCGAACGACGTTCGGGGCGCTGAGGTCGAACTCGGCCGGGCTGAAGCAGGGGACGAATTTCTTGACCTGGTAGCGATAATCGTGGGGTCCGAGCTCGGCCGCGAAGTATTCCCAAGTGATATCGCCCTGTTTCGGGTCGTTATCCTTCGCGTGGTCGAAGTTGGAGACCTTCACCGCCCACCTTGCGAATGGGCTTTTTGTTGTTGATCTCGCTCACGATTTTGGCTAACTTCCGACTCGTCGGATTGGTCTCGCACTGGCATTGCGCGACTTTCCAAGCCCCTGGGTCTCCCGGCCCAGGGGCTTTTTTCTTGGGGATCGGGACTACGGGTTCACGGCGACGGACCTTCGCTTTTGCCAGAAGTCCGGTGTCGGCGTCAAGACCACATTCGTCGCAGTCGCGACCGTGACAGTGCGGGGTGCCACGGTCGCCTCGCGTACGCGCGTGTACGCGCGCGGGTACATGCGCGCAGGCGCGCGCGATCTGTCAGCCTCGTCTTCAAAAATCTTCCACCGAAGCCATATACCAATGGTCATTCCGTTACACTTCTACCCCTCTATTTACTTAGATCACGTGTTGGGGTGTTGGTCATGTAAGGGACATCAACGATTACGACTACTTAGAATTTTTTTTTGCCAAACACCTCCGGGTGTTGGTGGGTGTTGGTCTGTTGGGATAATTATTTTTTGAAAAATAACTCCGGAAGGTTTTCGGAATTATTTTTAGAAAAATAACCCCTCCGTTGCCCAACACCCAACACCCCCCAACAGGTGCCAGGTGTTGGGCAGATCGTTAATTCTTTCCTCGCCCGAGCGCGGCCCGGTACAGGTCCCGGCGCTGGTAGTGGGTCGAGGTCGTGAGGAGTCTGGCGCCCCCACCACGTGGCTCCCGGCCGCAGAGCACGCCGACGTCGGCCCCGCAGCGCGGGCAGTGGCAAGCGTCCACGCAGGCGTGCGTGACGAGGTAGGTGCCGTGGGAGACCTTGACCATCGTCTCGCTCGGCTTGAGGCTCCGCCACAGCGCGCGCTGGTCCGGCGCCAGGACGCGCGCCAGCAGGCACGGGCGGTAGCAGTACGACCGACCGTCGAGGGCGACCGAGAGCTCGTACGCCTTGAGGTCCAGCGTCACGACGAATTGGTAGGTCGGGAGCCTCACTTCTTCAGCTCGACTTCGAGGAGCTCAGCAACTTCCAGCACGCTCGCGGGGCGACCGCTGTTGACGATCGCCGCGGAGATCTCTCGGATGCGCGAGGGCACGCTCGCTAGCTGGAGCTTTAAGAGCTCGTTCTCGGCCGTGACCGTCTGGAGCAGGTTCGCGCGCTCGTGCGCGAGGACCCAGCCGGCCTGCTTCGCGGCGATGACGCCGTTCTCCGGGTCAAGTACGGCGTCGAGGGCCTCGAGCATCTTCGGTGCTTTATGCAACGAGATGTAGATGCGCAGGTCTCCGAGGTGTTGTCGCAGCTCTTCGTCTTTCATCTCTCACTTCACTTTCAGGTGCTCGACCAGCTTTTTCCGGCGGGTAGTTCGTGACGTGCTCGTGCACGAGCCCCAGTCGCTCGACCACGCTGACGATGTTCTTCAAGACGGCCAGGACGGCGAGCTGCTCGATGCGGTTCATGGTTTTTTCGCCAGCGGGTTCATCTCGGTCGCCGCCTCCTGCTTCAGTTGGGCGTGCAATGCCCGGTACCGCTTCGGGTCCTCGGCGAGCGCCCGGTAGAAGAGCTTCTCCGCGGCGTCTTGGTCGATGAGCGTCCCGCGGATAGAGCGCCGCATGCGGTTCTCGACCTTGCCCCAGTCGACGGTCTTGTCGGTCACCTGCGCCTCCTCTTGAACTTCTCCCCGAGCTTCGGGTCGTGCTCGAACGGCGCGAATTCGAGCTCGTCGAGGCGGACGCCGGTCACGCGCACTTGCTTCGATCGTGTTGTCAATAGAACTGCTCCCAGATCATGAGTCTCGCTTCGGGCCACCACGCGCGCACCTGCTTCAAGAGTGCCTGGCACTCGAGCGGGTCGAACACGAAGGGCTCGGGGCGCCCGCGCGGGATGTGCGCGTCGAGGATCGCGCCCCGGTAGCGGTCAGTCAGAGGAAAGCCGACGATCGCGTTCGGACAGTCTTCATCGGGTGCGACCGGAAACGTCGAGCCGCCCTCGTCCTCGTGCATCGGGTGAACATCGATCTTGAAAAGCTTGTTCTTGTACTTCACGTGCGTCTCGAGGCCGGGCTGCTCGTAGAGCAGGTCCTCGTCGGACATCTTCGGTATCTTCACCTTGAGTTGCTTGAGCACCTCGCGGATCTCGGCGTAGTTGCGCACGGGTACGCCGATATAGAGCTGCGCTTGCCAAGGCATCACCACCAACCCTTGCGGTCGTAGTTGATCTCTTTCACTCGAGCTTCGACGTCGCGCAGGAACTTCTGAAAAGCGGGACCCCCGTCGGGGACGCGCCTCGCGGCTCGTGCGGCGGGTCCGGTGCCGAATTCAAGGGACGAGAGCGCGTCGAGCGTGTCTCGGCGCACGTTCTTGGACTTCTGGATCTGCCACGCCACCCAGTCGACGAGTTCTTGTCGGTTCATGAAGCGGTCTCCTTGCCTTCGATCTCGCGTATCGCTGTTTGAAGTCGACGCACGACCCACGTGTCGAGGTAGATCTTCATCGCGTGCTGGTGCTCGTCTTCGACACCGCAGTCACGCAGTTCGGCGGCACGGAGCGCGGCTTTGATCTTCGCGAGCGTGCGGTAGCCGATGCGGAGTCGTGGGCGCTTGCCTTTTCTTTTCACAACACCCCCGCTTCCTTCAGCACCGCCCGCGCCCGCTCGTGCGCGCCCGGCTCGTTCCACGCGCGCGAGAGCCCGGACGGGTGGGGGAGGATGACGTACTGTCGGCCGCAGAACGGGAACGACGAGAACGGGTCGTACTTGAAGAAGAACGCCTGCGTGACCTTCGAGCCGCACAGCACCACGACTTGGCGCTGCGACAAGTGCGTCAACGCTGCACCGCGGATCCTGAGCGCGTGGTCCTTCGCCTCGCGCGTGCTCCACTTCCCGTCGCACAGGTTCACGCGGTCGAACCGGCGCAGGTACTCGCCCTCGTCGAGCTGCATGATCGTGTGGCACAGTCGCCAGCCGGCGCAGCGCGGTGGGTCCGGGTACAGGGCGTAGCGCTGCGCGAGGCGCGGGTCGGACTGGTAAGGGTTGGCCTCGCCCACGAGCAGTGGTTTCATTTCGGCTCCCAAAGAAGCACTTGGTTCCCGTTCGTGATTGTGGACTTCCTCCCGATCGTTGAGAGGCAGAGGTACCCACTATCTCGTTCGTAGGCGAGGTCCGCCCAGCACAGCGCGTCGATGGTTTTTCGCGCCAGACGCTCAGTGTCGATCTGCTCGTTCGCGAGCAAGTCTCGATACACGCGCATCTGTGCGCGACTCAAAACGACCATGCGGCCTGGCCACGGGCTGTACGGTTTACGAGGTTTCATCCGTACCCTTTCTGTAGGGACAATTCAGCGGTGGTGGGGTCCGACGAGAACGAGTTCACCATCACGACAGCGTCTTTCGACATGGACCGGCCAGAGAGTGTCCCTCCTCGTCGATCGACATGAGACCTCACCAGATCGAGAGCGCCCTCCAAAGTTTCGTTCATCACCACGTAACGGATCACGACAGTCTTTCGCGCGCGTTTTTTCAGAGGCTGACGCCAGTCCACCATCCAGAGAGTCATCGACCGTCCCACCCCATCGATCGCAAGAGCCGGGCCTCTTTCTCCGATCCTTCCAAAGCCGCCTTACGAGCGCCTGCGTAGAATTCGCGGGACTGCTTGGTGATCTCGGTCTCGACGGCCTGGCGCGTCGCTTCAGTAGCGGTGACGTCTAAGTGGTACCTGGCACCACCACGAATCTCGGCCGGCGTGCGCACGTCTTCCAACCACGT